>CAJICI010000285.1_pt1 | contig 17912 bp, 13 predicted proteins | sample 9199571 | NCBI WGS metagenome assembly CAJICI01 (sample SAMEA7708329, study PRJEB35096) | sediment metagenome | biome: marine neritic benthic zone biome [ENVO:01000025]; feature: sediment [ENVO:00002007]; material: shallow marine sediment [ENVO:03000034] sea grass bed [ENVO_01000059] ...
GGTGCAGATAGGTGACGGATGGTCTTTCCGATTTGCCAAAGACTTTCATTGAATCAATGGTGATAATATCAGCCCGCTTCTCCGGCTTCGCCTCTGGTTGTGCGCCCATCCCGAGGATATCAGGGCTGCTGACTAAAAATGATGCCATCACAACTATTGCGGTGATAATGCTCCCAGGTATCAGAGCTCTTCCCTTCTGCATGTTTTTTTATCCTTTGGCTATAGAAAATTTATCCTATAAAATTGTTATTGTTGACAATTTTCCACTCTCATCTCGGTGTCAATCAAGTCCTGGATGGATGTTTCATCGTAAACCTTGTAGATCGCATCTTTGACTTTATTCCACATGGGAAAAAAGGCGCATTCGCCTTTAAACGGGCAATTGATCTCAGGCACCAGGGCAACGCACTGGCTTTGCTCCTGATTGCGCTCCATATACCGCATAATATCACCCACGGCAATTTTGTGCGGCTGGCGCACCAGATAATAGCCGCCGTAAAAACCTCTCTTGGATTCTACCAGTCCGCTGCCTTTTAATTGATTGAGGATGACTTCAAGGAATTTGACGGGAATTGCCTGGGCCTGGGCAATGTCGGATATTTTTTGAGGGCCTTGACCATCATGTTTGGCCAATTCGAAAATAGCTCTCAATGCATATTGGTTTCGTTTGGTAATCAGCATACAGCCTCTTTCTTGACCCTCAAAGTCAGGAAACTTCCTGACTCTTATAGTCGAGAAAGAGCGCGGTTGTCAATTGGTTTTTAAAATTTTTTTAAAATTTTTTTAATAATAATATTAAGTAGTTAAGGAGTATCTTAAGGCCATAATTCCATAGCGGAGTGGTAGGAAACAGCTTCGTTGATCCTGGTTTTCGGCCTCTGGTAACTGGTTGCTGGCTACTGGTCGATGTTATATCGCCTTCATATTGGGTTTCAGGTTTCAGGTGTCAGGTTTCAGGTGTCAGGTGTCAGGATGGACATGTCTGAAATTTCTGCTAATCCGCCTTCGGCGGAAAACCAAAAAACAAAAAAGGCCGTGCTCACGCTGAACACGGCCTTTATTAATTTGTATATCGATATTTAGTTAATGGCAACCTGAAACGCATTCTCCATGGGATCTTTAAAGGGGATGGAAACCTTGAGAACGCCATCCTCGAAATTTGCATATGCCTCTTTGGCATTCACCGGGCAGCAGAAGGCGGCGGTCGATACATAGTCATAGTCCGACCTGGGGGCCGTCAGGCTGAAACTGTCATCAAGCAGCCTGAGGTTGATATCTTCTTTTTTAACGCCCGGAAGACAGATCTCAAGGTTTAGCTTTTGATCGTCTTCATTGACGTAGGAACACACTTCAGCGGCCATTTTAAATTTTTCTTCCGCCATTATATTCACCTCCTGTATCCTATCAGGAATAAGATGTTTAAGTTAAAATTATCGAAATTTCGACTATAAAATATGGTAATGCACAAAACCAAAATGGCAAGCAGCGGCGGGTCATTGCCGCAATTAGACTGTTGACAAGTCGCTGGATGCCCGATACTCGATAGTGAAAAGAGGTTAAAGGTTTGAGGTTGGAGGCTGATCGCTCTGCAGTTCAGCCTCAAACCTCCAACCTCAGACCTCAAACAGGCGGAATCACTGAGCGATCTATCCACCTCCGAGCAACAGCCAATGTATCAAAACCCAACAGACAGCGAACTTTCGGACCGCGGTGCAAAAGCGATCCTGACAGCATTCAACACCTATCGGCAACGGTTCAAAGAGATTACCCTTAGATCACAGGGCCACTATGTGAACCGCGATTGGCATGCCAGGCGGCTTGATGCAGACCGGCGCCTGGAGCTATACCGGCAGGAAATCGACCAAGTCGAAAACGATGTTCGTCAAATATTCCGTGACCGCATTCAGAATAAGGAAGTGTGGGCCCAGACAAAAGCAGCGTATTCGACCGGACTGGCTGGAGGGCATGATTGGGAGCTGGCCGAAACCTTTTTCAACTCCATTACCCGTCGCATCTTTTCCACCGTGGGTGCCGACCCCAATATAGAATTTGTCAACACCGATTTTAATACACCTCCCAACCGGGCATCGTCTGACATTTTTCGATCCCTGGTGGATGTGGCGCCGACCCGGGATCTAATCAAGCAGATTCTGGTCGAATATCATTGGAAAACGACCTTTAAAGATCTAGAGCATGACGCCCGGCAGACGGCTGCAAAGATTAAATCCCACCTGGATCGCCTGGGGATAAGGGGTCGGATCGACCGGATCGATATCATCCGGGAAGTTTTTTATCGAGGCATGGGCGCCTACCTGGTCGGTCGCTTATATGCGGGATCCAGACTGCTGCCCCTGGCGATTGCCCTGTTGAACACGCCAGACGGGATCGTCCTCGATGCCGTCCTTTTGACCGAGGACGAAATCAGCATACTGTTCAGTTTTACCCGTTCCCACTTCCATGTAAACGTCGACCGCCCCTATGATTTAATTCAATTTCTAAAGTCGCTCCTGCCGAACAAACGCACGGCTGAATTGTACATCGCCATCGGTTTCCACAAACACGGTAAAACCGAGTTGTACCGAGAACTGCTGGAACATCTATCAGTATGCTATGAAGATAGATTTGATATATCACCGGGGAAACCGGGCATGGTCATGATTGTATTTAACATGCCCAACGACGACCTTGTGTTCAAGCTTATCCGGGACAGGTTTGATCAGCCCAAGACGGCTACCCGCAGGGAAGTGATGGAAAAATATGATCTGGTTTTCAGGCACGATCGCGCCGGGCGGCTGGTGGATGCCCAGGCCTTTGAACATTTAAAATTCGATGGCGGCTGCTTTGCATCGAGGCTCATGGCTGAATTAAAGCAGAGCGCAGGCAACACGGTATCGTTTGAAGCGGATGGCGTCATCGTCAATCATGCCTATGTCGAACGCCGGGTGACACCGCTGGATATATTTTTGAAAGAAGCCGAAGGAGCCGAAGCCATCAGTGCCGTCATCGACTGGGGCAAGGCGATCAAGGATCTTGCCGTCAGCAACATCTTCCCGGGAGATATTCTGTTGAAAAACTTCGGCGTCACACGGCTGGGTCGGGTTGTGTTTTATGATTATGATGAGCTGTGTCTGCTGACAGACTGCAACTTCAGGCGATTACCGCCACCATCGGTTTATGAGGACGAAATGGCGGACGAACCCTGGTTTTATGTGGATGAAAATGATGTTTTCCCGGAGGATCTGCAGAATTTCATCGAGCTGTCCGGTTCATTGAGGAAGGAATTTCTAAAACACCACTCCGATTTATTTCAGGTTGAGTTCTGGCAGCAGACCCAGGACAAAATTCGTGCGGGCGAACTGCCCCATATATTCCCCTATTCCGATCATTGCCGGATTAAAAGAGATTAGAAGCTATCTCAAAAATGCAATTTATCCGCCTCTGGCGGGCTTGCACCCAATGGTCCGCCGGAGGCGGATTGCGATTCGATATAAAGAACATCGCGGCTAAAAGCCGCTTCCACCAACCATTTACAAAATCTGATGTAAACTACCAGTAACGGTATGTCAGGCGTGGGAGTGGCTTTCCAGCCACGATGTGTACGCTGCGATTTTAAACTGAATCGATCCGCCTGCGGCGGACAATTGGGCGTAAGCTACTATTTTTGAGATAGCTTCTATTCTTCTATTTTGGTTTTGAGCTACCGATTGTTTCCTGCTGAAATTCCGGTCATTTTTGCCGATTGGACACATTGACGAAGAAGAAAATCGGTCTTAGATTCTCTGCAATCCACCTGAAAATTCTTTAGTATGATTAAACTTTTTTACCGGGTAGTTTTCAGCTCCAGGATCAGGTTCGATGCCAGTATAAGCTCATAGCACGTAGCTCATAGCTCAAAGTAAAAAAGGATTCCAACCTTTAAAACTATCAGCTATCAACTATGAGCTATCAGCTTATCCTTATTGATTCTTGTAATCCGCGACCCCACTCGGTCATGGAACCTTTGATTGAATCCGGAAGCCACTCCCTGCGAAAGGATAGAGGAAAATGACCACTACCATTCAAGACAAAGCCAAAGCAATATGTGAAAGACTTTCCTGCCACGAAATTTTAGGGGATGATGCCGACTGCATTCAGGAGGAATGGGACAACGATCCACGCTGGAAAGGCGTCGTTCGGACGTATACGCCCGAAGATGTCCTCAAACTACGCGGTACGCTAAACATCCAGTACACATTTGCCGAAGCCGGCGCCCATCGGTTGTGGCATTTGCTTAATACCGAAGATTATATCGCAGCGTTGGGCGCGCTGACCGGCAACCAGGCCGTCCAGCAGGTTGAAGCCGGTCTGCAGGCGATCTATTTGAGCGGATGGCAGGTGGCCGCTGATGCCAATCTCGCCGGAGAGATGTACCCCGACCAGAGCCTGTATCCATCCAACAGTGTACCGGCTGTTGTCAGGCGCATCAACAAAGCGCTGCAGCGGGCAGACCAGATCCAGGTTCTTGATGGACGCAAACGGGGTCCTTACTGGTTTGCACCCATAGTGGCCGATGCAGAAGCCGGTTTCGGGGGGCCGCTGAATGCCCTGGAATTGATGAAACAGATGATTGATGCCGGAGCGGCCGGTGTCCATTTCGAAGATCAACTGGCCTCCGCCAAAAAATGCGGCCACCTGGGCGGTAAAGTCCTGGTGCCTGTACAGGAGTTTATCACCAAACTGATCGCGGCCAGACTGGCGGCTGATATTTGCGGCGTTCCCACTCTGGTGATTGCCCGCACGGATGCTGAAGCGGCAAATCTGCTCACCAGTGATTTTGATGAACGCGACAAACCTTTTATTAATGGAACCGCGCGGACTTCCGAAGGATTCTTTCACTATAAGAACGGCATCGACACAGCCATTGCCCGTGGTCTGGCCTATGCGCCCTACGCGGATATCGTGTGGTGCGAAACCTCCCGGCCCGATATCGCCGAAGCCAAAAAATTTGCCGAAGCCATTAAGGCCGAATACCCGGACCAGCTGCTGGCCTACAACTGCTCACCGTCATTTAACTGGAAGGGTAACCTGAGCGAATCTGAGATTGCGACTTTCCAGAAAGAACTCGGAGCCATGGGCTATAAATTTCAATTCGTCACTCTGGCGGGTTTTCATGCCCTCAATCTGGGAATGTTTGACCTCGCCCTGAGTTACAAAAAGGAAGGCATGCTGGCTTATTCCAAGTTTCAGCAGGAAGAGTTCGCCCACGGCAAAGAAGATGGCTATATGGCGATTACCCATCAAAAATTTGTCGGAACCGGTTATTTTGACCGCGTGATGAATTGCGTCACCGAGGGCGAAAGTTCAGTTGAAGCGCTGGCGGATTCAACCGAAAAAGCGCAATTTTAGGTGTAATACAGGAGACTTGGGTGTAAACATGGGGGTTCAAGCTCTTAAAACCGATTTAAGGGGATATAACATAAAAGCATAGGGCAAAGCGCATAGGGCATGGCGGGATGAACTGACCGATTGTCTCCTCGTCAACGCTATGCTCTCTGCCCTATGCGCTTCCGGTCCCAAATCCCAAATTCGAAATCGAAAATCCCTGAAGCAAACGAAAGATAGAACTATGAAGATAGCAGTGCCCAAAGAAACTCATCCGGGCGAGACACGGGTATCCCTGATCCCGGATCATGTCGCCAAACTGGTAAAAGCCGGCGCTGAAGTATCCATCCAGTCCGGCCTGGGACAAACCCTCAAGATCGGCGACGACCAGTACGCGGATGCCGGCGCCGCCGTAGTTGCAGACCACCATACCCTGATCCAGGAAGCCGACATAATACTGCGAATCCGTAAACCCCTTTCTGAGGAGGTCGATCGGATGAAAGCGCAGGGCATCTACATCAGTTTGCTGGACCCTTTCAATGAACGTGAACTCATCGACAGGTTCGTGGCAAAAAATATCAGCGCCATCAGCATGGAAATGATTCCGCGCATAACCCGGGCCCAGAAAATGGATGTCCTGAGCTCCCAGGCCAATCTGGCGGGTTATGTTTCGGTAATTCTGGCCGCTGAACGCCTGGATAAAATTCTGCCGATGATGATGACGCCGGCAGGCACCATCTCCCCGGCGAAAGTTTTCGTCATCGGGGTCGGCGTTGCCGGATTGCAGGCCATTGCCACCGCCAAACGGCTGGGTGCCCGGGTTGAAGCCTTTGATACCCGTCCGGTGGTGGAAGAACAGGTAAAATCCCTGGGGGCAAGATTCGTTAAAATCGATCTGGGAGAGACCGGCCAGACCAAGGACGGCTATGCCAAAGCGTTGACCGAGGAACAGCTCCGGATGCAGCGCGACGGAATGGCCAAAGTGTGCGCCTCATCGGATGTGGTGATTACCACCGCCCAGTTGTTCGGCCGTCCGGCACCCCTGATCGTCACTGAAGAAATGGTGCACGGCATGCAAAAAGGCTCCGTACTGGTAGACCTGGCTGTGGAAAGCGGCGGCAATGTGGCCGGGTCACAGGTCGATCAAGAGGTTGACGTGGACGGGGTGCGCATCATCGGTCTGGGAAATTTACCGGGCAGGGTGGCCGTTAACGCCAGCCAGATGTTTTCTTCCAACCTCTACAACCTGGTGGAGGAATTCTGGAACGAAGAAGAAAAGCGCTTTGACCTGAATTTTGAAGATGAGATCATCAAGGGCTGTGTCATTACCCATGCAGGCCAAATCGTCAACGAGATGATTGCTAACCACTATGGTGCTTAGGTTTCAATCTAATATTTATCCAGAGGGAGAGGGATAGCTTCACCGCCCATTCGCTGCGCTCATTCGAGGCGCAGAGTTCGCAGAGGTATTTTTGTTATTCCTTTTCGCTGAGAGGGCGAAAAGGAATAAAGCCAAGCCCTCCGGGCAACAATAATTTATATTTAAGTTGCCGAAGGCATGTTGGTTTTCATTTGCCGGCGTCTCAGCGGCAAATAAAAAAAGAATAACTCTGCGTCCTTTGCGACTCTGCGGTGAAAAAATCAGATGCATCAAACCAATGTGTCTAAATCTGTAGGAGACAACATCATGTCAATCGGACTTCTGATCTTTGTATTCGTCCTGGCCATTTTCCTCGGGGTGGAGCTCATCAGCAAGGTGCCTTCGCAGCTGCACACACCCCTGATGTCGGGTACCAATGCGATTTCCGGCATTACAATAGTGGGTGCCCTGACGGCAACCGGCGCCAGCGCCGATTTGCTGGGAACCATACTGGGTACGGCAGCACTCATATTTGCCACCATTAACGTGGTCGGCGGATATCTGGTTACCAACCGCATGCTGGCGATGTTCAAACGCCGAGATGAGGATAAGAAATGACCGATTACTCCCAAACGTTTATTGATCTGGGCTATATCGCGGCCTCCATTCTCTTTATCCTGGGTATCAAGATGCTCGGCCGTCCGGAGACGGCCCGCAGGGGCAACCTGGTATCGGCCCTGGGAATGCTGGTCGCAGTCGTTGCCGTGCTTTTCGAGTGCTGCCTGTCGTTTACCTGGGTTATTTCCGGCCTGCTGATCGGCTCGGCGATCGGGTTGATTGCCGCGCGTACAGTTCAGATGACGGCGATGCCCCAGATGGTGGCGGTATTAAACGGATTCGGAGGAATCGCCAGTTTCCTGGTCGGCTGGGAAAATTATCACAGCCAACCCGACAACACCCTTTTTGTGCGCATCGCCGTCATGCTGGCCGTCCTGATCGGCGGAGTTGCATTTTCCGGCAGCCTGGTGGCCTACGGCAAACTTGCCGGCAAGATTTCAGGAAGGCCCATTCTGGTTAACGGCCATCGATGGATCAGCATCGGAATGGTGGCCGCCACTTTGGTCTTCGGTGCCTTATTGATTTACTTCCCGCCCAGTGGATGGCTGTATGCGCTGTTTGTCCTGTTTATGGGACTGACCCTGGCCCTGGGTGTCTTCGGCGTCATCCCCATCGGCGGTGCGGATATGCCGGTGGTTATCGCACTGTTAAACAGCTATTCGGGTCTGGCAGCATCCGCGGCGGGTTTTATCATATTAAATAACGTGCTGATCGTGGCCGGGTCCCTGGTGGGGGCCAGCGGGCTCATTCTCACCGGCATCATGTGCAAAGCCATGAACAGGTCCCTGGGCAATGTGTTGTTCAGCGGGTTTCAGGCCACCACAGGCAAGGACGCGTCGACGGCTGTGCAGGGTGAACCCAAACCGATCACACCCGAAGATGCCTATTATATTCTTGAAGCTGCACGCTCGGTGGTCATCGTGCCGGGCTACGGCATGGCGGTGGCCCAGGCCCAGCATGCTGTCAGGGAGCTGGGCGAAATCCTCGAAAACAACGGTGCCGAAGTGCGCTATGCCATTCACCCGGTGGCCGGACGCATGCCCGGCCACATGAATGTCCTGCTGGCCGAAGCCAATGTCCTGTACGAGCAGCTGGCGGAGATGGATGATGTCAATCCCATCATGGAGACGGTTGATGTTTGCGTTGTCATCGGTGCCAACGACGTCGTCAATCCGGCGGCCCGGGAAATGGAGTCCAGCCCGATTTACGGCATGCCGGTGATCAACGCCGACAAAGCCCGAACGGTGATGATCCTCAAACGTTCAATGGCGGCCGGATTCGCCGGCGTCGACAACCCGCTGTTTGTCAATGAAAATTCCAGAATGCTGTTCGGAGACGCCAAAGAAACGGTCCAACAGCTGGTCACCGAGTTCAAGGAAAGCTGACGCTCAAGGTTTGAAGTCTGAAATAGGTCTTATAGGTCTTATTGGTCCTATAGGACTTATCTGAAACCTGCAACCTCATAACTCCGAATGGAGTACCTGCATGAATGATGAGATCAAACAAATTGCGAATAAAATAAAGGAAGGCGGCAAAAACATCGTCTTCACCGGTGCCGGGATATCGACGGAGAGCGGAATCCCGGATTATCGCAGTCAGGGTGGTATCTGGGACAAATTTCGGCCGGTGTATTTTGATGAGTTCATGTCTTCGAGGGATTCACGCGAAGAGTACTGGCGCCGCTGGGTGGCGCTCTATCAGGGGATTACCGAGGCTCAACCCAATGCCGCCCATATGGCCCTGGCTCAACTCGAACAAATGGGCCTGCTCCAAACCGTTATCACCCAGAACATTGACGGCTTGCACCAGGCATCCGGTCTGGCCGAAGAAAACATCATCGAGCTGCACGGCAATACCTGCCGTATCCGCTGCATGAGCTGCCGCAGAATATTACCGATTGACGGTGTGCGGCAACGCCTGGCGGCCGGGGATATGGCGCCGGAATGCGAATGCGGCGGATACCTGAAACCCGATACCATCTCCTTTGGTCAATCCATGCCGGTGGCGGAAGTGGAAAAGGCCGCCGATCTCTCTCAGGGCTGTGATTTTTTCATGGTGGTGGGATCGACGCTGTTGGTGCAGCCAGCGGCGCACATGCCGATTTACGCCAAAAACGGCGGCGCCTTTTTAGCCATCATCAACCTGTCGGATACCCCCTGTGATGATATGTGCAACGTGCTCATCCGCGGCAAAGCGGGAGAGGTACTGCAACAGGTTGTGGCAGCGCTGGAAAGCTGAAATTTCCTTCGGTGCTGTCCGTAAGATAGTAATCATTATTTTGAGCAATATACCCGGCTAATTCATTTGCACTCAGTTTTAAAAAACCGTTTTAAAAATCCCATCCTTTTCTCTCCTTATTGTAGTTTAATGAGAACTACCGCATCACCGTTTAGGCGCTGTTGTTACGCTCAAATGTTATACCGCTTTTGGAGGGCAAACAAACTGTTTTCTCCAGCGACAGGGAAATTAATCTCCTGGCATTGGTTTTAGATCCTCTTGCATTGCATCACTCGAACTAATTACTTCTGCCAGACAGCCAGCGTACTTATGTAAAGGAAGCATTTTTGTCAATAATCAAATTCGTTTATATGAAACGGCAGCTTGAAGCCAGCACAGTCTGCACTAATTCCAGTGGTGTTTCTTGACTTGGCTCGGCTAATGATTTAGAGTATTGCAAAAAATGTAGATCCTAATTTAATCTGAACCAATAACGTCCAAAGAAATTCGAACTTATGAAAACCATCCGCATTGCTCCTGTCTTAATACTTCTTTTGATGTTAACAGTCCCCCTGCAGGCAGCCACGGATTTGCCTTCCCGGGAAACGCTGCGCCAGTGGGTCGGGGAGATGAAAGAATCTCCCAGGGGCCCATTTTCCCGCATTCGATGGTTTTGCAATGACGGGGCTGTTTTGGCCCCAAAACCTTACGCCTGTAAAAGCCATGGTGGTGGTGTGCAACACGGCGAATGGACCGGTCGCGTAAAGCAGCTGCGCGCCAATGGATATTATATTGCCAATGTTCTTGCCTCGCTTGACGTAAACCAGATCGCAGAGGCCCCGGGCTATTCCGATCTTTACAATCAGATTTTAATTGAAAAATTTTTCATCGCCGCTGACAATGGCTGGATTTTTCGCAAGGCCCGTTTTTACCGGGGAGCAATTCAGGCGGAAAATGAAACCGCCAGGGCCAGGGAGCTGTTAATGTCCCTTGCCGGCGAGGACGTCTGGAGCTCACGGGGAATTGTGCCTTTGAGGGTCGGTGCGAGTTTTCTGGAGCACGGGGTTGAAACCAGAAGCGTCGCAAAGGTTCGTCAACAGTCTCTTGCGCTTTCTGAAAAAGACGAGAAGTTCCTGCCGCTGCGGGTCAAAATTCATAATCAGCCGGATCGAGAAGACGCCGAGCGTGTCCGGGATTATGCTGCCGGAGTTCAAGATCCTGAACTGGCTGCCCAATACGAGGATCTGGCAGACGAAATCGACAGAGTATTTACATCCGAATCTGCCGCCAGGCGCCTGCAGGAGTTCCAGAAAAAAATCAGAAAAAATTCCGCACTATCCCGGGAAGTTGGAAAAGCCATCAAGACCCTGGAATCCAACGATGACCCCTTCGTACGGCTTACAACCACGGGCAGGGTTATGACGGCCATTCGCGAACAGCTCTTAAACATTCAAAGCGGCGAACTTCGTCTGGCCGCTCTGGACACCGGTCTGGCGATGGAGATCGAACACTACACCGCTGGAAGGGAGCTGACCGGACGATTGGAGGCTGCCTCCCGTCGCGAACATCTCCAGTGGCTTGAAAGCAGCACCCTTGCGGTCTATGGCGCCGGCCTCATAACAAATGTTCAACTGCGGGCTCTTCAGGAAGCCTTCGCTCAATTGGAAGGCAACACCGTATCTCTCAAAGACTACAGGGCCACACTCGATTATCTGGCCCGGGTGCCGGGCTGGTGCACCCAGTGGCTGCGCTTCCATTTTCATGAAAGCAAGCAGAAAATGGCTGAAATTGAACCGCTCGCTGAACGGTTTATGCAGGATGTTCTCAGGGGAAGCCCGCTTTTCTTTTACTCCAACGTCCTGGACAGTCTGCTGCGCGATGCCCATAAACTCGTAGGGCTGCGCCACGAACTTTTCGGCCGGGACGTCGGGGCCGGCCTTCGCAGCCTCAATCCCGGCCTCGCACGGGGCACGCTTCGATTGAAACCCGCGGGGCATCATGATGATTTTGATCCACAGGGTATATATTTATTACCGGAAACGATTGCTGAATTGCCGCCGGTGGCCGGCATTCTGACGGCCGGCGCAGGAAACCCTTTATCCCATGTGCAGCTGCTCGCACGAAACCTGGGCATTCCCAATATAACGGTTGATCATAGCCTGATTCCCGGGCTAAAGGAATACGAAGGCCAGAAAATCATTCTGGCTGCCAGCCCGGCCGGATCGGTTCAGGTTATACAGGATAACGGACAGCTGAATCAGGTTTTTGAGCAAAAAGCTGAATCGGAAAGCCTGATTCGCCCCGATCTGGAAAAACTCGACCTGGCGAACCGTGATTTAATTCCCTTGAACCGTCTGCGCGCCACAGACTCGGGACGGACGGTCGGTCCCAAGGCCGCCAACCTGGGAGAACTATACCACCATTATCCCAAAGCGGTTGCCAACGGTCTGGCGATTCCTTTCGGTGTTTTTCGAAGCTTGCTGGACCGCCCATATAAAGACGGGAAACAGACACTTTTTGAGTTGATGGAAGCTGAATATGCAAAGATACAGGCCATGTCTCCAGGTCCAGGTCGGGATAAAAAGATGGAATCCCTGCGCCAGAAAATACAGGACTACCTGCTGAATATTGATCCGGGCAATGAGTTTCGCCGACGTCTGGCAGATGCGATGAAAAACGTTTTCGGCCCGGATGGCACCTATGGCGTATTCGTGCGCAGTGATACCAATGTCGAGGATTTGCCCGGATTCACCGGAGCAGGATTAAATAAGACCATCCCGAATGTGACCGGATTCGAAAACATTCTGGCTGCCATTCCCGTGGTATGGGCATCACCGTTTAGCAAACGTGCCTTTGCCTGGCGCCAATCCCATATGGAATCTCCGCAACATGTCTACTCTTCAGTGCTCCTTTTGCGCAGCGTCCCGTCGGAGAAATCAGGCGTCATGGTGACTCGCGACATCGATACCGGTGAGCAGGGATGGCTGTCCGTTGCGGTGAATGAAGGGGTTGGCGGAGCCGTTGACGGGCAGGCCGCCGAGTCGTTGCGAATCAATGTAAATACCGGTGAAGTTCGGATGCTGGCCCAGGCCACAGCCACCTGGCGCCGGGAGTTGAAATCCGACGGCGGGGTTGACAGGAAACTGGTGGCAGAGACGGATATAGTCCTCGCGGAAAAGGAGATCAAACAGCTCATCAATCTGGCCCAGGATTTGCCAGAGCGATGGCCATATATTATGGATGCCGACGGAAATCCGCTTCCAGCCGACATCGAATTCGGTTTTATCAAAGGAAAATTGCACCTGTTTCAGATTCGACCATTTCTTGAAAGCACCCGGGCCCGCAGCAACAAATACCTGGCCAGCCTGGATCGGGAAATGGTGTCCCAGCACGATCAAAAAGTGAAGCTGGATGAACGACCCTGAGCCGGATATGGCCCCCAAAACCCTTAAACGCGTTGCAGGGACAAAATGAAACATTATCTGAGATGTATTACCGTTTTCGCAATACTTTCCATCACTGTTCCCGTTTTTGGTTATCCCCTGGACGCCTACCGCGATACGGGAATTCGGCGCATTGAAGCAGCCCGCCTGGCAGTTTTCGGCAAAATGCGCGGCCGCCGGCAACCGCCCGGCGCTCTGCTGCCCTCTAAAATGGTAGATCTGCGGCTGCTGGATCACCCGGATCTGGTACTCCCGGAACCCGATCCGGAGTTCAGCGCCCGTGTTGTGGAGCTTTTAGGAGATAAAGCGGACCGCTACGGTGTTGCCCTGTTGGATCTTTCAGACATTGACAATCCTCGATATGCCGAACACCGGGCGGATTACAAACAAAATGTCGGCAGCGTCGGAAAAATCGCGGTTGCCCTGGCGCTGTTTCAGGCGCTGGCCGATACGTATCCGGATGACATCGAGAAGCGCAAACAGGTACTTCGGGAATCCATCATCACGGCAGATGAATTTATCCAGCATGACCACCATGAAGTGCGTCTTTTCAACCCCGATACCGGGGCCATGAGTTTTCGTCCGCTAAAATTAGGGGATCAGGGATCACTCTGGGAATATCTGGATTGGACCCTTTCAATCAGCTCCAATGCGGCCGCCGCGATGGTGATGAAAAATGCCATGCTGCTGAAACATTTTGGCAAGGATTATCCCGTCTCAGAGGACGAGGCGAACCGTTTTTTTAAGAATTCCTCGCGCAAGCAATTACGGGCACTTTACGAGCAGACAGCCCTTGAACCTTTCACACGCAATGGGCTGGACCTGGCGCAGTTTCGCCAGGGGAGTTTTTTTACACGCTACGGTAAAACCCGCGTACCGACCGGCTACAACAGCTACGCTACCGCGCGGGAACTGATGCGCTATGTTTTGTTGATGGAGCAGGGAAAACTGGTGGACGTCTTTTCAAGCCTGGAAATCAAGCGCCTGCTCTATATGACCGAACGCCGCATCCGCTACGCCTCATCCCCCGCCCTGCATGACTCGGCGGTTTATTTTAAATCCGGTTCGCTTTACAGCTGTAAGAAAGAAGAAGGATTTAAATGTAAAAAATATCACGGCAACGTCAAAAACTACATGAATTCAGTGGCGATGGTGGAAACCCCGGCCGGCATCAACCGGCTGCACTACCTGGCGACACTGATTTCAAATGTGCTCTACAAAAACTCAGCCGTGGATCATCAGACCCTGGCGACTTATATCCATCGTCTTGTCGAAGCGGACCATCCACCGCAACCGCCGGCTCCCGGAGAGCTGCCGGCAGAGGTGACATTTGGGCGCAACCTGATCGGTTATTCCGCCGAGCAGGAAGAGCGCCTGAAAATTGCGGAAGCGCAGGCGGCACTGCTGCAGCTGGGTTACAAAGTCGGCAAAGTCGATGGCAAACTGGGTTCCAAAACCAGAGCGGCAATCAAGGCATTCCAAAAAGAACAGCATCTCAGCGTCAACGGGAAAATCACTCCGAAATTGCAGGAACAGCTTAAATTGGCCATTAAAAATAAGCAGCCGTGACCGTCCCGGCCAGACCGCACAGCGCAACAGAGAAAGAAGACGGGGCCCCATGAAGCCACCCAGACTGGACCGATTCCTGCGACTGTTTACGGATGTAGAGCCCGGCGAGGGCGCCACCGCCCTTTTGATGTTTGCCAATGTCTTTCTTATTCTGTGCGCCTATTATTTCATCAAGCCCATGCGGGAGGGGTGGATCGCCGTTTCCGATATCACCGGGCTGACCAAAATGGAGGTCAAGGCCTATTCCAGCTTTGGGCAGAGCCTTTTACTGGTTCCGGTGGTGTGGCTATACGGCAGGCTTTCCAGTCGCTACCGCCGCAGTGACCTCATCACCCGCTCCACCCTTTTCTGTATGCTGAATCTGGCGATCTTCTGGGCCATTCAGCCCGGTCTGTTTGTTGACTACCTTCCGTACTCCGGTGTCATCTTCTATCTCTGGGTCGGCATGTTCGGCGTATTTGTGGTAGCCCAGTTCTGGGCCTTTGCCGCTGATGTCTATACGGAGGAAAGGGGCAACCGCCTGTTTCCCATGATCGCCATCGGGGCAACGTCCGGAGCTGCATGTGGTTCCTGGATTACCGAACTCCTGGTGAACTCCGGGCTTTTCGGCACCCAGTGGCTCCTTATTATAACCATGATCCCGTTGACGGCTTCCATTTTCCTCAGCCGAATGGTTGATGGGCGGCTGCAAGCGCAAATCCCCTTAAGCAAGACAGCCCGCAGCCCGGGATTCGAGGACTCCGGACGCAGTGCAATCTCCATAGTTTTTGCCAGCCGATTTCTGCTGGCCACTGCCTTGATCACACTGATTTTGAGCTGGGTCAACACCAACGGAGAAAACCTGCTCTTCCGGGTGGTCCAGGAGTTTTTAAGGGATGTGGCAATCAAAGAGGGCGTCTCGAATGCTAACGAATTGGTGGCGTTCACCCGGGACGGGACCACGGCATTTTACGGTGATTTTTACTTCTGGGTGAATGTTGTCGCACTGATTCTTCAGGCATTTGTGGCTTCGCGCCTGCTAAAGTACGGCGGCTTTGGGGTTATTTTACTCACAATGCCCGTTGTTGCCCTGGTCTCTTATACCGCCATGGCGTTTGTACCGATCCTGGCGATTGTCAAAGCCATGAAGATAGCGGAGAATTCAACGGATTACTCCATCAACAATACGGCGCGCAACGTCCTGTGGCTGCCGGTCACAGCGGAGCAGAAGTACAAGGGCAAGCCGACCATCGATTCGCTCTTTGTCCGCCTGGGCGACGGGATTGCAGCCCTGACGGTCCTCATCGGCGTCCAGTTTCTGGCCCTTTCAACCCGGTCCTTCTTCGTGCTGAACGTGGCGCTTGTCGGCATCTGGATCATCCTGGCCTTTGTGGTGATCCGCGAGCACCGCCGTCTCTCAGTCTTCAGAGGACAGAGGTCAGACGACAGATAACAGACGACAGAGGACAGATAATAATTGAGCATATTCAGTGAAGCTTCTCGGAATTACACCCCGTGCCTTCTGATGGTGCATCTGTCTTCTGTAATCTGTCCTCTGTCATCTGTTGCAAAATCGCCCTCTATTTCGATTTCCGGTGCCTGCTGTCCATTACCTTATCCACCACCGCCGCAAAGCGGGCCAGCCCCTCGTTACCCTGTGGATGCTCCACCAGGGCCACGATGATATACTTTTGCCCGTTTTCGGTATCGTGGATGACACCGCTGTCGGCATGAAATCCTTAAAATTTTGGCTTGAAAATATAAAATGTGCTAATGTTTTTCTTTCGGCAACAGGATTAACCAAATAAAATCAGGAAAGAATTTGATGAAAATCACCGATAATTTACATGCCTTTATCTGGGAGTCGATGTCCACCAACAATTGCAACACCTATCTGATTGATGGCCCGACCCGGATTTTGATCGACCCCGGTCACCGCCGGCTTTTCGGCCATGTGGAACAGGGGCTTAAAGAATTGGGCCTGACGATTTCCGATATCGGCCTGGTGATCTGCACCCATGCCCACCCTGACCACATCGAGGGGATTCAACTATTTGATGACGGCCCTGCCCTGTTCACCCTGCATGAGGAGGAATGGCAGTGGGCGCTGGCGGTCGGCAAACAGATGGCCGCCGCCCACGGCCTGGATCTGGATTCAATCAAACCCGATTTTTTCCTTAAAGAGGGTGAACTTAAGATAGATGGGCTGACCCTGGACGTCATTCATACCCCGGGACATTCCCCTGGATCGGCAACCCTTTACTGGCCTGAAAGCAAGGCCCTGTTTACCGGTGACCTTATTTTTAAGGAAGGCTTTGGCCGCACCGACCTGCCGGGGGGCGACAGCCCAACGCTCAAGGCGAGCATCAAACGCCTGGCGGATCTTGATGTGGAATGGCTGCTGTCGGGGCACGGCGACCTGATCGAGGGAGCGGAGGCCGTCCGGAAAAATTTCGAGGATATCGAGCAGTTCTATTTTGCGTATATATAGGGCAGATGACAGATAACAGAAGACAGAGAACGGATGACAGCGGATAGATTGGACGATGGGATTTCAGAGTTTTCCAATGTTTTTGAAATGTTGTAATTACTTATAGCGGTTGTCAAAAAAACGTTCCGTTATTTGAACGTTTTTTTGACAACCACTTATACCAGCCTCCAGTATTTCGGAACGAATTCTTTAAAAGCGGTATAATAGAATTTTATAACCGTTACAAACTCGATAGATGCAGGGGATGTATAAGGTTTTAGGAGATCTTGAAATCTGTAATAAATAAGCAGTTATCTGCAATTGAGAACAATTGCGAAAAGTTTGAAGCACAACAATTTAAGCATACCAATTTAAAAGCGACCCAGAAGAAAATAAGACATTGGGAATCACCCCACCATCTGAATAATATAATTCCGGCTCCCTGATTCGATTTGAATCTGGCGTATACGCTATGTATTGATTTGATATAAAAAAATAATCATCGACATATTTTTTATCATCTTTAAGGGGAGTTCGATAATTCATGGGTCGGAGATCCGGATAGTAAGAAAAATCCACAGCTACCCATTCATCATCAGATTCGCGACGGTATGCAACCCAGGCATGGCTGCCGGATGCAGCCCCCTGCCCAGCATCTACGAACCCCCCATACCATCTCAACCTTGAGGGATCTACATCAGCATTAAGCGCCAGACTCATGATTAGAAACGCCCCATCCTCGCAATCTCCTTTTCCAGTGTTCAAGACCATCACGGGTGGAACCCACAGTTCTTCGTAGTCATATAGTTCCTTATCGGTTTTATACTCAATATTGTAGACCACCCATCTCTGAATTTTTTCCATTTTTACATCGTCAGAATCCGAAGGATGGACA
>CAJICI010000100.1_pt1 | contig 17793 bp, 14 predicted proteins | sample 9199571 | NCBI WGS metagenome assembly CAJICI01 (sample SAMEA7708329, study PRJEB35096) | sediment metagenome | biome: marine neritic benthic zone biome [ENVO:01000025]; feature: sediment [ENVO:00002007]; material: shallow marine sediment [ENVO:03000034] sea grass bed [ENVO_01000059] ...
AACCACCACCACTTTTTCGATGGACGGAAGCTCCTTTAAAATATCGGCGATTCGCTGCAGCGAATCAAGATTTTTGCCTTTGAACGAATAGCCATTGGCCGTGAATAATACTTTGGGCTTGATTTGCCCGAACCGATCCAGTACGCCTTTGATGCCGAAATCAGGGGAACATGACGACCAGGTCGCCCCGATACTGGTGGCCGCCAGCATGGCAATTATAGAAGCCGGCATATTCGGCATAAAGCCCACCACCCGGTCACCGGTTTGAACACCGGCCTCCTTTAGGGATTTGGCCAGACGGGCGACTTCGTCGTACAGCTCAGCATAGGTGATTTTGACAGACGGCCGGGCTTCGCCTTTGAAGATCAAGGCCACCTGCTCATCCCGATATCGCAGAAGATTTTCCGCAAAATTGAGCCGGGCGCCGGAAAACCATTTGGCCCCCGGCATTTTGGATGCATCGTCAATCACCTCATGGTAGGGTTTTGAAACAATGACGTCCGCAACCCCCCACATGGTCTCCCAAAAATCGGCTATATTATCAATCGACCATTTATAGAGGGATGCATAATCATCGAAATCCTGGTTGTATTTTTCATTTACAACATTCATGAAACGATACATGTTGGTCTGTTTAATTTGATCCTCGGTAGGCTCCCACAAAAGTTTCGACATGATTATTCCCCCTAACTAATTTTTACCGTTCATGGGTTCAGGGTTCAGCGTTCAGGGTTAACTGGCTCTGTTGACCCGGTTTTTAATTAAATCAGTTATTACCGTCATGTATCCCCAATAGTCAAGAATTGGTCTGAAAAAATTGAACAGATGCGCTAATATTGCAAGAGCGACTTGTTCAGAAGTGCCTGAACCCTGAACCCTGGTCGCCTCCGGCGCCGCCATAGGCGGGTAAACCTCTGAACCCTGCTTGTGGGGTCGTAGCCGAAGGCGAAGCCCCAAACCCTGAACGGTTATGAATTTATTTCTTGCAGCGCCTCACTAATTTGGCTATCACTTGGCAACATAAATTATAACGGCAAGGAGACCCATAATGAAAGTTGTTGATTTGAGATCGGACACGCTGACCCGCCCCACGGCCGGAATGTCACGGGCGATGGCTGATGCGGAAGTCGGTGACGATGTCTTCGGGGAAGATCCCACGGTGAACCGGCTCGAGGAGCTGGCTGCAGATCGCCTGGGGAAAGAAGCCGCGCTGTTTGTCGCCAGCGGGACCATGGGTAATCTGGTCAGTCTGCTGACCCATTGCGCCCGGGGAGAGGAAATTATCCTGGGTAGCCTGGCGCACACGTTTTATTTTGAACAGGGGGGATCGGCGGCCGTGGGGGGGATTCATCCCCGTACACTGCCCAACCAGCCCGATGGGACATTGCTTCTGGCAGATATTGAAGGTGCCATTCGAGCAGACAATGTCCATTTTCCCCGCACGCGCCTGATCGTACTCGAGAATACGCACAACCTGTGCGGCGGATATCCCCTTGACCTGGCCTACATGCAGGCAGTGGGAGACATTGCCCGGCGCCACGATCTAAAGATCCACGTGGACGGAGCACGTTTTTTTAATGCGGCGGTGGCCCTGGATGTACCGGTGGCAAAACTGGCCGCCGAAGCCGACTCGGTGTCTTTTTGCTTGAGCAAGGGGCTTGGGGCCCCGGTCGGATCGGTGGTCTGCGGCAGCCGGGAATTTATTTCAGAGGCCCGGAGGGCCAGAAAGATACTGGGGGGCGGAATGCGCCAGGCCGGTGTTCTGGCGGCAGCCGGCATCATCGCCCTCGATGAGATGGTCAATCGTCTGGCGGACGATCATGCCAACGCCCGTAAATTGGCTGAAGGTCTGGCGCAACTGCCCGGAATCATCATTGACCCTGAACAGATCGTTACCAATATCGTCTATTTCGAGGTGGATCGAAAAGAAATGACAGTTGAAGAACTGGTAAAACGCCTGGATGACAGCGGCGCCCGAATGCTTCCGGTGGGGCCCGGGCGCATCCGGGCCGTCACCCATCATCACATTTCATCTGATGATATTGATTTCGTACTGGGGGTGTTCGAGGGTGTCCTGAAATAAGATTGGCTTCTATATCCATATACTGTAGAAATGAAGTCCGGCTTTAGCTGCAGCGACACGGTATAAGGTATAGGGTTTAAGGTGTGAGGTTTAAATGTAAAGGCGTGAGGCTCACGGCGCATGGCTCAAGGGTATAGCAGAGGGCATAGGGCATAGAGCATAGAGAGCAGATCAGTAAATCTGATATTCAGATAAGTCAACCGCTCTGCCCTATGCGCTATGCTCTTTGCGCTAAAACCTTGCGCCCTGAGCCCTGTGCCTTGCGCCATTTACTTACCTTAAACCCTATACCTTCAACCTTATACCGTGTGGTAGAACCCGGATCAGCCAAACCGAATCATAATCATCTTCGTTAGTGCTTAAAACTACGCTGGCCGGTGTATACCATCGATGCATCCGCCTCGTTGCAGGCTTCTATGGACTGATAATCGTTGCCGGACCCACCGGGTTGGATCACCGCTGTAATGCCCTCTTGAAGACCGACATCCACGCCGTCACGAAATGGGAAAAACGCATCGCTGACCATGGCGGCCCCGATTAGCCCTCCCTTTTCACCGGCCACACGACTATCAAATTCCGCGCGTTTATCGGCGTCTGTTAACTCATTGTAGGGGATGCCAAGGCTTTCGAAACAATACCGGTCCGCCAGCTTGCGGTAAGCCTTGTCCCTGGCGATTTCAGCAACGCCGACCCTGTCCTGCTCACCGGTGCCGATTCCGACCGTCACCAGGTCTTTAACATAAATGACCGAATTTGAGGTAATCCCGGATTCAACCAGCCAGCCAAAAAGCATGTCGTCGTATTCCGCATCGGTGGGCGGCCGGTCAATTTTATAGAGTTGGCCTTTATACTCGGTCTCGGCCAGTTTCAAGTCCTCCCGGCTGCGGCTGGCGGGCACAAAAGACCACTGAACCACGATGCCGCCGTCGATCAGGCTTTTGAATTCCACGCAGCGTTGCCCGATAAAATTTTGCAGCCTTTCCATATTGCTGATTTTAACCACCCGGAGATTTTTCTTGGCTGCAAATACATCCATAACACCCGCTTCAAAATCCGGCGCCACGACGACTTCGGCGTACTGCTGAACGATGGCTTCGGCTGTAGCTTTGTCAACAGCCCGGTTCAGGGCAATACACCCGCCGAAGGCCGCCACGCGGTCGGCCATGTTGGCTTTCAAATAGGCATCCTCCAGTGTCTCCGCCAGGGCGACCCCACAGGGGTTGTTATGCTTGACAATCACCGCCCCGGGCTTATCCGTAAAATAGCGCAGGATATTGAGAGAATTATCGGCGTCGGTCAGATTGGTTTTTCCGGGATGCTTACCGGATTGCAGCAGCTCGATATCGGAAGCCAGATACTGCCCCGGTTGAATGGTCTGGGTTTCTCCCAGAACCAGATTTCCATTGACCATGCGGTAGAGGGCGGCTTCCTGTCCCGGGTTTTCACCGTACCGCAGCCCTTTCTGAACATCATCGATGGTCCAGGTAACCTTCTCATAAAAAAGTGTCTGTCGATTATTATCATCAACAAAACTGATTTCCATCTTCGGCGGAAACTGGTCGTCCATGATGGTACGATACATTTTTTTTAGATCTTCAGCCATGTCAGGTCTCCTTTTTCAGAGGTTCAAAGGTTCAGCGTTCAGGCTTCAGGGTTGGCATATCAGAATTTCCTGATTTAGAATAACGCTTGCCATAGAATGCCTGGTGCCGCAGTTCGGGTTGCTGATCCCCCTGAAACTCAATAACCCTGAACCCTGAACTGTGAACCCTGAACCCACTGGATAGTGAATTACGGTGAAACTTTTGTCTTGCCCACCAGTTGCGCCGTTCCACTTATTGGTTGTAGCAATTTTCTACGTCCGACAGGCCTTGAGCACCAAGGTAGTCGGCGATAGTACGGTCATATACGGCGGTGTGGTCAAAGGCTTTTTGGGCCAGGCGGTATCGAAGTCCGAGTGTTACAGCGCCTTTATTGGATTCCAATTCGGATACGATCGATTCGTAGTCTGAAGGATCCACCACCGGTGCCACCCGTATAAAATTTTTTGCCGAAGCCCGTATCATGCAAGGCCCCCCGATATCAATATTTCCTCTGGCCTGTTCAACCGTCACATCCGCTTTTGATATGGTTTCTTTAAACGGGTACAAATTGACAACAACCATATCAATGGGGACACTGTCGGTTCGCTTCAAATCATCCTGGTGGGAGTCATTATAGGTTTCCGTGAGCAGGCCGAGGTAAATTTTAAAATCCAGGGTTTTCACCAGACCGCCCTGGGTCTCCGGCTGACCGGTGTAATCGGAAACCTGGGTCAGGTGCGAACCCGCCGCATCCCCGAGGATCTCCTGGATCCGGCCAAAAGTGCCTCCGGTTGAAAAAAATTTAATTTCCGGATTAATGGCCACAAGCTTTGGTATAAATGTATCCAATCCGCTTTTATCAGATACACTTACAAGCACGTGACGTACGCTAACCAGACTGTCGATCCTGTCTACGATGTTCATCGCCATAATGTTCACCTCTTTCCTTCGTTTTCTTCGATAAATCGTTGAAAAAATTCTTCCATAAATGCGTGGCGCTCATCGGCCAACTTTACACCTTCTTTGGTTTGCATGCGTCCCTTTATTTTGCAAAGTTTTACCGTGTACTCCCGGTAACCGGTATCGTCTATGGAATACGGACGACTATTCTCTATCGGTGTCTCCCCATTGTGAAGCCGCGCGCCGACCTCTCCGGCAAAAAGATAGGCCCTGGCGATCCCCACGGCCCCGATGGCATCAAGTTTATCGGCATCAAATAAAACTTTGGCTTCGGGAGTTCGCGGTGGGCAGTCACTTCGAAACCGGTGGGCGCGTATACAGTGCAATATATTTTCTTTCTGGCCTTCCGAAAAATCCAGCTCTTCAATGATAGACACAGCCATGCCGGCGCCTGCTTCAGCATGGCATACCGCACCGTTGGAATCATCCTGAAGGCTGCGGCCTATATCATGCAGGTAAGCGGCGGCCAGCAAGACATCCATATCCACGCCCTCGGCGGATCCCAGCCGTTCGCACAATCGGCAAACCCTGTTGGTATGATCCCAGTTGTGGCTGCCCCTGGCATCTTGAAAAAATCTATGGGCAATCTCTCTTATGGTATCGAGCATACGGCCTGACTGGGAAGATCGAAAATTAAATATTGAACCGCCTGAGGCAGAATTTTTGGCGGCGATCTAGCATCTGAAAGGAAATGCTTTGTTCATACACTAAATCGGGCCGGACATGCAAGTGACAAATTGAGCGGGTTTTTATTTGTCAATTCTGAGAGCAGATGATAAAATTTTCAATAAAGGGTTCAGGGTTCAGCGTTCAAAGGTTTACCCGCCTTTGGCGGCGCCGGAGGCGACCAGGGTTCAGGGTTAAAGCCTTCAACAGTCGAAGGTTTCACTTCAAAACCGAACCTCTGAACCCTGAACGCTGAACCCTGAACCTTTACTATTAAGGATTAAGCCATGTATCTGAAACGAATTTCACTTTTGATCATTTTAATTGTGCTGTTTCCCGGTGTATCTTTTGCAGAGTCCGAAATTTCGGGCTGGGGCAAGGCCAAATGGGGAATGACCCATGCGGAAGTTAATAAGATTTACGATCTGAATTCATGGGAGCCCGATAAAATGCCAACCTGCAAAATGAAGCAGAAAATTAAGATCATGGGACGCGATTTTGGGGTTGCATTTTATTTTGACCGGCGTAACGCCGAAGGAAAATTATATCGGGTGGTATTGGCCCATTTCAACAGGGATATTACGGATGTGATCTGGTTGAAATCCGTAAAGGAAATGCTGGTTGAGAAGTACGGTAATCCGGAAACTTTTGAAATTCATGGCAAAATGAAAACCAGTAAATGGGAAAAAGCCCAAAACCGGCTCAAATTGACCACCCTCACAGGCACAACCGTCATGTGCGCCATTGAATACATTTCGATGGGGCCGGAGGCTGAAAAACTCTAAAGTGCTAAACTATCTATAAAAAAAGCCGATATATCGTATGGGGGTTCAAGGTTCTGGGTTCTGGGTTCATAGGTTTGGCCTCAAACCCTATCAGTTAACCCTGAACGCTGAACCCTGAACCTTTGAACCTTAATTCGACAGGTCGGCTAATAAAGTGGAACAGCAAAATTATATACAGGTCAGGAATTCGCAGATTAATTATTACCTCGAAGTGCCCCTTTTCTATCAAACGGGCGCCAATTCCTATGGTCTATATAAACCGCCGGGAAAGCGCCTTTCAAGTATGCGAATTGACCAGCAACGGCATCCCCTGCTGTATATCAAGGAGGAAGACCGGCTGGTAGCCATAAAAGAGCTTCAGAAGGAATTCAGCCAACAGATCGAGAATAGCATCACATCCGGAAATGCGGTAGAGGTCAAATCATCGCTCTGCGATCTGGTTGAAGAAACCCTCGATGAACCTCGCAGTGGTACCCTCAAAGCCTTACCCGAAACCGTCGATTCCCTGATAACCGGCTATTCAGAGCATCCCGAAATCCTGAAATCAATTGCTTCGATATCCTTTAAAGACTATACCACCGTCATCCATTCCGTAAACGTCATGGCCCTGATGCTGGGTTTCTGCTTTTATTCAAATTTTAAGCTGACGAAAACAAGGCGTCTGGGACTAAGTGCCCTGTTGCATGACGTCGGGAAAACCGAAATTCCCAATAACATATTGAAGGCCCCTCGAAAATTAACCGATCACGAATTTAAAATAATGAAATCCCACCCGACCATCGGCAATGTCATCATCCGTGAAAAAAATAAACTGGGCGGAGATATTGCCAGGGGGGCTCTGGAACACCATGAGAAGTTGGATGGCAGCGGATATCCCAGGGGAACCCGCAATATATCCTATATCGGACAGTTGCTGGGGATCATCGATTGCTACGAAGCCTTGACCAACGAGGACCGGCCCTATCGACGTGCGCGAGAGCCATTGGAAACATTAAAATTTCTCAAAGAAGACGTTCAGGCCGGCAAGTTCGATCGCGATATATTCGAAAAATTCTGCTACAGCCTGATCTAAGCCTGTCGGAACCCAACCTCCTTTAAACCATGAGAAAACTCATTTAAAGGCCATAATACCACGATTCCTGTAATCCAGTCTGGAAAAGCGCCCCTATTCAGTGTATGCTTAAGGTTGAGCCCAATGTGGGCGGTTTGCAATTTGGTGCAAAAATTCCAGGATGCGGATGAACTCAATGGCCGTTGAACAAAAAAATAATCTGACCATCATATTCTGGGGGCTGCTTTTATCGGTTGCCCTGCTGGGCTGCGAAACGGTTCAGTATTACAACCAGGCAATCAGTGGCCAACAACGCATTCTACAGAGCCGGCAGCCGATTTCCGAAATCACGGAAGATCCGGATTCACCTGAGATTTTGCGTCAGCGGCTAACCTACCTCATGGAGGTCAGAGCGTTCGCCGAAAAGGATCTGCACCTGCCCGTGGCAAACAACTACCTGACTTACGTTGACCTTAAAAGACCCTACGTGGCCTGGAATGTGGTAGCGACCCCCGAGCTCTCCCTGGTACCCAGGATGTGGTGCTACCCGTTTGTGGGCTGCACCGCCTACCGCGGCTATTTCGCTGAAGCCGATGCACGCCAATATGCTGAAATCCTGGCGCGTCAGGGGTACGATGTTCATGTGGGCGGTGTGACGGCCTACTCGACACTGGGGTGGTTCGATGATCCGGTACTGAGCACGTTTATTCGTCGATCCAGGGCCAGTGCAGCGGCCCTGCTGTTCCATGAACTCGCTCACCAGGTTCTATATGCACCCGATGACACCACGTTTAATGAAAGTTTCGCCACGTTCGTGGAGCAGGAGGGTCTGCGCCGCTGGCAGGAAGCATCAGGAATTTCATCCATCTTCAGCGAATATCTGAGAAATTACCGGCGCCAGCAACAGTTTATCGAATTGGTTTTTGCACATCGCCAAAGACTCGAATCTTTGTATCAGACTGAACTGGCACCGGCGGAAAAAAGGGTAAAAAAAGCATCTATATTTTCGGATCTAAGAGACGCATTTCGCCATTTGAAATCAGAGCATACCGAACTGTCAGCCTATGATGATTGGATCAATCGGCCGCTAAACAATGCCAAAATCAGTGGCGTAGCCGCCTATCACGATTTTGTACCGGCATTCAGCAATCTGTTGGCGGAAAAAGACGGTGACCTGGTCCAATTCTACCAGGCCTGCCGCGAATTGGCCGATAAAAGCATAGACGATCGCCGCCGTATTTTGGAACAGCTGATGCAAAAGGACCCGAAGGCGTTACAGGCATTCCAACTTGACAGATAAGATCAATTTTTTTAATATGTTACAGTAATGTACGAGAATTTTTTCAGTTTCAGTGAAAAACCGTTTAAGCTGGTGCCCAACCCGGCCTATCTTTTTTTGAGTAAGAGCCATGAGGAGGCACTGGCCCACCTCAACTACGCCCTGGCCCAGGGTGACGGCTTTGTGGAGATTACCGGAGAGGTTGGTACCGGTAAGACCACCCTCTGCCGGGCCTTTCTTGAAGACCTCGATGACAGTACCATTGCCGCTTACATTTTTAATCCCAGACTGGGCCCCAAACAGCTTATCAAAACCATAAACGATGAACTGGGCATTAAGTATGAGATGGATAACACCAAAGATTTGATTGATAAGCTCAATGCCTTTCTCATGCGCCAAAAAGCGGCGAATAAAAAAGTCATCCTCCTGATTGATGAAGCTCAGAATTTGAGCAGAAACATTCTGGAACAGTTACGGTTGCTTTCCAACCTGGAAACGAACAGAGAAAAACTGTTGCAGATCATTCTGGTCGGACAACCGGAACTGAGTGACATTCTTGATTCCCATGAACTCAGGCAGCTTGGCCAGCGGATAACCCTGAGATATTATCTGACACCTCTCAATTTTAAAGAAACCACCGAGTATATTAAATATCGCATTAATATTGCGGCCCGCAAAGCAGGGATAAAATTTGATCGCTCGGCTTATCGCCAGATTTACAGTTATTCAGGTGGCATCCCGCGGGTTATCAACATTGCATGCGATCGGTCGCTTCTGACGGCCTTCGGCCTGGGGCAGCATAAAATTTCGGGCAGTGTGGCACGATCCTCAATCAAGGAACTGAAAAGCAGAGGGCGCAGAAAAAAGCGTGATTGGATTTACGGCAACCGGGCGATTATAATTTTTGCAGCCATGGCCCTGATCCTGCTGGCTGTGAATTTTCGCCAGGACCTGATGCAGTGGATCGAGCCGAACCTTACCGAAACCCCGCCTGCCAGGGTTGAAGCTTCCCCTGCCACAGAGCCGGATGAAGGCGACATGTCCCTGGCGGCTGAGGATGAAGAAACAAACCCGGCCGTAACTGCCCTGGTAGAAGATGATACTGCCGGACCGGAGCCAATACCGGCGCTTGATGATGAGCGGCCGGAGGATGTAGCGTCCACGGACCAGGTGGAAACGATTAAGCTGATGGAATATCTTGCGTCCATGGATATCGAGTCATCGCGCAGCATAGCTCTGAAACAGGTGCTGGACCTGTGGCAAACACCCGTCGAATTTAAACCCTACCTGAACACCCTTGATGATGATCAGGCCTTTTTCCGCTTAACGTCCAAACCCGGTGGAATTTTTATCCATCGGCTGGAAGCGGACATGGACCTGATAGTTCGCTTGAATTTACCTGTGATCCTGGAATGCTACCCGCCGGGTGGCGAAAAAGCCGCTTTTCTGGCGCTGAATAAAATTGACGGTGACAGGCTTTATCTGGGCAGCGCAGTGCAAAACCGAATGGTGGAAACGGACATTCATGAAATCAATTATACATGGTCCGGCATTGCCTATCTGCCCTGGAAAAATTTTCTCTCCATCTGGGGCACCATTCCTTTGAGAGCCAGCAAGGATTCAATCATCACCCTAAAGCTGCTTTTAATTGAGCTGGGCTTTGGCAATGTCGCCATGAATGATGAATACGACAGGTGGACACGCGGTGCGGTCGAGGAGGTGCAGGCCAAGTACGGTATCCCGGTGGACGGATTTGTCGGACCATTGACTAAAATTATTCTCTATCGAGAGAAAAATACATTTGATATGCCGTACCTGACCCGTTAGGCGGTTATAAATTTTAAGGATTAAAATTTTGAGTTCCATTCTCAAAGCGCTAAAAAGAATAGAAGGCCAGCCACCGCCTGCCGGGGCATTTCCCGCTTTGCCGGAATCGGTTGATGCGAAAGAGGCGGTCAATTCAGCTGCCAGAAGGCGGTGGCGAATGCGCCGGATAATGACGGTAGCCGTGATTTTGCTAATTATTGCCGGTGGCGCTGTCTTTGGGTTTCAAAAGCGAAAATATCTGATCTCAAAAATATTCCCTGATGCCCCCCCACCAGTTGCTCAGGAAATAGGCCCGACAGCGGGAGAAAAATCAAAAATATTCAGGGCCAAAATACCGCCGGCAGGGGTCAGAAAATCCCGGAAAAAATCAAGTCCGATGCGCACGTCCCAGCGGCCCGTAAAAACAGCGGCATCCGAAAAAAAATCGAAAAAAATCAAAGCCATTAAGCTGCCAGAAAAATCAAGGAGCACTGTTGCCAAGCAGACTCCTCGGGCGGAACCGGTGGTTTCGAGCCGCCAACCTCAGCGCAAGACCACCGCAGGCAAACCAGAATCAAAAGCAATTTCGAGCAAAAAATTTACACCTTCAAAAAAATCCATTGCCGGAAAACGAACTGCAGCCCGCAAACCGGTCGTCGCGGAACGAAAAAAACCTCAGGCCAGAACCTATGCCAGGCTAACCGATTCCAAACTAAAGCTCCAGGCTTTAGCCTGGTCCAGTGACGCCTCCCGGCGAATGGCCGTCATCAATGGCCGCATCGTGCGCGAAGGCGAGTCTGCGGATGGATACCAGATCAACCAGATCCGCAAAGAGGATGTGGTTGTCAGCGACGGCAGGCAATCCTGGAGCCTGGAGTTCGGCTTGCAACAATAGAATTTAAAAGATTAATATTATATATATTTCAAGCTATTACATAACACTCCCCGCGGACATCAAACGGAGTTGGATTTGACACCAGCACCGTTTTTTTTTATAATTTTAAGTACACCGACATTGAACCAGTCCGCCGCAGGCGGATTTGTGATAGCTTCCAGTGTGTTGCCGGGGCTTCGAACCGGGTCGTCTTTTTAATTAAGGTGGTTCGGTTTTTTATTCAAATGATGCGACGTTCATAATGCTGAAAAAACTTCATATTTCCACACTATTTATACTTATACTGTTTGTGCTGGTTATTGCCGGCAAAATTCTATTTGAAATAGAGCCGCTGCAGCCCCTGGAAAATAAAGTCTATGATAATCTGTTGCACCTGCGACAACGAAAGGCCGCCACCCAGGTTGTCGTACTGGCCATTGACAATAAAAGTATTGAATCGGTGGGCAGCTGGCCCTGGCCCCGCTCTTATATTGCCGGCGTGGTCCGAATGCTTACCGATAATCGCGCCCACACCATGGGGCTGTCGCTTCTTTATCCCTCCAGGGAAATAAACCCGGCCCTGGAAGAAATTCGGTTTATTCAGCAACGCCTGCCCCAAAAACCATCAAAAGCCGAGCGCAAAACCGTCCGGGAAATATCAGGGAATCTAAATGAAGCCGTGGCAAGACTGGAACATGATCGGCAGCTGATCTCTGCGGTCCGTGCCGCCCGCCGCGTCGTTCTGCCACTGCAATTTACCCTGGAACAATCCCGGGAGAAAAAACCGCCGCCACTTTCCGCCTGGATGGGATTGAATTCCCTCGATCCAAAAACCTATGTCAAAAGCCCATCGGGCCTCAATGGCGCCGATTCTCGTTACCGCGGAATCTTGAAGTCACCGATTATAATGGCGACAGGCCTCATGCAGCCCTATGAGGAGCTGTCACGCAAAGCCGGGGCCCTGGGTCATATCAACATATTTACCGACAGTGACGGTGTGGTCCGCAAAATGCCCCTGCTGATCAACTACCAGTCCCGGGGCTTCCTATCCTTCGCCCTTCAGGTCGCCAGAAAACAGGCGGGTTTAAAGTTAAAGGATATTAGACCCGGCAGCAACGGGCTCACAATAAGACGCCAGTTCATTCCAACCGAAAAAAATCACAGCATGTATATTGATTTCAGCGGCCGCAGTGTCAACATTCGTCAGATATCAGTTCTGGACTTGATGAATGGAGAAATTCAGCCGGAAACATTTAAAAATAAAATAGTTCTGATGGGAGTAACGGCCGAAGGCATTGCGCCCAGGTACAAAACCTCGCTAAATCCAAGCACATCACAGATTGAAATCGACGCCAGCGTGGTCGAAAACATCGTTAACGGCCAATATATTTCGAGGCCCACCTGGGCCTTTGTCCTGGAGATCCTGGCGTTACTGTATTGCGGGTTTTTTCTGCTGTTTGTGATTCCCCGGGTTAATCCGCGTATCGGCATTTTAATAATGGGGGTGTTTTTAATCTCCTGGATCGTTGCGGGAATCATTCTGCTAACGACCAGCGGCATCTGGTTAAAAATTCTGACGCCCGTTATCCTGTCAATTGTGGGCTTGATGTTTACCAGCGGCAAGCGGCGCATCGCCGAAAAACAGGACGAAAATGTGCAACTGAACAAAAGCCTGGGGTTGGCGTTGCAGGGCCAGGGCATGCTGGACATGGCATTTGAAAAATTCTTAAAGTGTCCGATCGAGGATAAAGCGGTCCAAAAACTGCTGTACAATCTCGGGCTGGATTTTGAACGCAAACGGATGTTCAACAAGGCACTGGCGGTTTACCGTCAGATTCTGCAGGGCGGGAAATACAAGGATGTCAAAGACAGGATCAAAAAACTGATCTCCCTTGAAAACACCCTGGTCATGTCGGCCGGTTCGCCTAAAAAGGAAACCACTTTCCTGGTGCAAAACGGCGCTACCCGGCCAACCCTTGGCCGCTATGAGATTATAAAGGAATTGGGACAGGGAGCCATGGGCACGGTTTACCTGGGCAAGGATCCCAGCATCCAGCGCGAGGTTGCGGTTAAAACCCTCAATTATGCGGAGATCGCCGCCGATGAACTGGCCGACGTCAAAGCGCGGTTTTTTCGCGAGGCCGAAGCCGCCGGGAAGCTGTCCCATCCAAATATCGTCACAATTTACGATGTGGGCGAGGATCACGACATGGCCTATATCGCCATGGAATTACTGGACGGTCAGGATTTGACCCATTATTGCAAAAAAGGTCAGCTCCTGCCTCTTAAACGCGTCTTCAATATTGTTTCATCGGTGGCCGAAGCCCTGGGATATGCCCATGATCGTGAGGTGGTGCACCGCGATATCAAACCCGCCAATATCATGCTTATGAAAAAAGACCAGGTTCGGGTCGCCGATTTCGGTATCGCCCGGGTCATCTCTTCCTCCAAAACCCATACCGGTGTCATTTTTGGAACGCCCAGGTATATGTCCCCTGAACAGGTTGCCGGAAAGAAGGTGGATGGGCGCTCAGATCTTTTTTCTCTCGGGATCGTATTCTATGAGATGTTGACCGGTAAACAGCCGTTCACCGGCGACAGCATGTCGGCGCTGCTGTATGCCGTATCAAATTCAGAATATGTGCCGCTGGAAGAAATTTCACCGAAAACACCATCCTGCTGCAGCCAGATCGTCGAGCGAATGCTTGCCAAAGGCGTCTCCAAACGCTATCAATCCGCCGCCCAGGTTATCAGGGATATCCAATCATGCCAAGCTACGCTTGGCTAATCAGAAGACAGAAATCAGATGACAGATGACAGATTGACCGTCAGAATTGTCTGCATTTTCATCTGTCCTCTGTCTTCTGTCCTCTGTCTTCTATATCACAACACCCTAATATTCCAATTAAAACAGATTCACATCGCAAAATGGACAGAATGATGGAAAAATAGTGATAAAGGTATCCTTTTTTACGCCGATATAAATAATTATAAAGCGCCAATCGGATAGTCGCAGTTCGTTATAAGTTCATCCCAAAATCATCGGAGGACCCATGCTCAAATTAGTGCTCATGCTAAAAGACACCGAGCTTAAAACCGTCGAAACCGATAAAGACACCATCACCATCGGCCGTAATAATAATTGCGATATTCAAATCAACAATCTGGGTGTTTCCAAAAAACACGCAACCATTACCCGGCACAACGACAATTATTATATCGAAGATTTAAACAGCACCAACGGTACCCTGCTGAACAATGAACCGGTTACCAGAGCCAGCCTGTCCGGAAAAGATGTCATTACCCTTGGCAAGCATACCCTTTTTGTCAGTATCAAAAGAGGCCAGACAGCCACCCAGGGTATGACGGAAGCCACCATAAAAATTACGCCATAATATTAGCGGTTTTCTGATCAGAAACCACCAGCCACACCCACAGCTTGCACGGGCTGCCGGCCGGCGAATAATTCCGGCAGCTTACTTCGTTTGAACAGACACATCATCAGCCAGCAAGTTTCACAACTATCCGTCCGCAAGGAATCTAGTAATAAAAAGGAGTGTTGTGTCCCGCAAGTAATTCACCAAACACAACCTTATTTTAAGGTTTCAGGTGTCAGGTTTCAGGTGTCAGGATGAACTTCAACGAATCTGAAATAGCTGAGAATGCAGAGTCGGCCTCGACTCGGCTGAGCCGTTCGGCCCTGAGCTGACGGCCGAAGGGCTCGTCGCAGGCTGTGCCGACCCATTCTGTGATGAGCAGTGAATGGGATCAGGCTGGCATCCCGTTTTTAGCTGGACCTGCTTCTTACTGATGAGTGGTTTCAGGTGCAAGGGATGATGGTCTGAAGGTTCTGAATATCATCCCTGACACCTGAAACCTGATCCGCCTCCGGCGGAACACCATAGACCTTGTGTTGTTCACAGAATTCAACTGAACTCATATATACCAAAATACTTTTGTAACATTTTTATGGGACACAACACTAGAAGTGGTTTCAAAACCATGCCTGAGGCGGACAAGCCTCAGATCACGTCCAAAGGCCCCGGAATCTAGCATCCGTTCGCATTAACTGTTGCCATTTGCCCTCTTGAGCAACCCTTAATATAGTTGTTGGGAAAAAGATACTTGCGATGCTAGGAATACTTTCGTATAATGCGGCTAGTAGGCACGGAGGACCCTTACATGAAACAATATTCCATTGAGATAGACGAGGATCTCTGGCATCATTTACAGGCCCATGCGGAACCCTTTGTGGATACTCCGAATTCGGTGCTCAAAAGACTTTTGTTTGATGCCCATTCGCCGCAGGAAGAAACGCATTCCGCTCTGACCATACCAACCGTCAGCATCCAGGGACTACCCAAATCCCTGGCGCAAATACTTGAAGTCGTTTATGAAATGGAAGTAAACGGTTACAGCCGGACCCAGGCAACCAATCGGGTAGCCAAGAAAAGGGGAACAGCGCCTCAAACCGTGACAGATAAATATTGTCGTCAGCTGGGCAAAAGAGCTCACGAGATCGATGCGCTTTTGGCCGAATCCGGATATACCGGGTTCAGGGAACTGCTGGCAAAGAAATATTCCCCGCATCAACCAATAATTGAAATGTATTTTGATAGCATGATGTCGGATTCCGATGATGCAGATTTCCTGGCCAGCGAGTCTAGCTAGCAATCCCTAGCTCAATGCGCGCAACGAAGTAAGATTACCTGCAAGGCCTCACCGATAGGGATGGATTCTATCCAAGTCCGCACGATCACCTTAAAATTAATGCCGGAGCAAAGCGACATCCTTAATTATTCATTAATCATTATTCATTTGTCATTTCACCAGTAAAACCTTGGCGCCCCGAATCTTCCTGTTTTTTAATTCCATTAACGCCTGGTTGGCATCCTCCAGCGCAAACTCCTGGATCTCCGGAATAATTGGAATCCGGGCGGCCAAATCCAGAAATTCCCGGACATCCTGCCTGGCGACGTTGGCAACACTTTTTACCTCTTTTTCCATCCATAAATGCTGCGGGTAGTCCAGCTTTTGCAATATCTCCTTATCCGTATCTTCCTTGCGGATAGCGTTAATTACCAGGCGCCCACCGCCGGTAAGATTGTTCAGCGCTTCCAGTACCGGCTGCCAGGCCGGAGTGGTATCGATAATACAGTTGAGCATTTCAGGGGCTTGCCTGTCAGTTGCACCGGCCCAGTCAGCCCCAAGCTCACGGGCGAAATCCCTTTCTTTTTTGCTTCTGGCAAAAACAAATACTTTTGACTGGGGAAAGATGTGTCGGGCCATTTTCAGCACCAGATGGGCAGAAGCACCAAACCCGGTCAGCCCCAGGCTAAGGCCGTCCTGAAGGCCGGTCAATCTCAAAGACCGGTAGCCGATGGCGCCGGCACACAACAGCGGGGCCGCCTGGGCGTCTGAAAACCGTTCGGGAATCATGTGGACAAAATCTTGCGGAACCGTCAGGTACTCGGCATAACCGCCGTGGGCATCTCGACCGGTAGCTTTAAAGTGCTCACACAAATTTTCATTGCCGGTTTGACAGGGCGCACAGGTGCCGCAGGCAGAAAAAATCCATGCGATTCCCACCCGGTCTCCGACCTCAAGCCGCCGGGTGCCTTTTCCCCGCTCAGCCACATGCCCGACAACTTGATGACCTGGAATAACGGGCAGCTCTGGAGGCGGTGTCCGGCCCTCAATTTCATCAAGTTCAGTGTGGCAGACACCGCAGGCTGAAACTTTAACCAGCAGCTCACCGGCGCCCGGCACCGGGTCCGGCATATCCATCATTTTAAGCGGCTCGCTGTTTTGTACCAATGGAGCGATTTGTCGCAAAACCATTGCTTTCATAATGAGTCTGCCTTTTCTCTGTTAACCTGCGCTGTCGTATAAAATAATAGAAAGTGATCCCTTATTGTCGATAAATATTCACCGCAGAGACGCGAAGGACGCAAAGGTAATCTTTTTTAGGTTTTCCGGTGAGAGGCCGGAAAACATAAAGCCCAACGCTTTCAAATTTGTAATTATAAGTTCTGAATTACTTCTGCAACTAATTATTCGAATAATGCCGGCATAAAAAAACCGGGTGCCAGGCACCCGGTCTATGATCAGGAATTATTTGAGGTATAAATAGATATTCAGAGCAATTTTACCTTTCCATGGTAAGATCATCGTCATACATCGATTCAAGCCGCAGCTGCTGGGTTCGCCAGATATTGTTTTCATTGGCGAAGGTCTCAATGTTAACCTCCGAAAGATGGGTCACCATTCGAATATCCTCGGCAGCCTCATCAGTGTGCCCCAATTTAGAATGTAAATTGGCGCGACTGTAGTAAACGGCACCGTAATCCGGATTTAGCTCGAGAGCCTGGTTAAAATCTTCCAGGGCTTTGTTAAATTCCCCTGATTTGTCATGGGCCAATCCCCGCATATGAAATGCGCGTGCATTGTCAGGTGCGATTTCAATAACAGTGTTGATATCTGCGATGGCATCCTGAACTTTGTCCAGTTTAAGGTAGGCCGCACCCCGACTTTTCAGGGCCAGAGTGAACCGGGGATCCAGTTCGATGGCCTGGGATAAAAGATCGATGCTGCGGCCGTAATTATGGTTGACAAAATCAGCCATGCCTTCCTCAAATTTTTCCTGGGCTAGATTGTTATCGGACATGTTGCTACCTCCGTTGTAACCTGATAAAATTCATCAAAC
>CAJICI010000643.1_pt1 | contig 17518 bp, 16 predicted proteins | sample 9199571 | NCBI WGS metagenome assembly CAJICI01 (sample SAMEA7708329, study PRJEB35096) | sediment metagenome | biome: marine neritic benthic zone biome [ENVO:01000025]; feature: sediment [ENVO:00002007]; material: shallow marine sediment [ENVO:03000034] sea grass bed [ENVO_01000059] ...
CCGACAAGAGCGGCAGCTGGAAAGTTTACGACGTCATCATCGAAGGGGTCAGTATGGTCAAAAACTATCGCACCCAGTTCCGGGAGATCATCGCCAAGGATTCACCGGAAAAATTGCTGCAAGTATTGCGGGATAAAGTCAAGAAGGGATAGGTAAACAAGGAAAAACAGGAGGAGAGATGAACGTTGATCCCGTGAAAAAGGCTTTGTTTTTCGCTGCGCTGACCGTATTGTTGATCGTCTTTGGTGCAATAGGCTCAGCGGGGGCCTTTAATAATGAACCCGTAGACCGCACCCTGCATCATGCCCAGGTCACCCAGGCTTCAGCCAATGATACGGTAGAGCTTTACGGCCTGCATATTGGCGAGCATCTGGCTCAACAAACCCGCAGATCAGCCCCTACGCAGCCGCAAACGCCCGCCCATGTCATTATCCACAGGGCGGCCCATGAACCTGTCGAACTGCCCGGCCAGCGGTTTAGCCTTCTCATGGCCCAGCAAACCCAGGAATCAGCCGATGAACCGTCGGAAAGCACCGGCGATGAGAAGCTGGGCGAAGCCAAAGAGGATGAAGACGACGAATACGATGAAGATGAAGACGATGAATACGGCGATGAGGATGTTGCGCTGATTTCCGACCCCATCGAGCAGGGCAACAGGGACTTCTACGCCTTTAACGACACGATGTATTTCTGGGTGCTCAAGCCGCTGGCCCGCGTATGGGGTGTTATACCCGAAGAGCTGCGGGTGAGCGTCAGAAACGTTTTTTATAATATCCGCTTTCCGGTGCGCTTTATCAACTGCCTGCTGCAGGCCAAAGGGCAGAAGGCCAGTTATGAATTCGGCCAGTTTTTCATTAACACCACGGTGGGGTTTTTGGGCATCGCCAATGTGGCGGCCAATTATCCGCATCTGCAGCCCAGCAAGGAGGACCTGGGCCAGACCTTTGCGGTCTGGGGGATCGGCAACGGGGCCTACCTGATGCTGCCGTTTTTCGGTCCCTCCAGCGTGCGTGACGGACTTGGGCGTCTGGGCGATACCTTTCTGGATCCGATCTGGTGGTTGGTTGAGGACATCGGGACATCGCTTGCCATCCGGGCCGGTGAGACGGTCAACGACACCTCCTTGCGCATCGGCGAATATGAGGCTTTGATAGAGGCCGCCCTGGATCCATATATCATGATCCGCAACGCCTATGTCCAGAACCGAAATAAGCTTATCGCCGAATAGTAACGGGTTGCAATTACCGCTTGATACTCGATTCCTGATACTCGATGGCATTCTGTTTGGACCGCACATGCAGATCGAGTATCCAGGATTGAGAATCACGGCTTACCAACTGCTCACGGCGAGAGACAAGCAGCCAGCGACCAATGACCGCAAGCCAGTTACCATTGGCCAGTACCCATAGACCAGCAGCGAGCATCTATTTCCAGCCGACCCTCTCTTCGCAGCAATAAACGCGAGTTCCAGAAATCAGCGAATCCCTGGCCCAGACCTGTTTTACGTGGATCATTTGTTAATGCTGCAACTATTCAGGCAATCCGTATTGGTGCCCGTTGGATGAAGCCGTCGCGCCAGAGCGGGCCGACAATCCGACATTCAATCCTACCCGGTTGTTGACATGAACAGTTAAGTAAATAAAAAATAGATAAGGTCTGTTTCCCATCTGGGCTCAAGCAACCATACGATCGTTGCCGATATTTTCTATTTTAAACAAACAAAAAGCAGAGGCCGCTGAAAAGTGAGCGTTTTTCAAAGGTCTCGAGGAGGTGTTGCATGTCATCTGTAGGCATAGGTCTAATGGGCTTTGGCAGGATCGGAAGAAATCTGTTTCGCATCCTCTACCAGAGCGAGGATATCCGGCTGAGGGCCGTCAGCGATATTGCTGATCACAAAGCACTGGAGTATTTACTGCGGTTCGATACGATATTAGGCCAGTTTCCGGATGAGGTCAGTATCAAGGAAGGCCATCTGTACGTGGCCGGGCGCCAGGTTCCCATGCTGTCTGAAGCCGAGCCCGGTGATGTCCCCTGGGGAGATCTGGGGGTGGATGTCGTCATAGAGGCCACGGCCCGCAAGTGGACGCGTGAGCAACTGGAAAAGCATTTCGAGCGCGGCGCCAAAAAGGTAATCCTGTGCGCACCGCCCCAGGACCCACCCGATATTACGGTGGTGATGGGGGTCAATCACAACCGCCTGAAGCCGGAGCACCGGATTGTTTCCAATGGATCGTGTACGGCGCATTGCGCGGCGCCCATCATCAAAATTCTGCATGGTGCTTTCGGCATCAAACGGACATTTTTGAGCACCGTGCACGCTTATACCAATCAACAGCGCCTGGCGGACGTTCCTTCCGAAGACAAACGCCGGGGACGGGCAGCCGCGGAAAATATTATCCCCCAGCAAACCGACGCCGCCGGCATGGTAACCCGGCTGATGCCGGAGCTTGAGGGGCGGATCAGCGGCGGGTCCATGAACGTGCCCGTGCCCAACGGGTCGGTGGTGGACCTGGTATGCTGGCATGAAAAGCCGGTAACCGAAACGGCCCTCAATGAAGTGGTGAGAACCGCGGCCTCGACCGATGCCTGGCGCACGATCATTGATTACGAGGACGAGCCCATTGTTTCCAGCGATATTATTCGCAGCCCGTATTCGACCACCTTTGATTCGCTGGCGACCATGGTAATGGGGGAGACGGTGTCCAAAACCCTGGCCTGGTATGACAACGGCTGGGGCTATGCGCACCGTGTGGTGGACCTCATCAACACGTTTACGAAGATGGAAAAGGAGGCGGCATAATGGCTACACGAATCGGAATAAACGGCTTCGGCCGCATCGGCCGCAGCGTCTTTCGTATAATGAGTGAACGCGACGATATCAATGTCGTCTGCATCAATGATCTTTTCGAAAACGAACAGCTGGCCTACCTCCTCAAATACGATACCGTGATGGGTATCTTTCAAAAAGAGGTTAAAGCCACCGAAGATGCACTGTATGTGAACGATCAAAAAATCGAGATGACCGAACATCGCGATCCGGCCGTCATACCCTGGAAAGACCTGGGGGTCGACGTGGTCATCGAATCCACCGGGGTGTTTCGTGAAAGAGCCGGTCTGGAAAAGCATCTGGCGGCCGGGGCTGAAAAAGTTCTTCTTACCGTGCCGGCGAAGGATGAAATCGATGCCACGATTGTTCTGGGGGTCAACGATGATGAGCTGAAAGCAGAACACCGGATCGTCTCCAATGCCTCCTGTACCACCAACTGCCTGGCGCCGGTTGCCAAGATCCTGGATGAATCGTTTGGCATCGAGGAGGGATTTATCACCACGGTGCATGCGTATACCAACGACCAGCGCCTGGCCGATGTGCCGCATAAGGATTTCAGGCGCAGCCGGGCGGCCGGTGAAAACATCATTCCCACCACAACGGGCGCGGCCCGGGCGGTGGGCAAGGTGCTTCCCGGGCTAAAGGGCAAGCTGGACGGCCTGGCCATGCGGGTTCCGGTGCCGGACGGGTCGATTGTGGATCTGGTCGCCCGCCTGGGAAAAAGCCCATCGGTTGAAGACGTCAACTCGGCGGTGCGCAACGCTGCAGACGGCGCCATGAAAACGGTGCTCGAATACAGTGAGGCGCCGCTGGTCTCCAGCGATATCATCGGCAACCCGCATTCCAGCATTTTTGACGCCCTGTCCACCAGTTCGCTGCAGGACGGCTATCTCAGGGTCGTCTCCTGGTATGACAACGAGTGGGGATACTCAAACCGGGTTGTGGATTTGATAGACAGGATGGCCGCTTTGTGATTTCGGATGTCGGATTTTGGATTGGGGATTGATGAGCGGTTCCAGAATATCGGATTTATTTCGGCAACTTCGGTCAATAATACATTAAGCGCTAAGCAGGATTAGATTCGCCTCTGGTGTCTATGGGTAGACGTTCTCTCCAGTTTCTCGGGATGTTCAGGTAGTTTAATTCCGAAATCCCAAATCCCTAATCCGAAATCTCTATTCGATCGGTTTCGTTCTGGAGAGCCACATGTCGGCCTGTCGGGTGCCGATGCGTCGCATGTCGAAGCCGAACTTGGTGTAGTCGGCGCTGATCAGAAAATGGTAGGTGCGCCCTTTTTCAAAGGGGACGGTGAGGGTTGGTTCGGTTACCCCCAGAGAGTGAAAGCCGGGATAAACATGAAACGTTACATATTCCCCCGAGCGCAGACGGGCGATAATGGAATCATCCAGTGCCACCTTCAGGGACATCCCCAGGCCCAGAAGATTGTTATCCCGGATAACGAAAACTTCAGCTGCTTCGGATTTGTTTTCCACTTTCGGGAAGTGCTCGGTCTTGCCGTGAGCGCAGGAAAAGATCACTAGCGCGGCCATGGTCAGGAAGATAAGGTTTTTCATATTTAAATCATAGACTCCGGGAATCTACCAAACGGTATAAGGTTTAAGGTATAAGGCTCAGGGTTCAGAATGTCTGAAAATCTCTGAATCCACAGGCGGACTTCGCCACTTTACAACCCTTATAATTTACCACAAATATTTACAGAAATATACCGGAAAAATAGACTATTATTCAGCTGTTTTTTTGGCCTCTATATCTATGATGACCTCTGCGATCTCGCGGCTGAAATCACCCAGCAGGACACTTTGGGCTCTGACCATGGATTCGATGCTGTCATTTTCGGTGGGGCGGCTCAGCGTGGTGACATCATTGTAAAGCATGTCTTTGCGCTTTTTATCCATTATTAACCAGCGCACTCTCAAGTGGGCTTTGTCCCCCGGCCGGCCGTCAAAGCGGGCCACATTCATCTGGACGTTATAATCAAAAAATTTTAACTTTGTTCCGGGGAAAATCGCCACTTTTTTGGTGTTCAACCAGTGGGACAGATTTTCTGCCAGCACCCGGCTGAAATTTTCCCGCAACGGACCTGCCCAGGAGGCGAAATCGGCAATTTCAACTTCATTGCGGCTGTTGCGGATGACGACATCCGTTCGATCGAGGTACATCGCCATTCTAATCGGTCCCACCAGAACTCCGATATCGTTTAAATCCGCCAGCGGCTGCGGCTGTGTCTCTTCGCTGAACAGGGAATTCAGAACAAAGTTCTCCGTTGGATGCCGTGTCCCTGCGCCAAACGGGGAGCATCCCCCCCCCACCAGCAGCACAGCCCAAAAAATCACCATTACCGGGAAAAAGCGTTCATATCTCATTGTTGACCTGTCCTTCGTATTTTGCCCCTGATCAACGCGTCGGGGTTGCGTTCTAGATAGTCGGCGAAAGCCCTCAAAGATCGGGCCATCAGTGTAATTTCGTTAAGAAACGCTTCGACCTGAAAGCGAAATTCCGAGTTTTCGTCTACCATATCATCAACCGCTACAAGGGCTTCCTCAGCGGCATTGAGTGCTTCCCGCAAGTCTTTGGTGGTTTTCTTCAGATCGGCATGAACCGGTTCTATGCGGCTGTTGACGTTGTTTACCAGTTTGCGGGCATCATCAGAAGTACGTCCCGCACTTTTGAACAGCGTCTGCGCATCCACCAGGGTTTCATCGACCCGGGCGAACAGCGGATCGACTTTTTCGTCTACATGGCGCAACAGGTCACGGGCTTCCTTCAGGGTCTGCTTAAAATAATGAAGGGATTTGGTGAGTTCAGGTGAGTTGACAAACCCATCGATGCCTTTGAGGGTCGACCTGAAATCCTCCACGATCTGGTCCAACGGGATTTGTTCGATCTGTTTGGTCAGCGCCTGAAGGCCGGACTGAACGGTGGGAATCTCCCTGACGTCAGCGGGAAGGTTAAATTCGTCCAGGCCGTGAAAATTGATGGGGGTTCCGGGGTGAAAATCCAGCTGAACGCCCAGCTGACCGGTGACCAGGCTCTGCATTTGCAGTTCGGCTCTCAGGCCATCGTCAAGCATTGCCTGCCAGGCTTTTTCCTCTTCCGCTTTGGTCAGCTCAATGCCCAGGCCGATGACTTTTTCGGGGTACAGGGTGATGAGCACCGGAATTTTGAACTCCCTTTCATCCCTTTTATAAAACACGGCAAACTCCTCGACCTTGCCGATACGAACGCCCCGGAACATGACCGGTGCACCAATGTTTAACCCTTTTACCGATCCGTCGAAGAAGGCAACGATACGATCGGTTTCCTTAAAGAACCTGCCGGAGCCCAGAACCATCAGCGCGACCACCAGCAGTGCAATGGCTCCCACCATGAATAACCCGACTACCGTCTTATTTGCCTGTTTTGCCATGGGTCTGTATCTCCTGCTAAAGCAATAACATGGTTTTCAATTCAGGTTGCTAATTATTGCTATCAAGCGAATTGGTGTAGTGGAGTACTGGAGTGTTGGAGTATTGTATTTTAATGCCGGAATTTAGCATTACTCCAATACTCCATCACTCCAGCACGCCGGTTTCTTAGCCCTGACCTCGGGTCAGGAACTTGCGCACTTTCGGGTCTTCGGACTCATCCCTTAGCTTTTTGGGATCGCCCACCGCAATCATGGTTTTGGTATCCGGATCAAGGAAAACCGAATTATTGCCGATGGCGAAAATGCTGGCCAGTTCGTGGGTGACGATGACCACGGTGGAGCCAAGGCTGTCGCTGAGTTCAAGAATCAAATCGTCCAGCAGCCGGGCACTGATGGGATCCAGTCCCGCCGATGGTTCATCAAAAAACATAATTTCAGGGTCCAGGGCAATGGCCCGGGCCAATCCCACCCGCTTCTGCATACCGCCGCTGATTTCGGACGGATAGTAAGCGTCAAAACCGGACAGCCCCACCAGGGCCAGTTTCAATTCCACGATTTCCCGTATCTGATCCCGGCTTAAATCCGTAAATTCCTGCAGCGGCAGGCCGATGTTCTCTGCCAGGGTCATCGAACTCCACAGGGCACCGCTCTGATAGGAAATGCCGATTTTGCGCATAAATTGCTCTCTATCGTCCGGATCGGTGTCCCAGAAACTGATACCGTTATAAAACACCTGGCCTTTGGCCGGTTCTATCAGACCCACCATATGGCGCATGAGGGTGCTTTTGCCGCAACCGCTGCCGCCCATGATAATGAAAATGTCTCCTCGATTGACGGTAAATGTTAAATCCCGCTGAACCACGAAGGAGCCAAAGGCCATGGTCAGGTCTTTGATTTCGATGTGGGCTGTTGGCTCTGTCATTGCTTGTTACTAACGCTCTATTTCGTCATCAATCTACGAGTTTGCCATGCTACGCTGGCGGTTTTTGGTTTCAGGTTTCAGGTGTCAGGTTTCAGTTGCGTATCAGAATTCCTGACACCTGACACCTGACACCTTTTTTTCAGATTCCCATCACATTGCAAACCACCGTGATAATCGCCGTGGCCACCACTATGGCCACGATACTGGTCACCACGGCCGAGGTGGTTGCATCGCCCACCGCCGAAGCGCTGCGGCCGCATTGGATACCTCTCAGACAGCCGGCCAGGGCCACCAGCACACCGAAAACGATGGAATGAACGATTCCGATCCAGAAATGGGTCAAACTCAGGGCTTTTTGGGTCTGGTTGATATACTGGGTGAAGTCAATGTCGAGCATGCCCACTCCTACGATCATCCCGCCGATTATTCCCATCAAATCGGCGTAAATGCACAGCAGCGGCATCATCAGCACCAGCGCCAGCATGCGCGGCAGGACCAGAAATTCCATCGGTGAAATACCAAGGGTCTGCAGCGCGTCCACCTCTTCGTTGACCTGCATGGTGCCGATCTGAGCCGCAAAAGCCGCCCCGGTGCGGCCGGCCATGATGACACCGGTCATGACGGCCCCCATCACACGAACCATGGCGATGGCGACCAGATCAGCCACGTAAATCTGGGCGCCGAACATCATCAGCTGGACGGCGCCGATGAAGGCAAAAATCAACCCCACCAGCACGCTGATTAGCGTTACAATCGGCAGGGCCTGGGCACCGCTCTGCTGAATGAACAACATCAAATCCGAGCGCTGGAAGCGCGCCCTGCCGGACAGAAATTTTAATAATGCCAGAAAGGCAGCCCCGATAAAGTTGAGGATGTCAACGGTTGACCTGCCCATGTTAAGGGCATATTCCCCCATGCGCTGGAGGATGGGTTCACGGACTTCTTCTTTGCGGGCACCTTTTCGTTCCGGCACCGCGGCGGCGAGGTGCAGAAGACTTTTTACGCCTTTTGGCAAACCCGCATCATCGATTTCTATTCCGTCATCCCTGATCTGATCTACGACTCTCATAAGGAAAGTCAGCAGACCGCTGTCCCAGTCACTTAGCCCACCGGTATCGAAGGCAATTCTCCGAATTGTGCGGTGGGAAGTCAACTGTGATTTAACTTCATCGGCAGCCGGCAGCCTGTCTTCGATTGTCCACCGGCCCTTCAACCTGACAAGCAGGGTATGGTCTTCCGGTTGTTCGAAGAAAATTTCGCAGGATTCGGAATTTTGTTCTACGGCGATATTTGATTGATCGTTTACCGGCATTTTAAGCGCATATTTTAAGTTTATACGGTTATGCAGAAGGCCAAAATCATACACCATGACCACGAAGAGCACGAAGGACGCGAAGAGAGGATGTCAATTGATCCTGGTTTTTCTTCGTGATCTTCGTGTTCTTCGTGGTGAGATAACTTACAATCGAATTTAACCTGAACTTCTCGGATAACCACATATTTCTATTAGGTGGATTCCGATAATTTTACGTCTTATTTCTAACCGCCTTTTGCATGGCATCCAGGTAGTTGTCCAGCTCCTGAATACTGGCAAACACCTTCAATGTTGGTATGGCCTGGAGAATTTCAAATACCTTTCTGATTTGCGGCTGCAGGTGCATAAAGACCATTTTGCCGTCGGTTTCCTTGAGGGTCTTTCTGGTTTTCAAAAGCACCCGGATCCCCGTGCTGCTGATGTAATCTGTGAATTCCATATCAAAAATGATAACATCCGGTGCTTCTTCCAGGGCTTCGGCAACTTTATCGTCGAGGATGGTATAAGTGCTCGCGTCAATAGCACCGATGGGAGATACCACCATCACCCCCGGTCGTTTTGGGGTCACAGTAACTTTAAGCGGCATAGGGCCTCCTGAATGGTGTTCTTGGTAGAATATCAGCTTCTTGAAATATAATTAAGGCCTCGGTATCCGATTGTCAAAGGCACCAAGAAAGCTCATAGCATAGAGCTCATAGCTCATAGCTGAAAGCCTGAAGGATCTGACCTTCAGACTATGAGCTATGAACTATCAGCTACGAGCTGCGAGCATTGCGAGCCTATGCCATGAGCTTCTATTGGGACCCGAACCATTTTTTGAAGAGCCCGCGCAATGAGAGGTCGCCTTCGATTTCCTCTGCCCTGGCCGCCTCCGGATCTCTAACTTCCGGCCACCATTCCACCGCCTCAAACTTAAAGGGCAGCAATTTTTCAAGGGCCGGAATCATGGTACTTTCCACCAGCGTTTTTTCCTGACCGGACACCGATCGAAAATAGACGTTAATTTCTTCGACGTACCAGCCCCGGGTCTCTTCCAGCGAATCCAGGTCAACCTTGACCAGTCTTTCGAACTCATCTCCCAGCAGCGGTCTGAGAGCGTCTGCCGTGAGATTGGCGTATATTTTCTCCAGCCGGCTTAACAGGGTTTCATCCTGGCCCCTGTCCACGATAAACGTAAGGATCAGATAGCCGCCGCCGTAGGCACGCTGGAAGGAGGATATTTTAACGACCCCTTCCTTTTTGAGGCCGTCCTCCGCCAATTGTATAATGAACCCCACATAGGCGATCATCTTTTCATTGGCTTTTAAGGCCAGATAACTTTTTTTGGGATCGAACTCCCTTGTCATGCTTGGTATCCTTCTGGGTTGCCTAAGCTAACCGGATTGTATCCAGCTATTAAAATTTCTGGTTCGAAAAAACGAACCATGCATCATTATTCAGGATAGTTAATTAGTTGATTCGTTAAATAGTTGATTAGGTAAAAGGATTTCAGTCGAATAGACTATCAGACATCTCCGCACTCAACTCAATCAACTTAATCAACATAATCAACTTTTTATGCCGTAACTCGAAACGCGCAACGTGTACCCCGTAACCCGCAACTCCTAACACGATTCATTAAAAATCCGGTGAGTGAAATATGGCCTTGACCTCTTCGGATGGTGGTGTTTCGAGTTCATCGGGTGAGAGCAAATCTCCCCAGTCGGTCCTTTGTTCCATCTCTTCGATGATATCTTTGGCGACGAATTCGTTGGCAGCTCGAAGCTCCCAGCCGCCGCCCAGGGCCTTATAAATCGCGATCAGGCTCAGATTCACCGAACCGGCGGTAGCAACCAGATCATCCTGAGCGGCGGTCAAGAAACGCTGGGTGTCAAGCACCCGCTGGTAATCGGTCAAACCTTCGCGATACTGAATCATAGACAGATCCACCGAGCGTTTGGAGGCTTTGACGGCATCGGCCAGGAATCCCACCGAATCCTGGTTGCGCAAAAAAGAAACCATGGCATCTTCGACTTCCTGGGCGGCTCTGAGGACGGTGTCTTCATAGTTGACCGCCAGTTCCTGGAACCGGGCATCTTCAACCCGCACCCTGTTGGTGAGCCGACCGTAGTTAAAAATATCCCAGCTGACCCCCGGACCGGCAAACAGGGTGAAACTTTCTCCCTTGAACCAGTCGCTGAAATCGGCATGGTTCGAGCGCCCGTCCGTACTGCTGGCAGTCTGAAACCCCAGGGAGCCGAACAGGGAAAAGTGGGGATACAGATCAGCCTTGGCCACGCCGATCAAAGCGCTCTGGCCGGCCAGCTGTCTTTCAGACAGTCGGATGTCAGGCCTGCGCCGCAGCAACTCCGCCGGTATGCCCACGGCAACCTCGGGCGGCACTTCCGGTATGCGCCCCGGGCCGCTCAGCATGTAATCAATTTCACCGGGCAGTTTGCCCAGCAAAATGGCCAGGGCGTTTTTGGCCTGCCGAATAGAAGCTTCGAACTGCGGAATCCCTGCTTCCGTGCTTCGCAACAGGGATTTGGCCTGGGCGACATCCAGCTCCGTCACCGCACCGGCTTTAAACCGCACTTCGGCAATTTCCAGGGATCGCTTTTGAATTTCCACGTTCTGGATCGCAACCTCAAGGCGCTCCTCATTGGTCCGAAGCAAAATGTAAGACCTGGCGACTTCGGAGGTCAGGGTCACCAGGAAGTCATCATAGTCTGCAATTGACGCCTCCAGGTTGGCCACGCCGGTCTGCACCTGACGCCTGAACTTGCCCCAGATGTCCAGCTCCCAGGCGGCGTCAAAAGAGGCCTGATAATTGTAAAAATATCTGTCGGCCCCGCCGCCGTTAGGGGCGTTTTTGCTCAGCTGGTTGGCGCTGGCATCGGCATTGATCTGCTGCAGCTGAGGGTATTGAAACCCGAAGGCAATTCCCAGCTGGGCCCGGGCTTCAAGGACGCGCAAGCCGGCAATTTGAAGGGGCAGATTCTGCTGGTAGGCGGTCTCCACAAGGGAGTTTAAAACCGGGTCGTTAAACACCGCCCACCACTGGCTGAAGTCTGTTTCCTTGCTTTCAATCTTGGGATCCTCCTCCTGAAGCCATTTTTCCGGTTCTGCCGCCGCCGGCTTGATATAATCCGGGCCGACCATGGTACAGCCACCGGACAACAGCAGCAGGCCGATCAGTCCGATAAGAAGCAGCATGGACAATAGTTTACCATGGCGAACAGCCGGTCTCCGACCGCCTTTTTTAATCGATGAGAACGAATACATATTCTACTCCTTCATACATGGTATGTCGTGACAAAGCCTAACGTTTAAGTTTAAACAGGCGGGCAGCATTTCGGACTGCATCCCCGCCTTACACTTTTTCAACCATCACCGGGATGACCTTCAAGGCCGGCATTCTGGCCTTGGGATCGATGGGCACTGCACTCATCAAAGCGTTAAAATTGGGCTCACTGAAGTGAATCGGTGCGAACAGATAGCCGGGCCCCATACTGTCATTGACCTTGATCGGCAACTGGACCACACCGTGGGGGCTGGTCACCCGCACGGTGTCGTCTTCATAAAGACCGGCGGTTTCTGCATCCTCCGGATTCATATCCAGAAAGGCCGCCGGTTTGAGTCTGGAAAGCTTGGTGGTGCGCCTGGACATTTCACCGGTATTGAAATGCTCAAGCAGCCGTCCGGTAATCAATATGTAGGGATATTGCTCGGTGGGTTCCATAAGGGTTACCGGCAATTCAACCGGTGAAAAGCGGGCGCGGCGATCACGAAAACCGAATCCGTCCTCGAACAGACGCGGTGTGCCCGGGTGGGATTCGTCATAGCAGGGCCAGAAAATTCCCGCTGAGTCTTTAAGGCGCTGGTGGCTGATACCGCTGAAAACCGGGGCTACCTGACGGATTTCTTCATAGATATCGGCTGTCGAGGCATATTGCCATTGGGCGCCCATGGCGTTGGCCATTTTCTGCAGGATCCACCAGTCCGGTTTTGCTTCGCCCGGTGGATCGATGCCGGCGGCCGTATATTGCACCCGCCGGGCGGCATTGGTGAAAGTGCCGTTTTTTTCACCCACAGTTGCAGCCGGCAGAACGATATGGGCGTATTTCGATGTTTCACTGGGAAAGATGTCCTGCACGATCAACAGGTCGAGCTTCTGCAGCATCCAGGCCACAAAGTTGGATTGCGGTTCGGATAGGACCGGATTTTCGCCGATAACATAAAGGGCCCGGATCTTGCGTGAGGCGATATCGTGGATCATTTCAGGGGCAGCCAGGCCCGGTTCGCCCGGTACCTCAGCCCCCCAGATGGCGCCGAAATGGACCCGGGCGGCTTCGTCATCAACTGTCATGTGACCTGGCAGCAGATTGGGCACCGCCCCCATGTCACCGGCGCCCTGGACGTTGTTCTGCCCCCGCAAAGGCGACAGCCCACATCCCGGTTTGCCGATGTTGCCGGTCAGCAGGGCCAGATTGACCAGGGCGGTGATGTTGTCGGTGCCGTGGGCGTGCTGGGTTAAACCCATGCCCCAGATAAAGATGGTTTTTTTGTCGTGGATCAGCTCGGCGGCTTTTTCAAGTTCTTCACGCTTAACCCCTGCGCGCTGGCAGGCCCAATCGATGTCAAGGTCTGCCACATTCTGTCGCAGCGCCTCAAATCCAATGGTCTGCCTGTCGCAAAACTCCTTATCATGCCAGCCCCTGTCGATGATCATCTTACCCAGGGCCTTGATCCAGAAGATGTCCGTACCGGGCTTTACTTTAAGGTGCACGGCAGCATTTTTTATCAGATCCGTCTCGCGGGGATCGGCCAGAATCAGGTTGAGCCCACCTTTTTTGGCGCGTTTTTTGACCTGCATCCAGATGACCGGATGGGTGTAGGTCGTATGGGCCCCCACCAGAAAAACAGTTTCGACGGCTTCATAATCTTCTAAGAAGGTGCTGACCGCACCGTATCCGAGTTGCTGCCTTAAGGCAGCCTCGGTTGGTCCGTGTCACAACCGGGCGCAGTTGTCGATGTGGTTATTGCCGACAACCGCACGCTGAAATTTCTGGGAAAGGTAAGCCTCTTCATTGAGAATTTTTCCGCTGCAGAGCATTCCGACGCTTTGCGGGCCGTACTTTTCGATGGTGATCTGCAATCCACGTGTCGCAGCCGCGATAGCAGTCTTCCAGGGCACCAGTTCCAGTTTGTCGGCTTTGCGGATATAGGGCTGGCTAAGTCGCTCCGGATGGTTCAAAAGTTCATGGACGGTAAAGCCTTTGACACACGCGTATTTGGCATTCAATTCAGTATTGCGGCCGGTGGCCTTGCTTTTGACTGGGCGATTGTTTTCATCCAGCTGCAGGTCAAGGTTGCAGCCAACCCCACAGTAGGGGCATACTATCGGAATTGAGCCAGTCATAGGCTTAGCTCCTTATTATTCTCGCGGGTATTGAGGGTGGTCGGGTATCCGGCGGGGCCGGCGTTTCTTATCAATGGCCACGTAGCGGAAGACGGCCTCGGTAACCAGGTGGCGTTGGGATTCGAATTCTTCGATGGGATCCCTGGCCCACACTTCCAGCTTGATATCCAGGGATGAATTTCCGATTCGCATAACGCTGCCGTATACACAAATGATATCTCCAACCCGGACCGGCCTGACAAAGGCCATCTGGTCCACCGTTACCGTCACCACACGGCCGCCGGCAACCTCCATGGCCAGCAATCCGCCGCCGATATCCATCTGGCACATGACCCAGCCACCGAATATATCACCGTTGGGATTGGCGTCCTTGGGCATGGCCTGGGTTCTAAGGGTCATCAATCCTTCCGGCTGACGACTTAAATCCTGGGAAGCCGTTTCTTCTTTAGCCCTTTTCATGTATTCTGGCTCCTCAGCTTGCATGATGATGGGTTGCGGGTAGACTGGAGGCTGCGAGAATTTGGCAAGCCCGGAAGATGTAATTAGCGCCGTTTTCTAAAACTATATTAAAAACAGCGCGATCCATCAGCCGCGTCAAATCTGCCATATCTGGGCTTTTAAATCAAGCCCTTTTAGATAAACGCAGCTGTCAACGATCTTCTTTGATAACCTGTCCGCCGCTCAAAAAAGAAATTCCCTGACCGGAATGGGTGCCGATCATAACCGCTTCGATAATGGGCGGGTTTACATTCTGCTCCGATTTCCAGATGACAATAAAGTTGGCTCCGGACCCGCCGGCTTTATCGTCCTCGGTTATGATATAGCGGGTTGATACCAGAGGACCCAGCATTGTCGGCGATTTTAAATAATCGGCCACCTGTTTGCCGGAGGTATCATAATATTTTACGGAAATCAGCGTGATGGAATTTTGAAGGTTCGTATTGCGAATGCTGAGGGTTGCCGCGAGGTCAAAGGGTCGGCCTTTGACGCCGCTGTAAATATGTGAGTAAATCGGGACATAAACGGTCTGACCGGCGGAAAGCCGGATATCTTCGGCTGAAACCGCTGCAGGAGCCAGCATGCCTGTCAGAGTTATTATAACAAGAATGCAGATCGAATTTGGCACCTTTCTTCTAAGATTCATGGCGGTCATCTCCTTTAATTTTTTAATAGTTATAGAGGACAGAGGACAGAAGACAGATTAAATTACAGGATTTTCAGCCCTGTCATCTGTTATCTGTCTTCTGACCTCTGTCCTCTGATTCATTACCAGGGGCCTGGAGGGTAAATCCTACGATTAAATATCCCACCAGGGGGCAGACCGAGCCGGTAAACCCCAAGCCCAAGTATGAAGGCGACCAGGTTTAGGAGAGGATCCATGCAAGCTCTCCTTTCGGATTCATCTCTATTGATCAAAATACGCCGATCATTCGGCGCATGCAGCGTAATCGTCCGAACCAACCGGGCCCAAAATTTTTTAATTGGCTGCAATCAAAGAAAAATTGCACGATAGGGCAATATAATTCCTCGAACGATAAGAATCAACAGGATTGTGTTGACTTAATTTATCGCTTGTCTTAATTTACGGAAAAGTCATCACCGATCGATTTACCCATTTCCAAAAGAAGTAAAATGTCTAACCGCCCGAAGGCAGACTTGTCCTGATGGGAAGGCAATCTTACGGAGGTGCAGCATGTTCAAAAAATTAATCTGGGGCCTGATTATCATTTCACTGACAATGGTCGGATGCGCCGGGGGGGGCAAGCAGATCTACCGCAGCGATCCCGCAATGCAAACCGTCAGCACCACGCATTATGAGGTCAAACTGGAACCGCTGAAAGCCGAAGGCTTTGATTATTATAATAGATTTCGGTATGAATTCACCAATAAAGCCAGCGGTAATCTTGTTATAGACTGGTCGGAAACCTATTATATTCAAAACGGCAAACGATTCGGCAATGTCGGCTGGGAAGGGCTGACATTTGAAGAATTAAGGGACATCAAAGAAGAACCGGACATCACCGTCGCCCCCGGCGAAACCCAGAGGGCCGAGATATGGCCGGCAAATCTGATCGGCTGGCGTGAAGAGGGCGTCAGGATGAAAGCCACCACGCCCGAAGCGGGCTTCACCCTCGGGGTCATTCAGCCCGGAGAAACCGGCATCAGCATCGCGGTACTGAAGGACGGGAAAATGCTGCGCAAAAGAGTGCTGGTGACGATCACACAAGAATGATGGTTCAAAGGTTCAGGGTTTCCCGTTCAGGGTTCATCGGTATATAGATCTTCCTTGGGAGCTTTATAACCTTTGAACTCTGAACCCAGAACCCTGAACCACCTGATCACTACTTCCCGAACAGCCTCCTAAAAAACCCACCGGATTTTTTCTCTTTCCCATTCTTTTTATCCGACGCCTGATCTCCTTTTTCTCCGCCTTCTGCGGTCTGGAAATTTGGCGCCACCGCCTCCAGGGCCAGCGGGCATGGGTCCTGCTTGCCCACTGAAATATCTCCGAAAAAGGCAGCCAGGCCGACCGGGCCCAGGGCCAGAGCGCCGGCCAGTTTTCCCATGGTCACGGCTGTCCGCCCGGGGGCAATGACAAGGGCCGGTTGGGCGAGGGTGCCGCCCAGCCGGAAGGGCCGGGACAATTCCTTCAAACTGAAACTGACGCCGCCAACGCCGCTGAGCCCATGTGTTTTCTTGGGAGTGGGCTTAATTCCCAGGTCCAGTTTCTCGGTCTTGAGGTTGACATCACCAAGTCCGAAAATGCTGGTCTGGTCGGTGTCGAGAAGCAGTTTGACAGCGGCCAAGCCGTCTGTGATCTGGATATTATTGACGAAGCAGTTAATCGGGGCAAATTCTTTCTTGGATTGGAAAGGATTGAGCAGATGCAAGGCATTCGACCCCAGATATTTCTGCAGCAGGTCAAGGTACCTGGAGGATGCCTGGCCATCGACCATTTTGATTACAAAAAAACCGTTGAGCTCCGCCATCAGCTCCGCCGGTGAAACGCCCCGGCCGCTAATGTCGATTCGCGTATCCAGCATACCTTCCAGCGATCTTGGATGGCCCAGCTTTTCGAGCATGAGCCCGATATCGAGCTGGTCGACGACCTTTCCCACGACCAGAGTGGGCGGATTGTCCTGCAACCGCAAATCGATCCGGACATCTGCTTTGCCGCCGCCAACAGTTAAGCTGAAGGGGTGTAACAGGAGATTCCCGTTATTGAGCGTAATATCAAGGATGTTGTCATCAAGCGCCAGAGCAGGTAAAAGGATCTGCTTGCCGCGGAATTGAATATCAGCGTCAATTACCTTCAACCACTCCAGATCGAATGGTTTGCTGGAAAAGAATTTGTCATCGGCGCGATGGGGTTTGGGAGCCGGCACTCCGGCCGCGCTTTTTGCAGCCGGTTTTTCGAGCATGGGACGTAAATCCAGTTTTTGTGAAGACTGCTCGGCGCTCAAATGCGGACGGTCTTTCGAAATGTCAATGGCGATCCAGCCCTGGCAGTCATTATCCCCCCAGACCGCGTGCAGGGAAGGGATTTTGTAGTTTTTGGGACCCAGGTCGACAAGGCGGCCGGAAACCTTGAATGGGCCCGGGAATGGCAGGTCCGGTCCTCCGAG
>CAJICI010000103.1_pt1 | contig 17492 bp, 15 predicted proteins | sample 9199571 | NCBI WGS metagenome assembly CAJICI01 (sample SAMEA7708329, study PRJEB35096) | sediment metagenome | biome: marine neritic benthic zone biome [ENVO:01000025]; feature: sediment [ENVO:00002007]; material: shallow marine sediment [ENVO:03000034] sea grass bed [ENVO_01000059] ...
GGGCATTTACGCCTGGGCCAGCGACACCAATGATCCCAGGACTATTGAATTAACCCATTCCGGTGATCACAAAATCCGCATTCAACCGCGCCAAACACCGCACCGGATTGATCAGATCTGGCTGAGCCGATCCCAGCATCGAATCCCGGACACGCACAGATCCATAAAATGACAGGAAACTATACATCGGCAGATTGAGAATCGTGGATGGTGCTCACGGTTGAAAAAATTTAAATATTTAATAATAAGTGATAGCTTATGCACATCCTTTGATGATCGGCCAGTTAGCCTAAGCCATATCCAAGTGTGATATAATGTTCTATGCTCTTATCCGACAATCAAAAAACTATTTGACTAATCAACTATTTGACTAATCAACTAACTACCATGGATATGCTTGTAAAACTATACGACCTCGAAGATGACTGGCAATTCATCACCGAACAGAAAAGCCGCGGCATAATCATCCGCAAACCCATTGGTCCGGAAAAACACCTGATCGTCGAGTGGGTGTCGGAGAACTTCGGCCCCGCCTGGGCCGCCGAGACCGATGCGGCAATGTCCAACCGCCCCTGGTCATGTTTTGCGGCGATCAAAGATGAAGCCTTCACCGGCATTGCCTGCTACGACGCCACCGGCCTGGGTTTTTTTGGCCCCATCGGGGTGGCAGAAGCCCACCGGGGCAACGGAACCGGCAAAGCCCTGCTGCTGGCCTGCCTGCTGGACATGAAATTGAAGGGTTATGGCTATGCAGTGGTGGGATCGGTAAAAGACATCGACTTTTTTAAAAAAGCCGTTGGGGCGATTGAAATACCGGATTCAGTGCCGGGGTACTACCGCAGCATGGTAAAAAAGATCAGGCCTGACATTTGATTATCTAATCGTGCGGTTTTTGCTTTTCAAGGGCGATGAGGCGTTTCTTCAATTCTTCCAGTTCTTTTATCGAGCGCTGTTCCCGTTTACGGCTTTCAAGTGTTTCACAGATTGCCCTGATATTTGAATTTATAGTGTTGATCAATTGATCGTCCCCGGAACCGTAGATCCGTGCCAGCCTTTCAACGGCGGCGCCAAAGCCTGACCTGTCTGCATCGGGCTGTGTATCAACGCTGTCCTTTTTCTTCGCGTCGCCGGGAAATCCAAATGGATGCTCCGGGCTTGCCACCCGGCCGGCAGCCGATGTTTCTTCTAATGTATAATCCATTCTGAATTTAGGGCCTTTTCCAAAGCCAAGCCAGTCCATCGAGCAACCCGTCAACTCCGCTACCTTGTAAATCCATCCCGTCGGAACATCCTCACGCTTGCGGGCCGCACCAATATTTTGCCTGGATATGCCTAAATAATTTGCCAGCTGCCCGTCGGATTTGGCATCCAGTGCTTCTTTCAGCCTGTCGATAATTCTATCGGTATCTGATCTTAACATATTGTATTTTTTAATAATTAATAAATATATATTTCTGATGCCACTGCTATGTTCATTATGACCCGGATCAGGTCATTCAGATAGTTGCATATTTTTTTTGCTTTATATGCAAATTTTTATTGACAAACTAAAATTGGTAAAATAGACATAAAGAAACAATAGGGCAACGAAGCATTAAAAATAGCTATACGGCATTATTTTCGACAATTTTTATAAATAACAAAATTTTGCATCAAAGGAAAGTTTTAATTGACAGTGTGTATCAATGGTCTGGCGCCGATGCCAGCTTCAACACAGCAAAATTATGGCATTAAATATTCTGAGAGCTAAAACTTTTGATCTACTCATGCGACTGGCCGGCCGGATCGGCTCAAAAAGCAAATTTCACATGCTGCAATGCCCGGTTTGCACGGCCCAATTTTTTATGATCGACGGCTATTTATACTGTTACCTCAATTCGGCAGCCGACTCCGTCCATGCCGCCTTCAAACTGGATCTTGAAATGTCAGATGCCGTTGTCACCTGCCGCCATTGCAACCAGGAAGTAGAGGTAAAAGATGCCGCTATAGAACTGTTGAACCTCATATCCCTGTCCGGTGCCCGATGGATGAGACTGAAATGATGAGAAGTTACTCCACAAAACAGGAGTGAGCAAGGTACAGCCTGTCCGGCAAATCAATTCCCCTCCCTTGACGGGAGGGGATTAAGGGGAGGGTGATTATCCCCTCCTCAGACCTTTCCTTCTGGGTGGAAAGCTTTAACGGAAGTGAAGGGGTTGTCAGACAGATTCTAAATGCCATCTATACAGGATTTAGATGGCCAATGACACAAACTCTATAGTGAAAAGGAGAAAAAAATGACGAATTACACATCGCGTATTACCCTGTTCCTGGTTGTATTCATTGGTTTGATCTGCGCACTGAATGTGAATGCGGCTGAACCCCAAAAAATTAACATCAACACCGCATCGGCCGAGGAATTGGCTCAACTTAAAGGTATCGGTCCGAGTCATGCAGCCAATATCGTGGCCTACCGTGAGAAAAACGGCCCGTTCAAACTGCCGGAAGATTTGGTGCAGGTCTCCGGTATCGGCCAGAAAACTTTTGAAGCCAACCAGGAAATGATCATCGTCGAAGAACCCAAACCCAAAAAGAAATGACCTTCGGCAATACCACCATCAACTTATCATTGCAGCAGGTGGTTAACTGTCAACGACAAACTGCTGATAAACCTGGGGGAGCGGCATTTTGCCGCAACAACCCGCATTACAAACCGGCCCTGCCCTCTTGCCGCTGTTCACAGGACCAATAGCTCAATGCCGGTGAACTCAGTCTGGTCGGTGTAATGCAATCTGCGTGCTCGTGCCCGCCTGTTGATCAGGCCTTGCAGGGCGAGTAGGTCCTGTATTGCAGGCGGGTCACGGGCCGCACCATAGGGAGGATAATATTCAATGAAAGATAAAATAAAGAGCTACAAAGACTTGTGGGTTTACAGTAACGCGATGGAAGCAGCCATGAAAATATTTGAAGTGACCAAAGAATTCCCCCCCGAGGAAAAATATTCTCTGACCGACCAGATGAGGCGGGCCTCCCGATCGGTATGCTCAAATATTGGTGAAGCCTGGCGCAAGCGGAATAATCAGGCAGAGTTCAACGACCGGCTGAATGACTCCGAGAGCCTGGCCTGCGCATCCCAGGTCTGGATAGAATTCGCCAGGAAGTGCGGCTACCTGGAAGATGATGTCTGCCATGAATTGGATTCCGCCTATGATCAAATCCTGGGGCAGCTTTTCAAGATGATCAAGGAATCCGATAAATGGACGTTTAAGCCGAAGCAATTCGCCGAATAAAACAACCAGATGCGTAGGATTCGTTTCAAAATCCCGGATCATGTCCAAAGATCCGCCTGAGGCGGATTCGCCCGCCAGAAGCGGGTAAAATGGGGCTTGCCCGCCTTCGGCGGGTTTTGAAACCGGTTATATTATGAAGAAGGAATTCTGTGTAAAATGCAGCACCACCAGGGATGTGAAGATGACATCTTCCACCATAGTGGATACAGGCTTATTCGGTGAAAGAAAGATCATTCAGACCCGTTTGTTTCATTGCAAAATCTGCAACCGTCTGGTCCGGCAGGAAGATGCCGGCAAAGGCGATCTTCTAAAAGCGGACGATAACTTTACCTCGCGCGCCAGAAGTATCTGGCAATCCATGCCCGGAGATGCCCAGCTCAAAACGCTGAATACCGTCTGGTGTACACAGTGTAAAAATATGACAGGAATCACCAACATCAGGGCCAATGTCTGCTCCGGGATGCTGGTGCTCAGGGGCAAGTGCTGCCGCTGTAGCGCCGATGTGGCCCGGATTGTAGAGAACCGGTAACTAATGTATCTGATAGTCCTAAATCAGTATGCTAATTTGATCAACCTCGTGTTATAAAGGCTTACAAACCAAAGGTTGGCATAGATATTTGAATAGTCTGAGAATTTCTTCATTGCCACTCGTCATTCCCGCGTAGGCGGGAATCCAGAGTTCTTCTACTTTTTCTGGATGCCCGCCTTCGCGGGCATGACGGAGAAATCACCCTGATCGCTTTGAAATTTAGCATTATAAGATTAAAAGAATGTCATGAACACAGCAAAACTATTTAAAAACGGCAGAAGCCAGGCGGTAAGGCTTCCTAAACCGTTTAGATTTCAGGGAACAGAAGTGTACATCAAACGGATTGGTCGCATAGTCATTCTGATATCCAAAGATGAACCATGGGAGTCTTTCATTGAGAGTCTTAGTGAGTTCAGCGAGGATTTTATGTCACATCGCGAGCAGCCGAACATGGATAAGCAATAGGTGTATTCGTGCACTACATGCTGGACACTAATATCTGTAGTTATATCATCAGGGAAAAACCGGTCAGAGTTCTTAAAAAATTACGGTCCTTTGATATAACTGACATTGTTATTTCAGCTATAACCCACTCGGAACTCGAGTACGGAATTGCCAGAAGCAGCAGGCGCAAAGCGAACCAGCAGGCTTTAACCCAATTTCTCTCGTCTCTGGAAATTTTACCCTATGATGATCAAGCCGCTGTTAATTACGGACAAATCCGTACCCACCTTGAGAAAAAAGGTGCCTTTATCGATGCGATGGACCTGCTAGTCGGCGCCCATGCCCGGAGCATTCCGGTAACCCTGGTAACAAATAATCTTAGAGGATTCAGAAAAATTCCGGGATTGCGAGTCGAAAACTGGGCGAGATAATACCGCAACCGTGTGAATCCAAAAGGTTGTTTCCCATCATTTTAATCCCTGCCTATTTCTTCACCATCCCGGTTATCTCCGTTCCTTGACCATTTCGTCAGTTTGGGATATTACCGAACCCAATCAATAAAAACTAAGAAGGTAATCGATAAAGGAGAAATTAAATGGGCTGGTTTGGCAAACTTACTTTCGGAACGCTGGGTCTTTTATTCGGCGGTCCCCTGGGCGCCATCGCGGGCGCGGCCATGGGGCATATGCTGGTGGACAAAAACGTCGGCGCCCCCGGTCAGCAAACCCGGACCATACCGGGACCTGAACTCGGCCGGGCTGAACAGGCCCAGGCCACCTACTTCATCAGCCTGTTTTCCATCCTGGGCAAAATGGCAAAAATAGACGGCGCGGTTACCAGAGATGAAATCAATGAGGTGCAAAACTTCATTAACACGCTACCCATGGAGGAAAGGGAAAAAGACTTTGCGCGCCAGGTATTCAATGAGGCCAAGGATTCACAATACGCCATTGAAGATTTCGCATCCCAGCTCTACCAGGCCATCCAGCACCAGCCGGCACTGGTGCTGTCATTTTTCGACCTCCTGTTTAAAATCGCGGCGGCCGACGGCAGGCTGCACCCGGCCGAAGAAAATGCTTTAAAGAGCATCAAGCTAATTTTCAGGCTCAGCGACAGCCAGTACGACGATATCAAGGCGGTGTATTTCCAGGAATTGGACAAACACTACAAAATGCTCAACTGCACCCCGGACTCATCCATCGACGAGATAAAATCCAGTTACAAAAAACTGGTCAAAGATTTTCACCCCGATAAGATCATGTCCAAAGGACTCCCCGAAGAATTTATCGATTTTGCCGAAGGCCGCTTCCGTGAGATCCAGGAGAGCTATGAGAAAATTGCGAAGGAACGCAACTTTTAATGCCTTCGTATTTAGGGGACATCCCTTATTGCCACCGGTATGGGGGCCCATGTTGTTGGAAGTGGTTTCAAAACCACGCCTGAGGCGGATAAAATGGGGCTTGCCCGCCTTCGGCCGGTTTTGAAACCACTTCTAATCACATCCTCGAAATTTTATCCAAAAAGCATTTTGGGGCGAGGCTCAATCACCGCCGAGAGGTTATCCACCATCTAATTGATTCGAAAGATTGACTTTCTCACATTGTGGTATTACTTCTATGATTATTTTGTTCGTTGTTCCATTCAAACCCGAGAAGAACTTGACTGAAAAGCATAGTAATGATTCACGGATAGAAGATTAAAATTAAACAGATCCAATACTAAAATCCCTCTCAAAAAATAGATTATGGTTCAATCCACAAGAGGTTTAACCGCCTTCGGCGGGCGGACAAGTCCTCCTGAGATTTACCCGCCTTTGAGGGGCTGATCGAAGAATTTAACGGGAGGCCAAAAAACTTTTATGAGATAGCTTCTAATCGTTCTTAGGTCCTCTCTAGAAAGGAAATACAAATGAAGACAAAAGCACTTGATCTGGATCGCAGAAACTTTATGAAATTAGCCGGAGGCTCACTGATTGCAGCCGCCGGCTCTAGCCTGGCCCTGTCGACCGTACGGGCACAGGCCGCCCAAACCGCCGTGACCCAAACCAAACAGACCCAGGGCGCAACAACGCCTCAAAAAGCGCTTCAAATGCTCAAAGAGGGCAACATGCGGTTTGTCCAGGGAAATATGCTCAAACGCGACCTCATGCAGCAGGTCAAGGCCACCGGCAGCGGCCAGTTTCCCTTTGCCGCCATTGTGGGCTGTATCGACTCGCGGGCGTCCAATGAACTGATATTCGACCAGGGTATTGGCGATATCTTCAGTGCGCGCATTGCCGGAAATTTCGTTAACGACGATATTCTCGGCAGCCTGGAGTTTGCCTGTGCGGCAGCCGGCGCCCGGTTAATCGTCGTGCTGGGTCACACGGAATGCGGTGCCGTCAAGGGGGCCTGTGATGATGTTGTCCTGGGGAACCTCACCCGGACGCTGGCCAATATTAAGCCGGCGGTGGCAGCCGTATCCGGATATGATTCAGACCGATCATCGAACAACAAGGCTTTTGTCCAGGCCGTGACCGATAAAAATGTCCTGTTGACTGTTGAACTCATTCGCGAGCGCAGCTCGATTTTACGGGACATGATCAACAAAGGTCAAATCGGACTGGTTGGGGCCATGTACGACGTTCACACCGGCCAGGTGTCTTTCAAGGCCTAAAAGGACGCCCATTCTTGGGCCGCCCAACACCTTTTCGGTACAAAACCAGGAGCGAAATCAACATGAAACCATTGAATCCGAAAACAAAACCCGGAGTTTTCAACCGCATGGTATTGACCGCCGGTGCCCGTTTTAACTTGAGGGGGGCATCACGGCGGCTGGGGGTGCTGTCTATCGTTGTGTTCGTTATGGCATTTATGGCTTGCAGTGAAGAAAAGCCTGTGCCCGTCGAAACAGTGCGGGCCATACGAACCATCACACTCACCGAGCCGGCATCCGGAAGAATGCGCCGATTTTCGGGCGCGGTGGAGGCAGCGGAATCGTCCAGCGTCAGTTTCGAGGTCCCCGGCAATGTGCTTGAAGTAAAAGCAGATGTGGGCGAAAGAATCTCAGTAGGACAGGTGCTGGCGGTGCTGGATGATCAAAACTTCAAGTTGAACGTGAAGGCGGCTCAGGCGGACGTGGGCCGGGCTGAAGTTGAGCTCAGGGACGCGCTCAATGATCTGGAGCGCCTTCAGCGGATCGCCGCAAAAGACCGCGGAGCCGTTAGCCAGCGTTCTATAGACCAGGCTGAAGCCAGGTACGGCAGTACCCGCAATAATCTGAGTTACAACACCTCCCGGCTTAATCTTGCCAGGCGGGATCTTGAAAGAACCGTGCTGCGAGCGCCTTTCGAAGGGATCGTTTCCAAACGCCATGTGGATCCTTTCCAGCAGGTCGCCCTCGGGCAGAAAATATTTGACCTGCACATGGAAGGCGCCATGGAAGCGGCCATCCGTGTACCCGAATCCGAAATCAATTTCATTTACCTGGGTCTTCCAGCGAATATTCGCTTTCCATCCTTTCCGGATGAACTCCACAAAGGTATTGTTACGGAAATCAGCAAGGTTGCCGGCAGCGCCAATGCTTTTCCGGTCAAAGTCACCATCGAGGCCGACAATCCGGCGATTCGCCCCGGCATCACTGCCGAGGTGGTTTTGCTGCTCGGCGACGAAACCGGTGAAGCGGCATTTCTGATACCCGTCGAAGCCCTCGTACCCGGCGCCAGCGAACCCAACGCCTATGTCTTTGTTTTCGATACCAAGACAACGACGGTGAAAAAAACGGCCATAGAAGCCGGGAGTTTTCGAGCCAACAATGTTGTCGTCAACAAAGGATTAAAAGCCGGCGATATTATCGCCGTGGCCGGCGTCAGTTTTCTCAGAGACGGCCAAAATGTCAGGCTGAGCAGATAAATTTTCAAACCGCAGGGAGATTTCGATCATGTCCTCCATCACCCGATTTTCGCTGGATTTTCGCCGGTTGACCATCATTTTTATTGCCGCAGTGATCTTTATCGGCCTGACGCTGTTCTTTAATTTTCCCCGTCAGGAAGATCCGCCCATCGTTATCCGCGAAGTCGTTGTCACGGCATTTTTCCCCGGTATGGACGCGCCCGACATGGAAGAGCTGGTCACCCGCCGGCTCGAGGCCGAATTGCGCACGTTACCGGAATTGGGTGACATCTGGTCGGACTCCAAAAACGGCATGTCGATTATCCATGCCGAAACCAGGGATGAGTTCGATGATCTGGATTTGATATGGCAAAAAGTCCGCAACAAGATGTCCGACATAAAGTCCCGCCTTCCGTCGGGAACCATCGGCCCTTTCGTGAATGACGAATTCGGTCTTACTGCCGTAGCAACGATTGCGTTGTGGAGCGACGGCTTTTCGATGGCCGATATGCGCATCGTTGCCCGCGACATTCGCGATCGTCTTTACGAGCTGCCCGGCATTCGAAAAATCCAACTCTTCGGTGTTCACGAAGAGCAGGTTTTCCTGAATTTTTCAGCAACCAGACTCGCCCGCAACGGCATCACGGCCGGTGAAATCATCGACACCCTGGTGGAGCAGAACATCATTTTGCCCGGGGGCCGGGTAGATGCCGCCGAACGAAGCATGGTGGTGACGGTCAGCGGTAATTTCCGGGGAGTCGAGGATATTGAGAGTGTCGAGTTCATCATACCCGAGACCCGGCAGACCATCGTTCTCAAAGACCTGTTGACGGTCGAACGCGGCTACAGAGATCCGCCGCGGGACCTGGCCTACTTCAACGGCAAGCGCGCCATCGTCATCAGCCTCTCTATTACGCCCGGGGTTAATGCGGTGGCATTCGGCGAGCAGCTGACCCGCAAACTGAAAATACTGGAGTCGGAGCTGGAGCTCGGCTACGTGCTGGAGTATGCCACCTTTCAGCCGGACCTGGTTGAAACCGCCGTCAACGGGGGTCTCAACAATGTCTACCAGACGGTGGCGATCGTGCTGGTCGTGGTTATGATTTTTCTGGGGGTGCGCACGGGCCTGATTGTCGGCTCCTTTGTGCCAATGACCATGCTTATGGGCATGATCGCGATGCGGTTTTTCAACATCGAGCTCGAACGTGTCTCCATTGCCTCCTGCATTATCGCCCTGGGCATGCTGGTCGACAACGGAATCGTCATTGCCGAAGATATCCGAAGCCGCCTGGAGCGCGGGGTTGAAAGACGGCAGGCCTGCCTCGAAACAGGCCAGACACTGTCCATCCCGCTACTGACGTCTTCATTGACCACCATTCTGGCCTTTATGCCGATGCTGCTGCTCGACGGGCAGGTTGGGGAGTATGCGTTCTCGCTGCCGATGGTCGTCATCCTCCTGCTGCTGTCTTCGTGGTTTCTTTCGATGTACGTAACGCCGGCGACGTGCTACTGGTTCATGAAAGTCAAGCCGGCCGTCGAAACTGAGACCCCGGCGGATACGGATGTGTCGGAATCGTCCTCCGATGAAGGAACAGATACTGATCCCTATGCCGGAGGCTTTTATCGCGTCTATCGTGGTTTGCTCGAGGGCTTGTTGCGTTTGCGCCTGCTTGTCGTGGCCGGTGCGGTGGCGGCGATTTTTTTCGGCGGATTCATTGGATCGCAGCTGGTACGGGAATTTTTTGGTCCCAGCGACCGCAACCAGTTTCTGGTGTATTTGAATCTGCCGGCGGGATACCGGATTGAAAGCACGGATGCGGCCGTGCGACGGCTAACCACATGGTTGTCCAACGAAGAAATTAATCCGGAGGTTACCAGTACCATCGCCTATGTGGGAACCGGAGGGCCGCGGTTCTTTCTCGTACTGTCCCCTGTCCAGCCGGATCCCCAGGTTGCCTTTTTGGTGGTCAATACCGCAAGTGACGATCAGGTGCCGCCGTTAATTCAGCGTCTGCGCAAACACCTGCTCGACGAGTTCCCAGAAGCCGCCGGGCGAGTGAAGCAAATGTGGCTTGGATCGGTTGAACCGGGTCTGGTCGAAGTTCGGTTGTACGGTCTGGACCCGGAATACCTTTACGAGAAAGGAAATCAGCTGGTAGATGGCCTCAAGGCCGTGCCTGGCAGTCTCGATGTGCGCAGCGACTGGGAAAACAAAACCCTCAAAGCACGCATCCTGGTCGACCAGGTCCGGGCCCGGCGGGCCGGCGTTACGTCCCGCAATGTGGCGAAATCGCTGCAATCCCACATGAACGGCTTGACCATATCGGAATTCCGCGAAGGGGATCTGGCGATCCCGGTTGTCGCGCGTTCGGTCGGGGAAGAAAGGCGGGACATCGGTGATTTGTGGAACGTGATGGTGCAATCCACCCGGACAAACAATATGGTACCGCTGACCCAAATTGCCGACATTTTCAGCGAATGGGATTTTTTTCGCATTTCCCGTCGCAATCAGGAACGCTGCCTGACGGTGGAGCTGAAACATGAATTTCTCAGAGCGCCGGAGCTGCTTGAAGCAGCTATGCCGTTGATTGAAGGGCTGGAGCTGAAGCCGGGGTATCGCTGGGAAGTGGGCGGTGAGCTCGAATCCAGCGCGGAGACGCTCGGGAAGCTGATGAGCTGGATGCCGTTATGCGTTTTTGGCATCCTGGTCCTTTTGATCTGGCAGTTCAACTCTTTCCGCAGGCCACTGATCATATTCATCACCATACCGCTCGCGTTTACGGGCGGCTTTATCGGTTTAGTTGTGATGGGGGCACCCTTCGATTTCTTCGCGATGCTGGGATTGCTGAGCCTTGCAGGGGTGATTATCAATAACGGTATCGTCCTGATCGACAAGATAGACTCAGAAAGGGCAGAGGGCGTCGAGCCTAAACTTGCGGTGATGAATGCCGCGCTCACCCGATTTCGCCCTATCCTGATGACCACCGTCACAACCGTGCTCGGGCTGCTGCCGCTCATCATTTCGATGGATCCGTTGTTTTTTTCAATGGCTATCATTATTGCCTTTGGCCTGATATTCGGCACGGTTCTTACCCTGGGGGTGGTGCCCGTTCTCTATTCGGTATTTTTCAGGGTCAAGAAGGCGGGCTGATCGGTGCTGTTCAAGGGCAGGCACTTTTTGCCCGGGGCAATTGGATCACGGCCCGGACAGGGCATTATCGCAATGGAGGAGACCACTGGATGCAATCAATAGTCGCGATCATTCAACGCTCAGGTTGCTGTATTAACCGGGCTACGCTTGTCCTCGTGGTTTGCGCGGTGGCCCTTTACGCCCAGGGCTGTTCCTCCCCATCCCTGGAACCCTGGCACACTGAGAAACTGACGGAAGAATTTACAGCCGGGATGACGGAAGAGGTCAGAACTTTAGATGACTACCGGCAGCTGGAAGAACGGTTGTTCGCGCAACTGGAGAAAAAGGTTTACGGCCAGACCGAAACCGGACCTGACCACGCGCTGGTGCGATACAGCGCCGGCAGTGCGGCGGACCCGCAAAACCGCCGGCCCAACTGGAACCGCAGCTTTGAATTCTCTGCTGATAAACCGGTCGGCGGTGTGCTGTTGCTGCACGGCATGTCGGATTCGCCTTACAGCCTGCGAGTACTGGCCCTGACGCTCAAGCGCCGCAATTACCGGGTCATCGGCCTGCGACTACCCGGCCACGGCACCGCGCCCTCGGGGCTGACGAGCATCAGCTGGCAGGACATGGCCGCCGCAGTTCGGCTGGCCATGGCGCACCTTGCCTCCAACCTGGGCGGGAAGCCGATCCACATCGTGGGCTATTCCAACGGGGCGCCTCTGGCGATTAATTTCGCTCTCGACGCGCTCGAAGGAAACGGATTGCCGGTGCCGGCCAGCCTGGTGCTGATCTCTCCTGCCATCGGCATTCACGCCGCAGCCGCCCTGTCCAAATGGAAGCGCCGGCTATCCAGTTTACCGGGCTTTAGCGGACACGCCTGGCTGTCGGTTCTGCCCGAATTTGACCCCTACAAGTACAACTCTTTCGCAACCAATGCCGCCGCACAGGTTCACGGCCTGACCCGTTCCGTGGCCCGACGTGTCCAATCCAGGGCCCGTTCCGCTCCAGACGAAATTTTGCCGCCGATCCTGGTTTTCAAGTCGACAGTCGACGCCACGGTTTCAACGAATGCCGTGGTTGATCGATTGTTGAAACATCTGAAACCTGAGCGCCATGAACTGGTGCTGTTCGATATTAACCGCTTTGCGGCCAAATCTACCCTGTTGATTGCCGACCCGGCTCCGCTGACCGAGCGATTAATAGCTGACCGGGAGCTGCCGTTTGTGGTAACCCTGGTCACCAATGAAGATCCTTCGAGCACCTCGGTCGTCGCCCATCGCAAACCGCCGTTCTCTGACAGGGCATCAAAAACCGAGCCATTGAACCTCACGTGGCCGCGAGGGGTGATTTCTTTATCCCACGTAGCGCTGCCGTTCCCGCCGGATGATCCGCTTTACGGCCAGGGGCCGCCCGGTAAGGGGGACACGATTTTCCTTGGCCAGATGGCCATACAGGGAGAACGGGGGCTGCTGAAAATTCCATACAATTTCCTGGTGCGCATAAGATACAACCCGTTTTATGATTATCTGGAGCGGCGGGTGCTCGAGTGGTTTGATTTGTAATCGAGGATATTTCCCACAAGCAAAGGCGTGGCCATGATGAAAAGAAAAGGGTGTAAGCTTAAACGGCCAAATTTGCCGGCCCGGCCGGGATTGCTCGGTCTGCTGCTGCTGTTGATGGTGATCGGTGCCTGCTCGGGAACCGGATCGCATAAGATCAATTTGATGCCCGCCCCCACTGTCTTTGAAGACGGGGAGGTCAATCCATTGCCCGAAGGTTCACCGCCGGTATCCTATGATAACTTCCGAATGCTCTATGCCACGGATCGCAAGCCTTCCGATAATCCTGATGAGAGACCCTTCTATCTCAATGAGCCCGGCTATATCATCCGGCTGGGCCATGCCAGGGTCAAGGCCGGCGCTCCGGGAACCGACTGGGAGGCCGTGCGCCGGATCTCCCTGGCCAGGAATCGCTCCGGGAACTACCCGCTTGAGGTCGTGTCGATAACCGAGACGGGCGCCCTGCCCAGTACATATTCGTTCCTGACGCGATCGGTGCCGGAGGCCGCGTCATCCGATGAACGCGGCAAAAAATTTGCCGGGCTGGTCAATCAGCGACTGACGGCGTCCGATGTAAAGGATGTCTATATCTACGTTCACGGCTTCAGGGTCGTTTTCGATGTCCCGGTGCTGGTTGCCGCCGAGCTGTGGCATTTCCTCGGATATCGGGGTGCCTTTATTACCTATACCTGGCCATCGACACCCAGTGTCTTTGCCTACCTGTCCGATCTCGAGGCCGCCATCATCATGGCACGCAAGCTGCGCTTATTTCTCACCTACCTGGCCGAAGAGACAAATGTGAAAAAGATTCACATCATCGGCTTCAGTGCCGGATCGCGGCTGGTTGTTCGCGCCCTCAACCAGCTGGCGCTGCTCAAAGCCGACGCAACCGATGAGCAGATACGGCGGGATGTGCGGATCGCCAATGTGATCATCGTCGGCGGTGATATCAGCCACGAGGAATTCGGCGCGGCCCTGGCGGACGGTTTGCTCAGGATTCCAGGACGAACCACGATTTATGTGTCGTCGGCCGACAGGGCCCTGGTATGGGCCAGACGTCTGTTTCGCCGCGAGCGACTCGGACAGATGTGGGATGAGGACTTGCCGCAGCGGACGTTGGACTTTTTACGGACAAACCCATCACTGGAATTTATCGACGTGACCGCAGCCGCGGGCTCGACCACAGGCAATGGTCACGCCTATCTTCGCAAAAGCCCCTGGGTCAGCTCCGACCTGCTCGCGCTTCTGTCTCTCGACATCGGCGCTGCCGAACGTGGATTGGAAAAGGAAGCAAACCTGCTCGCCTGGACGTTCCCGCCGGACTATATCGAGCGGTTGCGAAGGGTTCTAAAAGAGATGAATCCCGAATGGGCCGCAGCGCCGGGCAAAGATGGTGATCTTACGGTGAAGAGCGACTGAAAAGAAGCGCTTTCAGTGATGCAGTTTGATCCTTCTTTTTCCATTAACCCGAAATTTCGTCAATAACTGTGGCGATTGCGTTCGATATCCCCTTCCGTCACCGATACAGGGGTAGCGTTTGATGATGTTTCTTCGAAACCGCAGAACACGTGAAAACCTAAGATTCGTTTTGAAACCGGCCATCGCCTTTGAGTTCTGGTCCACCCTGATCTTCATGGTTTCTTTTGCGCCGGCATCCGGATGGCTGCTGAACCGGCTGGTTGCCTCCAGCGGACAATTTGCGGTCTCTGATAACGACCTTCTGGCCTTTTTCCTGTCCCCCCCGGGCCTTCTTTTCCTTATTTTCAGCGTCGGCTTTGTTTTGGCGTTCTGGTTTGCCGAGCAGGCGGGGTTGTTGATTATTTCGGTCAATGCCGTCTTTGAAAAGAAGGTTTTCGTCAGCCGGGTTCTGTGGGAACAGATTAAACGTTTACCGGCATTGATTCGTCTCGGTTTGCTTCAGGCTGCAATCTATCTGGCAGCAAGCATCCCATTTCTTCTGGGGATCGGGCTGACTTACCTGTTGCTGCTTCGCGAATGGGACCTGTACTTTTACCTTAACGTAAGACCGGCAAGCTGGTGGATTGCCGTGTGTATTGCCGGTACGATTTTAGCCGCCTACCTTGTATTGGCTGCCTGGCTTTATACCCGGTGGCTGTTCTCCATCCCGGTTCTGGTCTTTGAACAGGCATCGCCCACGGCTGCACTGAAAAAAAGCTGGCGCCAGACACGGGGACGCTTCAGGGAATTGGCTTTTCCGCTGGCGATCTGGTGGGCGGTTGTTTTCATATTGTCCCTGGCCCTGACCTGGCTGGTGAGATCTGCTGCCGCCCAGCTGCTTGTTCACATCGGATCTGGCCTCAAAGTTTTGATTCCGCTGGTGGTTACAACGCTGGTGATCATCACCATTCTGGATGTCCTGGGGTTCATCATCGGAAAAACAGGGCATGTCATCCTGATGGCAGATTCTTACCTTGAAACAACAGATGGTGAGCAATTGCCTGACGCGCCGGTTGCGGCGGCCGGAATTATTTCGCCCACCGCCTTGAAATGGGTCGGCTGGCTAACTGCTGCTATTGTTTTGATTATGGGGATGGCCAGCGGTGTTGCCTTCATTCAGGGCTTCAATATCAGTCGTTCGGTTGAAATCACGGGACACCGTGGCAGCAAACTGAGAGCCCCGGAAAATACATTAAGCGCACTGCGGCAGGCCATCGCCGAAGGCGCTGACTATGCCGAAATCGATGTTCAGACCACAGCCGACGGTGTTGTGGTACTTTTGCATGATGCCGATCTCATGCGGGTGGCATCGGTTAACCGAAGGCTGCGTGACATCAACTACCACGAGCTGGGTGACATCGATGTCGGGAGCTGGTTTGCGCCCGAGTTCAGCACCGAACGCATACCGACGCTCCAGGAAGCCATCGATCTTACCCGGGGGCGCATCAGGTTGAACATCGAAATAAAGTTCACCTGGCCGGATCCGACACTGGTACAGAAAGTTGGCGGTATCATTGAACGCAACGGATTGGTTTCGGAATGTGTTGTCAGTTCCCTAAATTTTGAGGCCTTAACAGAAGTCAGGCGAGACTTCCCGCAGCTCAAAACGGGTTTCATCGTCCTTCAGGCGGTGGGTAACCTGGCCAGGATGCAGGCGGACTTTCTGAGCATCAGTGCCGCGAGGGCCACACCACGGCTGGTAAGGGATGTTCACAGCCGCGGAGAAAAGATCCATGTCTGGACAGTCAATGATCTCAACAACGCCCTTTCCATGATTGAGATGGGGGTGGACAACATCATTACGGACGAGCCGGCGGGCATTCGGAGTTTGCTGGAAGCATGGCATGCGCTTTCCGACAGTGAGAAAATCGTCCTGATGCTGCGAAACCTCATTGTGGGGATTGAGCGCCCCGAGCCATCGGAACTTTGACAAGATCTGCATGTCCAGAGGAGCAAGAAGATGAAAAATGCGAACGTCACCAATGAGCTGGCCCGTGAACGCCATCGGGCGGCAATCATTCGATTGACTTTTTTGAGACATGCATTCCCACAAACCAGGCGACGACCACCACCAGATACAGCTGACCGATGACGGCTTCAAGGACCGAAAACGCCTTGGCCATTCTGGTAAGCGGCGTGATGTCGCCGAAGCCCAGGGTCGTCAGCGTTACAAAGCTGTAATACTCGAATACCAGGAAATCACCCTGCCCCCCGGGCAAATTGAACGATGCCGGATCAGTCAGGTGCAAGAAAGTATAAATCAGTGCCCATAATTGTGCCACCAGAAGATAAACCAGCATGGCCGCATAAATGACTTCTCTGGTGATCGTCTCTGACCTGGTAATAAATCCCAGCGCGCAGCCGGTCACAACTATCGTAAAAATGATTCCCACCATCATGCTGATCGCAGCAAACACATTATAATTCGTAAAATATTTCAGCCACAGCGTCAAAAGCATGGCTATCGCCAGCAACCGCCCGAATAGGAGCAGGTGTTTTTTGCCGGTGACAACATAAAGCATGACCAGGACGATTGCCGACAGGAAGACGTCTATTAATACGCGGATCGCTACAAATTTTTCCAGAATGGGGCCGAAAACCAGCAGGGCCATTATCAATCCCATCAGGATCAAAAATCGTTCTCTCGAATGCAACAGCGCCTGGAGTGAATTTAATGTCGGGAACATTTGCGTATCTCCGCCTGATTAGAGAAATGTGTCGACCTCATTGTGATTTTTCTCCCTTATCTTTGTAAGCGCGTTCGACTGCAGCATCACAGGGATTTGTTTCACCGGTGCCGGTATCACTAAAGGCAAAGATCAGAAAAGCAGGATTGATCAGGCCGGCAAATAGACCGGCACCTGCGCCTGCGACGCGCCTGCCCCTGGGAAGCCGGGTAACGGATACCTCGGGCGCGGACAGTGTGCCTTCAATTCGAACGGGATTGGCCAGGCTGACCAGACTCGCGCGTTTGGGGCGCGGTGCGACGAGCACATCGATCGCTTCGGTTTCCAGGTCCAGGGTTCCGCTGCCCGCAACCGTAATGCGCCGGGTATCGAGCAGGATATCTTCAATTTCGGCCAGGCCATCCTTCAACTCAATGTGTGTCACAATGCAGTTCACATCGGTCACAGCTTCTCTTTGCCACCTGGGGGAAAGCATGGTCGTAACCAGATCGGCTGCCCAGAGTTCCAGCATGCGGGTTGCAAGCTTGCCGGTTCCGCCGAC
>CAJICI010000307.1_pt1 | contig 17446 bp, 10 predicted proteins | sample 9199571 | NCBI WGS metagenome assembly CAJICI01 (sample SAMEA7708329, study PRJEB35096) | sediment metagenome | biome: marine neritic benthic zone biome [ENVO:01000025]; feature: sediment [ENVO:00002007]; material: shallow marine sediment [ENVO:03000034] sea grass bed [ENVO_01000059] ...
AAGTTCCGTTTTATTTTGAGGGCCTGATTCAGGGGGCACTGGGCGCAGTCATAGGCCTTGCCATGTTGTATGTTGCATTTGTCATCGTATCATCCAATATTGAGCAAGGTTTTTTCCCCGGCCTGTTTCGGTTTCATTTTCTGTCTCCGACGATTATGCTGGCCATATTTCTGGTCAGCATGCTGGTGGGGTGGCTGGGGTGTTTTATTTCCCTGAAACAATTCTTGAAGCAATAAGCCCGTTTGTCACCGGTTGCTGGCCGCTGGTCGCTCTATAGAACGCGGCGCAGGGCGCAAGGCTTAAGGCAATAGGACAGGAATTGCAAGCAAGAGATGGAAAGCCGGGGAATTTCGTTATCTGTGTCAAAGGTTTAATTTATCTGATATTCGCCGTGTGCCTTGAGCCTTAAGCCCTGTGCCGAATGGCAGCGGCAACGGATTTCAAGTTAACCAAAATGAGATATCCATTTAAGAATAAAACCAGGATCTTTTTCCTGGTGTTGCTTTGCCTGCTCCTGACGACCAGGGTCGACGTCGCAGATGCGGTAGATGGCAGATCCACCGGCATAGTTTCCGCAGAGGAAATCAGGGTGCAGTCTGAACCGGGTCGGCATGGGTTGACTCAAAAAACCCTCCGGCGAGGATCGCGCTTTAAAATTATCAGGTACCGACAGGGATGGATTCAGATTCTTCACAATGGTGAAGTGGGATTTATCAGGGATCAGGACAATACGATAAAAATACAACAGCGCCGGAAATCCGCCCCGGAGTCCGGGGCCGCGAAAATTCGACCGGAGCAGCGGCGGCAGCTGGATGAATACGAGAAACGCAAAGAAAATATCAATCGGGAAATAGAGCAGGGTCGGCAGGAAGTCCAGGCCATTACCCGGCAAGAGAAAGACACCATCAAACACCTGAACACGGTTGAGCAGGCGCTCAATAAAAGCAAACGGCGCGCGGCGGGCATCAATAAAGAGCTGAATAAATTGGAAAGCGCCATCGGCAAGGCCTCACAATCATCTGACAAATTGAAAAAACAGATTCGGGACAATGAAAAATATGTCGCCCAGCGCCTGGTTGCGCTCTATAAAATGAGCTGGCTCGGCAAGTTCCACCTGCTGGCATCCGCAGAGTCGATGCATGAATTTATTCAGCGCCGGGCGGCTCTGGAGCGCATTCTGGCCCATGATGAACAGATCCGACAGGAACTGATAACGGACCGGGATGAATTGAAAGTCGTGCTCGGCCGCCTCAACGAACTAAAAGACCGGAAAGGCGCCCGGGCCGAAGAGTTAAAAAAACAACGCCGCCAAATGTCTCAGGAGCGTTCGACCCGCACCAGGTTGCTGGCGGATATTCGCAGCCAGAAGGCCCTTGAGCTGGCTGCCATAGATGCCTTAACCCAGGCATCCAATGAACTCGACCGCAAGATCAATTTGCTGAATACGCGCATCAATAAGCCGGCCAAGGATGTCAATTCATCACAATCGCCATTTTCGTCGCATAAAGGGTTGCTAATCCGGCCGGTTAACGGTAGAATAATTTCTTTATACGGACCATATAAAAATCCCAGGTACAATATTACCAATTTTCGCAGCGGCATTGATTTCGAGGCTGATAACGGCGAACCGGTTCGATCGGTCTACGCAGGCAAAGTTCTGTATTCGAGCTGGTTTAACAATTACGGCAACATGATTATTATTGATCATGGGAAAAATTATTATACCGTCTACGCCCATCTGGAGGAGGTATTTAAAGCCAAGGGAGATGGTGTTGAAGCCGGCGAAGTCATCGCCACCGTTGGCGACACCGGATCGCTAACCGGAGCAAAATTGTATTTTGAAGTGCGCCACCATGGCAAACCGGTAAATCCATTACCATGGTTCAAGAAGGGATAACCGTTCAAAAGGAGTATCTAATGATCAACAAAAAAACGCGGCACGTAAAGTTGTGGTTACTGATGTTAACCGCCGTTGTTTTCTGGACAATTGGCAATGGATTTTACCGTGATCTGTCAGCCAAAAGCGAAGAAGCATACGAAGAATTGAAAGTGTTCTCCGATGTCATCGAATTAATAGAAAGAGAATACGTCGATGAAGTTGACACCAAGGAATTGATTCAAAAAGCCATCCAGGGAATGGTGCACAGCCTCGATCCGCATTCCTCCCTGCTGCCGCTGGATGATTTCCAGGATTTGCAGATTGACACCAAGGGAAAATTCACCGGGATTGGTATTCACATAACCATGCAGGACGGCTTCGTGACGGTCATATCACCCATTGAAGACACACCCGCCTATAAAGCCGGCATCCTCGCCCGGGATAGAATTATAAAAGTTGACGGTAAACTAACCAAAGACCTGAGAAAGGCCGTCAACATGATGCGCGGCCCCAAGGGAACCAAGGTGGTGGTCACCATTATGCGTGAAGGCGTTAAAAAGCCTCTTGAATTCGAATTGGTCAGAGACGTGATTCCCATCCACAGTGTTAAATCCTTTGATTTGAAACCCGGTTACGGGTACATTCGACTGTCCAATTTTACGGGAACCACCACCGACGAACTGGTAAAGGCCCTGGAAAAGATGGAGGCTGCAGATATCCCGTTAAAGGGGTTGATACTGGATCTTCGCAATAATGGCGGTGGATTGCTGAATCAATCCATCAAGGTTGCCGATCTGTTTTTGGACGAGGGTGCCATTCTTTCCATCAAGGGACGCAACAAGAAAAACACCAAGGTATTTAGTGCCACACGCTCCAGCGTGGAACGCAACTACCCCCTGGTGGTTTTAATTAACGGGGGCAGCGCCAGTGCTTCTGAAATTGTTGCCGGTGCGCTGCAGGACCACAAACGGGCCGTGATTCTGGGAACAACATCTTTTGGCAAGGGTTCGGTTCAGACAGTTGAAACGCTGCGAGACGGTTCGGGCCTTAAACTGACCATCGCCAGGTATTACACCCCAAATGATCGGTCCATTCAGGCCAAAGGCATCCAGCCGGACATTTATTTAAAGCATCGCCGACTGGACCCCAAGGAAATAGCCCGCAGAGAAGAAGGTCTGTTGAAGGAAAAAGACCTTGAAAACCATCTTGAAGCCGAGCCGACCGGCGGTCGGGGCGAGGATGGCGACAGCAAAGAGGAAAAGGAAAAAAGCGAACAGAAATCCAGAATGCGCGAAGCACAACTGCGAATTGGCCCCCTGACCTTAGAAGCTCTTGAAACTGACAACCAGGTCATGCGGGCTCTCGAAATGCTGGAAGGATACGCGATTTTTAAAAATTTGAAAGGATAATTGCTATGCAGGTTGTTTGTTGTCCGTGGTTGTTTTGAAAAGACCGTATCGGGGTCAGCGCGGTGACCACGGGCATCTGACAACGGACAGCTGACGTATATAGATTCAATGGCGAAACGCAAAAGAAGCCCTAAAAAAAAATCCCGCAAAAAAAGCCGCAAAAAAAATTGGTTTCACGGCTCAATCGCCAGAGTGATTGCCGGTTTGACAATTCTCATTGTTATCGTTGCAATTGCCGGCGTGCTGGCCCATTATCTAATTGCGCCTGAACAACCCTCCCAAACCGAACGCCCGGCTAAAACTGCCGCCAAAATCAAGAAACCACCGGTTAAAACACCCACTTTCGAAATCTATCCTCCCGGGGATACCCCTGTGGAGAAGCCCCCGATTAAAAAGCCACCGCAGGACTTAAAGCGCCTGCCCCTGGTCGCCATTATCATCGATGATATGGGCTATGACCGTAAATTTGCAAAAAACCTGAGCCGTCTCAATGCGGGGATTACATTTTCGATTCTGCCTCACAGCCCCCACCGGGAAAGTATTAGCCGGATCGCACGGGAGAGTGGGCTGGACATCATGCTGCACTTACCGATGGAGCCCTTCGAATATCCGAACGTCAATCCCGGGCCGGGAACCCTGCTGACGACCATGACGCCCGATGAACTCCTGCGTCAGCTGGAGGAAAATCTGGCATCGGTGCCCCATATTAAAGGTGTCAACAACCACATGGGTTCGAAAATGACCGCCGAATCCAGTCAGCTGTATCAGATTTTTTCCATCCTGAAAAAACGGAACCTGTATTTTATCGACAGCCGCACAACAAGCAAAACGCTCTGCAAGCCTTCAGCACGCCTGTTTCAAATTCCCTTTGCCCAGCGAGATGTGTTTCTCGATCATCACCAGGATCCGGATTTTATCCGCAGCCAAATAAAAGAGCTGATTCGAATCGCCCAGCGCAACGGTCAGGCCGTCGGCATTGGGCACCCGCATTCAGTGACCTTAGAGGTGTTGCGTGAAATGATGCCGGAATTGCGCAAAAAGGTTAAACTGGTGCCGGCTTCAGAGATAGTCCATCCAGTGGGGTAGCTGCCAGCCAAGATCAGATCAATTGCGATCAAAACCTATCTTTTATGTAGAGATACTGCTCAGATCGGAAGGATAATCCTGATGGTAGTGTGAATTCTTCCAGCCCTTTTTCAGAGCTTTGTTAAATTTGTAAGTGGCAAAAGCACTTTCTTTGTTCTTTAAGCTAAAAAGCGACTTCAACAGACGGTAGTGGTAGGCGGGAAAAGAATAAATCCTTTTTTTGACGTAGTTATTACCGATATATATTGTCCTCGGTGTTACTTCGCGAGGCTGGTGCACCATATAAGAGAATCGGTATTTATCCCAATCTTGCGGGAAGTCGCTGAATAGAAGACGATCATCCTTTTGCAGATCTTCCATTAGCTCGGTCCCCGGAAGCGGTGTCAGCAAGGTGATCTGGATGATATCGATTCCGGAACAAACTAAAAAATCAGCCAATTCCTTGTAGTAGACAGACGATTCAAAGTCACAGCCGATTACAAATGCACCGTAGACTGCTATCCCGTATCTATGAAAGGCATCAACCACCTTTTTATAATTATTAACCCCCATTTTAATGTTCACGCCCTTTTTCATCTCTTTGAGCGTGTTTCTGCTGATGGTTTCAAACCCGATAAAAGCAAACAGGCATCCAGCCTGCGCCGCCAACTCAATTATATTTTCATCGTCAGCCGCATTAATGGAGGTCTGCATCCACCATTTTTGATCCAAATTCTGGTTGATCATGGCTTTAAACAGGCCGGCAGCGCGTTTCCTGCTTTTCGGACTGTAGCCAATTAAATTATCATCCACAAAAGCGATTAATTTGCCCTTTAATGGTACTAATTCTTCAAGCACATGATCGATCTTTCTTTGTCTAAATTCATTGCCCAGATACCTTGACACCGAGCAAAAATAGCAGTTAAAAGGACAGCCGCGAGAGGTTTGAACCGATTGCCAAAGATAATCCGGATGGAGCAAATCGCGGCGAGGTAATATTCCTTCTTGATCGAAATCCACTTTTGAACCGACATATAAGCTGGATAATTGATTGTTTTCAAAATCAGAGATCACTTCAGGCCATACACTCTCGGCCTCACCCACCACCACGGTATCGGCATAGCGCTGGACCTCATCGGGAAGCATCGAGGCATGGATTCCGCCAATAACCACTTTAATCTTTTTCTGCCTGTACTTTTGAGCAATTTCATAAGCTCGATTGATATTGCTTGTAAATGCAGTAATTCCAACTAAATCAGCCTCTTCAAACTCAAATTCGTTAAAATTTTCATCAGCAATTTTTACTTCCCAATTGGAGGGGGTGAGTGCGGCAATATAGGCCAGTGCAATTGGTGAAAAGGTCGAAAAACGGCTTAGCAACAAACCGCTTCTGCGGTTTACTGGGTTGATTAGTAATAATTTTTTCATAAAGTGAAATTTGGTGATCTTTAGTGGTGCCTTTTAACAAACGAATGACAACCGGTTGACATACAACTAGCAATTTAAAATCAATTTATAGTATGTCATAGGGTGTGTCAATGCCATTAAACAGGCATATCAATACGTTGAAGACAAAAATTCTCATCCCATTTTATAGTCATAGACAAGATACCTAAAAATGGTAGTCGGATAGCCGATATCAATATCTGCTTGCAAATGATTGGCTGCCTTGTTAATTTTAAAGGTTAAAGGATGTAACTAAGACCAATATCGAAATAGATATGTCATGGATAGCAAAGAATGAAGGAATCGGCACCGTTATATAATAGCCGCGTGGCTAAAATATACATTGATTATCTGCAAAAATATTATCCTGAGATTGATGTCGATTTAATTCTTAAAACCGCGGGCATCAACGACTGGGAAGTGGAGGATCCTTCGCATTGGTTCACCCAGGAACAGCAAGACCGGCTGCATGACACCCTCGTATCATATACCGGCAATGAAAATATCGCCCGGGACGCCGGTCGTTATGCCTCTTCATCTGAGGGAATGGGTGCTACCAGACAATATATAATTGGCTTGATGAATCCAACGGCAATTTTCATGTTAATCGGCAAGGTCTACCCTTTGTTAAGCCGTGCAGCGAAGGTTCGATCCAAAAAGATCGGCCCCACTTCAATGGAGATAGTTACGGTTCCCAAACCGGGGGTCTCCGAAAGGCCTTACCAGTGCGAAAATCGCATGGGTATATTTGAATCAACTGCGAAGCTGTTTTCAGACAAATTTGCAGATATTGAGCATCCGTCCTGCATTCATAAAGGGGGTGATTCCTGCCGCTATATTATCAAATGGAATAAAAGTCCCAAGAATTTGTGGCTGCGGATTCGAAATTACATACTGTCAGTCAATATTATTGCCTTGATCGCTTTATGGTTTGTGGTCTCATTTAATAGCTGGATTATCATTGCCCTGGGTTCCGCTTTTGTCACGATGCTGGTGTCTTACTATACCCAGTATCTTGAAAATAAGGGTTTGCTTAAAACCATCGAAACCCAGACCGAATCTGCCCAGGACAGCATCTTTGAAAGCAATATGCGCTATAACAATGCCATGTTAATTCAGGAGCTGGGACAGGCAACTTCCAGCATTTTGGAAATCGATAATCTGCTGAAAACCGTCGCCGGCCTTATGGAAAAACGCCTGGACTTTGATCGCGGTATGATCATGTTGGTTGACAAGCATAAAGCAACCTTGAGGTATGCAGCCGGCTACGGACAAAAGCTGAGTGAGGAAGAGATATTTAAAAAAACGGAGTTTAATCTAAATAATCCGGAGTCACAGGGATTATTTGTATTGGCTATTAGAGATCAACGGCCATTTTTAATTGATAATATAAGTGAAATTGAGAGTACCTTTTCAGAACGCAGCCTTGAAATCGCTAAAAAAGTAGGGGGGCAGGCGTTGATCTGCGTACCCATAATTTATGAAAAAGAGTCGCTGGGTATTCTGGCCGTGGACAACAGTAAATCCAGCCGGCCTTTGAGGCAAAGTGACGTCAGCCTTTTGTTGGGCGTAGCCGCCCAGCTGGCTATCAGCATAACCAATGCGATGGCCTACCAAAAGCTCCGGCGCAGCGAAATAAAATATCGCGATCTGGTTGAAAGCGCCAGCAGTATTATTATGCGAATGGATAAAACCGGCAAAATTGTCTTTTTCAATGAATTCGCCCAGAAACTGTTTGGTTATAGCGAGGAGGAAATCATCGGGGAAAATGCCGGCAACGTCATTATGCCGTCTTCAGGGCCCAGCAGGCTGAGCTTTAGAAAACTGCTTGATTCCCTTCAGAAAAGTCCGGAGCGCCCCGCAGTCAGTGAAAGCCAGACCCAAAACAGATCGGGTAAAGAGATCTGGATTGCCTGGACCTATAAACCGATTTCCAATGCTAACGGAGATTTCAGCGAAATTCTTTGTATCGGCAATGACATCACCGAGCTCAAATGGGCCAGCCAGGAGAAAGAGGAGCTGCAATTGCAGCTGCAACGGGCGCAGAAAATGGAAGCCATTGGAACCCTCGCCGGCGGTGTGGCTCACGACCTTAACAATATCCTTTCGGGTATCGTCAGCTATCCTGAGTTGCTGTTAATGGATCTTAAAGAAGACAGTCCCTTGCGAAAACCCATATTAACCATCCAAAAATCAGGGGAGAAGGCCGCTGCCATTGTCCAGGACCTGCTGACCCTCGCCCGCCGCGGAGTTGAGGCCACCGAGGTGGTCAATCTAAATTCGATTGTGTCGGAATATCTCAAAAGCCCCGAGCATGCGAGACTGGAACTAAACCATCCCCACTCGAAAATCAGCACCCATCTGGAGTCGAGCCTTTTAAACATTATGGGATCGCCGGTTCATTTATCCAAAACGGTGATGAACCTGGTGTCCAATTCTGCAGAGGCAATGCTCGAAGGGGGTAGCATCGTCATCAAAACCGAAAATCGGCACATGGATAAAATTATTACCGGTTTTGACGAAATTGATAAAGGCGACTATGCGACCCTGATAATCAAGGATACCGGGATCGGGATTTCGCCTGAGGATATGGAGCGAATTTTCGAACCTTTCTATACCAAAAAAACCATGGGAAGAAGCGGCACCGGACTCGGGATGGCGGTTGTATGGGGAACCGTCAAAGATCATCGCGGGTACATAGATCTAAAAAGCAAAGAGGGCCAGGGGACCGAAATCACATTGTATTTTCCGATCACCCGCAGGGTGTTTTCCCAGGAAGCTGAAATGGCCTCCATTCAAGAAGTTATGGGAAAAGGAGAATCCATCCTTGTCGTTGATGATATACAGGAGCAGCGCCAGATTGCCACCGAGATTCTGGAAAAATTGGGCTACTCGGTCACCACCATGCCCAGCGGCGAGAAGGCCATCGAATATTTGCATGATCATTCCACCGATCTGCTGATCCTGGACATGATTATGGAACCCGGCATAGATGGGCTTGATACCTACAAAAAAATCCTCGAAATACACCCTGACCAGAAATCTATTATTGCCAGCGGGTATTCTGAATCAACACGCGTGAAAGAAGCCCAGCAGCTGGGCGCCGGCACCTACGTAAAAAAACCCTACCTTTTGGAAAAAATCGGACGGGCGATCAGGACGGAATTGGATCGATAATCGCTGGCAACTGGCTTCTGGTTAATGGTGGCTGGTAGCTGGTTTCGGCTCGGCTGAGCTAGTCGCAGGCTGGCTACTGGTAGCGGGTGGATTGAGGATAGTCACTGCGCGAATCAAATTCTCAATATTTCATTCTTCCCTCTGGCTGATAGCCCCAAGCTCGTAGTTGCCAGTAACTAGAAACAAGGGACCAGTATCCAGAGATTACTCCCCCTTGAGCATTTCGTAAAAGGATTCCGGAAGGTAAAAGGTAAACTCATAGCGCGCAAAGGCCACAACATCCTTGTCCCTGATCTGGGCGGGCTTTTTGTCCACCCGCTTGCCGTTGATCATGGTGCCGTTGGTGGAGCCTCCGTCACGCAGTAAATAATTCCCCCGTTTGATCTCGATGGTGGCGTGTTGTTTGGAAATGGCATAATCGGGCATGATCATGTCGTTGCCATCGATCCGACCGATGGAAAAAACAGCGATGGGGCCGCTGGCATATTCATTTTTTACCAGCGGATAGATGGCATGTTTCAGGCTTTCGGAACTGGATTGTGTTGATTCAGCCGCATCGACCTCGAAAATAACGGTCTTGTTCAGTTCATCCTGGGCGTGGCGGTTTTGGGTGGCCAACGATCCGGCCTGGATGGAAGAGCCCACGAGTACCGGCTGCTGCATAAACCGGACGAATTCGATCCTGTTGTAAACCTTGGCCATTTTCTGAAGCATCTGAAGACCAATTCTTCCGGATGCATTCAACATTTTGGATATGTCACCCAGCGGTACCCTGGATTTACCGCCCGCACCGGGGTCCTGGCCTGCAGTTTTTTTCTGCTTTTTCATCAGTCCGAGCGCTTTTCCCAGCATTTTTCAATCTCCCTCTCACCGAAATGAATATATATTATTTTTATATTTAATTTCAAATAGTTATAATAAAAAACCGCCGTTTATCCCGTTTCACACTCCTTCAACAATGTGTTTCGGTATAATTGAAAAAAAACTTTAAGGGATTTTGAACAGATTTGATTGACTCCGCCCTCAGGCCCTTATATGATATAGGCTTGGTGTCAGAACGCTGGGAATCCGGGGTGCGTATTGTCAGCCGGTGTCAATATGGCGCTGACGCCGGTGAGGTCTAGATACGGGAACATCAAGCATGCGACTGCTTCTTAATATATTTCTAATTTCTCTGGCCATCGTGGCCTGCTATCTGGAAGATATCTATATTTATTTTTGGCCTCCCCAGCCGGATAAAGCGGTGCACCTGACCATCCGGACGCGCCAAATCTTCAGCTTCGACCAGGAGGAGGCGCTGGAGGACAACCGCCGTAAAGCCCTGTCGCAGTACGTGCCGGTATATCGCTCTATCCCACCGAATATTGAAGCTACCAGAGAGAAATTCGAAAATTTCAGCCAGGCGGTAGCCACTTTCCAGGACCAGAAGCAAAATGGTGTTGAAGGATTAAGGGTCCAGCTGGAAAATGATTTTGGCGTAGAACTCACCCCCGCCGATGTCGTCAGTATTGTTAAATATCGCGATTTTAAAAATCTCCTGGAAGGGATCCTTACAATCGAGGAATCGATCCTGCAAAATAAAATTCTGGGGGATTCGCAAAACCTTGACGGCAAGGCCACCATAGAAATCCTGAATCCCAACACAGAAGGCACGGTGACATTTGCCGTAAACGATCTGATAACCATCGAAAGAGCACGTTATCTGGTGGAGGATAAAGTCCGCCAGCTGTTCTGGCAGGTCGATAAACGCGTGCTGGATCCGGTACTGCGGATCTGCCTGACAACCCTTCAGCCAAATCTCAAATATGATCAAAAGGTAAATGAACAACGGCTGGAAGTTATCAACCGTGAATTTCCCTCCGGAATCGTGACCTACCATCCGGGTGATGTCCTGGTATCGTTTCGCAAAATATTGAATGAAAAAGATATTTTATTGCTGAAGGCCTATCAGAGGCAAATGATTGCCGGTATTTACCGGGATGTTCCCTGGGTTGTTTTTACCATTCTGTTCATGGTCGGTTTTTATAATTTGTTCCTGGCCAAAATTCTGATGAACGGATCCCGCAGTGAGCCGCCTTACCGGTTTTTGCTGTCCCTGCTGATAACCACGGTCGTGATTCTCAAAGGATATCTGGTATTTATCGCCTTTCCCATATATGGTCTGCCGTTTTGTCTGCTCCCCATGCTGATCATTTTTTTGAATCACGGTAAAATTACGGCAACGGCCACGACCCTGGTCGGCGCCATGCTGGTCAGTCTGTTTACCGGCCCGACCTATTATATTTTGATCTTTTTTACTTTTGGCGGACTTGCGGCCATTCTGGTTTCGTCCGGTCTCAGAAAGCGGCTGCAAATCATTGTGCCTTCATTTCTGGTGGCGTTTATAAACACCCTTTGCATCATCGTCTTTACCCTGAACTGGCAGGCGGTTGTTGCGCAAATTGGACCGGTTCAGTCCATTAATTTCCCGGCGCTGTTGGCCATTGTCGATGCGGCCCTGACGGCAGATATCGCCTGGGCTGTTATCGGTGGGCTGGCGGCTGGGCCCCTGGCCCTGCTGCTGCTGCCGCTGCTTGAAATCGGCTGGGATACAGCATCAACCTTCAAGCTCAATCGCTATATCGACCTGAATCGGCCGCTTATGAAGGAATTGCTGTCCAAGGCACCGGGGACCTACCAGCACAGTATGACGGTCGCCTATCTGGCCCAGTCGGTGGGCGAAGCCATCGGCGCGGATACCCTGCTGTTGAGAATTGGGGCCTATTACCATGACATCGGCAAAATGATGAATCCAAAATTTTTCATCGAAAATCAGTTCAACGGTGAAAATCCACATGACGTGCTGGAACCCCGTGAAAGCGCCAGAGTCATCGTAAACCACGTGCGTCACGGCATGCGAATCGGTCAGGAATCAGGCCTGCCGAAAGTGGTCGTGGATCTTGCGCTACAGCACCACGGCACCCAGTTAATGGAATATTTTTATAATATCGCCGCCAAAACCTATCCCCAGAGCACGATCCAGGAAGAAGATTTCCGCTACCCGGGTCCCAAGCCCCAGAGCGTTGAAGCGGCCATATTGATGGTTTGCGATGCGGTGGAGGCCGCCTCGCGATCGCTGGAAGATCCTACCCGCAAAAAATTCGAAAAAATGGTTCGACTCATACTGGTCAAGCGCATCGTCGATGGTCAATTCGCTGAATGCGACCTGTCCTCCCGCGACCTGTCGAAAATTGTACTGGCCCTGGTCGATGCCCTTGAAGCCTCGTTTCATTCCCGCATCCGCTACCCGTGGCAGGAGAAAAAGCCTGCTCCCCCGAAAACCGGCTGGCGAATCGGTGCGACCAAAGAAACCAATCAAGAAGACCGCGCCTTTCGACCCTAATCTCCTTCCCCAGAAAAAATTGATAAATAACTTAAGTAAATATGGCAAGCGGTATTTGGCAGCTTGACACGATTTAAAATTCCAAATCACAAGCACCAAATTCCAAATAAACTCCAATGACCCAAATTCAAAATTACAAAGGTCAACTGATCTTGGTGTCGACCGGAAATAGCTCAGATAGCAAAGATATTTTAGATGCCTCTCAAAGGTCGTGAGGAAGGTTTTGGTCATTGGATTTTGTAATTTATTTGTTATTTGGTGCTTGTGATTTGGAATTTAACAATTTCATAAAACCTTATGACTCATATATTCTAAAATTACTCGGACTTTTTTTTGCTCACCGAAATATAAACTTGCCCCTCTCTTTATAGAATGATATTTTAGCAGCTTTGAAGTTAAACAATCACAACATCTAGCCAGGGAAAACCTATGTCTTTGACTTTATTGGAAGGTAACGAAGCGATTGCCCGGGGGGCGGTTGCAGCCGGTTGCCGCTTTTTCGCCGGCTATCCGATCACCCCGGCGACGACCATATTGAATGCCATGCTTGCACTGTTGCCGCCGCAGGGAGGAATCTGCCTTCAGGGCGAAGATGAAATAGCCTCCATCGGGGCCTGTCTGGGTGCATCCATGGCCGGTCTAAAGGTAATGACGGCGACATCCGGCCCGGGTATCAGCCTGTACAGTGAGCAGATTTCTTTTGCGGTCGGCAGTGAGATCCCGATCGTTATCGTCGACGTTCAGCGATTGGGCCCATCCACCGGCTCAGCAACCCGGGGCGCTGATGGGGATGTCAATTTTCTGCGCTGGGGCAACAGCGGTGGCATACCGGTGATCGTGCTGGCGCCGGTTGATGTTGCCGACTGTTTCACCCTGACCGTGCAGGCGTTTAACCTGGCTGAACAATTTCGCTGCCCGATATTTGTGGCCTCCAACAAGGAGATCGCCATGACCCGGGAAAGTGTTGATCTGGATGCGCTTGAGATACCTGAATTGGTCAGCCGCACTGCACCGCCGGAAGGCCGGCCATTTCTTCCGTTTGAAGTGCGTGAAAACCACCGCGTACCGGATTTTTTACCCATCGGTGGAGGGATCCCGGTAAGGCAAACCTCATCAACCCACGGCGTCAACGGCTACATCACAACCGATCATAACGAGATCGCCGCAATTGTGAAGCGACTGAAAACCAAAATCAACTCGGCTGTCGACGATATCTCATTTTACGACAGTTATACGGCAGAAAAAGCGGAAACCTTAATCGTCAGCTACGGCGTCAGCTCCCGTGCCGCCAGAGCAGTGTTCAATGAACTCAAAACCACTGCAAAACCGGTTTCCCTGCTGATACTGAAAACCCTGTGGCCGGTACCCGAAACGGTCATTCAGCGAACAGCCCGCGATGCCAAACGGGTACTGGTGGTTGAAATGAATCTCGGGCAATATGTTCGTGAAATCAAACGCATCCTGCCCGATAAACCCGTCGAATTGCTTACCCAGATGGACGGCCGTTTGATTACCCCCCGGGCCATCAAGGAGAAAATAGTCAATGGATAGTCTGCTCAATACGCAAAGACCACCGGTGTTTTGCCCGGGATGTTCCCACGACCGGATTACGAACACGTTGGACAAAGCCTTTCAAAATATGGGTCTGACTGCTGATCAAATCGTTATGGTCAGTGATATCGGCTGCTCGGGACTTTTTGACACCTTTTTTAATACCCATGCCCTTCACGGGCTGCACGGCCGTGCCCTGACCTATGCCGCCGGGCTGAAACTGGCCCGGCCTGATCTGAATGTTGTGGTGACCATGGGTGATGGCGGGCAGGGGATCGGCGGTGCCCATCTGCTGGCTGCCTGCCGGCGGAATCTGGACCTGACCCTGCTGGTGCTCAACAATTTTAATTTCGGCATGACCGGCGGCCAGTATTCGGCCACCACTCCGCTGGACGCCGAAGTCGGCTCCGGATTTTTAAACCGGCTGGAGCACCCTCTGGATATCTGCCAGGTCGCCCGCGCAGCCGGTGCGCCCTATGTCACCCGCATTTCCGGATATCGCAATGACCTGGCCGATGAAATTCAGCGGGCCATTGAATTTAAGGGGTTTTCCATCCTGGATATCTGGGGTGTCTGCCCGGGCCGATATACCAAAAAAAACCGGCTGACCCCCAGGGCCATCGATGCGGCGCTTGCGGATTTGCCGCCAATGGAAGGCGTGGTAGACGAAAACCAACGCAAGGAATACGGAACCCATTATCGAGAGGTCGGCGCCGGACAAAAGGCGATCGGCGATCCCCTGAAAATTGAGGCCCGTTTCGCCCCTCCCCGGCCGGGTCGCCAGGAAGTGGTCCTGCTGGGTAGCGCCGGCCAGCGCATCATTACCGCCGGTGAGATATTGTGCCTGGCCGGGTTGACGGCGGGACTTCATACGACCCAGAAGAATGAGTACAATATTACGGTGCTCCGCGGTCCTTCGATCAGCGAGTTGATTTTATCGCCGAAAAAAATCGACTATACCGGCATTGAAAAACCCCGTGTTCTTGTGGCCCTGGATCAGGAAGGCGTCGATCGACGCAGAGCTATGTTTGACGGGCTGGATAACGACTCGGTGGTGGTTCAGATTGGCGATGTGAGTATTCCGGACTGCAAGGCCCGGATCCATCGGGTGGATTTGAAATCTCTTGGAATTAAAAAACCGGACTGGGCCCTGGCATCTCTGGCTGTTCTGGCCCAACAGGAACAGATTATCAGCATGGAAATGTTGACCGAAGCGCTCAAGATCCGCTTCAAAGGCAAGGTCCTGGAAAGCTCCCTGGAGTTGATAAAAAAGGCTGGCGCCTTTTAGCTCATAGCTCATAGCTGATAGCTCATAGTTTGAAGTAGGGCGGGCCTCCGCGCCCGCCTGTAATCTAAAGATAATTCCAGTTCAGGTCAGCACGGAGTCCGGCTAATAGTTCCTCCCGGCTGGACTTTTAGTCAAATTGATGGAATCCTTATTTTACTATGAGCTATGAGCTAAGAGCTAAAATTTTCTCGAGCAATAAAAATCGTTAAATTGATGGCTATATATCTTCAGCGGGAATAACAAAGTCCATCAGTTATAAGCGTGCAAGAAAATTTTCCACATGCGGCGAAATCTCGTGCTGGGGGTATTTCATCTGCAGGGCGCTGAGAATCTTTTTGGCCTTGTCGGTTTTCATCAGGCTGTCATGAAACAGCTGGGCGATCCGAAAATAGGCCTTGGGCACCATGGGGTGCTGGGGATAGGATTTAACCAGCAAATTATAAATTGAGATGGCGGTCTGGGTTTTGCCGCTTTCATTAAGCCAGCCGGCCAGCTTGAAGAGCACATCGGCTGTCGGCAGAAATTTGGGGTCCATCTTTCGACATTCACCATATACAGCCAGGACTTTGTTTTTCTGATTGTTCGCGACAAGTTTTTCCAGGTGGCTGACGCCATGCTCCAGCAGATCCTTCCTGCGCTTTTTCATTTTCAGCAAGGTGTAATATCGTTCTGACAGGTTGATACCCCTGATCCCCTGGTGCACGGTCATTTTCTGGATGATGGATATGGCCTCATCCAGCTTGCCTTCCTGGATCAACGGCACCACTTCCCTTAACACGGCCTCATCCGGATCGGCTTCCTTCGGCTCGTAATCCTGGACAGTGGGGTCTTTAAAGTCCTCAAAATTAACCTGGTAGCCGATTCTGTCATGGTATTGCAGGATAACATAGCCCATGAGATGATAGGATACGATCGTGTAAAAACTTTCTGCAAATCCGTAAAGCAGCAGATGCAATTCACCCGGAAGAAATTTTATCAGGAATTGAAATAGATAGGCCGGTGCGCTTCCCAGAAGAAACAGAAAAAAGTACATCAGCAAATATGCCCAGCCGATTCTAAATGTCAGCCCCACAAACATCACCGGGTTGAGGGCATTGATTAGACTGCCCGTCGTCACGAGCAATATTATCATCGACGGAACAAAAAACAGGGCACCCAGCAAAAAGAGAATTCCCAGCAGGGGGCCCAGCTTGGCGCTGACCCAAAAAAAAGCGATTAGAATGGCGATATAAATGCCAAACTGTTTAAATACCTGACCGAAATCATTGGATATCGTCTCCGAATTCACCGGTGGTGCTTTCAGATTACCGCCGGCTGTGGCTTTTAAGGATTCGAAGGAATACTTGATAACAATCAGCCACATGACCCCCTTCATCAGGGTGCTGAACAGCCCCGGGCCGGAAAAAAACAGGGTGGCAAGGGCCAGAACAGCCATCAGGATTACCGGGGCAATCGAAAGCGGATACGTAAATATGCGCGGCATCCGGTTCCAGAAAGGCTCAATCAGATTCTCCACGCCGACCCAGTCCACTTCCTGGTTGCATTTGGCACAAAAATGAAGGGTTTTTCGATGCCCGTAGTTTTCGCTTTCGCGCTGGACGACACATTCAGGACAGAATTGAGCATTGCATTTGGAACAATGCCAGTGGGCTTTTCTGGTTGGGTGGCTGTCACAAAATTTTTTCATTTTTCAGGTATCCAAAATTTATTATTTTATAACCGGGCGCGGCTATCCATTCCTTAAATTATATCAGCCGGTTGGCGACGATAAACATTGTCGGGTCCCGGCTTTAATTTCCCAAATGCCCCCATACACAGTTCACTTTAAATATATCGGAAAATATTACCAAAACTTTAGCTAATCCTGGGGAAAAGAAACGATGAAAGATAAGGTCTAATAAACCGCAGGGTCACAGCAGGTCGGGTAACGGAAACAAGGGGATGGTTTCACCCGGGGGGAGTGAGGGCCCCCGGGCTATTTTGAAGCTTAAAAACAATTCAGGCCGATCCCGACGCCAGGAACGGCCTGAGCAGCTTGTTCGATCAGAGAAAAACTGCCTGATTCGAATACCTTATTCGAGCACCATCAAAACCTGATCGGTGGCGACTTTGTCATTCACCTGAACCTTGATCTCTTTGACGGTGCCGGCTTCCGTCGAAGGAATGGCATTTTCCATTTTCATTGCTTCGAGAATGATAACATCTTGATATTCCAAAACCTCATCGCCTACATTCACCAGGATATTGAT
>CAJICI010000675.1_pt1 | contig 17441 bp, 18 predicted proteins | sample 9199571 | NCBI WGS metagenome assembly CAJICI01 (sample SAMEA7708329, study PRJEB35096) | sediment metagenome | biome: marine neritic benthic zone biome [ENVO:01000025]; feature: sediment [ENVO:00002007]; material: shallow marine sediment [ENVO:03000034] sea grass bed [ENVO_01000059] ...
ACCGTACCCCCGACGATTCTGCAAAAAGATATTCTGCCCAAAGTCAAAAAAAATCCGGATTATCTCCGCAAGATGAAAATCAGCGTTATCGATCGCAAAGGAAAGCGTGTCGACCCTGCTTCGGTCAACTGGTTGAAATATTCCAAAGGTGTACCCTACACGCTGCGACAGGAGCCGGGCCCCCACAATGCCTTAGGGCGCATTAAATTCATATTCCCCAATAAATATTTTATTTATCTGCACGATACGCCGAGCCGGGCACTTTTCCAACGCAAAGACCGGGCCTTCAGCTCGGGCTGTATACGGGTCGAAAAAAATATCGAGCTGGCCGAATTACTGCTAAACGATCCGGAGAAATGGAATCGCGAAAGTATTCAGGAATTGATTGATACCAATGAAACCCGGAGGGTAAATCTGCCAAAGGCGATGCCGATCATGCTGTTGTATGTGACGGTCTGGTTCGATGAAAACAATACGCTGATATTTAAAAAAGATGTCTATGATCGCGATCGGAAGGTGTTGGAGGGTTTGGATGAAAATTTCACCATCTGGCAGACCCGCGCGATCAATTAGTTTTTATGAAATTACAGCGGCTTGATTGAAATAAGTTTTGACCCTGACTCATCCGACAATACGCATTAAATGTCCGTTCCCTCGGCAGACCAGTTGGTGGTGAATCGAATGAATTTCGGTTTTTGCTTGAAAGATAATTATATTTCGTATATTTGTCATGGAAAATGGTTAGAGTGGATCCTTGGCGAGATGATTCAATTGATTGATGCCGGCAGAGGCGACTGAATGAGGAGGCAGAGGAGAACTAATTTACAGTGATAAAAAGATCTTCCGGGGGAGTTGTAAAAGGGAGCCGCTGATTGCTCGCCCCCGGGTTTTTCCCACAGATCACGGCGTTTCGACGACTACATTTTTGATAAAACTTCTTCAATGTTAAAATACGCCAAGCCCGTTTTGTGAATCTCAAGGATCCACTCTGTCTCTCTCCCTAAGGTGTACCAAAATAACCACAGTTGGTAACAGTAGCTGTTGATAATAGTCCCTCCCTAAAACCTTTATTCCGGTCAACAGGGCCTGGAGCCATTTTGCCCGTGAAAACGGTGAACCGGACCCGAAGAAAACCGGCATTGGCCGAAACTACCTGGACTGCTTTAAAGGCCTCTCCGACCCAGATTCCCTGAAAAATCGTTCCGGTATCGAAGCCGTGTTGAGTGGTTCCTTGCCGGAATTCTCTGCAGAATATCCCTGCAATTCCCTTACTGAAAAACGCTGGTTTAAACTATTTGCCAGCCCTCTGAAATCGAAGGACGGCGGTGCAGTTATCGCCCATTACGATATAACCGACCTGAAGCAAATACAAAATGAGCGTGAAGCCCTGATCGAAGAACTTAAAAAGAAGAACACCCAACTCGAACATCAGAAAAACCAGCTAAATATTCTGGAGAAAGTGGCAAGAATATCGCTTTTTTACCAGCTTAGTTAAATTTCAGCGAAAGAGGGCTTTACTGATGGAAGAATACAGATATGATTTCGGCGCCCTGCTGGCGCGGATCGAGCACGCCATCAAAAAAACCAATGTCAGGCGGGTGGCGATGGACTCCCTGGGAGCGGTTTTTACCCAATATGAAGACCGTTCAATTGTGCGGCGGTGGATTATTTCGCGATTCCGTCATTCTGGTATCCGGCGCTACCGTCACCGGCAAGACGCTGATGGCAACCGGACTCAAACATCTGGCAGTCGGAGGCATTGATATCGTGTTGCTGGACAAGAACCTGCCCGACACCCGGGAACTCGAGGCAATTGGCGAGATCCATCGGCGTGCGCCAGGGCTGCCGGTTCTGGTCATCGACGAGACGGCGGACGAAGAGCTTGCCGTCTCTGCTGTGCGACAGGGCGCTGAAGACTACCTGCGCAAGGACCAGATCCGTACCAATATGCTGGGTCAGGGTGTCTTTGCAGATAACTTCAAGCTTCACATTGATAAAGTATTTACCGGTCAGACAATCCGCTCCCAGGTATGGCTGGATAATCCGGAGAAGGGGCGCTGTTTTTGCGACCCGTTTATTACCACCAAAAAGAAAGGAAGGGGTACCGGCCTGCAACGGCTTCATCCAGAAACCCTTTACCCTGGCGGATCTGTCGCTGAAGATTAGAGAGGTGTTTGAATAATTTTTTCGATTGCATCCGACTACCATGAAATGTAACGGACGTTGATCAGAGCGCCGATCAGCAAATACAAACCTGCAGCTATGACTGCAAATCCAAACACATAGTAAATCACGCGTTGAGCCGTCATAACCTCAGAAACCAAAACGCCGTCAAGCTTGCCGCTTTGCTCGAGTCGTGCGATCCAGGCTGGTCGCTCGTGGCGGGCCGCATCCAAATTTACGCTGCCTTCAAACATGGCTCTGTCCATCGGGAAATTATGGCGGCGCAAATGACCAATGAAAAAGTGGATTAAAAATACGTGTGCCATCGCCAGGATAGCTTCGATGCGGTGCACCCAAAGGGCTACATTCAACCCCCATCCTGGCATAATACGGCTTGCCGCCAACTGCCAGGTCAAAAGGAGCCCCGTGCCGCCCAGGATGATCATTCCCCAAAATACAGCCCAGTAGTCAAACTTTTCCCAATAGCCCCAGCGATCAAATTCCGGGGCCTTTTTGAGGCCGACAAACCAGGCGATGTGCTGAAAGAATTCTTTGATATCCTTGGTACGGAACAACAGCGAATCCGGACCAAAAAGGCTGGCCGGGAAATTCCGCCATTTAATGGTAAACAGTAAATAAATGATATGTAGGGCTAATCCGCAGAGCATGATGATTCCCACATAAATGTGGATGGTGCGGGCTGCCTCATAGCCTCCGAATACATAGCCTAAATTTTTTCCCCATGGAGTCTCGAAAAACATGCGGGCCAGTCCGGTGGCGCACTGGATCAGAAACGTGAGCATTAAAAATAAATGAAATACTTGCTGCAGGGGTGTAAACCGTTTAATCCTCGTCTTGGCTGTCGGATTCAATGGTCGTTACCTCCTTTTTCTTTTTCACAAAGAGCTCTCGGACGCCCCACAGAATGGTATGGGGCAAAAACAGCACAAAAGTACCCACCGCGATGACCACCATAATCCAAAAGGCATAGGCCAATACCGGAAAACTTTTCAAGGTACTATACAAAGCCGGATTGGGCGCGTGGACCACGTAAGCGGCATAAGAAGCGCTGGCGCCTTCATGGCATTTTGCGCACACATAGGCATGGCGTCGAATTGGATTCATAGGAGACCAATAATAGTTAATACTGGCAATCGGCTCTCCACCGTGGCATTGGCGGCAAGTTAGATTGGCACGGGTGGTGTGGATGTCCAAAGCTGCCGCCGGGTGACAGTCTGCACACTGCCGTCCGGCGTAAAATCGAATCCCCTGATGGGAATCCGCCAGATGGGTGCGGCTGCGCACTTTGGCCACCGATGGGCTGTAGGGAAATATCCCGTCACGGATATTGGGAACGCCGATCAAAGGACGCTGGCGGCGCGGCAGAACCTCATACTCCTCGTAATAGCCGGTACTGGCTTCGTAGGCCTTGTAGCGCCGGATGGCCGAGGCGACCTCTTCCTGGGCCAATGCCATATTACCACTGAATATCACCGCTAAAAGGAGAATGCCAGCCGGCCATCTTTGCAAATAGCAAATTCCGTCCATTTATCGTCTCCTTCAAATATCCTTATTGGTAAGACGCCGAACTAATCGGTTTGGCGACCGGTGGCGGACGTTGGGTCAGCAGATCGTAGGTTTCCTGCAATTTTTGTAGATCCGCATCTTTATGTCTGTGGCAGCTGGTACAGGAATTCGGTATCGTCGGGTCTGCAATGGTTTCTTTCGGCAACAGGGCAATAAAAGTGTGGCTGCGAATGTCTCCAATTTCAGCACTTTTGGCAATTCTGGGCATGTGGCAGCCCACACAGTTGCCAAAGGAATGGATGGAGTGCACGCCGGCGTTGGCGGTCTTTAAGTGGCATTCGCTGCATTGCTTGGAGCCGGCCGCCCGCGTCTGAGAGCGCGTCGGCGGAATCCCGATCTGATGCACATAATGGCACGAGGTGCAGGTGACCCCCTCTTTGGCATGCGGGGATTGGGCCCAGTCGATGTGTTGCTGATGGTGGCCTTTTGAAAATTCATTGGAATACAGATATTTTTTGTTACCGCCGGCATAAGAAACCGACTCATAGAAAGCCTCCAGCGACTTGCCGGGCTCATAGCCGACCGGCCAACCGGCGCCTTTCATGTTCTTGGCCTTGCCGCGATTGTGGCAGGAACCGCAGATTTGCTGGGCAACCCCCAGCGGCAGCTTGGCCGGATTGACAATGGTCTGGCGTTTTTCGAACACCGCGGTCTTGGGCAGCGCCGCATGCCAGGAGCCTCTGCCGTGGCAGGATTCGCAGGAGACGCCCGGCTCGTTGAAGGTTTGTTTTTCCAAGTCCACACCGGTGGTGTGGCAACCGCCGCATTTGAGCAACCACGGTCTCTGGTCCCAGTCAGCTTCATGATAATTCACCCAGCGGTGGGTTTCCGCATTGTATTGAATCGGGGAGATAAACAGCGTATCGTCTTTCTTTACTATGAAACGCTGCTTCCACTGACTGCCGATGGTGTACAGGATTTCATCAATCTTTGGCACGTAAATCTTATCGGCTGGCACCTTAAGCTTGGGACCTAATTTCGCCAGATCCTCACGGATGCGTTTTTCATCGATGGGAACGATGATCACATCCCGATTTTTTTGAGCATCCTGAATCATCCGGCTGTGTTGGGTCATTTTCCAGGAATCGTAATGTTCGAGATGACACATTTTACAGGTGTTTGACCCCACGTAAGTTTTATCCTGGGCCAAAACCTTATCGATATCAATCGGCGGCTCTTGTCCGCAGGCCGACAATATCAACCCCATTAGACCCAGAACAAAAATGATTGCCAAACATTTTCCTTTCATGTTTTCCTCCTTGGTTGATGAAGTACGCATACGTTACTGTGTAATAGAATCTTAATTTTCAGGTAATTTAACCGTTTAGATTACCGTTATTATCGAAAACCGTTTTTAGCCAGTAGATCAGCTCATCCGCATCAACTGGCTCGGTCAAACAGACCGAGATATATTCTCTCAAAGATTCTGCCAACTCGGGATGAAACTGGCGTTCAGAGATGCCTATGATGCTGGTTAGCGGATTTTTAGCCTTTAATTGCTTCAGGATTTTATTGGTTACAGAAATGCTATCCAGGTTTAAAATAACAGCCCGACAGGGGCTTTGCTCCATGTAGCCGTTGAGATCTGTCAGGGAATTTAGCGATACGGTTTTATAGCTGTGCGATTCCAGCATATTGCAGATGATTTGGGATTGGGTTTGATTGGCGTCCAGCACTACAACCTCATTTTTCATCGGTTAGCGGGGTCCCCCCTTGACCTAATTTTCAACAGCGCAATGGTTCGAGGACATTTGGGGTCAATACAATATAGGCAAATGCCGTGCCATGAATGTGCCGGGACGATTAATTCGAAATAAGTTATGAAGTCATCCCCGGCAAACGAGACATAACAGATTGAATTTAAATTAATTACCACCTCATTTGATATTTCGCAGGAAATGATTATTCAGAATTTTCAGCCCCTTGATTGGGTGAAAGGCGAGATAATATTTACGTTTTGTGCAACGATATGGCACATAAAATATAGTGAATTCTAAATTTATAATAATGTTAATAGGATATATATGTTCCATAATGGCACACAGTGTTTCGAATGTTACATCAAAAAGCGTGTCTACCCCTATGAACGGTACACCGTTGATTCGGAGTTCTTTCTATAAATTCTTCGATTAAAATTGATAAAGTGAGAAGGGCTGGATGGATAAATGGGACTTTTGGACAGCCAGATATTAATGAATGGTGGAAGGGTTGATCTGATACTTTTTGAGTTTGCGGTAGAGCGTGTTGCGGCTGATACCCAAACGCCGGGCGGCCTCTTTTTTGTTCCAGTCGCAGCCATTTAGGACTTCTTTTAGAAGCCTGGCCTCGTTATCTTCGATGGTTCCGGTTTCTGACATGTCCGATACTTCAGCATCAGTCGACAGATGCAACATGTCGGGTAAATCCGATGCTTCAATCCGTTTGCCGGGCGCCAGCACCACGGCATGCTCGATGCAGTTTTCAAGCTCGCGCACATTGCCCGGCCATGCGTAGTTCAGGAGTAACCGCATGGCCTCGGAGCTAAACTCATCGATATCTTTGCCCTGCTCCGCAGCAAAGCGGCGCATGAAATAGCGGGCCTGCAAGGGGATATCGTTGCGTCGTTCGCCAAGCGGCGGCAGATGGATGGGGATCACATTCAGGCGGTAATACAAATCCTCCCGGAAATGGCCATCTTTGACTTCCTGGAGCAGGTTTTTGTTAGTGGCGGCGATGATGCGCACATCGACCGATAAAGTCTGCTCGCCACCGATGCGTTCAAATTTTTGCGTCTGCAGGACCCGCAATAATTTGATCTGCGATGAAAGCGGAATTTCACCGATTTCATCTAAAAAAACGGTTCCTTGGTGAGCCTGCTCGAAACGACCTATTTTTTGACGGACCGCTCCGGTGAAGGCCCCTTTTTCGTGACCGAAAAGTTCACTTTCCAGGAGTGTGGCCGGATAGGCTGAACAATTGATGACGATAAATGGATTGCTTTTGCGGAGGCTTTTTTGGTGAATTGCGCTGGCGACCAATTCCTTGCCGGTACCGCTTTCACCCTGTATCAGCACGGTTGTGTCGGTAGGCGCAATATCCTCGATCAATTTATAAATGCTTTGCATTTTGGGATCTTTGCCGACAATTCCGCAGTATTCGGTGGTCATATCGACGTGTCGGGCAATATCGAGCATTTCTTCCTCATGGAATGCGGCGCGTTTGATGGCACCGGAGGAATGATTCAAGATAAGACTGATGATATCAAGTTCTTGGGTGTCACACTGGCAAGACCCCGGACAGCAAACAAGCAGCGCCCCCAGGAATTGATTCTCATGATAAATTGGAAAGGTCGCTATCCGGGCGGCCAAGCCAAAAGTTTCCGGTACCAGTGGAGGGCTGAAAGTGCTTCTATTTAAAAAGGTGAGACCGTCCTGCTTTTTTAAAACGGGCAACACGGACGCAAAGGAATCCTCTTTAAACGATTTGATGTGCTCTTCCGAAAAGACGAACAGTGTCTGCTTGTTGCGGCTCAAGATAAGAAGTGCCAGCTCTTTGCAGGAGACGATTTCCTGAAACTTATGGATTAAATATGACGAAACTTCCTTCAGATTATCCCGGGTCCAGATTTTTTGAATAATCTCGAACGAGCTTCGCGTCTGAAGCTGGGCGCGTTCCAACTCCTGGGCATTCTTCTCAATTCGTTGCGTGTAGCCCTGGATGCGGCCAATCATTTTGTTAAAGGCAGAGCTTAAACGACCGACTTCATCCTGACCGACCGGCTTGACTCGCAGCTCCATATTGCGTTCGTCTATTTGTTCTGCGGCCTTTGCCAGAGCTGAAAGCGGTTTTGTAATCCGTTTAATAAAAACAAAACATGCCGCTACAGCCAGGATCAGAACCACCAGCATAAAGGCAATCATCTCAAACCACAATTTTGCGACCTCGGAGCGGTATGGTTTTTCAGAAAGTCCGATGCGCAGCACACCGGCTTTGCCGGAGAAAATCGGCCAGGCGATATCCAGATAATGCTCTCCCGCATCGGTGACAATTCGTTTTAGATTGCCTATTTCTTTATCTTTTACTGTATTGATGTCGATAAGGCCTACCGGAATGCCCCCTGAAAAAGTATGGGCGATAATGCGGCCATTTTTGACGACGAAAAGATATTCTACTGAAGGATTGCTTCTAAGCTGGTGATGGAGGAGATTTTGCAACGCGATTAAATCGTTGATCAGGATTTTATTGGTGGCTTCAAGTGCGATCGCCTTGGAAAGATATTTCCCCTGGGTGATGCTGGCTTCCCGCAGGCTTTCGCTGAAACGGTTGGTCTCTATCAATGTAATAAACAACCCGCTGCCGATGACCAGCGTGCAAACTGCCAACACAAGTTTGGTTCTGAGATTATCTAATTTCATAAAAGATTTGTTATAAATTAAAAGGTCTTTTCCATCGCCACGATGGGTTCGTAACAATCCTCTTTGGGTGCGATGAAACGATCAATCATCAATTCGTCCAAAATTCGTTTTCCCTTTGGATTCCGGTGCATATTGAAGAGTAATTGGCGGATGCGCTTCTTCATTTTTTCAGGCATATTAGAAGAGGCCACTACCGGTGGGTTTCCAAATGGGGTTGATTTTTTTATGATCCGGGTTTTGGATGTGAATCGTGGATTGCGATGGTTGTAATATTCCCAGATTTGCCCGTGTACCGCCGCGCCGTCTACCAGCGACATGGCGACGGCCATGATGGAATTGTCGTGACTGTAGGTAAAAATCGTTTTCTCAAAAAACGCCTCAGGCGTTTCTTTTTTTTGCCGCAGCCAGTAAGTGGGGACGAGCTTGCCGGTATTTGATTCCGGATCGGTAAATGCAAAGGTCTTACCCCTCAGGTCATCCAGTTTTTGAAATGGACTGTCCTTGTTGACGATCAAATAGGATTGATAAAGATAGGTCCCCCGTACCTGGGGCATGGCGAGCGCTTCGAAAGCAAATTTTTCTCGACCGGTGGCATAGGGTCCCGAGCAAATAAAGGCGAAATCAATTTGTCCCTGGCCGATCAATTTATTTATTTCGCCATATGTTTTGCGTTGCACAAGCTGGATTCCGCGTCCTAAATTCCCGGCGATGTAATCCAACAGCTCATGGTAGTAAACAGCTGTTTCCTGAGCTGAAATCATGGAACCGACGGCGACCTTAAAATTTGAATTTTGCAGCGAATCTTCTCCCGGCCGCTCAACCGCCATGCGCTGGGAAAAATTAACAAATGTTGCCTCAGGTTCAACCGAGCAGCCATACGAAAGGGCCAGCAGGACCGCAACAATGATTCGGCTTCCAATTTGACTGGTAAACAGAGATGAAGGCATAATCGTCTCCAGATGGAAAGCAGATTGAATTCGAACAACGCCCAATGATGGAGATATTCTCTTCAGTGACAACAGATGAACATTGAAAGGTCTTTATTCGATCGGCACAATTATCGGTAATTCAGGTTCTATGTGCAGTATGTTGATGTGTTCAGTCCTCAGATAATGTGTGCGTAAAATCGTGAGTGATCCGATCTTTGACAGTATTCTGTTCATGCCATAGATGACACTTTGAGTCAATTGGTTATTGTAAGAATAGCGGGGCAACTCCTCAGTTTTAGGATTCTAATTATATGATAATATTAGAAATAAGCTTTCGGCCTTCCTCCCGCCCTGCACTTGACATTACCACAAAGTAGCATTAATTTACACAAGCCTTTGGAGGGGGCGTTAATATAGACGCCCTCATTTTAGAATCATTGAGGAGTGTGTATGAAATTTACAAAGGTTCAGGAGCCCGATGAATCGTTGGACCTGGTATGCCGTATGTGCCCGATGCATCTGCTGGAACCGGGCGATAAGCTTAAATGTATGAAAAAGGGGCAGGTGCTGGAAGTAATGACCGATTACGACGGGGCCCTGGAGGATATTCCGGATTGGTGCAAAAAATGCGGCCACGAGTTCATCGGTATGGAAGAAGATGACGATTATTACAAATTTTATATTAAAAAGAAAAAGTAAAGGAGCACACGATGAAGGGCGCCTATCTGGATCATGCGTCGGCCACCCCTGTTCGAAAAGAAGTGCTCGAGGCCATGCTTCCCTATTATCATGAACGGTTTGCCAATCCCTCCAATGTGTACGACCTGGGCTCGAAAATCAAACAGGATATCGAAGAAGCCCGCTCAGAGGTTGCCAGCCTCATTAATGCCGACCCCGCGGAAATCGTGTTTACCTCATCCGGCGCCGAAGCCAACAATATGGCCATGAAGGGTGTGGCTTTCGCCAAACAGAAAAAAGGCAACCACATCATTGTCTCTGCCATCGAGCATCATTCCGTATTAAATTCCGCCCGATTTTTAGAACGCCTGGATTATGAGGCCACATTTCTACCGGTGGATAAAAACGGTCTGGTTGATCCCGATCGTCTCGCCAGGGCCATTCGACTGGAAACGGTTATCGTTTCGATCATGCATGCCAATACCGAGATCGGAACCATCGAGCCCATTTCCGAACTGGCGGCCATCTGCAGGGAAAAAGAGGTTGTTTTTCACACCGATGCGGTGGCATCGCTGGGTAACACACCGGTGGATGTCAACGCCTTGAATGTCGATCTGCTGAGCATTTCCGGAGCTTCTCTGGGCGCCCCAAAAGGCATCGGGGCACTTTATTTTAATAAAAAGGTCCGATTGATGCCCTTGATCCACGGTGGCATTCAGGAAAACGGAAGAAGAGCCGGCACCGAGAATGTTCCCGGTATTATCGGCTTTGGCCGGGCGGCAGCACTGGCCAAGAAAGAACTGCCGGCTAAAGTAGACCATGTTCGTAAATTGAGGGATCGTCTTGTGGAAGGCATTCAAAAGAATGTTACAAAAGTCACCTATACCGGCCATCCCAGGAATCGGCTTCCCGGTCACGCCAGTTTTTGCTTTGAGGCCATTGAGGGCGAAGCCCTGATTTTCATGCTGGCCCAGAACGGTATCTATACCAATACGGGGTCTGCCTGCGCATCCAAAGCGCTGAAAACCTCGCCCGTGCTCGGGGCCATCGGCCTGCGGGCGGATCTGGCTCAAGGATCATCTGTGTTTACGATTGATGCCGGCAATACCGAAGCAGAAATCGACTATGTGCTCGAAAAGCTGCCAGCGGTTGTGGAACGGCTGCGCTCGTTTTCGCCCATCTGGGGAAAAGAGATCCCCGAGTATGAAGAAGATGCCTGTCATTAATTGAATATTTAATATTGGCGATTGAATATTTATTAATAATAGCAATTTTGAACTAAAATGATAAAGATCTACAAATATTCAATATTCAATTGTCAATTTTCAATCTGTTTATAGGGAGGTAAGGATGTACACGGATAAAGTCATGGATCATTTTTCAAATCCCAGAAATATCGGGGAAATCGAAAATGCCGATGGTGTCGGTGAGGTCGGCAATCCGGTGTGCGGGGATATGATGTCGTTTTACATCAATGTCAAGGGCAATAAAATTGCCGATATCAAATTCAAGACCTTTGGCTGTGTGGCTGCCATTGCGGTGTCCAGCATGGTGACCGAGATGGCGATGGGCAAAACCCTGGATGAGGCCAAAAAAATTACCAAAAAATCAGTCGCCAAATCCCTGGATGGCCTGCCGAAAGAAAAAATGCACTGCTCCAACCTGGGTGCCGACGCCCTGGCCAAAGCCATCGAGGACTTTGAGAATAAACAATAGGGGGCCGGCCCGCACTGGCTGATGCAAAAAAGCCTCACGCAAAGCCGCAAAGATTAATTAAATTATATTCCTTCATATCCGGGAGCGAGGTCTAAGCAATCACCGCTGCCAGATTTTGTATTTGCAGAAAATGGGTGTCGAATTTTTAAGCGAAATTATTTATACCACAGTGTGACATATTTTCCTTGACAATCTCCCGCCGGCAAGCTAAATTTGTCTCCGGGTATGCGATTAAAATCGTTTCCATTGTCGCATACTTCTTGATGCGAAGATGGATGCCCTTGCCAGGCAGTCATCTGTGTCAATCCTCTCCTAAAAATGGGGCGGCTCCGGATTTTCCGTTATCCATCCTTAGATCAATTTTTCATGGATTTGGCTCAAAAAATCCAGGACCCGAGAGCCGCCCCTTTTTTTCCGGAATCCAAAGATTTTTATATCCCCCAAAATCGTAGAATGTATTTTGATGCCACAATAATAATCACACTTCCCAGCATCAGTTTTATCCAGCGTCCCGGTACAAATTTTTGCACCCTGGCGCCGAGGTACATCCCGATCAGCCCTCCCAATCCGAACAATATGCCGAGCAGCCAATCCGGCGCAGCGACTGCCCCATTGATCGGAACGAGGCTGTAAAAGGTTACACCGGCCAGCGACGAAACAAAGGTTCCCAAAAGCACCGCACCGGCGATGGCATATACCGGCAAACCGAAAAAAGTGATTAAAAACGGTGCAATTATAGAACCGCCGCCGATTCCATAGACGCCGCCGACAATACCCACCACCAGGGCCAGTGCGAGCAGCTTTGCAGTCGTAAAAGAATAGGCGGCGCCTTTGAAATTAAAACGGGTGGTCTTGATTTCGATGGATGATTCTTCGACCTTATCATTAAGCGTGCAGCTGTCAGATGTTGACGCAGCTCTACCGTTTAATGCTTCTTTTAAAAGCTTGGCCGCAATCAACAACAAAACACAGCCGACAAAAAACTTGAATGTCTTCGGATCCGGCAGATAGGTGATGCGCAGATAATAACCGATCAGAACACCGGGAATAATTCCGGTGACGATTAAAATCGCTACCGGCCATACGAAGCGGCACTCTCGGGCATAGCGGTATACGCCGCCGGGAGTGCCGGTCGCATTGAACAAAAAGTTGGTGGACGTTACGGCAGGACTCGTAAAGCCCAGAACGCTCATTTGAAACGGGAGCAGCAAAAACGCTCCTGAGATTCCGCCCATGGAAGTGAAAAAAGAAATCCCAAACGCCACGAGCGGGGGGATCAAAATATAAGTCTCAACTCCGGAAATTGGAAATGTAAATTGTAGAAATTCCATTCGGATCTACTTCAGCCTGTAATGATCGATTAAGGACTGCTCGGAATCCACATGAGTTCCGGATTTAACCGGTCGGTCCAGGGGATGTTTGAATTTCTCCAGCCGTTTTTAAACCGCTTGCCGTAAACAGGGCTGGAAGGATCCTTAACCCGGTCACCTTCAAAGCCGTCGACAATTGAATAGGCGGTTTTAAAACCAGCCACTGCCATGGCATTTACAGCCGCGGCGCTGCGGTTGCCGGAACGGCAGATCACCAGAATGGTATCGGACGGTTTGAATTTCCGGCCGACTTCAGCTATAAAATTGGGGTTTGGCGTCATCAACGGCCCCTTGTTGCGTACCGCCTGTTTATAGTTGAGCAATTGAAAGGGAATATTTGGGGCCATTGGCGCATGACCTACAAAAACGTATTCTTCCGGCGTCCGGACGTCTAAAATTTTGATTTTATCCTTATCGGCCAACCACAGTTCATAGGCTTCTTTGGCCGTCACATAAAGCCCCAGGACGGTCTGTTTGTGAACCGGCAGGGGTGATTTGGCCAGGGATAACGGCAGCCAGCTTACCATGATTATTATTACTATTGCTAGGGCGAACAGTTTTTTACCCATTTTGATATCTCCCTGTTTATCTAAAAATACCGCCAAAAATTTTGTCATCGGCAGTCATACATTGGGTTTTTAAAAGCTTGTACTTGGCCAGAAGGTCCCTGCCAGTCTGAGAAAGACGCGACCCTTCTTTGCGGTCCGTATGCACAATGCAGGCATTCATGTGTTTTTCAGTTGCTTTGATCTTGCTCCACACCGCCTTGTACGACATTTGCATCATTTTAGCGGTTTGATTAATCGACCCGGTTTTTGCAATATTCTCCAGAATCTCTGCACGGCCTTTGCCGATGATAATGTTGTTGTCCTCATCCACGATCCACTGACTTGATTTTAATTTGAATTTTGCCATTTCTTATCCCCCGATGGCGCGCATGGCCTGCCGGCAGGCGATCTGGTTCTTTTTCTCATTCAGATGATGACGACGGGGCTTTTCAACCACCGCCCGCCGGATGATGTCGATGATATCGTTTTGGGTTGCCCCGCCTCTTAATGGCGTTTTGATATCGATTTCTTCCTGCGAAAACAGACAGGTTTTAAATTTGCCATCAGCCGTCAATCGCAGGCGATTGCAGGAACCGCAAAAATGCCAGCTGATGGGGGCAATGAATCCCACTTTACCAACGGCACCCGGAAGTTTACATAACCTTGCCGGACCATAGGAATCGGTTGCCGGTTCGATTTTGACCCTGTCCATTTGATGGATATTTTTTATAATTTCCTCAACAGGCATATATAGCGATTCATAATCGCCGTAAGCCGAGCTGTCGGTGGGCATGAGTTCGATAAAACGCACATGGTAGGGCTTATTCAGGGTTAAGCGGGCCAGGTCCTCGATTTCATTATCGTTGATGCCGCGCATGACCACGGTGTTGATCTTGATGGGATGCATTCCGATCTGTTCGGCCCGTTTAATGCCGGCCAGCACGCGAGACAGCCAATTGTATCCGGTTATCTTTTCGAATCGATCCGGCCTCAAGGTGTCCAGGCTGATGTTTATTCTGCTGACGCCGGCCTTAAATAACGATTCGGCCATTTCTGCCAGATAAATTCCGTTGGTGGTCAGGGCCAGGCTTTTTAAACCGTCAAGTTCTGAGAGCATCTGACAGAACTCAATCACGCCTTTTCTGACCAGTGGCTCACCACCGGTGATCCGGATCTTGGTGATTCCGCTTGCTGCGGCCGCCCTGGCGATGTTGAGTATCTCTTCGTAGGTCAGAATCTCTGAACGTTCCAGATGGCTGCGACCTGAAAACGGCGTGCAGTAATAGCATTTCAGGTTGCAATGATCGGTGATGGATATGCGCAGGTAATCGATTTTCCGCCCGAATGAGTCAACAAGGTCCATTGTGATTCAGCTCCATTTTCATTCTGATAATAAAAATATCTCACGCAAAGACCCAAAGTCGCAAAGAAGGTTAAAATAATTAAAACCTATAGAAACTGTTTTAAACGCTTGAATTGTGTTCGAGAGCAAGGCGTAATTCGGTTCAAAAGCGGAGCGTACACGGTTAGTACGCGAGCATTTTGGTTCGAATTATAACGCAGCTATCGGACGCAAGGCGAGTGTTTAAAACTGTTTCTACTTTCCGAATGGACAGTGTGGATATGAACATTCCTCACAGTCCTTGCACAATCCCCCGTGGCCTAAAAAAGCCAGCTCGGCTTTGCCGATTTTTTCTCCAGCTAAAATCCGCGGCAGCACCAGGTCCAGCACCGTAATGCGGTGAAACAGGCCACAGGCCGGCACCCCCAGCAAAGGCACATTGCCCACATACGCCACTAGAAACATGGCGCCGGGCAGCACCGAAGCGCCATAGTGCATTTCGCCGGCACCGGCGGCGCGAATTCCCTGTCGGGTGACATCGTCGGGGTCCACACTCATGCCGCCGCTGAGCATCAGTAAATCACAGCCCTGGTCGAGATGGGAACGGATGGCCTTGCGGATCAGCTCGGCGTCATCCGGGGCAAAGGCTACACCGGCCACTTTAGAACCCAACGCATTAACCTTTTCAGTCAGGATCGGTGCAAAGCGGTCCTCAATCAGCCCATTGTAGACTTCATTGCCGGTAATTACCAAACCCACTTTTGCTTGGCGGAAGGGGTTGACGGCCAGGACAGCGCCATTCTGCTGGGCAATGGCGGCCGCGCGTTCGATGGGTGCGCGTTTCATGATCAGCGGAATGGCGCGGGTGGCCGCGACCAGCTCTCCTTTTTTAACCATCGTGTGATTATGAAGCGTGGCGCACATGACCTCGTCGACCATATTAAAGGCCGCCAGCACAGCTGTGTTAACCGCAAACAGACCGTCCTTTCCGGCCAGCAGCTTTATTTTGCCCTCCCGGGGCTCGTCCTTCCAGTCTATGCCGTCACCGGCCAGCGCATCAGCTAAAATAGCGGCGGCCTGGTCTTCATGGATTTCATCCTCTTCCATGTCGATGACGTAGAGATGATTTTTTCCCATTTTTTGAAGTCGGCACAGATCTTCGTTGCAAACCGTGTGGCCTTTGTGGAAAGCGGCGCCTTTGAATTCGCCGGGGCGAATCTCGGTCATATCGTGTTCTAATTTACTACCGACGGCGTCTTGCAATTTGATCTTTTTCAGCATGGTTGAACCCCCTTAGTTTGGGTCTCATTAACCTTATTGAATGCATGCGTGTTTTTCAATTCGGGGTGCGTCATTTAGTTGCTAATAACAATTCGATTCAGTTATGTTAGCCTCTTTGCAGCTCTGGGTAAGGCTGCTTCCTGGTTTCCAGTTCATATCCGGCCAGGTGACCTCGCGGGCATCTGAAAAATAAGTTTCCTGGGTGCATGGCCGGCAAAGAACCTGCTCATTGATGATCACCTCGCGTTGATCGCGTACCACCTGACCGCAGCGGCTGCAGGGAACTCTGTAGCGGGTCGGCCCGGGCAAGTCACATTCATCGATTTTCACCCTGACTTCCTGTACCCGAAAAAGAACGCTGTCGGGCATGCGTTTGTATGCTTCCAGCTGCTGCGGATGTTTTTCCGCGATTTCCGGTGCATAGGCGCTTGCCAGGCTACGCGCTTCTTCGGTGGAGACCACTCGAAAAGCCTTGCCGGTTTCCAGATTGACGAAGGTGGCGGCCATAATGCCGTAGTCCATAAATTTAAGCGAGCGGCGGCCCAGTTTGACACCGGTGACATGAGCCACAGCATCGGCGGTGCAGCGATCCATCTCCACGTAGACAATCAGTTTTTTAATTTGATCGTGGCGTGTGGGCTCGTCCAGTCCGATCAGCCGGCAGCCTAGCATGGCCATGCGAACCCCCACCACCTGTCCGGGGCAAAGGTGGCCGTGGGCCTCGGCTGAGTTTTCCAGCAACACTTCAAAAGCTTCCATGTCGGTGTTGTCCTTTCTCATCTTGGTGACAGGCTTCTGGCCTCGGGTCTCTGGCCAGCTGCCAGAAACGAAAAGCCAGTAACCAGAAACCCTGAACCCTGAACCCACTCTGTGGCATATGTTAAAATTAACATAACAGACGGCAAAAAAAATTCAGGAATCCGGGGCTAATATAAGATTTAGGAATCCCCAGTATGTTCCATAGTAACTAAGGCAATGAATTTCATTGACCTATGTCAAGGTTTTGGACGACTGTTGTGGCAATTCTGTTTTTCGTCGATCAAGAACCTTCAAGCACTTCATCCACCCAGCCCATGGCCGCAATCATGCTCGGAAACCCGATGGTGGTCAACGATAACAAAACCACCTGAGCAATTTCTTCTTTGCTGGCGCCGGATTCCAGTGCCTTGCGAGTCTGGGACATCACCGCCCCGCGCGAATTGGCACCGATTGCAATGCCCAGATTGGCGAGGTCCTGGTATTTTTTCTCGAGCGGCCCCGATTCCCGGCAGGTCTTGCCTAACTGTTGATAATCCTTCAATACTTCCGGAAATTTCGACGAAAACTTTTCGTAAATTTTGGGAAGATACATGATCGCTCCTTCTTAAAAATTTTAAATACAAATTTCCTTACACCCGGAGCGAATTTATTTCAACGTGTTTTTCTGAATCCTG
>CAJICI010000186.1_pt1 | contig 17227 bp, 17 predicted proteins | sample 9199571 | NCBI WGS metagenome assembly CAJICI01 (sample SAMEA7708329, study PRJEB35096) | sediment metagenome | biome: marine neritic benthic zone biome [ENVO:01000025]; feature: sediment [ENVO:00002007]; material: shallow marine sediment [ENVO:03000034] sea grass bed [ENVO_01000059] ...
CTTTTGATCCAACGGCAAGTGCTGTTGCTATAAGTTCATGAAACTAAAACTATCGATTTAATTCTTTGAATTTTCGATTCTCAAAATATAAACCGCGGCAATTCCCTGAGTGTTAAATCTTAATTGGGTCATTTCACCGACTCCCTGTTCCAGGGCATTTTTCATTCTTTTAATTATCAACAGGTATGCTTACAGTATTAAAATGAATAATAAATATTTACAGTACGTTAGTAGCAAAATAGTATAAGAGTTGAAAAAAACCAACCGTATTTAATTAATTGGCACAAGGATTGATAGTATTATGATCCATATTGCAGAAAAAGCTTAGCGCATTAAGTACAAACCTAATGAAATCTATCAATTTTTTAAATAAAGGAAAATGATATGAAATCAACACTTCGACAATTTTTTCTATTGATGATCTTGACACTATTGTATGTGTCTATCGGTCAAGCCGCAGACATTAAAAGCATTTTCGATAGCGTCAAGAAGTCTGCTAGCGGCGGTAGCAGTATAACAAATGATGAAATGATTCAGGGTCTTAAAGAAGCCCTTAAGGTAGGAACGCAAAACGCAGTGAACACGGTTTCAAAAGTAGACGGATATTATAATAATTCAGACATCAAAATACCATTGCCTGAAGAAATCGAAAGCGCCGGAAAATACTTGCGCCTTGCTGGATATGGAACCAAGGTTGATGAATTTGAGCAGAGCATGAACCGTGCAGCGGAGCAAGCGGCCCCGGAGGCTAAACAGATATTTTTGGGGGCAGTCAAAGAAATGAAAATTAAGGATGCCCAGAATCTCCTGAATGGCCCTGACAATGCGGCGACGAATTACTTTAAGGATAAAACCTATGATCAGTTGCATAATATTTTCAAACCCATTGTAAAAGACACCATGGGCCAGGTCGGTGTTACCAGCCAATTTCAAGATATAAATAACAAATTATCCAGCATTCCGCTTGCAGACAAAGCAAGCGTTGATCTTGATCAATATGTCACAGATAAGAGTCTCGACGGGTTGTTTTTCATGCTTGCTGAAGAGGAAAAGAAGATCCGTCAAGATCCGGCAGCACGCGTAACCGATATTCTAAAAAAAGTTTTCGGAGACCAGGGGTAGGACACCTGAATATTTACATCTCACGGATAGCTAAATATAATTATCCACCAAAATTTAGGCGCATGACCAGGCTATTATCAATTGTATGTACTCATGGAAATCACATCGACAACATAAACGCAAAATCTGTGAAATTCGATAATATTCATAAATGTTTTTTGGTCCCGAGGCAAAAAAAATTGAGGGAATGAAATTGAACTTTCATGTATGTGAGATTTGTGGATCTACTATAGAGGAGGAGCCCAAGACTCCTGGCGATATATGTAATCATCCGATTTTGCACCACCATAAAGTACACAGACCTGCCTGGGCTATTTGAAAGGATCTTATGATGAAGGCAGAACTGCCAAGCAACGAAGCCGCGCGTCTCAGAGCACTGCTCAACTATCGAATTTTGGACACCTTGCCGGAGGACACCTACGACGACATAACCTTGTTGGCTTCCAATATTTGTGATACGCCGATGGCTGCTGTTTCCCTGATCGACAGCACACGACAGTGGTTCAAGTCCAAAGTAGGCCTGGCGATTCCGGAGACGGCGAGGGACCAGGCTTTCTGTGCGCATGCCATTCTTCAACCGGATATTACAGTCGTTAGCAACGCCCAGGCCGACGAGCGTTTCGCGGACAATCCGTTGGTCACAGGGGAGCCGTGGATCCGCTTCTACGCTGGTGCCCCCCTGGTCACGCCACATGGCGAGGCTTTGGGTACTCTCTGCGTAATCGATCAAATCCAGCGCACACTCAGCGAGCTGCAGATCAACTCTCTACGGGCTTTATCCCGGCAGGTCATGGCACAGTTGGAGCTTCGCAGGCACGTCGGATTGCAAAAAAAAAACCAGCGGATTCTGAAAGACTACCAGGACAAGCTTGAGCGAACAAATGCGCTGCTACAGAAACAAAGCGTTACCGATGATGTCACGGGCTTTAATAACACACGTTTCCTTCACCAATATCTTGATCAGTGCCTGAGTCCAGCATCTGCCAATTTAGAAAGATTGACCCTTGTATTCTTCGATATGGACAATTTTAAGCAGGTTGTGGACAAACACGGACATCTGCTTGGCGCCAAGGTATTGAAGGAAGTGGCAGATGTCGTCCATTCGCAACTCGACACCGATGACCGTATCGTTCGGTACGGCGGAGATGAGTATATCGTGATCCTTCCAGGTCAGGCAGGTGAGGATGCGCTTTCGAAGGTTGAGATGATTAGGAAGGGAATCAGTTCGACCTCCTACCTTCAGCAGGAGAAGATCCACCTCAGAATTACGGCCTCTTTCGGACTGGCGAGTTATCCAGATGACGCCAGGGACAAGAAGCAACTTCTCATGGCAGCAGATCAGTGTCTGTTCCAGAGCAAGAAAGAGGGGAAGGACCGAATCTCTGCATGGGAACATCAATAAATTGATTGGTGATGCGAAAATAGAGGATGATATAACATCGGTGGTGTTAAAAATATAAAATTGACCAGGCAAGTTACAAAAGCCGGATAAATTAATATAAAATTATTCAAATATAATACTATATAGAAGCAAAAGATTTTATTAATCGGTAATAAAAGTAGTCTTCCAAAATTGCATATACCGCCAACAAAGTACAACTATCAGAAGACCAAAATTCATGTGTTCCCCATTTAGTATCTGCAACGTTTTGCGAAAACCTGATAGTTGGGTTTTATCTCAATGTATCAGTAGTCGACTAATGCTTGGTATTCTGGTCATTTCCAATAAATCCTGTTGATTTTATTTTATCCTTCCCCTATCATTCAGTTCACAACAATATGAAGGTTTAAAAACAAGACTTAGAGCATCTGTTAGGGGAGACGGTATGCACATTGTCTTAAACAATAAGCCAGGCAGCCTTTTTTAGGTGCCTGGCTTTTGTATTTGGTTGAAGAAGTCAATATGAACAAACGAATTGCCCTGATATCGATTTTTTTATTCAGTGTTTTGACGTATCCGTTTACTGATGTGACACATGGCGCTGTACCGTCGGATTATAAGCAGGAGACTCTGAAAATTCATAACAGGCATTAAACAGGAGGATTTAAAATGGAAAAGTTACTGGCAGTTGTCGTTGCGTTATCATTATTTCCCAACGTGGTCTTCGCTTTTAACATGGACGAAGTTGTTGATGGAGTGTGCGAATGTCGAAAAGAGTACTTCATCCAGTCAAAGAAGATAATGGATGCAATGAATAAAGCACAATCTTCCGGGGACAGGTCCAAAATGCAGGCCATGCAGAGTGAAATATCTGCTGTTACTGACGAAATGACACGGTGCTTTGACAATCTTACAAAAAAATATCCGGAAATTGATAAAAGCGAGAAACTTCAAGAAGAATTAGAGGCTAAAGCAGATGAGAAATGCCCCGGTCCGGAAAATTAAAAATAATAAAAACTGCCCGATAAATGCGTTCGAGAGAGACACAGGGCCGCAGTTTCTCGTTTCACTACACACCGTAGTGGTGACCCCCTAACGCCGGCGTTATGTGTCATGGAAAATTTCATTTAAAATCAGTTTAATTGATGGTCGAATTATAGTTGTAGGAAATTGGGGACCTATATCAGATAACCAGATAAAAAATCTTGAACATCTTATAGTCTGATATACCTCACTAAAAACATAACTACGTGGCGAGAACCTTTAACCCTTAGCGTTATGTGGCTACCACACTATGTATATTTTGAAAGCCTTAATTTAGCGGATATTCTTCAAATTTATTTGCTGAAGCGAATTGCAGGTAACTGGGATGTATCTCAATAGTTTTGGCAAGGTCAAAACTTATGCTCACGCCAAAATAAACAAACTTTCAGAGATACCTGAATTGTTGTGATTTCGTATTGTCAAACGAGACTGTAACTTACGCTCCAATTTTGTCAAATCAAGTATAGGCCAGGACCATTAAGTAATATCCAAATTCCGATCGTATTTCCCTTTTTCCCGACACAATCAACCCCGTCAGTTTAATAACCAATCAATTTACCCCGTGAAATATCTCGATAGAGATCAGCGAAGCGGACTTGTGCGCCTCAGGGGCATTTAACCGGGCCAATCAACCCAATCAACTTAATAAACTTAATCAACCTGCAGTGCCCCCCTTGATCATTACCCGCATTTTAGGTATACGGTCATTAGATATGTAATATGTACATTGTTAGACTATCTTAAATTGGCCCACCGGGCCCAAAAAGGAGGCTTAAATGAAAATTCGCATCAACAGTCAATGCATGGGAGACCGCAACTGCAACAAACTCTGTCCTGAGGTTTTTGAGTACGACGAAGACCAGCTGCTTTCCACTATCAAGTTCGATGAGGTCCCCGAAAAATATCATGATCTGGCACGCCAGGCGGCAGAGGAGTGCGTGCCGGAGGCCATCGAAATCATAGAGGACTAAAAGGAGGTTCTCCATGGGAAAATTCAGAGAAAGCCAGACCGCCAAAAATCTGCTCACCTCCTTTGCCGGCGAGTCCCAGGCCCGCAACCGTTACACCTATTTCGCCCGCCGGGCCACCGAAGAGGGTTTTGACCAGATCGCCGACATATTCGAAGAGACAGCCAACCAGGAGTGCGAGCATGCCCTGAGGTTTTTCAAGTTTTTCAACGGCGGTGAGATGGAAATATCCTGGTCGTTTCCGGCCGGTGTCATCCTGGACACGTATGACAACCTGGTAGCCGCCGCCGACGGCGAGCGCTATGAGCACACCGAAATGTACCCGGGTTTTGCAAAGATAGCCGACGATGAGGGCTTCGCCCGGGCCGCCGACACCTGGGATGCCATCAGTGTTTCTGAAAAACAGCACGAAAAGCGCTACCGGGAGCTGGCCGCCAACCTCAAGGCCGACCGGGTATTTCGCCGGGACCGGGATATGGTCTGGCGCTGCCGCAATTGCGGTTACCTGCACACCGGCAAGGAGGCGCCGGAAAAATGCCCGGCCTGTGTTAGGCCCCAGGGCGTATTCGAATTGCTGGCCGAAAACTGGTAGATGAAAAATATCAATAATCAGCATAGTATGTCGAAAAAAACTCGACATACTATGCTAAATTGTGTTAATATCTACCTCAATGGAATCCATCCGCAAACAAATACCCCATGAAGAGTTTGACTATCAAACCTTACTTCACAGTTTGAGTCAGTATTCACGTCCACGGGACAAGATTACAGCCCTTCTGCGTAAGGGCGTGATCGTCAGGGTTAAGAAGGGACTTTATATATTTGGTGAGGATTACCGGCGACAACCGTATTCGCGCGAAATTCTGGCCAATTTAATTTACGGTCCTTCATACATTTCCCTTGAATATGCACTGCAATATTTCGGCCTGGTACCGGAGCGGGTAAAAACGATTACTTCGGTGACCACTGGCCGTTCACGCAAGTATGCGACGCCGGTCGGGCAGTTTAGCTATCGTATGATTCCTCTCGCTGCTTTTCGTCTCGGGATGAATCAGGTTGAACTCGAGAACGGTCGATCCTTTCTTATCGCAACACCCGAAAAGGCTCTGGCCGATAAGATCCGGGATGATCGCGGCAACGGCCTTCAGACCCGCAGCCAAATGCTCGAATATCTCCAGAAGAACCTGAGAGTGGATACGGCAATACTGTCAAATTTGGATAGTAAGCAAATATGGTCTATCGCCAGCCGCTACAAGTCCCGCAAAATAAGACTGTTAGGTGACGTGGTGCTGCACCTCAAAAGAAACTCGCAGACGGAGGTGGTGCATGCATGAAGCCCTGACCCGGATGATTGCCAAATATGAATGTAAAAGTCTCGATGATTCCATACAGGCGCTTCGTGAAATCATGCAGGAAATCGCATTACTCGGTTTATGGCGCAGCAAATTTTATGAAAAAGCGGCCTTTTATGGTGGAACTGCGATGAGGGTTTTGTACGGGCTGGACAGGTTTTCAGAGGATCTTGATTTTTCACTTCTAAAACCGATGAGCCGATTTGATATTACAAAATATCTGACCGCCCTTCAAAAAGAACTCGAAGCATTCGGCTTTGATGTTCGGACCGAACAGAGAAACAAAGCAGTCAAAAGTCCGATACAATCTGCGTTCTTAAAAGCGAATACATTGAACCAGCTTCTCGTCATCGAGACGGCACAAGACTTGAGACAAAAAGTGCCACGCGGTCAGGTCCTTAAGATCAAACTGGAAGTCGACACGGATCCGCCACCCGGATTTGAAACCGAGACCAAATATTTGCTGCAACCGATTCCTTTCGCCGTTAGAGCATTTACTTTGCCCGATCTGTTTGCCGGCAAAATGCACGCTATTCTTTGCCGCAAATGGAAAACCCGCGTAAAAGGTCGTGATTGGTATGATCTGGTGTGGTATGCCGCCAACCATCCCCTGCTCCATCTGTCTCATCTGGAACAGCGGATGCGACAAAGCGGCCACTGGGAGAAAAAAGGAGCCCTGACGCCTGGGACCTTCAGGTCTCTGATGCTAAGCGCAATTGAACAGTTGGACATTTCCCAGGCTCGCAAAGAAGTGACGCCATTTGTGACTAATCCGGATGCACTTGAAATATGGTCCCATGATTTTTTCAGGGATGTCAGCTCAAGGATTCAGCTGACCTGAAAATTTCAGCTCCGGACACCATTACAGTTTTACAATTATATGATTTATATCATTGTGATCGCTATAGTCGTTCTGTTCGGACCACACCTGTGGGCCAGGTATGTATTAAACCGCTACAACCGGGATGAATATTTCTCGGGCAGCGGTATCGACCTGGCCCGCCTGCTGCTGGAGGGCCTGGATTTAAAAGAGGTCCGGGTGGAGGTGACGGACACTGCTGATCACTATGACCCGATTGAAAAATCCATTCGCCTGACGGAGCAGACCTGCGGCCGCAAATCCCTCACTTCAGTGGTGGTCGCCGCCCACGAGGTCGGCCACGCCCTTCAGGACCAGGCCGGTTACAAACCCCTTAAAACCCGAACACAGATGATCGGCACGGCCCAGAAAATTGAGCGCCTGGGGGCGATCATCATGATTGCAATCCCGGTACTGGCCGGTATCACCCGGGCTCCGTCGGTCGGTTTGCTGATGTTCCTGGGCGGACTGGGCACCCTGGGCATCCCGGTGCTGGTGCACCTGTTAACCCTGCCGACCGAATTTGATGCCAGCTTCAACCGCGCCCTGCCCCTGCTCACATCCGGCCAGTTTATTCCCCAGGAGGACATTCCGGCTGCCAGAAGAATCCTGTTTGCCTGCGCCCTGACCTACGTGGCCAATTCCCTTCTCGGGCTGTTGAACGTTTGGCGCTGGATTCGAATACTGAGACGGTGATCTTTAGCATTGGATAATGCAGCGCATTGATTTAATCAGTTTATTTTTCCATCAGTTCATCAACACAAACCCATAAACCGGGATATCTAAGACCATGAAATGCGATTTGTGGCATATCTACGAAAACATGTACCGAAGTCGCCTGTTCGAAGAAGCGGTTACCCGGGCCTGGAATGAAGGACGCATCTCAGGTGAAATGCACCTGAGTGTCGGCGAGGAAGCCATCGCAGCCGGAACCGTTTTACAGCTTCAGGAAGGAGATGCGATGGCCCTCGACCATCGCGGAACCGCCCCCCTGGTCATGCGGGGCGTCGATCTCACCCTCCTATTTCGGGAATTGCTCGGCCATCCGGAAGGTCTTTGTGCGGGCCAGGGTGGACATATGCATCTTTTTTCAAAAGAGCATTTAGCCGCCTCATCGGGCATTGTTGGTGCAGCCGGACCAGCAGCCGTGGGCTTTGCCCTCGCCAACCGGTATCTACGTCCGGGAAAATTGGCGCTGGCTTTCTTCGGTGAAGGGGCTATGAATCAGGGCATGCTTCTTGAAGCCATGAATCTTGCGGTGGCCTGGCGGTTGCCCGTGGTATTTATTTGCAAAGACAACAAATGGGCGATAACGACCATTTCGGATTCCGTAACCGGCGGTAACCTGGTGGAACGGGCGCAGAGCTTTGGAATGCCATCGACGGAATTAGACGGCAGCGATGTGGAAGTGGTTTGGAAAGCTGCCGGCAAAGCGATTAAACGCGCGCGAGCCGGAAAAGGCCCGACGTTTCTTAAGGCCGCCTGCTCACATCCGGAAGGGCACTTTCTCGGGGATCCGCTTTTAAGAGTCTCACGCCATCCGGTAAAGGAAATAAAAAAAATAGCGGGCCCTTTATTAAAATCAGTTACTAAAGCCGGAGGCGCATCCCCGATCAAACGCACCGGCGGCCTTGGAACCGTGACTTCCCTAATCAGCAAAACCACAAAAGAACAGACCCTGGGTCAGAAAGACCCTCTCAAGCGGGTTCGCAAACGATTGGGAGCCGGAAAAGACCGTCTGGCTGAATTGGAAGAAAGCGTAAATGCGGAAATAAAGAAGGTCGTCAGCCTTACGCAAAATCCATCAGATTGACAGGTGAGATATCATGAAAACGATGAGCTTCGCCGAAGCTATTGAAGAAGCCCTGGCACAGGCAATGGCCAATGATAATCGCATCATCATTTTAGGCGAGGATGTCCAGATGATCAGGGTTAATCTCTTTGCCCGCTTCGGCAAAGAAAGAGTTCACGCCACACCCATCAGCGAGGGTGCCTTTGTGGGCGCAGCCGTGACGGCCGCCATGGGCGGACTGCGCCCGGTCGTTGAGATTATGCTGGTGGATTTTATTGGCGTGGCCATGGATGCGCTGCTGAACCATGCTGCCAAGATTGAGACCTTTTCCGGTGGTAAATGGAAAGTGCCGTTAGTTGTGCGTGCAGCGTGTGGCGGTGGATACGGTGACGGCGGCCAGCATGAGCAAAGCCTCTGGGGATGGCTCTCCCATATACCCGGCCTGACGGTTGTGGTTCCCTCCACTCCGGCTGACGCCGGCGGTTTGATGCTGGCGGCGATTGACCACGAAGGGCCGGTTATTTATCTGGAGCATAAACTGCTGGCGGATTACTGGCTTGATTATCTTGGGGCCGGTGGACGCAAAACCGTGACTTATGATGTCCCGCAACAGGGTGCCTCAGGCCTTGTTCCGGACCCGTTGGAACCCGTCCCCATAGGCAGGGCAATTATCCGTCGGCAGGGAACAGACATCACCATGGCAGGGGTAGGCGTTAGCGTTCATCGGGCCCTGGAAGCAGCTGAAGCGCTGCAGCAGCAGGGAATTTCAGCAGAGGTGATTGATCTCAGAACCGTTTCACCATTGGATAACAATTCAGTGTGCGAGTCCGTATCAAAAACCGGCTGTCTTTTAGTTATTGATGAAGACTATCGCGAATTTGGCCTTTCAGGAGAGCTGGCTGCCAGGGTGCTGGAGTCAGGGATCTCTGTCAAATACCATAGAGTCTGCACCGAACAAACCATCCCCTACGCTCGCGATTTGGAAGACCGCGCATTGCCCAATAGCGAAAGAATCGTCGATGCCACTTTAAGATTGCTGAGATAAACGTCCAATATTTTATTAAAGCAGCTTGCCAGACCGCAGAAACTAGGATATTTTTGCCTGAATTTGCGCGCGGTTGATTGCGGCTGCCAAAAAAGTACTCTAACCACCGATGTTCAGGGTTTCGCAAAAAGTCTGAATTTCGATTTCTATGCTTTGTAACATATTGAATTTATAAGACATAAAATTTGATTTGTGTGCTTTTTGTGCCTTTTGGCGGCAATCACCATGCTGTAAATCGGATAACGATCCTACAACGCGAAAGTGATGGTAATGCGTGGAACAAGATAATCAGCCTTATATAAAATTACAAAAACATTTAGACAGCCAGGCCGTCGGCTTTCCGGCAACAAGGTCCGGGGCAGAAATCAAAATCCTTAAACACATCTTTACCCCGCAAGAGGCCGAAATCGCCTGCTACCTGGATTTCAAATTTGAAGCCCTTGAAACCATCCTGGGCCGCGCCGGCCACCTGGTGGACTCTGCTGAGGAGTTGGAAAAGCACCTGGAGAATATTCTCCAGAAAGGCGGGATTGAATCCAAAATCGAAAACGGCCGGAAGCATTATTGCAACGCCCCCCTTGTGGTGGGGATGTACGAATTTCAGGTGAACCGCCTGACGCCCGAGTTTATCGAAGCGTTCGGTGATTACACTTCGGATAAAAAGTATGGCATCGAATTTTTGAGCACCAAACTGCCCATGATGCGCACCATTCCGGTTGCAAAGAGCATTCACCCGCAGCACAATGTCGGTACCTATGATGAGGTAAGGGAATTGCTGAAAAATGCCGAAGCGCCCTTTGCCATCCAAGAGTGCATCTGCCGCAAAAAAAAGTCGCTCCTGGGCCACACCTGTAAAATAACGGACCGCAAAGACACCTGCCTTTCCATGGGCAGCATGGCACAGACGGCCATATCAGCCGGTGCCGGCAGGGAAATTTCCAGGGAGAAGGCAACCGCGTTCATCGAGCAAAATGAGAAAGAGGGACTGGTGCTGCAGCCATCCAACTCGGAAAGAATTGAGTTCATCTGCTCATGCTGCGGATGCTGCTGCGGAATGCTGGGAATCTACCAGAACCTCCCCAGGCCCCTTGATTTCTGGGCCACCAACTATTACGCGGCCGTGGACGAAGAATCCTGCGAAAGCTGCGGCCTTTGCGTCAAGCGCTGCCAGGTCGAAGCGGTAGCCATCGCCAAAAAGAAACAGCCGGCCGCCGTAAACCAGGACCGCTGCCTGGGCTGCGGGCTCTGCGTCCCGGCCTGCCCGACAAAGGCCATCACCCTGGTGAAAAAACCGGCCGAGGTAAAACCGCCGGAAACCCGGGAGGAGCTGCACGAAATCCTGGCAAACGGCCGTAAGGGGAGCCTGGAAAAATTAAAGCTGACCGGCAAACTGGTCATCGACACCGTCCGCACCGGGCATTATAATTTGTTGAAATAATATAAAGTTCGCAAATTAGTTATTGCCTGATTTTTCATTAAACACACGCGTGCAGAAGTAAGGCGGGTCACCGTGCCCGCCGGCAGCAGTTCATTGCGGATAGCTGAAAACGGTCGGCACGGTGTCCGACCCTACTTTAAATCTAGACCAGGTGGTGGGAGCGGCTTTCGAGCCGCGATCTTCCTCGCCGTTGCAAACCGCATCGCGGCTGGAAAGCCGCTCCCACAAAAACAGTTCAAAATCTATAGTAGGGTGGGCCACCGCGCCCGCCGAATGCCGTTATGTCAAATTTTGTTACATCTTTATAATCCGAATTAATTAAATCGTTTTGCGAGATAAAAAGGAAACGCCTACCATGCAAGTTCAAGAAGCCATTCAAAAAAGACTGAGCATCCGGCGCTATGCAGACACCGAAATTCCCGATGATCATATGGCCATCCTCTTCAAATCACTGCAACTCGCCGCCTCGGCCAATAACTACCAGAACTGGGAATTCGTATTTGTCAACGATCCCGATTTAAAACACCAGCTCGTTCCCGCCTGCAGCAATCAGAGTTTTATAAAAGATTGTGCTTATTTCATCGCGGGCGTAGCCGACCCCACCCAGAAATGGCACATGGTGGATATCACCATCGCACTCACCCAGTTTACCCTCCAGGCTGCCGAACTGGGCTACGGAACCTGCTGGATCGGCGCTTTTGAGGAAGCCGCGGTCAAACGTGTATTAAACGTACCGGATAATAAAAAAGTCATCATCTGCATGACATTCGGAAAGCCGGCTGGAAAGCATGTGCCAAAGGGGCGTAAAGCTGTCGAGAGGTTTGTCTACTTGAATCAATTTGGTAGTCGTTCTTAACTAATTTAAAGCCATGTCAAAAAATATTACGAAAGATGGCCTTTTAGCCCGTCTATATCGAAACCTGAAGCTTATTTTTCCCCTGATCAAGGACTACTGGAAAGGTGCCTACCGCGATGTTTCCATCAAATCGATCGTCATCTTTCTGGCAGGCCTCGCCTACATCATCAGTCCGATCGATCTGATCCCGGACTATATCATCGGCCTGGGTCAATTGGATGACATTGCGATTCTGGGGTTATCATTACATTATCTGGAGAAGGACCTGCTCAAATATAAGGAATGGAAGGACCGCATAAGCTAAGCAGCAATATACAGGGCAGTCCACAGGAACATAGAAGTACTTCAAATATAAAGAAAAATTGGGAAGAAATGAATTACTGGCACAGCAGCCGCTAAAAGGGCCGTTTCAAAGGCTGCTATACAAGTTTTTATAGGGCGAGGATATAAATTTTATAGGTAAATATCGATTGAGTATCAAGAGTAATTACGGTCATTCTTAGAAAAATTTAATGCTAAATCTAGAATAGTAGATTTTGATTACTAAAATACAAACACTCGATAAGATAATTCCTTATCATTTAAAAATAATACCGTCAGATCAAATTTTATTTGTAAAATTATAACGCATGGCATTAAACTCTTGACGTTAAACATTAGATGGTATATAAAGTAATACATGATTCGGTCCTTTAAATCCAAAGAAACGGAAAAAATCTTTCACCGCAGTTTTTCAAACAAGCTGTCGCAAGATATGCAAAGAATTGCATTAAGAAAATAAAGAATTTTAAGCAGATCAATAAACTTAAATGATTTGCAGGTACCTCCTGGGAATCGGCTAGAAAGGTTAAAAGGGGACCGAAAAGGCCAGCACAGTATACGTATCAACAATCAATATCGTATATGTTTCGTATGGAAGGACAACGATGCATATGACGTCGAAATTGTAGACTATCACTAAATAGAGGCAGGATAATGAAAACTAAAAAAATAGATCCAATTCATCCCGGCGAGATTCTGCTTGAGGAGTTTCTCAAGCCGATGGATCTCAGTCAGAATCGCCTGGCGTTGGACATCCGCGTACCAGCACGCAGAATAAATGAAATAGTGCACGGTAAACGTCGAATTACAGCAGACACCGCTCTACGTTTAAGCCGGTTTTTTAACAATTCACCCCAATTTTGGCTGGGCTTACAAATGGACTATGATCTCGATGTTGCGGAAGATAAGCTCAGCGATCGACTCGATCGTGAAATACAACCTTATGCAGCCTGATTGTAAGCATTATTTTCTCTTTTCTTGAGTTAGTCCAGTTAGCCAAGAATGTCCCCATTTACCTCGGGAGTCCATTCAGAAAGATAGTTAATTTTTCCTCTGCGTCTGTCGGATTTTAGAATCCAAAAATAATAGAAAAGGTTACGAAATCACGCCGGAAGCGGACATGCCACAGATCACGTCTAAGGATCCGTCGTAGGCGGATTAGATGGGACTTGCCCGCCTCTGGCGGGTTTTGAAACCACTTCTAGTCCAATACCACAAACACATCAGAAATCGCATCGCCCTGCTCACCAGGATCGATCTGAACCCGGTAGGCGCCGGCCGTCAGTGGGGATCGGTCCAGGTATTGCCACTCCTCGTTTTCTGAATCGAATTCAAGCTCATCTTCCGTGGTTTCACCTGTGTCGATGTTAGTGATCGATGCGCGCATGGGGTCCAGGGCGGCGTCGCAGCGGGCGCGCAGCCAAAAATTTTCTACAGACGAGTAGATGTCATCCACCTCGAGGATAACCGGCTCCGCGGCAACCGCCCTTATCTCACCGATATCGACATCTTCCAGCCGGGCGCGCACCTGTACCTGCACGGGATCGAAGTTCTGCAGGCTGGCATGGGGGCAGGCCACGAAAAATTCTGCTTTGTCTCTGCTGAGCTCTTTGGGGGTCGCCGACAGGCGCGGAACGGTGCCGTCACCGTCCAGCATCTGCCTGCCCTTATAGGTCCGGATCGGCTCGATGCCGTCGGCGGTTATCAATGCGCTCTGGTAAGTGGGCTGGTAGGTGCCGACCACCGGCAGCAGCTGGTAGCGCGATGAGGCATAGCCCGGATCGGCAGAGTTTTTTTCAATCGCCCGCTCGATCTCGCGGTGAAACGCGATGGCGGCGCGGGCGCGGTCCAGGTCCAGCTGGCCGAGTTCTCCAAGTTCTTCCAGGCTTTTGAGGTCGTGCTCGTTTTCACCCACACACTGGTATTCAGGCAGCAGCTGATGCACCGATGGAAACGATTGGATCATGTCGGTCAGGTCCACCAGGGTCACGGGCCCGACCTTTTTCCGCAGACCGTTTACCAGGAAGTCCAGGGCTTTGACCGATCCGCGATGGGGGGTGCCCAGGGTTATCAGCATTCTGGTTTCTTTCCATCCGCCGAGAGCTTCCAGAAAATAGCGCGACACCAGCCCTCCCATGGAGTGGGCAATCAGCACCAGCCTGGCATCCTGGTTGCCGGGCCGGCTGCGCCAGTTTTCCAGCCAGTCCAGGGCCGCCGATTTGAGACGCCGGGCCGAGACCCGGTTGTCCAGTCGCCAGTCATAGGGAAACTCGAAAAAATTCTCACCGAATACGGTCCCAAGGCGCTTCTGGAGATATTTGGAAAGCCCGGAGTAGCCGTCGATCTTCCACAGCCCCGGGATAATGTGGACATCCTGCAACAGGTGTACCGGCGTCACATCATCGCCGGTGGAAGCGTCACTGCTGAGTTCAAGATTTTTTATGTTGCCCCCGAGGGTGTAAAGCGCGCGCCCGACGGCGCCGGCGGTCAGGTCCCAGATCGGCTTGCCGTCTTTTGCAAGGGCGCTGCCCATGATGCCGGGCAGCAGAATAGCAACGTCTTTGAAAGGTTCTGTCATTTTCTATTTCCGAATAGTGTTGTGTCCCGCAATTAATTTATAAAACTCGGCTGTATTTTAGGTGTCAACCTCAGAAAACAGAGGTCAGACGACAGAGGACAGATTGAACAATCAGAAAGATATATCACCCTGTTCGGCTCTGCATCTGTCCTCTGTGTTCTGTCATCTGTCATCTAATTTCTGACACCTGGCACCATAGACATTGAGTTGTTTAAGGAATTCAACTGAACTTGTATACATCACACTACTTTTGTACCATTTTTGTGGGACACAACACTATAATCAGATGCATCCATACAGGGTAAAACCCACCCAGGTTCCGGGTTCAACCCCGTCCTCCAGCAGCTTTTGCTGGGCTGCCCGGAAGGCATAAAGGGGTGAGTCGCCGGCCGCACGCCGCCGGTGATAATGGGTTGTCAGGGCGCTGGCAGCCTTTCCGGCCGCTTTGGGGATGCTGACGAGCACCGTGCTGGCCCCCGACTCGAGAAAGCCGCCGGGAATCCCCAGGATCTCATCGGCGGTCAGCACCACATCCTGGACCTGGGTGGAACGCCATCCGGTTGAACAGGCGCTGAGCACCACCTCGGTAAAAGGCAGGCGCGCCCGGGCCACCTCTGCCGCATCAACCTTTGCGTCAAACAGCAAAAGCCCCGAGCTCATGGGCTCGCTGGGGACCATCGTTCCGTGGCAGGACATGTGCAGCAAATTGCCGTCGCCGCTGATTTCACCGGCCAGATCCCAGAAGGCCTTTTCGGTGGCCGCTTCGTCCATCAGCGGGCCCCGGATCCCGATCTCGGCTGCCTGGTAAACCGAGCGGATATCTTCAATCTCTTCGTTTGCGCTCGGCAGGTCATCCAACCCCTTCATGTCCGCGTAGGCCTGAACGCCGACCAGGGCAACCTGCTGCGGCGTGGCCGGCACTGATGCCGCCGGCAGGACGCTTAGATTGGGCAGGATGCCGACAGGAAGGTGCTCGAACAACCGCCGGTCCTCATGCAGCAGGGCCGCCCAGGGAATCAGGTGCAGCTGCCCTTGGGGAATGACCACCAGGGATCTGGCGCCAAGGGCCTTGCGCAAGAGCCCGCCGGGAATCAGGTCCGCGGCCACCGCATCGTAATGCACCGAAAAATCGTGCTTGAACGGATCATAGCTTCCCTTCTGAAGATTTCTGGCGTAGTCAATCAAGCCGTCCAGGACCTGATCGGAAATGCGTATCCGGTCGCCCCTGGCTTCGCCGTTAAACAGGAGCACGGCGCTCAGGTTGGGTGGCTCGAAATGCAGGGTCAGGGCAGCCTGCGACCGCTGCGATAGAGTGTCCAGAATGCCGTCGTAATCAACCTGTAACGGCTCCGAAAGGGTCCGCCAGCGGGGATCGCCGATGCGGATTCGCTCAAGAAGATCGGCTCGTTTCTGGAGCAGGTCCCGATGGGCAAGCCTGCGGTCGCGGTTCCAGCCTTCCCGGTATCCCTGGTATTCCATGGTGTCCAGTTGCCGGGTGGTTTCCTCGAGCCGGTCTTCAAGCCCGTCGCCTTTGGCCGTTTCCGGCTTCGGAATACTCATCACCGCCGTGAGGGTCCGGGATTTAAGGCTTTCCATGAACCGGCAGCAGTCCAGTGCGGCCCCCATGGCCAGGGTACTCTGGATGGCCTCGGCAAAGACCTGCTTTTTATCACACAGATAGGTGCTGTCCAGGCGATACCCCAGGGGCGCCCGCCGCAGCCGGTTGATCGTCTCGATGGTGTCCTCAAAATAGCCGATGGCCTGCCCGGTGTCACCTTCGCTCGTGCTGATCCTGGCGCGCAGCCACTGGGAGCGCCACAGCGCATCAGGGTCAAAGTACTTACCGGTTAAATCCGCGATGCTTTCGTCAACCAGCCGCCGCGCCTCGGCCGTATCGCCCAGGGTGTGGAGGCATTCGGCCTGCAAGCGTTGGAGCACGCCCAGCTTGGGCCGAAAAGGTCCCGAATAAAATTTTTCCTCGATTTGCCGGGCCTGTTCAAGCCCCTCACGCACCTGCCCCCGACCGATATTGATCTGGGCCAGCTGGTACTCGATCGCTTCGCCGGAGCCCAGTTTCCGGTACTCGGGCAGGACCTCGTTCATACATTGCTCGGCTTCGTTCCATTCACCCAGCGCCCTTGAGATCAGGCCGTGGTAGTAGGTCACCTCCGTGGCGGCGCGATAAAGGTGCGCGGCCCGCATTCCCTCGCCGGAATCTCCCTGGCCGGCCATGATACTGGAAAGCGATGCCATCACGCCGGACAACACATCGCTTTGCGCCGGCTGCCGGCCCTCAAGCTCGGGCTTGATGATCATTTCAGCGTGCTCGATTTCTTCCTTGGCACGGCGAAAGTCACCCAGCCACTGCAGGATATCCGCCAGATCGATGGTCACCCGCGCCACGGTCAGCCGGTCATTTTGCGCCGTGAACAGATCCCGGGCGCACATCAAGGCAATGATGGCTTCATTAA
>CAJICI010000349.1_pt1 | contig 17117 bp, 16 predicted proteins | sample 9199571 | NCBI WGS metagenome assembly CAJICI01 (sample SAMEA7708329, study PRJEB35096) | sediment metagenome | biome: marine neritic benthic zone biome [ENVO:01000025]; feature: sediment [ENVO:00002007]; material: shallow marine sediment [ENVO:03000034] sea grass bed [ENVO_01000059] ...
AGTAGATTTGATATTGCTGGAGACTATACAATGCAGAAAAACATGACTGATATTACTGACTTGATATCAAAATGGTCAAAGCAATTAAGCACTGGTAAATTGGATTCCAATGCCCAGGAAAAATTAGGTGAGATGTTGTCCCAGACGAGCCAGATACTGCATGATATGACCATGAAAGGTAAAGGCGACATGCATATGGACTATCACAATAAAATTATGGAAATGGAAAAGACCTGGGATCCATTCGATACTTCAGACAGGATGTGATCAATTCAGAAATATGGATATGTAATCGAGAAACTATATTCATGGTCGGAATGGTTATAGCGAATAGAAAGGTTTAGGGGTAAGCTTATGCTATATTATAACCCGAGACAGTGAAAAATGTTCATTTTTCATGGCAAATAATTTTGTAGATTAATAGCCGAAGTCCACAATTCAGCCAGAGCGTGGGTTGCGTAGTCTAATTTGCAACATCGGATTTTTGTAAAATCATTTCTTTCCAACGGCAAACAATTATCACTTCAGTTAGACAAATAGCATCTTTGCCTCTCGCATCAATTGTCCTATCGGCAATCTGCGGGGGCATGATTTTTCTGCCTCAGTAAAGTCCAGTTGAGTCAAAAGCTCTCTTGTGCGAGTCGGTAATTCCTCGAAGGTGGATCGTGCTAATCCGTGATCCTGGTAGGAATGGAAGTACATGAGGCAGCGCATGACATCCCCGATTGGCACCCTTTCGGGTAGCACTTCTGAGCAGAGACGCTCGCATCCTGCACAGTAGTCGCCGCTGGTTTCTCTGGCATATTGGGCCAATAGATTATGATCTGACTTTGATAGGCGATTTTGTTCTACTGCCGCTGCCGCATTTGTCGCCATAATGGTCAGATTTGGCATCTGTGAACAGATGCTGGCGATACGCTCATCCTGCCATACAGCCATGAGTTTTGCCTGATAGTCTGAAAATCCTTTCTGTATAAATCGGCCTGCCATTTTGATCTCGGACTCACTATCGCTTTTGATCGGACCACCGCCCTGGGTTTTCATTGCTGTAAGCCCGATACCGGCTCGATAACAGGCTTCAACAGCATCTTTCATGCGGGGTTCATGCATCAGGCGATAATTGTAAGTAAACATGATGCCATCTACCCATGGAAGTTTGGCTGCTCCTTCAAGGCACTCTTCCATGTTGGAATGAGTGCTGAAGCCGAATAATTTGATCTTGCCGGCCTTTTTCATGTTTAGCGCCCAAGATTTGAGACCAGACTCCATCTCACCAATTCCACGTATTCCATGGACGAAAAATAGGTCCACATAATCTGTGTGCAGTCTTTTCAGACACGCTTCCAGCCGGGGTGTAAAGTCACCACCCCTTCTCTTGGAGAGTTTGGTTACCAGAAAAACTTGCTTGCGTGTCTGGGGGTTGCGGGAGAACCAGCGGCCGATGCCCTCCTCGCTGCGGCCCCTTCCATAGACCTCCGCTGTATCCCAATAGTTTATCCCCCAATCGAGCGCCTTTGCAAGCGCCAACCGATTGTTCAGGATGTCGAACATGCCCCCCAGTGAAAGAGTAGAGACCATTGTGCCCGAACGGCCAAAAGGTCTGCGGGGCACAGGAGCCTTAGGAATGGTGATCTGGGCGGAGGTCTGTCCGGGCCGTAAGAGAGAGGATCCTCCTACAGTGGCCCCAATTCCGATGGCTGCTGTTTTTTTAAAAAAATCGCGGCGATTGAGTTTTCCTTCTTTAGTTCTATTAAATGGCATGATTCATCTCTCCCAAGATTGAGGGCTAATTAGTTTCGGCAGCCGAACCCAACGAGCGCCCGGTGCTAAGGTCGAAAATCGGCTGGAATTTGTATTTATTCAAGATAATGTCTTCCGGGGACTCTAAGCTGATTTTTCCTTTCTCTATAAAGAAACGAATCTCAGCTTTAATTTTGAGGCCTTGGCTAATTGCTCGCTCGAGCATCGTTTGGGTTTTTCCATAATAACCTCCGGCTTTTCTCCCATGATATACGCGCCTGGCGGCAAACCACTCCTTGGCGCTTTCATGGGGTAGTGTCACAAAAACCCAATACTCTGTGCGCTCAGGTGAAATAGCCTCAAGAAACAATGAATATTCCGGGATCGTTCCCTCTGCAATAGCTTGCTCGAGGCGTTTTAGTTCTAAGTCCTCGATCAACCATGTTGTTTTACCGCCCATCGCCTGAACGAAATTCTGCACCGTCCCGAAAACGTAACCTGGATTCCTTTCCCGAGCAATGAAATATCCTTCTAGAAACCAGGTGGGAGGATCATAGGTTAGAAGTCCGTTTTGTTTCCTAAACGACTGGGCAGAATCCCCTGCATAAGTCGTGGTGGTGATCATCAGACCGGCCAACATTATTATTGATGCCGCCAGGCACCACCTTACTAAACTTTTGAAAATCATCACATCTCCTTCTTCGCCAAAAGGTCGGTTTTAAGCCCGGGTCTGCTATCGCATCCCTTGCGATTCGCTTTCGGATCGGGATAAAACAATGAATAAACAACCGGGATCAGAACCAGTGTAATCAATGTCGATCCGGTAAGTGAGCAACTGCATATTGCATACGCAAGTCCACAATAATTTGCAAGTGCCCAAATTGGAGATGACGTGCCTGCATCGAATCTTTGAAGGAGGGCTAAAAATTTAGGATTAGCGAAAGAAATTTGAATCTTTACAGACGTTTAGATGTATAGCCGGTTTATACAATTTTCAGAATTTGTAAATAGCGTGAGCTAATATTAAATCTTTCAAGTTCAATTCCTTGATTCAAAACAACAGCGATTCGGGGAAAGAGCGTTGAATCCTGATGAGGTACTGAGTTTATTTACTACCAACCGTCTGAGTACATGTAACCTCATTGCTCCTTTAGGTGGAATTAGAATTTACATCTGGTATTGTTCACATTTGCAGGTGAGTCATGATCCAAGAACATGAGGATTTGACTGCTACACAGAAGCCTCATAGCTTTAGTAGCCTCGCTAATTCAGCGGCACTGTGGTTCTCTAACGTGTCTACAACTTTGATAATTTTGTGGTAACGTTTCCCTACGACTGGTTCAGTCAAAGCAGCAAATTTCTCTTTAAGCTCTGCAATTGAATAGGGTTTCTCTGGATCGCCTCGGGCGCTGAGAGTATCACTTGTGTATTCTTGATTATCGCTAAAGCGGACATGAATCTGCTGCCAACATTTTTCCGGGAATTTGCTGGAGAATTTGTCTTCAGCCACCAGTTGAACGCGATCGGCGAACGCCAGTATACGGCGATCGGCAAGGTTCGCAGCGGTTAAATGCTCCGGTGCCACCCGCCTGTGGACCAGATAGCAACCGATCGCAAAGGGGATGCTGTAAAGCGCTTCCAGTAAATTTTCTGGGCGCCGGCGCGCCATCAGTGTCCCCTTTTCAAAGGTCCGAACCGTGATGCCTTTGATCTCATCCGGGCCGCGCCCGGTTTCGCTGAGCATCTGGCCAAGGCCGTCCAGTGCCGGGTGGGCCCAGCGGCATGCAGCGTAAGTTTTGAAGTAGGTCTTGTTGATTTCAAAATTTTGACCGAGATCGGCAATGGTTTTGGAATCGGCCAGATATGGCCGCATGCCTGTGAACCCTGTCGATGCCAGGCGGGCGCAATTGTAACCGGTGCTGGCGCTCCAGGCGATGCCCTCTTTCATCATGCTGGGATAGGCCACACTTCGATCCTGGGGTGCCTGGGGGGCGTAATATTCGGCCAAACCGACGCTGTTGAGCAGTTGCTTCTCTTTGAGGCCCATCAGGTAGCCGACCGCTGCAGCCGCACCAGTAACAGCCCAACCGCCCGAACCTTTGCGCTGTCCCCCCATCTCTCGCATGACAAGTGCGCTGCGGACCGCAATATCATAACCTGCCACGACTGCATTTAACAACGCACGGCCGGAATGCTTTATTGCCGTTGCTGCCGTGAGGGCCGCTGGAATAATTGCTGCCCCGGGGTGCCCCTGAGCACGGCGATGCCCATCATCCAGATCGAAATATGCCGCAGCATGTCCATTGAAAAAAACAGCCCAGGCGGGTTCGGCCTTCAGCGAGGTCCCCCAGATCGGCAAGGCTGTCGACGCGGTGGATGCAAAACCGGCTGCCAGGTCATAAAATTCCGGGGCGCGGCTGCCGGCCAAAGCGCAGCCGATGGCATCCAGAACGCAGCGTTTTGCGTTCTGCTGGGTTTGTTCGTCCAAACCGTCCCAATTAAGGTTTTGCAAAAAAGTTTTCAGATCCAAAGAAAGCCCCCTTGGTTTGACGGCTGTATTGCGTCTATCGTCACTTACCGCCTTCTTTATGGCAAGAGTTCCATCCGGGCAAACTCTTCAAGAAAGATGGGTTTCAGGGGCGGGCGGATGCGATAACTGCCGGACTCAGGCACATCCACCCCAAGCTCATCGGCTATAATTTCAGCAGTCGTCAGGCCGCACATCCGCCCCTGGCAGGGTCCCATACCGCACCGGGTGGCGGTTTTGACGCCATTGACTTCAACGAAGCCCTGCCGCACAGCCTGCCGAATATCACCGGCGGTCACTTCCTCGCAGCGGCAAACAAGGGTGGCGTCCTTTTGGGGTACGATCAGCTGCCGACTGGGCGCAAACAGGGTATCGATGAAGGGCCTGGCTGCTCTTTCCCGGGTAAGTTGCTTAAATAAAGGGGCCGCTTTTGTGTCCCGCTCTAATTTGGAAAGTTTGTCGAGTTGATAGGCGACCTCCAGGGCGGTGATCCGGCCTTTCAGCTCGGCGATCTTGGCACCGGCCACACCGGCGGTATCGCCCGCTGCGTAAACCCCCTCAACAGTAGTGTGACCCCAGCGGTCTGTCTGAGGGTAGCTGCATCGTTGAAGCTTGTCCCACACGTGCTGACATTTGAGGTGCCGGCTCAATCGGGTGTGCGGAACAACTCCATTATGGAGTAGAAGAAGGCGCGTCGGGATTTCTTTACTCATTTTCCTGTAGGTAAAGCGCACGGCGGTCACGCGCTCATCGCCCACGGCCTCGATATCTGTAACACCGGTGAACCATGGTACCCTGGAAATGATCAGTTTGATTTGCATGGCAGCACCCCTGAACAGATAACCCGGGGCTTTGAATGTCTGAACAAATGCCGGTAGGGTCGATAAATATCGCGCGGGGGAACCCGTCTCCAGTATAGCCTGGATGCGTATACCCAGTTTTAAATAATGCGTGGCGACCAGCATCAGTAGCGGGCCGTTTCCACATAAGACCACACCGCTGGAAGGTACGAGATTGGCGCTTTTTAAAAGGATATCCGCTGCTCCTGCTCCCATGACACCGCAACGCTCCCACCCGGGTATGGGAACGGGGCGTTCCATGGCGCCGGTGGCCACCAGCAATTTACGCCCGGCGACCCGGGCAGAGGCGCCGTTTATTGAGTAGCAGACCGTTGGGATCGGGTCCGCATCCCAAACCGTCGCACCGGGGAGATACGTAGCCGTGCTTTGGCGAAAAACAGTCGAAAGTTTTTTCCCGTAGCGGTACTCCTGCCCAAAAAATTCGCAATCAGCCGGCGCGGCCGCCTCAATGTTACGGTAAATCTGCCCTCCCGGCTGTGGCTGCTCATCGAGAACGAGACTCGAAACCCCGCACGTAGCAGCTGTTGTCGCCGCCGCAAGCCCAGTCGGTCCGGCTCCGATGATGATCAAATCGTAGATCTCGTTCATGGCTTTATTTTTCGCTTTCCCCGCTGGCGCTTTATACGCATGCCCTCTTGAACCGGAATCATGCATGCCTGGCAATTGGGAATCCCATCGATTTCCATCAGGCATTCGAAACAGACCCCCATCTGGCAATACGGTGCCCTGGCCGCACCGCTCACTGCCGAGGTGCGGGTGTGACCGACGCCGGTGGATAAGACCGCCGCGGCCACACTGATACCGGCCGGCACCGTTAGGCGTTCACCTTCAAAGGTAACCGTCACCCTATCCGTTTCATCAGAAGTCTGCAACTTAAACATCAAACCGCCTTAAACTGAATGCCCTGATTGCATCCGTTCGCTCACCGGATAGAATCCATTTGGCTATTTTATCCGCATGTAATGAAGCCAGGGTTACCCCACTGTGTGACGTCACGACAAACAAGCCTGGATGGCTGTGCGGCTGTTCATAAATGGGTGCCTCATCGGGTGTGAGCACCCGCAAGGCCGCCCAGGTGCGGATAATCCTGATGCGGGTCAACTCGGGAAAGGCGCGAATGGCACGCTCTGATATCCGCTTGAGTTCACGCAGCGTTGTTTCCGTTTGAAAACCGACCTCTTCCTGGGAATAGCCCAGAAGAATCGTTCCGTTGTCGGCCTGACGGATACCGCTGAGGGGAAGGGGCAAAACCGGACGAACGCGCTCGGTGACCAACAGTTGGCCGCGCTGGGGCCGTACCGGCACCTTCAGTCCCATGTCTTCCGCCAGCCGCGGGATGCCGTTTCCGGCGGCAAGAACTAATTTTTCCGTAATAAATGATCCTTTTGCGGTTTGTACGCTGTATCCTTGACCGGAAGGTTCGATACGGTAGGCTGGACAGCCGCGGATAAGCTTGCCGCCTCGCTTTTGCATCCCTACCAGAAGCGCATTCAGAAGAAGCAGTGGATCGGTGTGGCCATCGAGGGGTGAAAAACAAGCACCAGTTACCTGTTTTCCCAGCGTAAGATCCGGAATCATCTGCTGGATTCTCTCCGGTTTCAACATGGCGTATTTATAGCCTTTATCGCCGGCTTCCCGGGCCAGGGTCTGCATGGTTTCAGCCTTGGCCGCGAATTCAGCTTCACCCAGGCACAATGTTAACCCGCCGGCTTGCTGAAAGTGGATATCGATTCCGGTTTGGTTTGAGAGATTTTCGATAAAAGAAGGGTACTGTTTGGCCGCTGCGAGTATCCAACTGGCATAGTCACAGTTTCCCACACCCTTGCCCTGTACCCATACCAATCCGAAATTTCCCACCGAAGCACGATGCAGATAATGCGACCCGTCAATGACTGTCGGACAGACCCCTTGTTCGCTGAGGCCGTGACCGACAGCGGCACCGATGATCCCGCCGCCGATGATCAATACGTCTGTTTTAATCATACAACTATTAACAGTGGATCACTACCGGCTGGTTGAATTCCTGTTCACGGTTGCATCCATTCCTTTAGTTGTGCATGCTGGAAGATCATCTTCTCCTGGATAACGAGCGTTTGTCCAGCACCGGCTTCTTTGGCACGCCGATACATCGCAAGGGCGATGGCAACGTCGACATACGCCAGGCCGACGGCATTAAAGTACACTCGCTCATCTTCGGTCTCCCGTCCGCACTTCTCGCCGGATACGACCTCTTCGAGATTTGCGTGAATATCGCTATCCGACAGCTCGCCGTCTTTGTACATCCGGCTCAGGGTCTGGGTCCGGTGCTTCACTGTTTCCCAGTCGTCACAAACGATTTTGTCGCATTGTTTGGCGACCTCATACTCGTCCTCCCAGCCGCCGATGTGGCTGTAAAAGGTCCCAGGCCTCATCCATGCTGCTTTGAGGAGCGGTGCTTGCGCACTGGTGGCAGTAACGAGGATATCCGCGCCCTCGATGGCATTCTGTGCATTGGTATCGGCGGCAGCAAAAATGATGTCCGGAAAAAGATGTCCCATCTCTTCCACGAACTGCTTTTCTTCGTGATCGTACTTTGCCGCTACCCGGCACTCCTCAATGGCTGGAACCGCGGTCTTCATCGCGATCAGGTGCATCTTGGCTTGCTCTCCGGCTCCGATGAAAGCGATGCTCCTGGCGTTCTGGCGGGCAAAATGCTTCGCCGCGATACCGCCCATGGCGCCTACCCGCATGTTTGAGCATAGGGTGCCCTCCATGAATGCCAGGGGAAACCCTTTTTCGATCTCAGACAGAATAATGACGGCCGAAAGGTTCTGGACACCGTATTTAGCAGGGTTGGGTGGGAAGGCCGACACCCATTTAACACCACATACTTGGTCTGATAATAGCGTTGCGGGAAGACAATTGATCCGCTCCTGGGTATCTTCGTTGAATATTTGAACGATCTTTTCGGGAAAAAGGATCCTTTTCTCCCGGAAAGCGAGCATGGCGGATTCTGCCGCGCTCATTGCCATCCGCATATCCAGACATCCGGCTTGAAGGAAGTCTTCCTGTGAAAAGTAGTGGCATTCGATGCGGTTTTTGTCTGTCATGGTTTCACCTTTCTTCGTCCAACCTTAATCGTGTGCAGCAAAATCGGTGTGTCGTTGTCGTGCAAATTTTAAACATAACCTCAGCTCTTTGAGGGAAGGAGAGCCCCGCACTGCAATGGATGAACCTGTCTTCGAAAATCAATCGACGCCGTGCTGAATGTAATGTAAGAAGTCCTTGGCATCCATGCCCTCAATACCCATCACCTCGCCTGTGCGACCGATTTCGCGATAGTCGCATCCCATCAACGCATTGCTTAGATGAATCAAAGAAGAGATCAGCGGGGTGTCGACACCATACAGCCGGCCGAACACTTCCAGCGGTACCAGGCCGGTGGGTACGTCTTCGTGAAAATAACGAACATCCAGGCTGGGTGGAGACATGATGCCCTGGTAGGCCGGGTTTGAACACAACATGCGGTGCAACGGTGCGAGCTCAAGACCATAGGAAGCATTGAGCCATTGACGGATCGAGGGCACTTTGACGCCGGCTTTCTCTCCGATGGAAACTCTTTCGCGGTCCAGGGCCTCGAGCAATTCGCCCACACAGGGCGTAGCAGCATCCGTATAAAAACCATAAGGCTGCCGGGCCTCAATGCGCGAAGCATTCACCAGCGTCAGGGTGGGATGAAACAAGGCGCCGATATTATGAATGCTGGAGCTGCGGATATCGTCGACGGCAAAAAATGGCGGGATAACCTGGGACAGACGCCGGCTCACCTCGGTGGTCTGATTGGCAGGCATCACTCCGGCCGCCACCTCCTTTTTTATTCCATTGATAAGAACCTTGGTCGGGCCCTTTTTACGACAGGCGAAAAGCAAGGTTTGGGCTTCGACGACCGGGCGCGGTGATCCCAGCGACCGCAGATATTGGTAGACTTCCAGAGCGCCGCCGGTTCTGCCTGGATTCAGGACCAGGAGAGCGTTTTCGGGCAGCGACCCGGCCACCTCCCGGGCCAGGCGCCCATGGACATAGGCCGGGATAGGGGCCATGATCAGGTCAGCGTCGGCCACTGCCCGCTCGATGGAGTCGGCCACCTCAACCGGCGCCGAACCTTGAATCTCTCCGCTGACTTCGATACTTCCTTGTTCCCGAATCGCCTCGAGACCGGAAGCAAACTCTTCAAATTCACTTAAAATAACTCGGTATCCCTGCAAACCCAAATAGCCGGCAAACGCCAGACCGCCGTTACCAGCACCGATAATGGTAACGACCTCTTTTTTTGTTTCCATCTTACTATCCTCAACACAAAAAACGGTTTTACACCGAGGCTATAAATATCGATCAGCGTAGATTCTGAATATCGTTGTAAAGGTGGCAGGCTACACCGCGATTGTCGCCCAGATCCGTCCAGCCGGGATAGTTTTCTCGGCAAACAGACATACACTCCGGACAGCGCGGATGAAAATAACAGCCTTCCGGCGGATCAATCGGCGAAGGAACCTCACCTGCTAGATGCAGTCCTCTAATTGCCTTCTCCGGATCCGGTATGGGTGATGCGCCACGCAGCATACGCGTATAAGGGTGCAGCGGTTTATCGAAGACTTGGCTCCCCGTTCCCTGTTCGACGATTCGCCCAAGATACATCACCGCCAGACGCTGGCAAAAATACCGCACCACCGCCAAGTCATGGGAGATAAACAGAAAGCTCAAGCGATGCTTCTTCTGAAGACCCTGCATCATTTGAAGAATCTGGGACTGTATGGAGACATCCAGGGCCGAAACCGGCTCATCGGCTATGATCAGTTGCGGGTCGAAAACCAGCGCTCGGGCAATGCCGATGCGCTGACGCTGCCCACCGGAAAATTCATGGGGATATTTGTAAATGGCATCCGGCTGCAGTCCGACCTCGGCCAGCAAGTTATCAATCCGTGCCGGAATTTGGTTTTTGGGAACGAGTCCGTGCACCAGTATGGGCTCCGCCAGTGTCTTGCCCACGCTGCGTCGTGGGTTGAGCGAAGAATAGGGGTCCTGGAAAATGATCTGTGCCCGTTGACGCAAATTAAGGAGTTCCGACTTATCATATCGAGTAATATCTTCACCATCGAGTATAACCTTCCCGCTATCGGGCTCAGTTAGACGAAGAATGGACCGCCCCACCGTGGATTTGCCGCAGCCGGATTCGCCGACCAGTCCAAAGGATTCACCGCGTCTTACCACCAGGGAAACCTGGTCCACAGCTCGAACCGTCAGTTTGACCGGATTGGGAAAGCCGCGCTTGACAGTGAAGAATTTTTTCAGCGCATTAACGACCAGAAGATTATCGTCCATTTGTCTGTCCCCATCGACCGTGCTCATGCCGCACCCCTTACCCAGCAACGCACCGCTTGGTTGCCACCTGGCGTTAGCGGCAGTAAATCAGGCATTTCTTCACATTGCGGTATTCGTAGTTTGCAACGCGCCGAAAAACGACAGCCAGTGGGCATGCTGTCGATGGCCGGCACTAACCCCTTGATCGGTTCAATTAGCTGGGTGTCTTGATCCAGCCGCGGAATCGATCGCAGCAACGCTTCGGTATACGGGTGACGGGGCTCGCGAAAGAGTTCCTGTACCGGGGCTGTTTCCACGACCTGCCCGGCATACATGACCGCCACGCGGTCTGCCACTGTTGCCACAACGCCCATATCGTGGGTAATGAAAATCATCGACATCTGCTGCTCCTGTTTGAGATCGTCAAGCAGGGCCAATACCTGGGCCTGAATGGTCACATCCAGAGCGGTGGTCGTCTCATCTGCAAAAATCAGATCTGGCTTACCAGCTAAGGCCATGGCGATCATGATCCGTTGCCGCATACCGCCCGAGAGTTGGTGGGGATAATCATTGAGCCGATTAGCGGCCGATGGTATCTTGACTTGCTCCAAAAGCTCAAGGGCCTGCTTGCGTGCTTCAGCCCATCCGCATTTCTGATGATAATAAATCGCTTCAGCAACCTGATGACCGGTTGTTAGCACCGGGTTGAGCGAAGTCATGGGCTCCTGAAAGATCATGGTCATCCGGTTGCCGCGAAGGGCACGCATCTGCGATTCGTTGAGTTTGAGCAAATCTTGTCCCTTGAAAACCGCCCGGCCACTCTCCACGCGACTGCCGACACTTGGCAGCAGCCCCATCAGCGTAAAGGCGGTCACGGACTTGCCGCATCCGGATTCACCGACCAAGGCGAGGGTTTCGTTGGGGGCAAGATTGAAAGACACGTCCACAATGGCAGGAAACCATCCGGACCGCAGCTGAAAGGCGGTGGTCAAATTTTCAACGCTGAGCAATTGCTCTTGTTGCATGGATTGCCTTTTCTATGATTCCCTGAGTTTGGGGTCAAGGGCATCGCGGAGCCCGTCCCCCAGCATGTTGAAAGCAAAGACGGTGATTAAAATAAAGAGACCGGGATAGATGGATACCCAAGGGGCGTCGAGGATGTTCAAAAACCCTTCACGAATCATACCGCCCCAGGTGGCCGTTGGGGGCTTGACACCCAAACCGATAAAACTCAGCGAAGCTTCAATCCGCACAGCCGTGGCCACCCACAGCGATCCCATCACCATGAGTTCGCCAAGAATGTTGGGCAGAATGTGTACCACCATCACGCGCACGTCGGAAAAACCCATTGCTCGACAGGCTTCGATATAATCACGACCTTTGGCGGTAATGGTCGGTGCACGTGCAATCCTGGCGAATCGCGGCGCCACTGTCAACGCGATGGCAATCGTCAAATTGACCAGGCTGGGTCCCAGAACGGCAACCACCATCAAGCCCATCAGTAATGTGGGAATGGCCATGAAGACATCCATGACCCCCATGATAAACTGATCGGCATACCCGCCCCGATAACCCGCATAAATTCCGAATACGCTGCCCACCAACATCCCCAGCAATACTGAGATGGTTCCCACGGTAAGTGAGATTCGGCTGCCCCACAATATGCGCGATAAAATGTCACGGCCGAAATGATCTGTTCCCATGAGGTACTTTGAAGATGCCGGTTCAAAACGATTGAGTATATGTTGCTCCACCGGGTTGTAAGGTGCGATCCAAGGAGCCAGCAAAGCCATGATGACCAGGATGACGAGAATGACGAGACCCACCCAGGTTGTTTTATTCCGATTGAATACGTAGATTAGTTCGTTAAAAACATGGGCAAGGCCCTTTTTCTTTTCCGGCGTCTTCATTGATGTTTAACCCTCGGATCAGCAAACCCATATGTCAGGTCGGTTATTAAATTTACGATAACGATGATAAACGCGTAGACTACCATCAGCCCCTGAAGCAGGGTATAGTCACGCTCGTTCAAGGCTGCCAGGATCAGCTTTCCCAGGCCGGGGCGGTTGAAGACGATTTCGGTTAGCACCGAATTGCCGATGAGAACCCCCAAATACAGGCCGATGACGGTAATGATGGGGATCAGGGCGTTTTTCAGTGCGTGCCGAAACAATATGACCGCACCGGGCAACCCTTTGGCCTTGGCAGTGCGCACGTAATCTTCGCCCAATACCTCCAGCATGGAAGAACGGGTCGCCCGCGCGATGTAGGCAGTCATAATCAGCCCTAAGTTGACGGCCGGCAAAACCAAGTGGTGGATACGCTGGCCGATATTCGAAAGATCGGGATCGCTGATAACCGGAAACCAGGCAAACTGAATGGAAAACGCCAGGATCAGCAAAATCGCCGAATAGAAGGCAGGGAATGAAAGCCCAAGAAGTGAAAGAGTCCGGCTAACGTAATCGATAAACGAGTTCCGGTAGATCGCCATCAGCACCCCCAGCGGAATGCCGAACACAACCCCCAGAAGTACACCGACTACTGTCAAGTCGATGGTGTAGGGTAGCACATCGAGGACCTCACCCAGCACGGATCGGCCGCTGAGCAGAGAATGGCCTAAATCTCCTTTGAATATAGCCAGCAGAAAATCCATATATTGGATGAACAGCGGCTGGTCGAGCCCCAATTTTGTGCGCAGCGCCTCTAGAGCCTCTTGAGAGGCCTGATCGCCGAGTATGACCATGGCCGGGTCACCCGGCGCCACGCGAATAATGATGAACACGAGGGTCAAGACTGCAATTAGGGTCGGAATCGCCAACCCCAGACGCTTAAGCGTATATTTGAGCATCTTTTTCCCCCTGTTTTAAATGGATGGCAGAGCTTCAAAGCTAAAAGAAACCGGAGGTTAAGGACCGCTGGCCGAAAATTTGGCTCATTGCTATCATTCGCTCATCTAATCGCGAGCTATTTAAAATGGGTTTTCTCGGTAATGATCGGACCATTGCTGATCGAATCTTTAAGGGTATAACCATAATCCAGATTTGGCTTGCGGCACCAGACGATCAACTGCTCGAAAATCGGTACGGAAAAGCTTTCTGCAAGAATCTTCTGCTGGGCCTTTTCCCACAACTGGGCCTGCTTGGCCAGGTCGGTTTCAGAGCGCGCGGCGGTGATCTCGCTATCAGCCACATTGCAATGGGAGAAATTGGTGATGGCCGTCGGGGTTCCAACAATGCTGTCGGAATGATAGAACTGGGTAAGGTAGACGTCGGCCACGGGAAAGCGCGATGCGCCATACAGTACGACAGCACTGGCATCATCGCGAATCATTTTATGAAATGCCGAATGCTCAACCACTTCGAGGGCCAGTTCGATCTTCACACGCCGCAATTGCTCCTGGATGATTTCCATGGGCTGGCGCAGGGTGATGACTTTGGTGATGATAGCGTTCAGCTTGAGGCCATCGGGGTATCCGGCTTCTTTCAACAATGCCTTGGCTTTGGCCGGATCGTAGTCGTAACGGGGAACGTTGTTGGATTGACCCTGGTATCCGTTGGGGACCACTGATAAAGCCTTGCGACTGACATTCGGCCCGATGAAAGCCACCATTTCATCACGTTTGATGGCATGGGCAATGGCCTGGCGCACTCGGATATCGTCCAGTGGCTTTTTGGCGGTGTTCAGGTGCAGGGTACGCAATTCACCCAGACCAATAACGTCGACTTTGGCTTTTGGATTCTTGCTCATGCGCTCCACCCAGCGCTGCTCGCGGGGAGCATAGTAAAGATCGATTTCGCCTTTGGTGAACGCCAGCTCACGACTGGAGACATCCGGCAGATAACGATATATGATTTTATCGATTTTGGGTTTTCCACGAAAATACTCCTTATGGGCCACCAGGGTAACGCTTCGCTTGGGTTTATAGTCGGAGAAGGCAAATGGCCCCGTGCCAATGGGGTTCAGTTTAAACTTGTCACCAAGCTCCTCGGTGGCTTTCTTGCTGACAATCATTCCGCCATGGTAATTGACGACCAACCCCAGCAGTGATGGCACCGGTCGCTTGAGCGTAATGCGAACCGTGTAATCGTCTAAGGCAACGACCGATTCGAAGTCCTGATATCCTTTGTATGCGGAAGAAAATTTTTTATCAGCGGCGCGCCCTAAAGAGTAGACGACGTCTGCGGCAGTCAAAGTGCCATACCCACCATGGAACTTAACCCCTTTGCGCAGCTTGAACGTCCAGACCAATCCATCAGAACTCGATTCCCAGGATTCAGCCAGGTCGGGCTCCATGTCTCCAAGATCCGCGCTGCCGGGCTTAAAACGCACCAATCCGTTGAAGAGCATGGGAAACAAAATTTTATCCTGAGATTTGACCGAAATATGGGGGTCCAACTGATTGGCATCATTACTGATTGTACCCATTCGCAGGATGGTCTCCGCACCAGCCGAACCGGCAGCAGCCAAGCCGAAAACAAAGACGGCCGCAAGAGCCATGAGCATTAATTTGGATTTCATGGGCTTATCTCCTTTATATGTTAAAGTTGTGCCCGGTTTGCTCTCATCGGTGTATCCAGTGAGAGCAGCGCTGGAGTTTTGGATGCCGAGTACCCTGACAGATTAAGAACCGGTCCGCAGCGCAAGTAAGGGCAGGATACGAAAATCGATACCACGAAACGAACGTTTTGTAAATTCGCATTAGTGTGTGAAATGAACTTTGCTTAGGTGCGGATATTCAGATAGGTACAAGTGCATATGATTTTCGCACCTATTATAGATAATGGAGATGTCCGTTTTATACCTATATTTGAATGAATATGAGCTCTGCCAACTGAGGCCGGAAAGCGACATTTAAAAGCTTCATCGTTTGTAAATATTTGGTAATCATTAAATAGTTATGCCACAATGCTGTTAATGTCATCTAAACAAGGAAGGGATGATTTAGCTACTTTAGTAATTGAATTACATTAGCTAATGTAACCATTTTCGGCTTATCGAAAATTTTACATAGCGTGCCTTAACCTGGAATTTGGCAGGACTGAAAATTTGTTGGATGTGCTGAAGTAAGATACAAATTATTACTAGTCCAGCGGCAAGCGCCGATAGTATCCGGGGCTTTCCGGATTATAATAATGATCCATCGGGCCATTTTCCCGGTAATCCTGATGCCAGTGATTGAAGGCATCCTGATCCAACGCCACACCAAGGCCGGGACCTTCCGGCACATCCACCACATTATTTCGTGGTTTAAAAGGACCTCCCTGGATGACATCGCCGATTTGCCAGCGCTTTAAAGATTGACTGGGTTCGTGTATCCATTGCATGGCAGCGGTTACATGCAAATAGGCGGCCGTACAGATCCCCGCGTCGCCGCTGTAACACCAGAAACCGATACCCATGGCCTCACAGGCTCCGATGAATCGAATCGCCCGATTAATACCGCCTAATACGGCGAAATTGGTGACAAATGCATCCGGAACGCCCAGCGCCACAGCCCGGCGGATGTCGGGTACGTGGGAGGAAAATGGAATACTCGAGTGCTGGCGCAGTGCCGCCATTTCTTCAAAGGTGGCCACGGGGTCCTCGTAGTTACGGATGTTATAGGGCTCGATTTCACGCAATATCTGGCGGGCAGCAGACAGTGACCACGACATGTTTGAATCGAGCCGGATCATCGCTTCGGCACCGAGTTTTTCACGCAGGCATTTTACCGTTGCGACCTCAAGTTGGGGATCACCGAGGCTCAGCTTGCCTTCAAACATGGTGGATCCATGCTTTTCCTGCATTTCAACACAATAGTCAGCAACCGCCTCAGGCGTCACTTCTCCGCCAATCCCATCCTTTTCCACCCTGAAAGCAAAGTATTCGGTAAATGGAATTTTTTTGCGTACGGCGCCTCCGAGCAATTCGTACAGCGGTTGGTTCCATGCTTTGCCCCGTATATCCCAAAGCGCAATCTCAACGCCGCCGAATGCCTTGACAACCGAAGCGTCATCTGTATTCTGGACCACACACCATTCCGGCAAGCATCGCATCTCACAGCCGGCGATATCGATGGGATCATGGCCGATTAAACGGGGCTCCATATGGTTGTTGATCACCTCCGCACAGTCTCCTGACGGCGACTCCCCGAGCCCAGTAATCCCTTCATCGGTTTCAACTTCAATGATCGTCTTTGTCGTACCCGGATACGTTCCGACCGACCAGTAAAAAGGAACCTCAAGGGGAATGTTGACCGGTGTGGCACGCACCTGCGTAATCTTCATTTCAAGTCCTCCTTTCTTGCATGCGGTCCGGGCTGAGCCAATTGTTCGGAAGCATTTAGTAAAATTGCCAAAAAAGAAGTGGTTAAAAATTGGTTTTTAGATGACAGCTAATTGTTTGCCAATCTTAGTAAAGGCCGCAATGGCCTTATCCAGCTCGGCCGTGGTGAGGGCGGCTGAAATCTGCACCCTGATGCGCGCCTTGCCTTTGGGCACAACCGGATAGGAAAAAGCGATCACATAAACACCTTCGGCCAGCATGGCATCGGCCATCTCCACCGCAACTTTGGCATCCCCGAGCATAATCGGCACAATCGGGTGCTCTCCCGGATTAATCTTGAACCCGGCTTTCGTCATGCCGTCCCGGAAATAGGCCGTATTAACCGCCAA
>CAJICI010000562.1_pt1 | contig 16496 bp, 16 predicted proteins | sample 9199571 | NCBI WGS metagenome assembly CAJICI01 (sample SAMEA7708329, study PRJEB35096) | sediment metagenome | biome: marine neritic benthic zone biome [ENVO:01000025]; feature: sediment [ENVO:00002007]; material: shallow marine sediment [ENVO:03000034] sea grass bed [ENVO_01000059] ...
ATCTTAATCTTTATGAAGAAAATGATTTTGGCGAGAAAGCCTTTAAAAAGCTACTGGTGCATGATTCACCGTATTTTAAAATTTTAAATTTCAATTTCAAGGCCGGCCAGGAACTCCCGGTTCACAACCATGATATTGAAGGGCAGCTGAGCCTGGTCATTCTTGAGGGTGAGGGTGAATTCCTGGGAAAAGATGACGCCGCCATACCGGCCAAAGCCGGAGACGTGTGTATCAGCGAAATTGCCGAACCCCACGGACTGCGCGCCAAAACCGATCTGAGACTATTGGTAACCATCGCACCCCCAATCTAGAAGTTGTCTTAAAAAGTCGTCTTAAAAATGCATCTAACGCTCAATTGCTGCGTTGTCCTGCGATTTGTTACAGATGACAGAAAACAGAGGACAGATGACAGAGGGGGATGGTGAATTTTAGCGTTTTAGAAGCTTGTTGAATACCAAAATACTTATATGATTAGACATTCAATCCCGCTGCTTTTTAGCGGGGCACTTGAACGCTATCTACAATTTTAAGACAACTTTTAATTTTTTGGAAACCCCACTAAAACAGTTAAAATTGCATTTAAAGCATCAGGTTTTGGTTGTGAGCCCCGCCAAAAAACAGCGGGATTTCACATCTAATTTTAAATAAATCAAGGTGTTCAACAAGGCAGGTTATGCAGCAGGTGAGAATGTAAATGTTAAACTTGCCTTTAAACTGTCAGGTTTTGGTTGTGGGCAAGGCGAGAGGAGGAGAAGGAGCGCAGCGTACTTCAGTACGTGAGCATCATTCGACGACGAACAACGCCGCCCACGGCCAAAAGATGATAGTTTAAAGGCAAGTTTAAGCGTTTTTTTCTTCTATTATGGGGATTATGAGCTTTTGTGACGGAACCAGCGCACCAAAGTCCACGTCGGCATTGTATCTTTTGATCAGCCACAGCGGCACTTCAAATTCCCGGCGCGACAGGGTCCAGATATTATCGCCGCGTTTGATGGAATAGGTGCGGACTTTCTCAACGCGATAGGATGCAAAAAAATCTTCTGCCAGCTCCTGGTGGTATTCGAAGCGTTTTTCGGCAAACTCTTCCTTGGCAACCCGGTGCAGGGGTATTTTGATTTTCTGGTTCAGGTGCAGGGCTCGCCCGTAGCGCAAGCCATTCAGGCGCCGAATCTCCCTGGCCGAAACATCCAGCCACTCGGCGTAATGTCCGAGAGTCTCCTCGACATCCACCCGTATGATCCCTACATGTTTGCCTTTATGTTTCCAGGTCTTTTGGACGACAAGGTTGGCCATAATGACTTCAGGATTATTCTGGGGACTGTCTGCGGATGGCACTGTTGGTTGGACCACTTTATTTTCGGCAAGCGCAGGTTCAGCCATGCCTGCCGGCAGCGCCGATGGTCTGGCCTGAGCCGGATCAGCGGCCTTCATTTCTTCGGCTGGCTGATCAAGGGCGGCCCGGGCCGGAATTCGATCTTCTGCGTTTATCGGGGATACAGATTGAGCGGTTTCAGACTCCACACTTGCAACGTCCGAAGATTGAGCACGCTCCCGGGGAGGCGGCATGGTTTCAACCATCGGGGAGTCCACAAACAGACTGTTGTCAGGCGATCCTGCAGTCGTATCGGTTGTCCCATCTTCATGGGCCTTTTCAGGCACATTGTCGACTTTCGGCTCAAAGGCATGTTGTGCTTCAATCACGCGATAGTTCTGCCCACGTTTTGCTGACGCCGGTGTGGCAGTCTGGCGGGCAGGTACGGGCTGCCTGTCTGATTTTTCCAGAGACGCGGTCGATAATTTAGGAAGGGAGAGAGCCGGCACCACTGGCTGCTTGACTGCCTTCGTTTTTCGGGGCTGGTGTTTGGCAATCAGGGGCGGTTTTTCATCCGGCAGCGGAATTCGGAGATTTTGATTGACGTAGATGGTAGCACGGGAATTCAAATTATTTGCCGCTATCAGATCATGAAGTTTAACACCGTGAATCCTGGCAATCTCTCCGGCGGTATCACCCCGCTGCACCGTATAAATCCGGCTTTTTCTCTGGTAGTGCTTATAGAATTTATCCTCAATTTTAGCAACGATAACAGCCCAATCTTCATCGTTGCTGTAGGGCAGCCTCAAGCGGTAACCTTTGGGCACATACTTCTGGCCCCGGAAAACCGGATGCCGCAAGGCCGGGTTCAACTTCCGCAGTTCGGCGATTCTAAGATTGAGATGTCGCGCCAGCTGGGGTAGTGACACATAGCCTTTGAGCACCACCTCCCGGCTTTTAACGGGTTTGTTCAGTTCGAGTTCACCAAAATAGTGGCGGTAATTTTTTGCAGCCTCCCGGGCAGCCAGAAATTCAGAATAAAAATTGCGTGAAGCGAATTTAAATATCCGGCTGCGGTACTCGGTAAAAATGCGCTCATAGCTGCCTTTTTTCCTGCGGGCCCGCAACATACCGGAAACCCCATGATTGTATGCCGTAAGGGCCATGGGCCAGTTATTCAGCTTGCGATAATTGTGCTTCAGCAATTTGGCAGCGGCATAAGAAGAAATAATCGGATCGCGCCGTTCATCAATAGTATAGCCAACCTTCATATAATATTTGCCGGTGGAACGGGTGAATTGCCACATGCCAGCGGCCCCAAATTTGCTGTAGGCTTTTGGATTAAATGAAGATTCTACATGTGGCAGATAAGCCAGATCTTCCGGCAGGCCGCGATTTCGGAATATCCGTCTGATTTCATCGATATAGGCTCCGGATCGAATGATCCCGTCACGGAATCGATCCTTCTGCCCGGTCTGGCAGCGGATCCTTCTCATGGCGGACCGAAACTCAGCCGGCTTTGTATCCGGTCCAAACATGCGGGCCACCTTCTGTTCCACCGGTCCGGCAGGGGTTTCACCCCTCATCAGTTTTGCCAGAATGGCCTTATATTTCTTTTTGGCCTTTTTGATACGCTTTTTATTGGTTTTGCGTCCACCATGGCGATCGGGGTCCACCAGCTCGATAACGCCATAGATGATGTCAAGCCGGCGACTGTCGTGCAGCACACCGTTTCGGGTCGAATATTCAGTATAAATTTTTGTCCAGAATGTAACGTTCGGTTGGATAACGGCAGGTAAGGGAAAGGTGTCGGTTTCCGCCCGGCCAACTGAAGGGCCAAAGAGCGTCACCAGGATAGCAATCATTATAACTAAATGAAATAATTTGATAATTTTCGAAATCATAACCAACCCGAATTCATCCCAAAATTTATTCAACAGCCTGATAAATCAACCATATTCGGTTAATATAAAGCAAAAATCAAGCCAGAAACCGATGATTAACCGTTAAGTCAATAATTCTAATTGGTTGAACCGGGTTGGTGGTTTTTCACCCCCCATGGTTTATCCAAATACTGTCAAAATTTGGCACTTTTTGGGAAAAATTTGGACTAATCTGGCCGTCTGCGATTACAAGGATATGTGTTGCGCGTTTCGAACATCGTGTTCCGGGTTACGTGGTGAACTAACGATCAACGAGAACTCATCTGTCTTCTGTTTTCTGACCTCTGTCATCTGGGCTATTTTGCGCCATCGGCACCAGAAGTATCTTGCCGAGCAGCTGCATCGTTTTATCCTCCTTTTGCAAACACCTGTCCTTGACCGCCAGCAGAACTTTGGCGGCAAAGGTCTGGCCCCAGAACCAATCATCCAGGTCTGCGGAGGTGGGCTGGACACTTCCGGGTTGGGCCGCGGCAGCCTCGTAGTAGTAAGCCTTAAGATCATCCACTGCAAAATTCAGTAAAAAAGCCAGGGATATATCATCCCGTGGATTGGCCGGAACACCGTCAATAAAAGCCCCGATAAATTCAACAGTCTGATTGAATTCCAGGCCGCTGACGCCCACCGTGGTACGCCGGTTCTTTTTCAGGGCCAGATCATACCATGACCTCAGTTCCACCGTTTCCTTTTTAAACGCAGCCCTTAACGCGTCAGCATCGTTGAGGTCGATCTTCTTGCGGGCAAGGTTAACCGGGCAGGCCCAGGTAACATCGCCCCCCGCGGTATCGGGTGGATCTTCCGGAAAATCCCGGAGCACCGGTCCCGAGGGTTCTTGCAGTAATTTTAAAACGGACAACAATACCCGGCTCTGAAAATCAGCGTCGCCTGGCACACCCAGTGGACGGCCGAGATCAAACGGCACCCACAAGGCCCGCGGCGGTTTGATGGCCTCGGTGTGTGGACGAATCAAACTGATCTGGGTCGTGGCAACCCCCTCATCCTCAATATAGTGTGCCAGCCCGCCAACGGCGCGCGTGCACAACGGTCAGACCGGGACCAGCAGCGCCGCATCAACGGCATCATCCTTTAACAGCCCGGCCAGGTTGCGCGCGGACTGTTCCAGGCCTGCGGGGTCCATAGCTCCCATAAAGGAATAGTGAAATCGGGCGATACTCCCGATATGCCCTCCTTCGCATAGCTCATGGAGCCGATCCAGGGGAAAGACGATATTCCAATCCTGTTGAAATCCGCTACGATCAAAATTGGTGGAAACATGCGACATGATTAAATCATTGGCAGCCGTATCAGCGGGGATAATCCGGTAATTATCACCCGGTTCAAAGGTAAACGGCCTGTCAGCACGGAGATGAAGCCCGGCCGTGGAGACAATGGCCACTCGCCGCATGTTCAATGCGGGTCCCTCGGTCCAGGGATGGGAATCGAAAGTGGGCAGTTCGGTTTTGGCGATGTGGGATCGTTGCGGTTCTGGCAATTTCTCGAGAATAGCCATAAATTGTCCTTTCGCTGTGCTGGAGCCAGCGGGCAGCGACGAAATTGAAGAATGGGTCAAACTGCAAATTACCGGACTGTCCGGCTCAGCTTTCAACCGGATTTAGTTTAGCCGTTTTGGAAGTTGGGAATCAAGGGTTTTTAGGAAAATTTTGGCTTGAAATCTGAGTTGCACCGGCAAACACAGCAGAATCAAGGCCTGATGTTAAGCCGTGATCAGTTTTTTATTGACACCAAATAATACTTTGTGGCAATTGTTACATAACGGCCCGAATCAGCAGGTCAACATCTGAATCGCAATGCTTCCGAAAAATCCGTATCTGAACTGTCTTCATTACACCCGGCGTTTCATCAGCTTTTAACGGTTTCGAGAACACCATCTGCCACACGTCTCACTCTAAATGCTATCGGCCCGACCTGAGTGGCGACGTAGCTGGTTAAACCTTAATCAAATGAAAGGGGGGAAGACAAAATGGCCATTCAAAAGATATTGGTTGCCTATAACTTTACCAACCTGGATAAAAAGGCAATTGATTTTGTCACCAATACCTTCGCACACATCGATGGGGTGGAAATAACGTTTTTTCATGCCTATTCGCCCCTTCCCGACATTGAGACCCAGGCCAGCGAAGTAACCGGAAAATTAAAGAGCAGTCTGAGCTATCTTTCCCAGCAAGTCATGCAGCGGGAGAATGACTTCAAGGCGACTATCGAAAATCTTTCACAGAATGATCTGGCAAACAGCCGGGTTAATACTGTTTTTCGACCCAGGAAAAAAGATATCGCCAGTGAAATTATTGGTCTTAACCAGGAGACAAATTTCGATGTAATCGTCCTCAATCGTAAGGCGTCCCGGGTCACCCGCTTTTTTTCCGGAAGTGTTTCCAACAAAATCCTGATGACGCTCAAAGAAACTACCGTTTGCATCGTTTCCTAAAATGTATAGGAGGGTAATCAATGAGTGCAGAAGAAAAAATAGATATTGATATTTTTAAAACCGTTTTCAGAGCCATCGCGCAATCTGACAACCTTGAAATAATGGCCAACCATTTGACCCAATTGCTGGTAGCCGCGCTTGAAATTAAGGGGTGCACAATTTTTGCCCTCAATCTGGAGTTGGACGAGCTTGAAGTGCTGGCCAGTTTCGGATTAAGCATGGACTATGTGCAAAAGGGCCCGGTGTTATCCGATAAAAGCATTGCCGATACGTTTGGGGGTAAACCGTTTGTTATCCGGGATGTCAAGACCAGCGATAAACTCCAATACCCCCAGGATGCCGAAAAAGAAGGAATTGGGGCTATCGTTTCGGTTCCCATCAACTTTTCCGGTAAAGTGATCGGTGCGCTAAGGCTTTATCACCATAAGGTGTGGGACATTTCAGACCGCGATGTCGATTCACTTTTGGTGCTGGCCGAAAACATCGGATTGGCCATGACCTATACCCGGGTGCTTAAAGCCGTCAGAACAATTCGATATACGGTAGATGATATTCACGACATCTGGATGCTGGAATAGCCGGGTTCAGCGTTCTGGGTTCTGGGTTCAGGGTTGATTGCACCGCCGATCTGCTCGATGGTGAATAATAGGAGGAGTGAGGGTTGTAATAACGTATGCGTATCAATTGAATTAAATCGGTCGAGAATGGGTTAACCCTGAACGGTGAACGCTGAACCTTTGAACCCGGGAAGTTTTTTTATTGACATGGCTACCACAATGTGGCTAAACTGGAATGTTTAGGAACACCTGAAATGAAAAAAGCAAATTTGTAAAAGGGGTTGCCTTTATGGAAAAAATGGAATTTAAAAATTTTCGTAAAAAACTGGATAAAACCCAGAAGGAAATGGCCCAGTTGCTGGGAACATCCTTAAAAGCGATTCACAGCTACGAGCAGGGATGGCGCACGATTCCTCCGGCCGTGGAGCGCCAGATGTATTTTCTAGTATCGCGCAAGCAAAAAAGCCTTAACGGCAACAAACCCTGCTGGAAAATAAAAAACTGTGGGCCCGAACAAAAGATGAAATGCCCTGCCTGGGAATTTAAGAGCGGAAACCTGTGCTGGTTCATTAACGGCACCATTTGCGATGGAGAAATACACAGCAACTGGAACGATAAAATGAAAATTTGCCGGTCCTGTGAGGTTTTCACCGGTATATTTTAGTCATCACCCCTGTTTTATTGATTGCCGGTTATCGTCAATTAGTGATATTATCACCCAACCACTTAACAGCGGAAGGGTGATTTTTTTTATGGAAATAAAACAATAGTTAGGCAATGCTTATAATTAATTTAAAATGGACTATCGGGCATGGAGTACTGGATTAAATTATGAGTACCGCAATTGATAACACTGCACAAACAGCCGATCCACAGCTTTGTGCCGAAAGATTGGATGGGTATTTTAAAGCGCAGCAGCACGCCATTATTGCCTACAGCGGCGGCGTTGACAGCGCTCTGTTGGCCTTCGCGGCCCACCGGGCATTGGGAGATAATATGGTTGCTGTGCTGGCGGATAGTCCGTCTCTGGCTCGACGGGAGTATCGCTTTGCAGTAAATTTCGCCCAGTCACACGGTATACCGCTTCAAATTATTCGAACCCGCGAAATGCAAAATCTCCAATACCAGGTCAATCACTCCGATCGTTGCTATTATTGCAAAAAAGCGCTGTTTGAAAAGATCGAAGAACTCCGTGAGCAACTCCAGGGGGCCTCTACAGCGTCAACCTGGCCGATCAGCTACGGTGTCAATATGGATGACCTGGGGGATTATCGTCCGGGTATTCAGGCCGCCGGCGAGGCATCCATTCAAGCGCCTTACGTTGAGCTGGAATTTACCAAAAATACGATTCGATCAGTATGCACCTACTACAAGCTGGAAGTCGCCGAAAAGCCCGCGATGCCCTGCATGGCCAGTAGACTTGCTTACGGGGAAGAGGTAACCGAAGAAAAATTGAATCAGGTAGAAAACGCAGAAGATTTTCTATATGATCTCGGTCTGCAGGTGCTGCGTGTTCGTCACCATGGCGATACGGCCAGAATCGAAGTGCCTCAGGACGCTTTTGCAACTATTCTTAAACACAAAGAAGCCATCCGTTTAAAATTTCATGATCTGGGGTTTGTTTACGTGTCTCTGGATCTGGATGGCTTTAAAAGCGGTTCGCTTAATTCTGTATTGAAATTAGATTGAATCTCCTCCCTGCGCTTGAACCAAAATATCCAAGTCCACCACATCCGTTCCGGCAGTTTTAACGTTTATAAATTCGAAGAGTACTTTTTTATTGACATGCATGCCACATTGTGGCAATCTTATGTATCGCGCCGTTTTGACCCTCACGAATTTGACTCACGGAGTTCCCCCATGGACAGCAAAGAGTTCATTCATCTCCGAAAAGGCCTCAACAAAACCCAGAAGCAAATGGCCCAATTGCTCGGAACCTCTATAAAGGCCATCCACAGCTACGAACAGGCATGGCGATCCATACCAGCCTATGTGGAGCGGCAGATGTACTTCCTTGTCTCCAGGATGGATGAAAATCGTAAACGCCACAAACCGTGCTGGGTAATAAAAAAATGTTCCCCCGAGCAGAAGAAAAAATGTCCGGCCTGGGAATTTAAGGCCGGAGATCTTTGCTGGTTTATAAACGGAACTATCTGTGAGGGAAGTGCACAAAGAAATTGGAAGGAAAAAATGGAGATTTGCCGGTCTTGTGAAGTATTTTCCCACTTTTTTTAAAATCAAGCCCGCCATCTACAAAAATTAATGATAAAAAAACTTGACTTCAAATATTACATTGTGGTACTTACGCCCCACTAAAATTTGTATGAAAGGACGTGATGAAATGCCTATGGAGATGCAGGAGCCCGCTGACATGTGCCGTTGCCGAATGAGACGGATGGGGTTCTCGCAGAATAAACACAGGAGGTGGGGAAAGGATTTGTATTCTTAGATCAGTTAATATTATCTCTTTACCCGTTAGACTCCAGGTACCCTGAACCTGGTTCCCACCACCAAACATTCCTCATAATATTCTGCAAGAACAATCAGAAAACCCTACTTTTCTTCTATTTAATCCATATCAACGCCGTTTAATTGCATCATCCGACTGGAATGATAAGTTCTTCTTTGGCGTTGACATGTTTATAAAGGTTGTTAGAAGTATTATATAATTGCCTGTCAGTATTTAGCGGGATAACACCTGCGTATTCTGGCAACGCGTCCAAAATACAATAAGGAGATAGATCATGAGCCAGGATTACAAATTTGAAACCCTTTGTTTGCATGCCGGCCAGGAGCCGGATCCCACGACAACCGCCAGAGGCGTTGCTCTTCATCGAACTTCTTCATATGTTTTTAAAAGCACCGAGCATGCGGCAAATCTTTTCGGACTGAAAGAACTCGGCAATATATATACCCGTCTTATGAATCCCACCCAGGATGTCCTTGAGCAGCGGGTGGCGGCCCTGGAAGGCGGCGCTGCCGCCCTGGCCCTTTCTTCCGGAACTTCTGCCATTCATTACTCTATCATCAACATCTGTTCAGCAGGAGACGAAATCGTTTCGGCCAACAATCTATACGGCGGAACGTATACCATGTTTGACTGCATCCTGCCTCAGTTTGGAATCCGGACGAAATTCGCCGAGGCCAGTAATCCCCAGAGCTTTGAAGCGGCCATTACGGATAAAACCCGGGCTATTTTCATTGAAACCATCGGCAACCCGCTGCTGGAGTTTACCGATATCGGTGCGGTTTCTGAAATTGCCAAACGGCACCATCTCCCGCTAATCGTTGATGCCACCTTTACCACGCCGTTTTTATTTAAAAGCATCGATTATGGGGCCGATATCGTGGTCAATTCGCTGACCAAGTGGATGGGCGGACACGGCACCGGCATCGGCGGCATCGTGATCGACTCCGGAAAATTCGACTGGACAGATCCTAAATTCAAGCTGTACAATGAGCCGGACCCCAGCTATCATGACCTGCGCTATGCTCACGATCTGGGAGACCTGAACCCTGTGGCATTTATTTTGAGAATGCGGCTGGTTCCGCTACGCAATCTAGGGGCCTGCATTTCGCCTGACAATGCCTGGATATTCCTGCAGGGTCTTGAAACCCTGCCGCTTCGGTTGCAGCGCCACTGCGAAAACGCTGACAGCGTGGCCCGTTTTTTAAAAACTCATCCCAGGGTTACCTGGGTGAGATTTCCGGGACTGGAAGATGATCCAACCTACCCGGTGGCCAGCAAATACCTTAAAAACGGCTTTGGCGGCATGGTGGTTTTCGGCATCGAGGGGGGGTTGGAAGCCGGCAAAAAATTTGTGGACAGCCTGCAGCTCTTCTCCCATCTGGCCAATGTGGGGGACGCTAAAAGCCTGGTGATTCATCCGGCCAGCACCACCCATTCGCAATTAAACGAGGAGCAGCAAAAAGCCGGCGGCCTGACACCGGATCTCGTACGGCTGTCAATCGGCCTGGAGCATGTGGATGATATTGTCGCGGATTTAGAGCAGGGTTTTGCGAAATTATAATATCGAGTTAGGAACAAAATTCACCGCAATAGCACAAAGTCGCTGGTTGCTGGTCGCTGGCTGATTTATCCGAGTTTTCAGCTACCAGTAACCAGAGACCAGGAACCAGCAACATGTAGCCATTAGCACGGCTTTATAAATCGCAATCAATTTGAGTCATATCGAGTTTATTTGAAGGTACCGATGAGCGAATATATCGAACATGACAAAGACCAAATTTCGGTGGGCATTGTTGAAAAACAACTCTTCATTTTCGGGGAACCACCGGATGAAATGGTGCTTGAAAGCGGCAATCGCTTCGGTCCCGCCACCCTGGCCTATGAAACCTGCGGCACATTAAATGAAGAGAAAGATAATGTCATTTTGATTCTGCATGCCCTGTCCGGCGATTCTCACGTCGCCGGTTACTATACCCCGGATGATGACAAACCCGGCTGGTGGGACAACATGGTCGGCCCCGGCAAAGGTATCGACACCGATAAATATTTTATCGTGTGTTCGAACATCATCGGATCCTGTATGGGATCCTCCGGGCCCTGCAGCATCAATCCCAAAACGGTGTTGCCCTACGGTCTTGATTTTCCGGTAGTTACCATCGGCGATATGGTCGCGGCCCAAAAGGCCCTGATCGATCATCTGGGAATAAAAAAACTGCTTGCGGTTGTGGGGGGGTCCATTGGTGGGATGCAGGTGCTCGAATGGTGTGCCCGGTACCCCGAAATGGTGACCGCCGCCATTCCACTGGCCTCCACCACCAAACATTCCGCGCTGGCCATCGCTTTCAACGAGGTGGCGCGACAGGCCATCATGGCCGATCCCAGTTGGAATAACGGCGATTATTATTTTGGCCCCAAACCGGATATGGGCCTCGCGGTGGCGCGCATGATCGGCCACATCACCTACCTGTCCGATGAGTCCATGCGTCTTAAATTCGGCCGGCGGCTGCAGGATAAAAGTGACTTTTCATTTAATTTCGATGTCGACTTTCAGGTGGAAAGTTATTTGCGCTACCAGGGCAAAAAATTTGTAGAACGCTTTGACGCCAACTCTTTTTTGTATATCACCAAGGCGGCCGATTATTACGATCTTGAAAAACAGCACGGTGACGGGTCTGAGGTTAAAGCCTTTTCTAAAATGGCAGCCGCTTTTCTGGTGGTTTCTTTTACCTCGGACTGGCTCTACCCGACCTATCAATCCCGGGCCATGGTCAAATCATTGAAAAAAACCGGGCTGGATGTAAGCTTTTGCGAAATTGAAGCCGAGTGGGGCCATGACGCTTTTTTGTTGCCCAATGAGCGATTAACATCCGTTATCAGAGGATTCCTGGATCGTGTCTACAACGAATCAAAAAAATAACGCCATGCGGTTTGACCTGCAGATCATTGCATCGTGGATCGAACCCGGTTCCCGGGTCATAGATCTGGGTTGCGGCGAAGGCGAGTTGTTAAAATACCTGATCAGCCATAAAAAGGTGATCGGCAACGGGATCGAACGAAATGAATCCAGGGCCGCCCAGTGCATTGAAAAAGGGCTGTCGGTCCTGCAGGGCGATATCAATGAAGAAGTACTGGATTATCCGGACAACACTTTCGACTATGTCATATTGAGCCAAACCTTGCAGCAGGTCTACGAACCCGACACCATGATTCGATCAATGCTGCGCATCGGCAAAAAAGGCATTGTCAGTTTTCCCAATTTCAGTCATTGGCGCTGCCGGTTGCAGCTTCTGTCAACCGGCTTTGCACCGGTTACCCGTCAGCTGCCTTATGAATGGTATAACACGCCCAACATCCGGGTCATAACCATCAAAGATTTTAGAAAATTTATCCAGAAGGTGGGCTTTAACATTTTAAAGGAAGTGGCTATAAACACCCAAACCGAAAACCGCTACGGCAAAGCGATTCGCATGTTCCAAAATCTGCGCGCCACATACGGAATCTTTCTGATTGGAAATGGGAAATAGATTTCGGCAAATATAAGGCCCAAACTAATCGCGGCTGGAAGCCGCTCCCACTTTTGAAATACTGATTGTGGGAGCGGCTTCGACTCGGCTGAGCTCGTCGCAGGCCAGCCGCGATTAAATGACGATTTTATCGATAGAAAAAGGAAATAAACATTGAAAATTGTATCAATAGCAATTAGCAAAAAAAAAGGTACCCGCAAAACACCGGTGGATGAAGCATTTATATCCAAAGACCACGGCCTGGAAGGAGATGCCCATGCCGGCAAATGGCACCGTCAGGTTAGTTTTCTGTCATCAGAGAGTATCGAGGGGGCCAAAGAACAGGGGCTCGACGTGACCTTTGGCGATTTTGCGGAGAATATCGCCACCGAGGGCATTGACTGGAAAACATTGCCGCTCGGAACCCATGTCCGGCTGGGCGATGAGGTCCTGGTGGAAATCACCCAGATTGGAAAAGAATGTCACAACAAGTGCGCAATTTACTATAAAGCCGGCGACTGTATAATGCCGCGTGAAGGCGTATTCGCCAGGGTTCTGCAGGAAGGCAATATTCGCACGGGTGATGAGATCAACATACTCTCAAAAAGTCAAAAATAAATTTGTGGGAGATCATAATTCAGGATGAAAAGCAAAATCGAAAAAGAATTCAAACGACTGGAGCTGGCTGAATATCTCGAAAAAATTGCAACTGATCTTCGCAGCGGAACCATTGAAGCGGAAGGCCGCAAATGGTCGATCCCTGAATCCATCTCTACCAGGATAAAACACAAGGAGAAAAAGGGCCGCATTGAAACAAAATTAAAATGGCGCTGGTCTACTTTGAGTGATTATGAGCCCGAAGCCAGGGAGGAAGTCACCCGCTGGCAGGATACATTTAAAGCGTTGAAAAAGAGAATGGCCAAAGAGTACAAAGTACTGGAAAAGGCCGTCGCCGCGGGCGGTTATCCCGATGAAGCGGTTTTGGAGGAATTCATCGAGCACTCCAATGAGATGGCCCGGTTCGCAGACCCCGAATGGCAGGAAGCCATGATTGAATACCAGGATCACCTGGAAAACCTGAAGCGGGCGGTGGAAAACAAACATCTGGAAGTCGTACACCATGAGATCCGCGATTTGAGGGCCAGGATGAAGGCTTGCCACCGGGACTTTAAATAGCAGTTGATTGGTTGACTGGTTTATTAGTTGATTAGTTGAAAATTCGGAAAGTTATTTAAATGCAATTTTGTCATTCCCGCGCAGGCGGGAATCCAGTGGAGTTATACAATTTTACGCTTCTGGAGGCCCGAGTGAGAGGGCCGGTCGATAGATATGCCCGATTCATCAGGTAGTCAAATAGATAAAATCCTTTTAACCTAATCAACTAATCAACCATTCAACTATTCAACTATTATTTTGCCTAATTAACCAATCAACCAGTCAACTAAACTACATGAAGACTTTCATCGGGTTCAAAGAAGCGCTTGATATCACGCTGGCTAATGTTTCTGCCGGTCCCACGGAGGTTCTGCCGCTAGAGCGGTTGACCGGTCGGATTCTGGCGGATAATTTGATTTCCCGGGTTGATTGTCCATCGGTCAGCAGTTCCCGCAAAGACGGCTATGCCGTCCAATCGCAGGACCTGGTCGTTGCATCCGACAAAAACCCTGTAACTCTGAAGGTTGTGGGAACAATTACGGCCGGCGAAACCGCGGCGGTCAAAATCACCTGCGGCCAGGCCGTTCGCATTACAACCGGTGCTCCCCTGCCGCATGGTGCCGATGCAGTGCTGGCCGAGGAATTCTGCCGGCGAACCGAAAATAAGATTATCGCCATCAATACGGCCGATTCCGGACGCAACATCCTGCCCCGGGGCACGGATATCAAGCGTGAAGAACCCGTTGCCGGAAAGGGCTCAAAGTTAAACCCGGCCTTGATCGGGCTGCTGGCTGCCGCGGGTCACGCGTCGGCCGGTGTGTATTCTTTGCCTAAAGTGGGGGTTATTGCCACCGGCGACGAGATCGTCGCTCCCGGAAATACTTTGCCGGAAGGCAAGCTATATGCCAGCAACATGGTCGAAATTTGTTCCTGGCTTTCATTGCTGGGACTGGCATACAGGGCCGATCTGGTTGCAGATCGTAAGGCGGATATCTCCACGGCAATTTCAACGATTTTATCAGATGTCGATTTTTTTATAACCAGTGGCGGTGCCTGGGGAAGCGAAAAAGATCTGATTCTGGAAGTCGTTAAAGATCTTGGCTGGCAGGGGCTCTACCACCGGGTCCGCATGGGCCCCGGCAAACCGGTAGGCTTTGGTCTTCTAAAGAATAAGCCTTTTTTCTTCCTGCCCGGCGGACCGGCCTCAAACGAAATGGCGTTTCTTCAACTCGCAGTTCCCGCCCTGCTGAAAATGTCCGGGGGAAACAGGATTCTCTTTCCATTTGCTTCTGCCCGCTTAAACGAAACCGTTCGGGGTAAAGAAGGGTGGACCGACTTTGTACATGCGCGGTTGGAAAACCGCGATGACCAACTCCGGGTTCTCCCGGCAAAATTGCCCAGCGCACTGCAGTCCATGGCCCAAAAAGACGCCCTGATCATCATCCCCGAGGACCGCGATAGATTGACAGCGGGAGAAAACATTGCCGTTCAACTGTTGTCATTATTTTAGCGTTAAACGTCATTGACTATGTTCAGATAGATGGCGGCAAATGTATTCTTTAGAGCACACCCTTTCAAAAAAATCATTACCCCGGCTTTATTCACAATTATCCGTTAATTTTCTATCATATTGAAATCTATCGTTAATACCCTGTCGCCGTATTGTGGCCCAGTTCTTGCTTTTTGTATAGGCAGATCTAAGGATAGTGTTGATCAGACTTCCAGAAAGGTCCCGGAAAAATGGAAAGCATCAGATCATATATATTGGCCATATCGTTATCGTACGTCACATTTCTACTTGCATTGGTTTGCCTGTAGATCAATTTCAAGCAGCCCGGGTGGAAAGGAATAAGTATGGAAATTTTTATTTTGCTGGCGAGTTCGGTGTTGTTTCTGCTCTTCTGGTTCTTTGGTAACAAGGTCATGAGGTAGTTGATTGGTTAAATAGTTGAATGGTTGATTCGGTTAGTAAGGATGGTATCTATCTGACTATCGGAACATCTTCCCCTCAACTATTTAACTATTCGACTATTTAACTAATTAACCATCCGACTATTTCGCCAATCCATCAATCCTGCCTGTATTTGTTTTTTGTTTCCCAATCACACCCAGCCTATTAAAATCTTTATAGAAAATAGGGGTTGCCCCTGTGTATTCAATGCTTATTGTGAACACTTAAGAGGTGGACTAATAAAAGTGAAAGGAAATTAGATTAACCATGACTCCGGATGTCGTACTGGTTTTTTCTATTCTGGCTGTTTCCGTACTGTTGCTCGTTACCGAATGGATTCCAATGGAGGTGACTGCCCTGCTGTCCCTTGGCGCAGTCGCATTAACCGGTCTTGTCAGCCCGGTTCAGGCGCTGTCGGGTTTCAGCAACCCGGCCGTCGTCACAGTCTGGGCGGTGTTTATTCTCAGCGGCGGATTAACCCTTACCGGTGTTGCAAATGTTATCGGCCGCTTTGTTCTGCGTATGGCAGGTTCCAGCGAAACGCGAATGATCATCGTAATCATGGTAACCGCCGGTGTCATGTCGGCGATCATGAACAACGTGGCGGTTGCGGCACTGATGCTGCCGGTGGTCATGGATATCGCCCGCCACACCAACCGACCGCCCTCGAGGCTGTTGATGCCCCTGGCCTACGGCTCCCTGCTGGGCGGACTGACCACTCAGATCGGTACGCCGCCAAACATCCTCGTCACCGACGCTTTGCGTGATGCGGGGATGAAAACATTTACATTTTTTGATTTTACGCCGGTGGGCCTCATCATCATGTTCGCGGGTATCGCCTTCATGGTTTTGATCGGTCGTCATTTGCTGCCCCAGCGGGATGTTGCAAAGGAATCTTCATCAACCGGTAAAGACAATGACTGGCGCAGCCAGTACGATCTGGAGGAACGGCTGTTTCAGATTCGCGTTCCAGGCAATTCTATACTGGAAAATAAAAACCTCGCGGAAGTTCGAATGGGTTCAGTGCTGGGCTGGAATGTTATCGGTATCACCCGGAAGAATAAAACGCTGCTGGCACCGGGGCCAACCGCCGCCCTGCAGGCCGGAGACCGGCTGACGGTTGAAGGCCGGATCGAGAGCCTAAATGAGCTGAAGAACTGGC
>CAJICI010000498.1_pt1 | contig 16267 bp, 15 predicted proteins | sample 9199571 | NCBI WGS metagenome assembly CAJICI01 (sample SAMEA7708329, study PRJEB35096) | sediment metagenome | biome: marine neritic benthic zone biome [ENVO:01000025]; feature: sediment [ENVO:00002007]; material: shallow marine sediment [ENVO:03000034] sea grass bed [ENVO_01000059] ...
CGCGGATCTGCTGAAATATGTCCAGCATTTTGCTGTCCTGGCCGATGATGTTGCCGAAACTGGTCATTTCAGCGGCCTTCATTTTAAGGCTGAACAGATCGGTAACGTCCCTGAAGGACGACAGGACCCCGGTCAATCTCCCGTCGCCGGTTTTCATACTGGTTATGGTCGCCTCCAGGCGCCGCGGCTCACCGCTTTTGGTATGAATATTAATTGTATAGTCGGAGGTGTCCGCCAGTTCAGGCTCGTCGACGCAAAAGGCACAATGCTCACCGCAAAAGGGGCTGTCAAAGGCTTCATGGCAATCTCGCCCCACGATCTCATCCCGGCTGTAGCCGGTAATACGCTCGGCCTCCTTATTGAAGAAAAAGATGCGGCGGTCCATGTCGTGGGCAATAATGCCCTCTTTAAGATTGTCCAGTACCGTTTCCAGGTTGTCCTGATGGCACATTAAATTTTCAAGTGAGAAATCTGACATGGGCGCAAGTTGCAATTGATTTATAAGTATCTGTAATTATTTTATATTTTATGATATATCTGAATAAAGATGATAAGACTAGCATCTTTAGTACACTTGGTCTTTAAAGTCAAATGGCGTTCATGGCGACCGACCATGGATGTTAGATAGGCGACACAAGGCTCTATGGCCTCCTGGCAGACGGCGGACGGCTGATGGCTGAAGGCTAAAAAATAGATGGCCCACAAATATAATCACACTGCTCCGCCGTTCAGGCCTTCCGCCTTCCGCCGTCAGCCTTCCACCGTTTCTATTTTCCTTGCGCCCTGGGCCTTGAGCCAGTACATCCAGCGATACGCCTAAAGCTCATAGGGAATTCTACGATTCAACCGTATACTTTTGAGGTCGATATGCACATCATAGACCAGTATCTCAACTCCGCTACGGAAAGCGCGCCGCAGCCCCTTGCCGTATTCAGGGTCGATGTGGTCGGCCGGTTTAAAAACCCTGGCATCCATCCTCTGGATAAAATAAAACATGACACAGCGATAGCCGGATTCAACCAGAGCTTCAAGCTCATTTATATGCTTTAACCCCCTGGCGGTTACGGCATCCGGAAAAGCCGCCACCCCGTCGTTAACCAGGGTGCAGTTTTTTATTTCTCCGTAGCAGCTTTTTGCGCCGTGATGGGTTAAAACGAAATCAAGGCGTGTATGGTCGTTTATTTTAACCTCACGATCCACACGGTCATAGCCGGTTAATTCGGGGACCACTCCAGCCTTAATCGATTCAACAACCAGCCGGTTCGGCACCAGTGTATTTACCCCTACCAGGGAAGTGGGCATTTTGATGAGTTCCCAGGTATAGTTTAATTTTCGTTTGGGATTGTTGTGCGTGGAGAGATAAACCGGTCGCCCCGGTTGGCGGCATCCCGACATGCTCCCGGTATTGGGGCAATGGGCGGTGACGATGGTACCGTCATTTAGTTTAACATCCGCTAAGAATCGTTTGTAACGCTTGATCAGCGTTCCCTGTATCAGTTCCGGCCATTGCAGGCCCTTAAAATTTGTAGGAGGCTTCGGTTTTGCCATAGCCATTGAATCTTTTTATCTGATGAACATTGTAACGTTTAGCAAATCCTTCTACCAAATTGCGTTTATGTTCCCAGATCCTTTTTACGAGGTCCGAAGTCACACCGATGTAAAGTGTACCATTGCGTTGGCTTGCCAAAATATAAACGGCTGGTTGTTTGTTCACTGACGCCCCCTGGATTCCGGCTTCCGCCGGAATGACGACCCTTCAAGCCAATTTTGATAACGTTTATGCCTCTCCGAGGTGCAGGTGATAGTAGCTGGGGGCCATCAAGGGAGAGGGGACTTTTTGACTTATTACGGGTTCAGCAAATAATTCTTTTCGATGAAGTCTGCCAGCGGCACGATGTCCTCCATACCGAAAACCGGGACTTCAACGGACATATTAACATCAGTAACTATGGCGATCAGGTTGGGATCTTCAGCCAGTAGCGCCTTCTGGTGACGTGCGGCACGCACGACCTCGATTTTCGGCTTCTTCTCCCCTTTATATCCTTCGGTGATCACCAGGTCCATATCGTCAAAATAATTAATCAGGCCGTCCAGATTGCCCGCGTGATCGTTTTTGACCATCGCGATTTTCCCCGGTGATGCAATAATAACAGTTTCTGCTCCCGCATCCTTGTGGCGCCAGCTGTCTTTGCCGGTTTTGTCCATTTCAAAAACGTGATGGGAGTGTTTAATGGTACCGATCCGATAGCCCCGATTTTTTAGAACCGGGATTAATTTTTCGATCAGGGTGGTTTTACCGGTCTGGGACCGGCCGGCGATGCAAATTATGGGTGTCATAGTTCAATCTTCGTCGAAATATAGCTTTCAATTCCATCCCGGAGCGTTGCCTCGTTCGAGGAATATTATGGTGTTGCGGGTTCCGGGTTACGTGTTTCGAGTTTCGCGTTGCGGCGTTATAATGATCCAAGAGCGAAAACTATGTTGCCGGAGGTGGATTGTCAAGCCAAATGACAGGTCGAAATTTGAAATCTTGCTGCCACTGCAAAAACACCTGAACGGTTTAAATGAATGGTCAGAAATCATTTTTCCCCTCCCTGTCATTCCCGCGCAGAACCTGCCCTCGTGCAGACGGGGGCGGGAATCCAGAAAACATAGAATGCCTGACCTGGATGCCCGCCTGCGCGGGCATGACAAAAAGAAAACTCGACTTCTGATCTAATTTTCACAGAATATCTGCTTTATTGATAACCCGTGTTTAATGCTTATGATTGATCAGTTTCGGCAATTATTTTTAGCCGGCCTTTTAGCAGGAGAACACATGGCAGCGATTCTGGAAGTTAAAAACCTCGTTAAAAAATACAACAGCGTTGAGGCCGTCAACGGGGCCAGCTTCAGCGTTGAGAAGGGGATTTGCTTTGGCCTGCTGGGCCCGAACGGGGCCGGTAAAACCACTACCATCGAGGTTATCGAAGGCGTCATCAGGCCCACTTCCGGTGAAATTATTTACAAAGGCCAACCTCGAACCCCGGCATTTAAAGATGAAGTCGGCATTCAGTTCCAGACCACTTCTCTGCTGGCATTCATGACCGTCCGCGAAACCCTGGAAACCTTCCAGAACCTTTATCGCAATCATGCCGATATCGACAGATTGGTTGAAATGTGTCAACTGGGCGACTTTCAGCACCAGTACAACGACAAGATCTCCGGCGGTCAGCGGCAGCGGTTCCTGCTGGCCATGTCGCTGATCAATCAACCTGAGTTGCTGTTTCTGGACGAACCCTCCACCGGGCTTGATCCCCAGGCACGACGCAATCTGTGGGATTTGATTCAAACAATTAAACAGGAGGGCAAAACGGTGATTTTGACCACCCATTACATGGAAGAGGCTCAGTATCTGTGTGATGAAATTGCGATCATGGATTACGGCAAAATTATTGCGCGCGGAACCCCACTTGAATTGATCAAGCAGTACAGCCCTGAAATGACCGTTGTTTTACCTGCCGACAACTTTGATACCAGCCTTGAAAAACTGCCCCTGCCGTATCGGAAAGTTAATGGTACCGTTGAAATAAAAACCGATGACGTCAATTCCTGCCTGGATCTTCTCATATCGCGCAGTGTTGACCTGTCGGATTTGACGGTGAGATCTCCCAGCCTGGAATCTGTATTTTTAAATTTAACCGGAAGACAATTGCGAGATTGATGATGAGCTTCAAACGATTCTGGACCATGTTCAAGGCAAGAAACCGTGAGTTTTTCAGAGATCGCGCGGCCTTCGGGTGGAATTTCCTGTTTCCTTTCCTGATTGTAGCGGGCTTCGGTGTCATTTTCGGTTCCAAAGCTTATACAGAGTACAAAATCGGCCTGTTCCCCCATGAATCAGTTATCGTTAATCCGGCAAACAATGATATACCGGATGAATTTCGCAAGATGCGTTACATCGAATTTATCGGGATACCATCCAAAGCGGAAGGGCTGGACAAGCTGCAGCACCACAAAATAGATTTCCTGCTGAAACTGGGCACAACCCCTTACGAATACTATGTCAGTGACGCCTCTCCGAAAGGCTACGTCATCGAACAGATGTTCACGGCCAGCCTGATGCCACCGGAACTCAAGTCAAATGCGCAAAAGCAGGAAATAAAGGGTACCGCCATTCGCTACCTGGATTGGCTGTTTCCGGGGATTCTGGCGATGAACATGATGTTCAGCTCCCTGTGGGGCGTGGGTTATGTTGTGGTGCGCTATCGCAAAAACGGGGTCTTAAAACGGTTAAAGGTCACGCCGTTAAGCGCATTTGAGTATTTATCCGCCCAGGCTCTGTCACGGATCTTTTTGCTCATGTTCACCTTGCTGGTGGTGTGGATTGGGTGTGATTTTATCTTCTCATTTGTCGTGCTGGGATCCTACATCGATCTTTTTATTATTTTCTTTCTGGGGAGTATGAGCCTGACAGCCCTGGGGCTGGTTCTGGCCTCCAGGGGTACCAGCGAAGAATTTACCACCGGCATCCTGAATTTCATTTCCTGGCCGATGATGTTTTTATCCGAAGTCTGGTTTTCCCTGGAGGGGGCGCCCGAATGGGTGCTGAATGCATCGCGCATTTTTCCCCTCACCCACATCCTGACGGCCGTACGCAAGATCATGCATGACGGCGCCGGATTACTGGATGTCAGTATCGAGATAACCATCCTGACCCTGATGACACTGGGGTTTTTGGGGTTGGGGGCCGCCCTATTCTCCTGGAACAAGTAAAATTCGTACCAGAGGCGCGCCTTAGGGCCCATGGCCGCGTTGCGAAGCGCTTCAAAATGCTCACGTACTGACGTGTACGCTCCGCTTTTGAACCGGCTTCGCGCCTTGCCATGAACCCTAATTCACGCCTCTGGTACGAATTTTATTTTGGGAGCGTACCAGAGGCGCGCCTTAAGGCCCATAGCCGCGTTGCGAAGCGCTTCAAAATGCTCACATACTTTTACAGATGACAGAGGACAGACGACAGGGGTCAGAGGCAGAAATTTCAGAACATCAGAGGCTTGTCGAATACCTATATATTCATAAAAATTGATATTCGATCCCGCTGGTTTTTAGCGGGGTTGGATACCAAAATTCTCATAAAATTAGATATCCAATCCCGCTGTCTTTTAGCGGGGCCATGATCGCTTATCCACATTTTTGTGATGAATTTTAGGCCTTTTTACCGGGGATGATATTTTTTTTGGTTGGAATAAAATCAGCGATGAAATGGGTTGAGTGGATGACGGCGGTGATTTTAAGGTAGAGGTACAATGCCGGAATGGCTGTCAGATAGATCATGCTGACGGGCATCTGATTTGAAAAATCCTGTAACAATAAGAGACTCCAGACCAGCAGGAAGATCTCCAGTACTGCGGCCAGGGCGCCGAGCAGAAATTGCCGCACGTAAAAATAGCCGCCGCCGGGGATGACGATGGCCAGAAACGCAGCCATCAGCCTGCTCTTAAAATTCAGCTTGCAGTTGGCGCACTCATACTTGTTTTCAATCAACCGGCGAGCACATTGCGGACAGATATGAATTCGCCCGGCCAGCTGGGCTTTGGTTCCCGACAGCGGGATACTTTTTTTGAGCAGCGCCCGGATCTTTTTGCGTTCCTGGGCCGCAATGGCTTTAAATTTTTCAACCGGTCCGGTATTCGCGTATTGGACCACCAGTGTGCCTCTTTTCAACGAGATGGATTGACAGCCGGCGTAGGCCATCTGGGCCAGAGAATCCTTGTATTTGTAGGAAGTTGTTGTGGGAATATGAATAATCCGCTGGTTGGTAAAAACAAACAGGGAGCGCTTGAGGTAGCTAAAGGCAAAACCGGTCAGATACTGCCCCATGGCATTAAGCGGCGCATATCCGGTTGTCACCAGTATAATGTGCTCGTTTCGTCGTAAAAAGGGCTTTATCGGACCTAATTTGACAAACAGTTTGCGCTGGCGTTTTTCGATGCGCTTTTTGTAGATTCCTTTATGATTTGAAAACAGGGACTTGCGATCAACAGGAAGCCCGAAGACCTTTGGGCTCATAAATCCCGCCGGCTGAAAAACCGCATCTGCCATCTAATGCTGCTCCTCCGTAAAAAAGGTTCAAAGGTTCTGGGTTCAGCGTTCAGGGTTGACAAGCTTCCTAGCCCGCTGTTGAAGGATCCTGGCACGAATTAGAGAAAATGCACTTATCTGCACCACGTCTTGAAGGCAAATTCTGAAACTCAGAACCTTGAGCCCTAGACCCTGAACCTAAAGCGATTATCTCAAAAGATTATTAGAATCTATGATAATATCGGCCTAAAGCAGAAAAATATTTAACTCGAATGTGAGCTATACATACCCAACCAGGATACCCGAATCATTGGGGCTCTGAATAGGAATACGCTTAATGTCCCTGGCACCGGCCGCTGTCAGCATCTCAGTCAGCTGAGCTTCAGAATAGGATTGGCCGGAATCTGTTCCAAGAAGCATATTCAACGAAAACAGTGCCGGAAAGAGCGGACCATCCATGCTGTTATTTAATATGAACTCATGAATAATAATCATACCCCCCGGCTCAAGGGCATCCACCGTTTTTTGAATAATCATCCGGCAATCTTCCGGACCCTCACCGTGCAGAATGTGTGATAGCCAGGCCACATCATAACGTCCCTCAACCGGGTCCTCGAGGTAATTGCCATCCATGAAATTGATCCGGTCGGCCAGATTGAACTTTTGTATTGTCCGTTCAGCGAACGGCCGGGTCGTCGGCAGGTCATACACGGTTGCTCGCAGACGTTCATTGTTGATACAAAAATGAATGGCATAGGTTCCGGGACCACCGCCCAGGTCGAGCAGATGTTTTCGATCGGATACATCCAGGGCTGGAACGATTTGGGGAGCCAGGCCCATGGCGAGGTTAAACATCCCCATCAGAAAACTTTCGCGCCATTCCTCTTTGCTGTGAGAGGACCGGTCTCTCCGGGGCTGACCCGCAATCACGGCCTTGTCCAGCTGTGACCAGGATTCCACCAGATGGTGATGGTGCATAATGATGTGACCAAGATACTTGGGGGAGTCTTTGGCGAGAAATTCTCTGCCGAAGGAAGTGTTGGCGTAGGTTTCGTTTTGTTTTTCCAGCAACTCCATGGCCACCAGCGCATCCAGCAGCCTCACAACGCCTCTGGCGGCCCCATCAACTCTTCGGGCAATGTCAGCGGCGGTAATCTCCCCGTCTCCGATAACGGTGAACAGATCGATTTTAACGGCGGCGTGCAGGACGCAGGTCTTCCAGAAAAATCCTGAAACTTCGAGCAATTCTCCGGGATTCCAGTTTCGCGCAGTCATACTGTGAGCCTTGAGGCCATTGCTCCCTTCTATTCTTGGGGGGTCAATTCCGCGGCAAGCTGCTGCGGTGTCATGGTCCAGAACGGCGTGCCGTCCTTTGTCAGGCGTACCTTTATTATCTCGGTATTGGGATCCTGCTTTATTTTTGAGGCCATGAAAATGTCCTTGCCGTTAATTTCAGCCCAAACGCCTTTTAGCTTGATGCGGTCATTCTTCTTCAGGCGAATTTCGCTGGGTTTACGGTACCATGTGGGGCATAAATGAACCTCATAGATATAGGCACCCTCTCTCACATCCAGCGCGGTTGCCGGTGACATTCCAGGCATGGGTACAACTTCTTTCAGGCGTACCACCCATGCTCTTATTTTTTCATATTCGCGAACATCATAGAGTTTGTTATAGGGGCTGTCTATCTCCCAGCCCTGCATGTCCTTTTTTTCTTCAGCAATGGTTTGGCTGAAACCAAAAGTGATAGATATCAAAACAAGCATTGATATTATCATTAACCGCCTGGATTGTATTTTCATGTGGCCCTCCTTGGTATTCGAAACACTTAATACAAGATTCTGAACCTGTTCGGCTTATTGATAATATATATTATATCTATTGATAGGACATTTGCAACCATGAAAAGGGCGTCGTCACTCGTTTTTGGTATCTGGTATCTGGTAAGCATAAAAGCAATTTTCGTTATATTTTCAATTAATTAAGCAATTATCAACCCCCCGGCTAAAGGGAAATGCCGCGGTCTGATCAAAACTGATCTTCAAATTAAGACCCGGAGTGCCTTAAATCAAATTTATTGAAATATTATCAAATAGTTATGCTACCAGGGGATTATTTTTCGTTCCTGGAAAAAACCACCATTGGGTCCATCATCGGGCAAGGTGGACAGCCAGACCGGTGTGTCGGCGCCCTGCTCAGGGGACAGCGGGGCGCCGGCGCCTCCCAGGTCGGTTTTAACCCAGCCAGGGCAGGCCGAATTCACCAGGATATTCTCGCCTCTGACCTGGCTGGCAAACAGGGTGGTGATGCCATTAAGGGCATTCTTGGAAAGGCGGTAAGCCGGCGATTGCAGGTCTGTATAGCCGGATTCAGGATCCGCCATTTCGGTCAATGACCCCAGGGTGCTGGAAATATTTACAATACGGCCGTAGTTGTGCTTGCGCATCAGGGGTATGCAGAGCTGGCAAAGTTGCAACGGGCCATAAAAATTCGTCTGCATGGTGTTACGTACGGTCTGCTGCGCAACCTCAAGAGACGAATCATCATCATTGAGCTTGATACCGGCATTGTTAACCAGGACGTCCAGTCGGCCGTGTGATTTTGCTATCTCGTTTACCGCCGCTGTGATGCTGCTGCTGTCGGCCACATCAAGCTGAATAAAATATACCGCCAAACCTTCTGCCTGCAGCCGCAAGCAGGCCGTTTCACCACGCTTAATGTCCCTGGAGCCCATCAGAACAGTAATATCGCGGGATGCGATACCGCGACAGATTTCATAACCGATGCCTTTATTCCCGCCGGTCACCAGCGCCAGGCGTTTGGTTTTTTGGGTCATGGTCTCCTGTCCCTTCAGGCCGAATAAAGCAATTTCCCCTCCCCGTATACCGCCTCAGGATAACTTGCCATGTCAAAGGGATCGCTGCCCCAGCAGACAAAAGAGGCCCATTTGCCCCGCGCGAGGGTGCCAAGCCGGTCATCCATGCCAAGAATGGCGGCATTTCCGCGGCTAATCAGTTCTATGGACTGCTGACGGCTCATGCCCGACCGCAGGAACCAGCGGGTTTGCAGGAAGAGCTGTCGAGAAAGCGTCACCGGGTGGTCGGTCATCAACCCAATTTGCACGCCGCTGGCCAGCAAATGGCCTATATTGCGCCAGTTCTCGTGCTTTAGTTCAACTTTATAGGCAAAAGAGTCAATGGGGCCGTATACGACGGGTATTTTTCTTTTCTTTAACTCCTGGAAGATTTCCGGCTGGTGGACATCCATGGCATGTTCAATGGTAACTTTAAGTTTAAATTCGTCTACCAGTCGCAGCAGGGCTGCGATGTCATCGATTTTGTGAACATGCGACCGCAGGCGCAATTTGCCGGATAGCAATTCGCGCAAAATCTGATCCTCCGCAGTAAATGTGATTTCCGCTTTTTTGGCCCCCCTGGCTTTACGGTATTTTTTAACCTTTAAGCGCACTTCATCCAGCCTGCCTCGCAGAATCGCAATGGCTCCCATTCGGGTGGTGGGACGTTGTCCTTTCCAGTCGGTCGTGGATTTGGGATTGTACCCGAAGGCGGCCTTCAGGCCGGCACGGCCGATGAGGGCCTCTGAACTGTTTGGGGAAAAATTGCGAATGACGGCTGATTTGCCCCCTATGATATTCCCGCTGCCCGGAACGACGCATGAATACAGCACCCCGGCTTCCACGGCATCTTGAAAGGCCATATCGTCCATCTGGACCGAATCAAGAGCATCGGTCAGCGCCAGAATCGAATCAAGATGATCATTGGCCTCGCCTTCACCGCTGGGCTCACCGGAACGCTCCATTCCGATATGGCTGTGAGGATCGATAAAGGCCGGGGTCAATACATCATAGCGACCAAGCAGTTCACCTCTGGCGGTCCTGGAAATACCGCTGATGTTCGTTCCGCTGAAAGTCAGGTACTTGTCATGGACTATGGATTTCCCGGTATAAATTGTTTTGGCATGTACACAGTTCATCATTACCTCTCCATAAAACGTATTCTGGTATTTGATTTATTCATTTCACCGCCCGCTGCGCTCGAGGCGCAGAGGACGCAAAGTGACTATTTCTTTTCAATTTCTGGTGAGGGTCCAGAAATTGAAAAACAACAGGCCTTCGGGCTAAAAATTCGACGTTGTCCACTATTGACACCGCTATATTTAAAGCTGATTTAATATACAGCACGTAGTGCTTGAGGGTTTGCATTTGCCGGCCTCTCACCGGCAAATACAAAATAAATAACTCTGCGCTCTTAGCGCCTCTGCGGTGAATAAAACTCTTAAAATTAAACTGTTAATTGACTTAATGACTACTGTATTAAGAGCAAATTCTGGCATATTTCATCTGGTAAACGTTTTCGCCACCCTCTTTGAAAACATAAAATAGGGTATCCAGATGGCGCCGGCTACAATTGTTCTAACGAAATTGGTGGTTGTATCCAGATTCATCGAGCTGCCGCGGATAAGGAATAAATTGATAACCAAATAATCGGTGCTGACAAAAATCATATTGGCGGCCAGAAAGATATATACCTGCACGGGAACCCGCCGGCGCCGTTGGAAAAACCATACAATTATAAGAATCGAGTATATAAAAAAGGCGCTGCTGCCCACCAGCTCAAAAATGACCAGAGGTGCCCACAGGGTATGGTAACCGGGATTTGAGGGTGTTGTCAGTGCCGTCCAGTTGTCAGATAATATTGCTGGAAACAGGTTTGTAACAAGTGAATAAAGCGTCTGCACCGGATAGAGCACCAGGCCAAATGCGAAAAGAATTAACCACCCGCCTATTTTGTCATAGGTTTTACCGTTGTCTTGTCCGGAATAGCTGTCCTTCATCGATCGCTCTCTGCCGGTTGCAGTTTGTCGTACAAGATGTACTTCCTGGATTTTGCATGAGTCGGAGGCTTTCATATGCAAGATTCAGGATCTTAAAAGTTCATCATACGCTTCTCATAGTAAATCATTGGCTCATAACCAAAAACAGCGTTTAAATGATGCATAAAAGCATGGCGTCCTTTAGTCTGCCATAATTCCGTAACGGAATTATCCACCTCCCGGTAAAAGGCGTCAATCTCCTCGGAAGATGCCGGAGGGTCGTTCTTCAAATCACTGTCGGCAACCCGGGCTACCAAATTCAGCCACATTTGACTGACCCCGGCAATGTAGTAGGGCCAGGTTTCCTGGATTGATTCAGGCCATTTCGGGTCGCTGGTGTCCTTGATGTTGGGGCGCTTAATTTTAGCTGGATTGCTATAGACAACCTCGTCAAGAAAACCACCGGCAAGGTTGTCGATTACAACTGGATTCTTTTTCAGGTCTTCAAATATTTGCTGAGCCGTCCGGGGGGAGCTGTAAAACCAGAAGGTAAACTGCCGACCGTGCGCATCACGGTTTGCCCGTCGATGAAAGCGCCATAAATGAATGTCACCGCTGTACCTGTCCAGCAGCGGCATGATCACCTGGTGGGCGATGTATAGATCCATATGCCAGATTGCTTCGGTGTCGGGCGGCCAGTTCATCCGATAACGAGCATACCACCAGCCGCTGCCGGAAGGCAATTCTTCAGGTGGTATTGCTTTAACTTCATGTTGAGAAACCTGACCCAGTGAGGAACAACCCACGAGTAAGGCCAACATTAAAAATCCTACAGTCATCCAGGTACGAGATACTTTATTAGGCACCATCAACCTCCTGTGGGTTAGTTGATTAGTTGATTGGTTGATTGGTTAAATAGTTGAACGGCTGATTGATCCGAACTTGATATGAGGTTGGTTAACCTTTGTCTCGCACAAAGGTTATCGTCAGACCTCTGGCAAAACGGCCCGAAGGGCCATAAAATGCTTATAACCTTTGACTAATCAACCAATCAACCAGTCAACCAATTAACCTATTTTCTTTTAAGATGATAGTCTTTTGCCAAAAGACAATTGTCATCAAGCAATTCACCGAGTTTGTCTTTAATAGCACTGTTATCAACTGCCGGGTAGGCTTTTAAATTCTCATTGAAATCCGGCACCCGGTATAGGAAGTTGCCCACGGCTTCGGAGCGGACGCGGCGCAGGCTGACGCCATATTTTAATTTGGCGAGCCAGTGCGCATTGAGCTCCTGCTCGAATTGACCGCGCATGGGCAACGCCAGGTAGGGTTTGCGAAGATAGAAGGCTTCAGTCATCAGCGTAAACCCGGCGGTGGCCATTACAGCCTTGCAGGAAGCAAAATCCGCCAGAAAACCCTCCCGGCTGAAAGGTTTAAACACGAGGTTGCCGTCCTGCTCGTGACGGTCATAACCATAGACCAGAAAGGTTTCCCGGGAAAAGGATTTCAGGATTTTGAGAAAGGACTCAAATCCGCTGGTCAGGTAGATCAGTATGTGATCAGCGTCTGAAGGCTGCAGCTCTATTACTTCCCGTCGCAATATGGGAGGAAAAAATAAGGTACGGTCGTTTTTGGCATCACCGTAATAGAAAGTGGTTACCAGAGAGACATCAGGTCGCGGCACCATGGCGCGGATCACGCTGATGGTCATCCGGCGTTCGGCCTGAAGCCGCTCGGGACATGGGTAGGTCATATAACGGATACGATGCTGGTTGTCGATGGTAATCAGAGGCAGGTCGTAATGATGGGCCAGGTATGCGCACATGGGCTCAAAATCGGTTATTACACCATCAGGCAAAAACGTTTTAAAGATGTCCTTGCGAAGGGCATTGAGCCTTTTGTGCCCCCGGGGCAATCGTTGAAGGTTGTCGGTAAATGTTTTGACTTTTGATACCTTATTGTCCGAAGAGGCGATATGAAGCCCTTCGGTTTCAAAAACATCAAAATCATCTTTCAGGTTGCGGTAGCCCCGGTCATAACTGACCACTTTAACCTGGTGCCCCAGATCCAGCAGATGATCAAGCATCTCCCTGGCCCGCGAAGAATGCCCCGAACCTTCACCCGATACGCCATATACAATTTTCGCCAAACCATTCTCCCTTAAACGATTATTTAAGCGTTCCCTATTCCAATTTCCATCTAATAATTCCGCATTCCCCATTCCGAATTCCGCATTCTTAATACCGGAAGGGGTCGTGTTGAAGAAGAAGTGCTAAAGTCCAAAGGCGTCCAAAGCTTTACGCGCCACAACATCCCCCCATTCCTGCACGAAATGACCGGCATCATCAATCTCAAAAGGCTCCGGACAACCTTGAATAAATTTCCGCAGGCTCTTCATCACCGGTGGCCCGAGGACCGGATCCTTCATTCCGACAGCCATAAACGATTCGCCGCTCCACGCGGTTTTGAGCCACTCCCGTGCCCGGCGGGAGAGTTCGGCCCCCGGGGCCTGGGGATGATCGGGAACCATCGCCGGAAATCGCCGCACGCCGGCCTTGTATTGGTCATCGGGAAAGGGTGCGTCGTAAGCCGCTACCTCCCCGTCCGATAACATCGGGCAGGAGCGTTTCATAAGCTGGCCGATATTAAAGTCGGGAGTTTCCTGAACGTATTTACGCCAGGCTTTGAAGCCTTTGGAAAGCTCCACATCGCCGGTACCCAGGGTTGTATTCATAACTAACAGCCGTTTAATCCTATCGGGCAGATCCATGGGCAGAGTCAGGCCGAGCAGGCCGCCCCAATCCTGGCATACAAGAACAATTCCGGACAGATCCAGATAATCGATAAAAGCCAGCAGTGATCCGCGATGAAAATCAAACTGGTAGACATCGTCCTGTACCGGTTTGTCCGAGCGCCCGAAACCAAAATAATCCGGCGCCACCACGCGGTGCCCGGCCGCCGTAAAAACGGGAATCATTTTACGGTAAAGATAACTCCAGGTCGGCTCGCCATGCAGGCACAGAAAAGTTATGGCGGCATCCTGCGGGCCTTCATCCAGATAGTGCATCCGCAACCCCTCATAGCCTTTTAAATCTTCCAGATAGTTGGGTGTGTAAGGAAAATCAGGCAGGCCATGAAATTGCTCCTCGGGAGTTCTTAATACATCAGACATTACGCACCTCCTTTTCTAGAAGCTATCTCAAAAATGTCTTCTGGCCCAAACTCTTCGTTGGTGCCTCATGTTATATCCTCGAAATACTGATGTATTCCTGCGGTATAACACTCGGCCCCGCCTCGATTTTGAACCAAAATCCTATTTTCGAGAAGGTTTCTATTAAAAACGGTTTCAAAACAAATTAATGATAATCGATCCGGCTGTCAAAAACAATTCATTAATAATTTGCTTAATCATTTGCCAAGATTTATATTCAGGTTTATACTCAGTACTCGCCGTCGGCGATTGGTTAAATAGAAAAATAGTTGATTAGTCAAATAGTCTAAGGATCTGGTCATCTTATGGTCCTGACGGCCCTGTTGCTGGTTGAATTGAACCGCGAAGGTCGCAATGCTTTTCATGTAGATCGGAAGCATCGGCCACTTCAACTATTTCTCTATTTAACTAATTCCCTATTTGACTAACCCGCAGGAGGATAACATGAAAACCGCCGAAGACATCATAAAGGACAAACAGCGTGACATTGAGTGGATTTCCTGGGATCAGACGGTTCATCAAACCTGTCAAAAAATGATCGAAAAAAAAATCGGTGCGATTGTCATTAAAAAGGATGATGAATTTGTAGGCATCTGGTCGGAGCGAGACCTGTTGCGCAATATCTGCAATGAAAGCTTCGATCCGATGACTGCCAAAATCAGTGACTACATGAGCTCCCCGATTCATTCCGCCCCCCACAGCACACGGATTCATAAACTGGAGGAAATGTTTCTGGGGTTGTTCCTGCGCCATTTGATGATCGAAAAAGACGGTGACTACATTGGCATGCTGTCCATCGGAGATGTCCTGCGGGCCGGCCTGCTTGAAAAGCATCGGCAATTTGAGGAGCTGAATGAATTTGTCAGCTGGGACTATTATGAAAACTGGCGAATCGGAAGAAGCAAAAAACGCTGAATCCCTTATCCTGATCCATCCCGTTCTGGGTTACCACCATCAATGGACCCTGATTTGATATCTTAAAGAAATACAATGATTCGAAAAACGGAAACTCTGGTCATCGGTGCCGGCGCCATTGGTATTTGCTGCGCCTTTTATCTCAATCAGCTGGGAAAAAATGTTACCGTAGTTGATAAAGACAACATCTGCGCGGGAGCCTCCCACGGAAACGCCGGCCTGATTGTCCCCAGCCACAGCATCCCGCTGGCTGCCCCCGGTGTCATCACCAAGGGCCTTAAGTGGATGTTTGATCCTGAAAGTCCGTTTTACATTAAACCCCGCCTCGACCGCCAGTTCCTTTCCTGGCTCTGGAAATTCCGCGGCGCCTGTACCGATGCCAACGTCAACAGAGCACTACCGGTTATGAGCGAACTTAATGCCGCCAGCCTGGAGTTGTTCGACGAGCTGGCTGCCCTGGAGGGCGTTGAGTTCAATTTGGAAAAAAAAGGCGTTGTCCAGATTTTCAAAACTCGCAAGGAATTTGACAGCGGCGTTAAAGATGCCAGGCGCTTACAGGAATACGGGGTAGAGAGCAGGGTTCTCAAACATAATGAATTGGAAACCCACATCCCGAAAACGCAGATCGCCGCTGTCGGCGGCATATTTTTCCCCCAGGATGCCCAGCTGATCCCCGACCGTCTGGTTCATCAGCTGGCCCGTCACCTCGAAAGCAACGGGGTTGAATTACTGACGTCCGCCGAGGTTCTGGGATTCGAAAGTTCCGGCCGCAGGGTCACAACGGTCAAGACAACACGGGGTGACATCGAGGCCGAAGAAGTCATTGTCGCCGGCGGTTCATGGTCCGTTGGTCTGGCGCGCCAGCTGAACATTAAGTTGCCCATGGAACCGGCCAAAGGCTACAGCGTGACCTATGAGCGCCCGCCGGACTGCCCTGACATACCGGTAATGCTGGCCGAAGCCAAAGTAGTGCTGACCCCCATGGACGACATGCTGCGAATTGCCGGCACCCTGGAGCTGGCGGGATTTGACATGTCGATCAACAACCGCCGCCTGCAGGCCATCCTCAAATCCGTTACCAAATACTTTCCGGACTTCAACGCCGATTCCCTGGAATTAATTGAGATCTGGCGCGGCCTGCGCCCCTGCTCCCCTGACGGCCTGCCCTACATTGGGCGTCCCCATCGCTATGAAAACGTCATCATCGCCACCGGCCACGGCATGAAAGGCATTTCCCTGGCGCCC
>CAJICI010000168.1_pt1 | contig 15827 bp, 14 predicted proteins | sample 9199571 | NCBI WGS metagenome assembly CAJICI01 (sample SAMEA7708329, study PRJEB35096) | sediment metagenome | biome: marine neritic benthic zone biome [ENVO:01000025]; feature: sediment [ENVO:00002007]; material: shallow marine sediment [ENVO:03000034] sea grass bed [ENVO_01000059] ...
ACCGGATACGGTCTAAATTGCGATTATGAGACGGCTTATGCTTTTGAGCTGGCCGGTGCCAGGTCTGAGAGGGTTCACATCAATTCCCTTATTAACGGTTCGGTAAGTCTGAAAAAATTTCAGATCCTCGTCTTTATCGGGGGATTCAGCTGGGGTGATGACCATGGTGCCGGTGTCATTCAGTCCGTGCGGCTAAAGACCAATGTCGGGGATCAGATTTTAGAATTCGTGGCCAAAGGCAACCTGGTACTGGGTATCTGCAATGGATTTCAAACCCTGGCCAATTTTGGTCTGCTGCCGGGTTTGTCGCAGGATTATCAGAAACGATCTGTGGCACTCACCTTCAATGATTGCGGAAATTTCAGAAACCAGTGGGTGACCCTCAAGGCAGACCCGAATTCACCCTGCATATTTACCCGGGGAATTGATGTTGCCGAATTACCCGTGCGTCACGGCGAAGGCAAATTTTTTACCGATGATGATACGCTGGCAAGTTTGAAGGCCGATCACCAGGTGGCCCTGCGATATGCACTGCCTGACGGTCAGACCGCTGATGGGCAGTTTCCCCACAACCCCAATGGCTCCATTGCCGATATCGCCGGGATTTGTGACCCTACCGGTCGAATTTTTGGCCTGATGCCCCACCCCGAAGCCTACAATCACCGGACCAACCACCCGGACTGGACTCGCCGTCGGGAACAGCAACGGCATTCTGACACCTCCCAACCGGAAGCGCATCCCGTGGGGATCCGCTTTTTTCAAAATGCGGTTGATTTTGTTTCCAGTTAATTACCATTAAGAAATACGAATTACGAAATTGTATTGCGAATTTCAGGCCATCACCACCCCCGGACTATTAACTTTTTTAAGAAATTATAAAGATATTTAATGGTTGCTTTTCAGGCCGTTCCTGCCCTTCGATACTATCGCCGGTCCCATCCTTTTTTTTCGGTTTCGTGATAAACCATTAATTTTCAGCAGGTTACCAATCAAAGTGCGGTTAAAACGAAGATTTTCCGGCAATATTTTCACTCTTCCTGGATTCCTAAAAACCCCGAAAATACAGATTTGAGTTCGAAATTAGTATTTTTCTCCTAAACTGAAGGCCACTAATAACCGATAAAAGGTACTGATATGGCCCATTGCTTTTCCAGCTTTTCTGTCCGGCAGTCATCATCAACCAGTAAATAAAGTTTATATTGTTAATCCAAATGATTAACCGGTTGTTTGAATTTGCCGGTGCGAATTGCGGATCCTTTCTGCCCAAGAAAAAATAAACTGGCACAAGTTTTGTATCGTATAGGTTTGAATTGTATTAGGAGCTGAAGACCATGCGGAAAAATTCAGGATTTACTGCGTTCGAACTTGCCGTATCTCTGGCCATTATGGTGATTATTGCGGCCTTAATACTGCCGCCTTATTTAAAATGGCTCAGAGGGCACCGTCTCAGAGGGGCGGTGACGAATATGATGGCTGATCTGGAAATGGCCAAAATCAGGGCCATTCGAGAAAACGCCCTGATCGCCGTACAGTTTTGCCAGGATCGCTACACCATCTTCAACGAAAACGGTGACGCAAACTATGTCTGCGGCACAGCCGGCAGGGAAGTGTACCGGAATCGAAAACTGCCGGCAGGTGTTGAAATTGATATGGCCAACTTAACCTTTGCCAATGACCGAACCCGGTTCAATGGCCGAGGTCTACCTGATGGCGTAACCATTGCGCAGAAAATACCGATCAGAAACCAAACCAGCGGTCAGGAGATTTCGGTCAATCGCCTGGGATATATGACCGTGCAATGAGGATTATGAGACCCATGGAAACCCGCTTAAAACCTGATCTTGCAGACAACCAGCAAGGATTTTCGATTATTGAAATTTTAATCGCCATGGCGATTCTGGCCCTGGCAATGCTGGCGGCGGCGACCATGCAGCTGGGTTCCATCCGTAATAATGCCAGCGGAAACATCGTTACCCAGGCAAGTATGCTGGCCAAAGCTCAGATAGAAGTGCTTAAAAATACGCCTGAAATTGATGACATAATTGATGGTGATGAATTTAATATTGATGCCGATGGTCAACCCGGCGGCATCTACAACCGGTCCTGGAGGGTTGTCAACCGCGGAGCGACCGCCCGGCGGATTACGGTGACTGTCGAGTGGACCAAACGCGGGCAATCGCGAACGATCACAATTTCGTCCAATACGAGGGGCAATGGGGTATGAGGAATAAGCGAGTAAAAAGGCATCGCAGCCAAAGCCGGGCCCGGTTGTTCGGGTTATCGGCCGGCTTTACGATGATGGAAATGATGATTGGCATGGCCATTTTGTCGATTGCCTTTGGAACCATTTATAAAAGTTTTGAACATCTGAATCGTTCAACGGCAACCGAGAACGTCAAGGCCGGGGTTCAGCAGGCGGCCAGAATTGCGGTTGATTTTATGGTCCAGGACATCCGGCTAGCGGGCCTGAACCCGCTCGAGACGCCCGGGATTGGCATTCAGACTGCCAGCAGCGATAGTATACAATTTACAATGGATGCCAATTTCGACGGTGATGATGCGGACACCTTTGAAAATATCACCTACACCTTTAATGCCGGTTCAGGAACCCTCAGGCAGTTTAATCCGCCACTTGATTCTGAAATATTAATTGATAATGTCTCCGATTTAACTTTCACCTATCTGGATATGGATGATCAGACCACCTCCGATCTGGCTGAAATTCGATCGGTGACTATTTCCCTGACCATGCAACGGCCGGCGGGCCGGGATGAAGATGTATCCAGGACCTATACAACCCGGGTGCGTTGCCGGAATCTTTAATGGCAAAGTGAGATATAACATGCAATTTCGATATGCAAATCCGATGAATAACGAAGACGGTTTCGTCCTGGGCGGAGCCATACTTATATCGGCGATTCTTATCCTGGCCGGCGTTCTGGCGCTGTGGACATCCTCCACCGAGGTCCAGGTGGTTCGCAATGAGGGATTGATGGTCCGTGAGTTTTATGATGCCGAGGGTGGGGTTATCGATGCTCTGGCCAATTATAATAACGGGACGACCGACTGGCTGACCAACACCTTTCTTTCCACCCCCGAGTCCAGCGCCTCTAATGTGGTTGTCTCCGAAGATAGCCTGGGCAAGGCGGTCGCCACCATAGAGGTTCGCTGCATCACCGATCAGCCATACACTACCGGCCTGAGCGCTGAGGCCGACAATTTACCCCTTCAATCCCACATCGGCCCGCCGCCGACAGGATCCGGTTATAGCCTGAGGTATTTTGAAGTGCGCCGATACGGGATTACCGGCAAATCCAATGACGGGAATTCGACCATTCAGGTGGGGGCCTGGAAGGTATTTAACAAATATAATTAAGGAATCGCCACCTGCCATATTCAGGTGAAGGGTTTAGGTCGTAAAAAGGAGTCAGACATGAAAAAAACGATATTGCTGCTCACCGTGTTGATCATGAGCCTGCCGGGACTGCTGCGTGCGGATGATACCGAAATCTATGGTACGATTACCAGCGTTTCCCTGGAGCCCAACGTCCTGATTATTTTTGACTCTTCCGGGAGCATGGACACGGCCGATGTACCCGGTGACCCTTACGATCCGTTGACAACCTACAGCGGGTCCTCCTCAACCAATGCAGTTTATCGACGCGTGCGCGTCGGATGGTGGTATACCTGGCAGCAAATGGCTCCGGATGTCTATGCCTTAGGCTGCAGTTCAACACAGACCGATCTGCTGGCACAGGGCTATACCCGGTCGAGAATTAATTCTTCCAGCCCCTACAATTGCGGGGGTACTCGCAAACGTCTCAGGATGGGAAACTATATGAATTATGTGGAGTCCGGGGCGGGTGCCGATCGAAAGCGCATCGATGTGGCCAAAGAGGTTGTCACGGATTTGATCAATACCACCACCGGCGTGCGTTTCGGGGTTATGCGGTTCAATGCGGAAGATGGCGGCCGGGTTATTGCCGAATGCGGAACCGACAAAACCACCCTGGTATCTCAGGTTAATGCCATCAACGCCGCCAACTGGACCCCGCTGGCCGAAACCCTGGCCGAAGCCGGCCTGTACTTTGCCGGTGAGGACAGCTGGTTTAACACCGGTGTGACCTATACATCGCCGATGCAGGAGCGTTGCCAGAAAAACTATGTCATTATCATGACCGACGGGGAGCCCACCAAGGACAAGGACTCAAAACTGACTTCCGGTACCTATATTAATAATGATACCATTGGCGACTACGACACTGACGGCGGAGATCCGGGCAGCTATGCCAACGACGGCTCAGATTACCTGGACGATGTGGCCAAATATCTCTATGAAAACGACTGTCATCCGACCCTGGGTGACGGTACATCCTTTGATAAGCAGAACATTACCACCTACACCATCGGATTTCAGCTCAACCATCAGCTTCTGGAGGATACGGCCGCAAATGGCGGCGGAGAATATTATACGGCCGGCAACTATAGCGAATTGAGCGAGGCCTTCTACCAGATCATGTCCAGTATTTCAGAGGAAAATGCCGTATTTGTTGCACCGGTGGTGCCGATCAGCAGAATGAACCGCACCTATGCCGGAGACAGAATTTATCTGGGCTTTTTTAAACCCCAGCAAAGCGGGCGCTGGATCGGCAACATCAAACGCTATGCCCTGGATGATTATGGCAACCTGTTCGATGCCAATAACCAGCCGGCAACAACGCCGGATGGCCTGATAAAAAGCAACGCCCTGTCATTCTGGACCACCCTTGGCAATGACGGCCCGGATGTTGGTGCCGGCGGTGCGGCCGAAGTGCTTAACCTTCTGATTGAGGGTCCCGGCAGCCGCAATCTGTATACCTACACCGGGACCGCGGCTGCCCTTACGGACTCCTCCAATGCATTCGAAAATGCCAATGGGGCCATCGCAGATGCAGACCTTAACGTTGCCAATGCCACCGAACGTGCGGCGTTGTTTGATACCGTGCATGATGGTACCTTTGGTGACATCATTCACTCCGAACCCGTGGTGGTCTACTATCCCGATCCGGACAACAATCCCGCCACCAATGATGAGAAAACCATGATTTATACCGGTGCCAATGACGGGATTTTGCATGCCATTGATGACGATGACGGCAGCGAAGCCTGGGGCTTTATTCCGCCCAACCATCTGGGGCGATTAGAATTGCTCAACAATAATGACCACGACTATTTTCTGGATGGCTCTCCGGTGGCCTACTACGGTACCAGCCAGTGGATTTTGATTAGCGGTGAACGTCGCGGCGGCACCAACTACACCGCCATCGACATTACCTCTCCGACGTCTCCTCAGTGGCTATACAGCATTGGCCGGGAATTTCTAAATCCCGGCTCTGGACCCTATGAAAGATTGGGACAATCCTGGGCCAGGCCGCATCCGGCGACCCTGGCAACCGGGTTTACCGCATCATCGCCAGGCTGCGTGCTGACCATCGATACCACGACAGAGGATGTGTATTTGATGGCCGGCGGGTATGACAATAATCAGGATCAACAAACCCCGGCATCCACTGATACGGTGGGGCGTGCCCTCTATGCGATAAAGGTTGGCACCGGGCAGCTGCTGAGCAATTTTAATTTCAACGGCACCGCATCCGGGATTGGGATGACCCACTCTATTATTGATCTGGCGGCCCTCGATCAGGATGGTGATGGAATTGTCAATCGAATCTATGCCGGTGATCTCGGCGGCAATCTTTTTGCCTTCAAGGATGACGATGTCCATACTTTTAGTGTTTGTTCCCAGCCGGTTGACCAGGTGGTATCCGACGGCAACTGGACCACGGCCTTTAGGCTGTTTAACGCCTCAGCCGACGGGGTTCAGCGGAAAATTATGTATGCCCCCGATGCCGTTGGAGAATCCTTTGGTGAATATATTTTCTTTGGAACCGGTGATCGGTCCGATCCTGGAGAAACCACGGTCGTCAATCGGATGTACGCAGTTAAAAATGACTGGTCCGCAGCCGCTACCCTGACAGAGTCAGATCTGATTGATGTCACCGATAATTTAATTCAGCTGGGCACCAGTGCTGAAAAGGCGGCTGCAAAAACCAATTTGGAAAATAGCGACGGCTGGTTTTTCAAGCTTGAAAATGCCGGTGAAAAAGTCGTTTCGTCGCCCAGGGTGTATGGCGGGGTCGTGTATTTTACCACCTATACGCCATCCACCGGCTCAAACCCCAATCCGTCTGATCCCTGTGCGGTATCCACCGTCAGAGGGGTCGCCCGCCTGTATGCGGTCGATTATAAAACGGGCGGGTCGGTTCTGGATCTCAACAGCGATACAGAGACCGACGGTGACGGCCAGACAGTCGACCTGGGCAAAAAAGATCGCAGCGTTGCCATAGGAACCGCGATACCCTCGGCGCCGGTGATTGCAATTCTGGCGGAGGGTGCTCAGATTTTTATCGGTGTCGAGGGCGGCATTGTCAGTTTGCCGGCCATCAGCACCCTGGATATGCACACCTATTACTGGACCCAGATTTTCTAAAGGCGGTTAACAGGTGATGGGCGCCTTTTAAATCGCGCAGTCGAGTCAAAAAAATGTCACCAGGAGGTGTCAATGGATACGTCTAAATTTTCAAATAAGTGGACCGGGGCTTTCTTTGTTTGCCTGTTTATCGGGCTGCTCTGGCCCCTGGCCGCCGGAGCATCTTCGGACCTTATTTCTGATTCCGCGCTGGATAATGCAGATCCGGTTGAGTTCTCATCTCATGTGATGTCCGTCGATTATGGAAAAGGGGTGCTGGTGGTTGCTGAATCCGAGGTGATGATCGTCGATTTGATCATCGCAGGGGAGCAATTTACCTCGCAGATCGTCGATTCCGAAGGTGAGGCCATTGCAATTGAAACCATATATGAAGGGCAGTCAGTCATGGTGCAGGGATTGAAATTGGAAGACGGGCGGGTAGTCGCCGCCATGGTCCAGGTACTCGGGGACTCCGGGGTGGCCATCAAACCGCTCCGACCCATCCTGCCTGTCGAATAGTTATTTGTTATTCGTTTTTGGTAAATCGTAAGAGATAAACGATCGATTGAGACTAAAAAAAAGCGCCAGGTGATTCAGGCCCGGCGCTTTTTTGTGTATTAGGTTTATCAGTCGATTTTAAACGGAGCGGCAAATTTTGAGCCGGCGTGGATGGCCTGACGCGAATCGGTAACGATCACCGTGGCGGTCGTATTTTCGGTGTGCAATACCATCAGTTCACCCAACAGGACCGGTGTCAGAGCAACGTCATATTTGTCATCCGGATTTATGCGGTGCTGATCCTGCTTAAAAATCCAGTAAATCTGTCCGGGCACGACCCCTTCCTGCTTTCCCTTGTCGATAAAGGCAATCGCACTTTCGCCAAACATGGCCGTGTGTTCCTCGGATTCGATGATTTGTCCCCGGAGGCCTTCCGGACTTTGCTGGACGTTGAGACGCTCCAGACGCCGTTGATAGGGCATCAGAAGATCTCCGGTTTTTATGGGTCGGTAGCTGGCGATAATCCGGGCCAGCACGAACTCGGGCCGTTTGAGGGTGACTTCCAGCGTACCCGAGAAATAGTGCTGGATGCCGATATACGCTTTGGTCTTCCGATTCTTGATCGGTTTTAACGTGCGATAGATGGTATACTTTTTCCCCGGCTCCATTTCAACACCGTCCGCCGGCTTTATATAGACCAGATCACCCGTACTGATCATCTCCTTGCGCCCTTCGACTTTAAATATGGTACCGTTAGGGACCACGGGATCTTTGCGGATGAACCCGACCCTTTCGATGGCGGCATACTGGTAGTGGATCATATCGCTTAACTTCCCGGAATCTTCACCCGACGCCTTCTTCTTGCCGCCGATGTCATCACCATAGCCGTGGGCGCCGCGGCGCCGATACAGGCGGATACGTTCTCCGGGGTATATACGGTGGGGATTGGCTATCTGGCTGTTTTCCTTCCACAGCTCCGGCCATTGCCACGGTGTATCCGAAAATTTCTGAGAAAGATCCCAGAGGGTATCGCCTTTTTGGACGGTATAGTAGAATCCCGTTTCATATTTTACGGTTTTTTCACCTTCTGCAGCTGTGGCGGACAACGGAATTGAAATCAAAAAGATTAAAAGAAACAACTTGATTGTCAGACGGGTTTTTTGTCTACGCTTCATCTAATACTCCGAATGTTTTACACGGGTTTATCGATTGGTAAAAGTGTTATATCTGTAATAAGATTATATGATTATCGACCAATTGTCAAATTTTTCGAAGGCAGGAAAACTGATGGGTTCAGGGTTCAACGTTCAGGGTTCAGGGTTAGGCTTTTCAGTTTTCAGCCGTTCCATCTTAACCGGGAACCCTGAACCCTGAACGTTGAACTTCCAAAGAAAAAGCCCCTGCAGCATGTGAACATGCCGCAGGGGCTTTTTGAGTTGTTAAGCAAAATGGAAAGTGGTGAGCGATTACATCATGCCGCCCATGCCTCCCATGCCGCCCATGCCGCCCATGCCGGGAGCACCACCGCCAGGCATCGGGTCGGCTTTTTCTTCCGGTTTATCTGTTACCATGGCCTGGGTGGTCAGCATCAAAGATGCCACGCTGGCTGCATTTTGCAGGGCCAGGCGAACCACCTTGGTCGGATCGATAACACCGGCTTTGAGCAGGTCTTCATAGGTGTCGCTGGCGGCGTTGTAGCCTTCAGCGCCTTTGGCAGCCTTGACTTTATCGATGACCACCGAGCCTTCCAGACCGGCATTGTTGGCTATCTGGCGCAGCGGTTCCTCGATTGCGCGCATGATGACCTTTACACCGAGTTTCTGATCAGCCTTTATCCGCATTTTGCCGAGTGCATCCAGGCAGCGAACCAGGGCGACACCGCCACCGGGCACGATACCTTCTTCGACGGCCGCCCGGGTAGCATTCAGGGCATCTTCCACTCTGGCTTTTTTCTCCTTCATCTCGGTTTCAGTCGCAGCGCCGACATTGATGACGGCCACGCCGCCGATCAGCTTCGCCAGGCGTTCCTGCAGCTTTTCGCGATCATAATCGGAAGTGGACTCTTCGATCTGAGCCCGGATCTGTTTGACACGGCCTTCGAGAGCGGAACGGGAGCCGGCACCATCAACAACCGTGGTGTTGTCTTTGTCGATGGTGATGCGTTTGGCAGTTCCCAGGTCCTGAACCGTCAGGTTTTCCAATTTGATTCCCAGGTCTTCGGATACGACCTGGCCGCCGGTCAAAATGGCGATATCTTCCAGCATGGCCTTTCTGCGGTCGCCAAAACCGGGGGCTTTCACTGCCGCTACCTGCAGAGTGCCTCTGAGTTTGTTAACCACCAGAGTCGCCAGGGCTTCGCCGTCCACATCCTCGGCAATGATCATCAGCGGTTTGCCCATTTTGGCCACCTGCTCCAGAACCGGCAGGAGGTCTTTCATGTTGCTGATCTTTTTTTCGTTAATCAGGATGTAAGGATTTTCCAGGGAGGCGACCATTTTTTCGGGATCGGTCACAAAATAGGGTGACAGGTAACCGCGATCAAACTGCATGCCCTCGACAACTTCCAGGGTGGTGTCCATGCTTTTGGCCTCTTCCACGGTGATCACGCCTTCTTTGCCGACTTTGCTCATGGCCTCGGCAATAATGTTACCGATGGTTTCGTCATTGTTGGCCGAGATGGTGCCGACCTGGGCAATCTCTCTCTGATCCTTGGTGGCTTTGCTCAAACCTTGAAGTTCCTTAACTATGACTTCGACGGCCGCGTCGATTCCACGCTTAATCGCCATGGGGTTGTTGCCGGCCGCAACGAGCTTTTGGCCCTCTTCATAAATGGATCGTGCCAGTACAGTGGCGGTAGTGGTACCGTCACCGGCCATATCACTGGTTTTGCTGGCGACCTCTTTTACCATCTGGGCGCCCATGTTTTCAAATTTGTCCTCGAGTTCAATTTCCTTGGCAACGGTTACACCGTCTTTGGTGACTGTCGGCGCTCCCCAGGATTTATCCAGAACCACGTTCCGGCCTTTCGGTCCCAGGGTGACGACAACCGCATCAGCAAGTGTTCTAACCCCGTTCAGCATTGATTCACGGGCTTTCATATCGTATTTAATCAGTTTAGCCATCTTGATTGTTCCTCCATCTTTTTTTAGTCAATTATACCAAGCACGTCATCTTCGCGCATGATCAAATATTCCTCACCACTGATCTTAACCTCAGTCCCGGAGTATTTGCCAAATAGGATTCGGTCCCCTTTTTTTACCTCAAGGGCAACCCGTTTGCCGTCGTCACCGATTTTGCCGTTACCGACTGCGGTTACTTTTCCCTCGGCCGGTTTTTCCTGCGCGGTGTCCGGAATGATGATACCACCTTTTGTGGTCGTTTCTTCTCCGACACGTTGAACTAAAATTCGATCCTGTAATGGTCTCAATTTCATGGTTTACAATCTCCTTTTACATTAACAAATATTGTTTCTTCAACTGTTTCTACACTCAAAAAAATGATCTCAATACGTACAGGTCGCCGCTTCAAACGACGGTCTCGCCTCCACCCCCCTTCGATGTTTGTCATTTTATATAAATGTTTATGATATTAAAAGCTTAGGAAAGGTTTTTTTGGTCTAATTTTTGACTGAAATAATAATCACCCTTTTGGATTTGTAAAGAGGAATCGCCCGATATTTTTAAAAATTTTTAGTGATTGGCCCGAAACTGAAGTGACCGGGAATGGCATTCCTGCCGGCTTACGGCATTAAAGCAAAATCCTGGCATCTTCCCTCAATCGTCAGTCGCTTTTTGCCCTGGTAGTCTTGCTGTCCGCGCCGCTGTCGGATGATTTAGTTTCAGAGGACTTACTTTTTCGATTTTTGGTTGATGTCTTGCCGGCGCCACCGGATTTATTGGCATAGTCTGTCACATACCAGCCGGTTCCTTTAAGGTGGAAGGAACTCTGGGAAACGAGTTTGTGGAGTTTACCAGCGCAACTCCTGCACTTGGTCAGGGGCTTATCTGAAAATTTTTGAATCACCTCTTCAATCGTACCGCATTTGGTGCATTCATATTCATAAATCGGCATTTAAAAAGCTCCTCCCAAATTCAACTCGTTTAACCGTCAGTATAATCCATGTCACGGTGATTTAAGCAATCTGAATAAATATCGTTATTGACTATGATTTGTCAAGAGTTATACACCAATTTGTCTCAGCGGCCACCCGAACCCTCAGACCGGGTAATTCCGAATCCGTTCAGGGTGTGCGCAAATCCTCGTAGGGCACCCGCCAGTCGTTGTAAAATTTCAGAACGTTATTTAAACCGCTAATTTGAACCGGTTGGAGAATATCATGGGTTCTCTGGTGTACGCGCTTTTCCTCTGCCATCCGTTCTTCAGCCGAGGCTTCAAAGCTCTGCAAAAATTTGCTGAAACGCACGATGTGGATTAACTCATGGACGATGATATACAGCGAAAAGGGAAAGAGTTCTATTTCCCTGGTCTGTTCCAGGGTTGAACGAATCGTATGGTCCTGCAGGCAAATTTTATAAAAATCGTAAGTCGCCGAACCCAGGGATGTGTTTTTACGCTGGCCCTTGTAACGGATTATTTGCGCAAACGGTCCATCAATGATTTCCTCGGGTTTCAATTCGGCCAGAGTTTTAACGTCGTACCGGGGTCCGAGCCATTGACTTGCAGACATCTTGTAGTTGTTGCTGACAAGCTCTTCTGCCATGGCAACGGCGTTGTTGACGATTTTGAGTTGATTGCTGCCGAAACAGTCACGGTTTTGCATTTTTGAACCGGTAAACACGGGCTGCGGGCGGTCCGTTTCCATCTGAGCACTTAAGGCGAAACTTTTTGCCCGGGCAAGCCGAGAAGAAAATTTAACACAAAAGCACGAAAGGTCGAAAACACGAAAAAGAAACAGAGAAAACGGTTTCGCGCTTTCTAATTTTCGTGTTTTCGTGGTGAAAAAGTTATCTACGAATTACCGATAGTTTCTAAAGGCCTAAATATCACTGTCATCGACCTCCAGCGCCGCGCTGAGGGCCTCGTTCAGTTTATGTCGATCTTTTTCTTCATTTTCGATAAATCTAATACCCATTCCCCGATTGACAACCCTGTCTTCGGGCACATTTATATTGGACCATACCACTTCTGCATTAAGGCACAGGCTTTCCTGGTCCGGTATGTCCAAACTGATCTGCAACCTGTCGTTCAAGTTCAGTGGTGTTGCACAGACCACAAATGCACCGCCGAGACTTATATCCTTGAGCTGAACCGTTTCGCCCGATGTCGTTGCGTTAATGGTAGCCTGCCAGGAGACTGCCATACGCGGATGGCGACGCTTTTCTTTCCAGGATGTTTGAGTCGACGGCGTATACCCCTGGGACGGCTGATCCGAGGCATATCGTTTTCTTAAATACATACTCACAAACCAGAACAAAAGCAATCCGACGAATATGGCGCCGCCGATGCCGATACTGTTCAAGATATAGTTGTTATCCATGGGAACCTTTCATTGACACGTTTTCGCAGCTGACTTAATATCATGCTAAAATTCCATTAGAAGCCATCTCAAAAAATGGATTTTGGTTCAATCCGCCAGAGGCGGACAAGTATCAAGGCGGCCGCGAGGTTTAACCCGCAGGAATACATCAGTATTTCGAGGACTTAAACCGAGTGCCCAACGCAGAGATTGGGCCAAAAGACTTTTTGGAGATGGCTTCTATATTACCGGCCTACTATACCATAGAGTCCGGTATTGTTCCATAACTAAGGGTATGTGATCAAAAAAACGCCTTTTCCGTTTTTTGAGGCAGGCGCTAATAAATCCTGTTTTCGCTGAAAAAAAGGTGGACACTCATCTATGGGTGTGTTAAATATCCGGGTTACGAATTATAATTGGATCCATACTATTTGTGAGTTTTAAAGGAGGTGATGAGTTGGGTAGTGTTGTTAAAAAACGAAGAAAAAAAATGAGAAAGCATAAACACCGCAAGCTTTTAGCCAAGACACGACACCAGAGAAGGAAAGGTAAATAATGATGCCGACCATCTCTTCTGCAAAAAAATAAAAGCACCGGCCTTGTTCAGTCCGGTGCTTTTTTACTCATGTAATTTAGTATTTTTCAGAAATCAATCAGATTCCAGATTGGTCGAAAATTTACCGCACATGATCTAATCTGTGGGGATCGTCTTCAGGAACTTGTAGTAGTCAGAATCAGTGCCAAGGATCACGGAGGCATTTTTATAGGCAGACTCCTTGTAAGTCTCCAGGGTTTTAAAAAAGGCGTAAAACTCAGGATCTTCATTATAGGCTACCCCGTAGATCTTTGTGGCCTCTGCATCGGCATTTCCACGAATCTCCTCGGCCGTTCGATAGGCGCCCGACACGATCGACTTGAGCTCTTTTTCCATCTGACCTAGGATTTCCGCCTTGCGGCCTTCACCCTCTGATCGAAACTGGGCGGCCTTGCGTTTTCTTTCGGATATCATCCTTTCGTAAACCTTCTGACGAACCCGTTCCACATAATTGATTCGTTTGATGCGCACATCGACCAGTTCCATGCCAAAGTCGGGCATGGCCTTGGAGGCTTCGGCCAGGATGGCGCGGGTGATTTTTTCCCGGCCCATTTCAACGATGGCCCGGGCCGTAGCTTCCGGAAAGGGAGAAACGACTTCTTCTTCGCCCTCGCTCAGCTTTGGCATCCAGTTTGTGCTGCGGACCAGCTCCACCAACGGGTTGGCCGAAACGAAATCCCTTACCACGGCATCGATGGTGTCATTCAGCTTGATGTAAGCCTGCTCGTAATTCACCAGGACCCTGCGGAATTTTTTGGCATCCACGATGCGCCAGCGGGCGGTCGTATCGACATAGATAAAGCGTTTGTCCCGGGTCGGGATCTCTTTGGGATCCCCATCCCATCTCATGATTCGCTTTTCATACCGGTTGATTTCCTGGATGAGTGGAATCTTGAAATAGAGACCGGCTTGGCTCTTGGGTTCTCCAACAATTCTTCCGAACTGGGTGATCACAACCTGTTCCCATTCGCGTACCGTATAAAAGGCGCCCGAGATAAAGAACCCAAGGATAACTAATACAACTACGATGAAACCTCCGAGTCGTTTCATTGGGTGCCACCTCCTTGCTGCTCTGCTTGATTCATTTGAAGCAGCGGCAGAATGCCCTGTTGTTCGCTGTCAATAATATAAATTTGCTTGGCATCGGGCAAAATCGCCTGGAATGCCTCCAGATAGAGGCGCCGCTTGGTGACCTCCCGCGCGTTCTGATATTCCTTGAGCACGGCCGAGAACCGCGCCACATCGCCCTTGGCTCGATTGACCCGTTCCAGGGCAAATCCGCGGGCGCCGTTGATGGTCCTCTCGGCTTCACCCTTGGCCTTTGGAATCTGCCGGTTGTAGGTTTCCTGGGCCTGGTTGATGAGGTTTTCCTTTTCCTGCTGGGCTTCGTTAACCTCATTGAAAGCGCCTTTTACCGGATCGGGCGGGACCACGTTTTGAAGTCTGATACTGACAATCTGGATCCCGGTTTCATACTCGTTAAGAATCCTCTGCAGTTCTTCCTCGGCCCTCTGATTGACTTCCTCCCGATTTTGAAGGACATAGTCGAAGCTCCAGTTGCCCACGATGCGACGGTTTACCGATTCGCTGATATCCCGCAGCGCCTTCACCGGGTCCCGAACGTTAAAAAGATACTGTCGCGGGTCCTGTCTGCGAAACTGGACAATCCATTCAACATCGATGACGTTGAGATCGCCGGTGAGCATCAGAGATTCCCGTCCTCCCACGCCGCTTTTTTCATATTGGCTCCGAACACCGGGGCGCACGGATCGAAAGCCGAATGCCTCCGTGTCCACCTGCTCGGTGTGCACCTTGGAGACGGTGTCAATTCCAAAGGGGATCTTAAAGTGCAGGCCTTCACCGACCGTGGAATTAAATTTGCCAAACCTTAATACCACCGCACGGTGACCGGGCGGAACAGTGTAAAACGCGCTGTAGGCAAAGATGATAGCCAGAAAGATAACCACCAGGATCAGGAAGGATCCCCCCGGCAGTTTAATCTTTTTAAATTTTTCTACAATCTCGTCCATCTGGGGAGGGGGGCCGCCGCCCCTGCTCTGTTGCTGCTGTTTCAGCTTGTCCCAATCCCAACTCATAATTAGTATCCTGTATGAAGTTTATGAAAACGGACCGGAAGCCTTAATTCGAGATGGCTTTCAGGGTCCAGGACCTTTGTGAAATGTTAACTAACAATAAGTTTACCTACGATTCAAGTCAAGAAAAAAGAGTGAAGGTTCAAAGGTTCAGGGTTCACCGTTCAGGGTTAACGCCCTGTATGCTCGGATCATCAGGATATACAGAATTGGCCAATAGCTCAATCATAGTTTTATTTTCGCCGCAGTTAACGCTACCGATCAACCTTTGAACCCTGAACCCCGAACCTATGAACCTTTCTTTTGCTTGACATCACCGATCTCCATTGCCATAAACCGGATTGCAATGGAAAGCAAAAAGCAGAAGGCAAAATTTGAACACATCGGCAATATATTGGCCGATGTTTTAAAAACCTATCGACGAGAATCCAATGCCGACCTGGTTCAGGTCTGGCAGGTGTGGGACAAGGTTGTTGGAGACGTCATTGCACAAAATGCCAGACCAGCCGCATTTAAAGGCAAAATTTTGCTTGTGCATGTATCCAGCTCGACCTGGATACATCAGCTGCAGTTTTTAAAAGAGGAGATGATGGCAAAATTGAACAAAGACCTCGGTAAATCAGTGATCGGCGATATTAAATTTAAGATCGGACCGCT
>CAJICI010000038.1_pt1 | contig 15780 bp, 13 predicted proteins | sample 9199571 | NCBI WGS metagenome assembly CAJICI01 (sample SAMEA7708329, study PRJEB35096) | sediment metagenome | biome: marine neritic benthic zone biome [ENVO:01000025]; feature: sediment [ENVO:00002007]; material: shallow marine sediment [ENVO:03000034] sea grass bed [ENVO_01000059] ...
GCCGGTGGCGGTCATGGGCAGCTCGTTGACGAATTCGACTTCCCGGGGGTATTCGTGGGCGGCCAGGCGGGTTTTGACAAATGCTTTGATATCTTCGGCAACTTCCTGGTTTGGGTTTATATCTGCTTTTGGAACAATAAAGGCCTTTACGATTTCGGTTCGCACCTCGTCCGGGCTGCCGACCACGGCCACCATGGCCACGGCCGGATGTTTCATCAGGCAGTCTTCAATCTCGGCCGGTCCGATGCGATATCCGGCACTGGTAATGACGTCGTCCTTGCGGCCATTGAACCAGAAGTACCCGTCGGCGTCTTTTTTAGCCAGATCCCCGGTTAACAGCCAGTCGTTGATAAACTTTTTGCGGGTGGCATCCGGGTTGCGCCAGTACTCCAGAAACATGACCGGATCCGGAGCCTTGACGGCGATTTCCCCGACAGTTCCCTCTTCGACCGGATTTCCCCGGGCATCAATTACATCAACGATGTGCCCGGGAATCGCCTTTCCCATGGAACCGGGACGGATTTCCATGACTTCAGCACAGCAACCCACAATGAGATTGCACTCGGTTTGGCCGTAAAATTCGTTGATGGTCACCCCCATTGTCTCCCTGCCCCATTCAAGCAGTTCTTCACCCAGGGTTTCACCACCGCTGCCGATGCTGCGAATATGGTAATTATGGCGGCTTTTGGGATCCTGTACCTGGCGCATCAATTTTAACGCCGTGGGCGGCATAAATGCATTGCGGACATTGTATTTTGCGATCAGGTGAAAGGCTTCCTCCGGATCGAACTTTCTGGCCCGGTGTGCCAGCACCGGTACGCCGTGATGCCAGCTGGGAAACAGCACGTCGATCAGCCCACCGATCCAGGCCCAGTCTGCCGGGGTCCAGAACCGATCATTTTCAAGCGGAAAGAAGTTGTGAGGAAATTCAACCCCCGGCAGATGCCCCAGCAGGGTTCGATGGGCGTGCAGGGCACCTTTGGGAGGGCCGGTGGTACCGGAGGTGTATATAATCAGCGCCGGGTCATCCGCCCGGGTTTTTTGGGGTTCAAATTCAGGAGATCCTTTTTCAATCAGCCCCCAAAAATCCTGAACATCTTCATATTTTTTGCCATCGGTTACCAGGATGGTTTCCAGCTGCGGAAGACGGCTTCGAATCTCCATAATCTTGGGCAAATTGGCCGCATCCGTTACGATAGCCCTGGCTTCACTGTTGGACAGGCGGTACTCGAGGGCATCGGTGCCGAACAGCGTGAAAAGGGGGATGGCGACTGCTCCGATCTTATATGCGGCGATATGGCTGAGAGCGGTTTCCGGGCACTGGGGCAGCAAAATTCCCAGACGATCCCCGACACCGATGTTCACGGCCCGCAGCCCGTTGGCCAGCTTGTTGGAAAGATTCTTCAAATCCCGGAAAGTGTATCTGACCACCCGGCCGGATTCTTTAACATAGATCAAGGCAAGACGTTTACCCTGTTCGGCCCACCTGTCGCAAATATCGACGCCGATGTTGTAAAACTCGGGGATCTGCCATTGGAAGAAGTCGTAAACATCGTCATATGTTTTGCCAGGAGTTAGCATAGTGTTCTTCTCCACTTAATCACTTTAGGCTGCGCTCAATTTAACCTGACTTATATAATAAATATCAATTTCCAATATACAAATTCCAAACCGCAAAATCCTATCCGCTGCATCAGGGCTGTTTGGATCATTGATTATTGGAATTTGTAGTTTATTTGTAGTTTGTTATTTGGTGATTGGGTTTTTTGGCTTCGAATAGTAAAACTAACGCACCTACACGAGGCACCGTTATTAAATAAACAAAGCCCGAATTGTATAACCTATGTTCCTATTACCAGGCCGCCGTCAACCCTCAGGACGTCTCCCGATATGAAACTGGCTTCATCGGAAGCCAGAAATAAATAGGCATTGGCGATATCCCGCGGCTGTCCCATGCGGCCCAGGGGGGTGCGTTTTTTCATGCCCTCAAGGATGGCATCCGGCATGGCGGAAATTATATCGGTGGCTGTAAACCCCGGTGCCACGGCGTTCACCCTTATATTATGACGGCCCAGTTCCCTGGCCCAGGTCCTCGTCATGCCGATCACACCGGCCTTGGTGGCGATATAGTTGGTTTGCCCCAGATTTCCATCGATGCCGACGATGGAAGAGGCATTCAGAATGACGCCGCCGCCCTGCCGGATCATCACCGGCACCACCGCCTGGGTGCAGTTAAACACCCCCTTGAGATTGATGGCCACCACCAGATCAAAATCATCTTCCGGCATCTGGCGGACAAGTTCACCATCTTTGAATTTGACCAGCAGACTGTCGCGCACAATTCCGGCGTTGTTGATCAAAATATCTATTTGACCGTATTTTTCAAGAACGGCTTCGACCCAGCTCTCCACGGATGCGCGATCGGTCACATCCACTTTGTCAAAGACAGCATCGGCCCCTAACGCCTTCAGGGTCTGTTCCCCCCCTTTGGTATCCACATCGCAGATGGCAACCCGCGCACCTTCTTCGGCAAATCTGACAGCCGTAGCTTTTCCGATCCCTGCCGCGCCCCCGGTAATCAGGGCCACTTTATCTTTCAGACGCATTTAAAACCTCCCGTTCTCAATATTATTCTGACGCGGGTTCAAAGGCCAGATAGGTAACTGACAATTCACCCCTCTGCCCCTGAATAAATTTCATCCTCAACGGTGTCCCGACTCTTATTGTCTCAGGGTTTTTTGTATCGACACCTTCGATGCGGGCATCCACCCGCGGGCCCTCATCCAGTTCAACCACTCCCGAGCAATAGGGGTTTTTGCGGTTGTAACCTTCGGCAACCATAAAAGACGGCCCGATGGATATACAGGTAAAGGCGGCCAGTTTACCGCTGCCTGACATTTCTTCCCATACCAGGCTGCCACCCCGGCATTTTACACAGATGGGCCGGGGCGGGACATACAGGGCACTGCACTGTGAACATCGTGAACCCATCAGTTGGTCTTCACTCAGGTATTTTTCAAAGGCTGTATCGCTGAATGGTCGATCTTCCATTGAATATACTCCTTTCGGGGTTCAAAGGTTCAGCGTTCAGGGTTCAGGGTTGTGCCGGCAATTCTGAACATCGGAACCCTGAACCTTTGAACCCTGAACGCTTAACGTTTTTCTAAAATTGTAAACGTACACGTCCCGCCGGTGCCGCCCAGATTGTGCGCCCCGCCGACGCGCAAATCCTTAATTGGCACCTGTCGTTTGCCAGCTTTGCCTCTGAGCTGGGTCCAAACCTCGTAAAGCTGGGAAATACCGGTGGCACCAACCGGATGGCCTTTGCACTTCAGGCCGCCGGATGTGTTAATGGGCTTCAAGCCGTCCAGTCGTGTCAGTCCATCTGCCACGGCCTGGTAGCCTTCGCCGGGCTTGAAAAAGCCGAGATCTTCGATATGAAGCAATTCGGCAATGGAAAAACAATCATGCACCTCGGCAAATTGAATATCCCGCGGCGTGAGACCCGACATGCCATAAGCTTCTGCAGCCGCATGGCGGGTGGCCTCAAAATAGGTTAAATCGTCACAGGCGTGCAAACCGCGCCCGCTGCCCTGACCGATTCCGGCCACATAAACGGGATCATCGGTGAAGTTCCTGGCAATTTCCTCCCCCACCAGCAGCATACAGCTGGCACCATCACTGATGGGACAGCAATCATATAAATGCATCGGCCAGGCCACGGACGGGTTGGCCCGGGGATCACTTAAAAACTCTTTTTCATCTGCCCACCCGGGAATGGGCTGCTGCTTCTTTTTTGCACTCTCGATTCTGGCCTTCATAATATCCTGAATGGTCACCGGAAACTGAGCTTTGGGATTCAGCGGCGCATTCCGGTGGCTTTTAATGGTGACATTCATCAAATGTTCCCGATTGGCGCCATATTTTTCAAAATAGGCCGTGGCCACCGCTCCAAACACTCCCGGGAAGGTAAACCCGGCACGGCCTTCATAGGGCACCGTTGCCAGGGCCAGACCTTCGGCGACTTCTTCAGTGGTGCATTTGGACATGTCCTCGAGACCGCCTACCAGCACGATATCGTAGAATCCCGATGCAATGGCAAAGATACCTTCCCTGAATGCCAGAGCGCTCGAGGCGCATGCGCCTTCGGTGCGGGTGGCCGGTTTGGGCACCGTTCCAATAATGTCCGCGATCAAAGGGCCCCAGTGGGATTGGTGGGTAAAAAAGTCATTCGAAAAATTTCCAAGATATAGGGCATCTATATCATCGGTATCAAGGCCCCTGTCCACCGAAGCCACCATCTCTTTAAAAGCCTCAGCAAACAGGTCGTTGGAGTCCTTGTCCCTGAACATGCCGAATTTGGACATCCCGGCGCCGACAACGGCGACGCCCCGGTTCAGTTTTCTGCGTTTTTTCACTTTCTCCTCCCGGTTGTGTTTCCTGGCTGAAGGATTAGGCCTTTGAGATGAATTTGTTCAATAAATTGGTGGGAGCGGCTTCGACTCGGCTGAGCTCGTCGCAGGCCAGCCGCGATGGGATTGAGCTGTTTATCGCGGCTGGAAGCCGCTCCCACTGCCAAAATTCGACTGATAGATCAATAAATTCTGAACTCTGGATTAAAATCCGCCTTTTAAGGTTTACCCATCCTTTAGAAATTCTCTAATCGCTTCATCCCTGGCCGCATGGGGCTGAAAGACAATCCCGTAATGATTCAAACCCTCGACGTCAAATCTTAGGGCATCCGGAATTTCCTGCATCATCCCGTCGATGACGTCTTTTGGCAAAAGGATGTCATCCTGGCTTAATAAGCCGTTGGGCGCCCGCAGAATGAGGACTTTACATTTCAGGCGGGGATAATAAGGCGCACAATCAACTTTCCTGATGTTGGCGGCTTCTTCCTGAATATGGGCCGGATCGATATTGGTGCGCACTCCGCCATCGGCCGTTTCGATTTCGTAACGGTAGTAAGCTTCAGTTACTGCGGACCAGGGCTGGATGTAGGGCGCGGCCTTCATTTTTTCCAGGTAGGCATCGCTTGAGGGAAATATCTGTCCCAGCCGGTCCAGGGCCGGTTTAATTCCGACAAAAACCCTTTCCATCTGCTCCTTTGATAAATCCCCTCCCCCGTCCACCAGGATGAGACGCTCAACCCGCTCCGGATATCCGGTGGCGAATGCCAGGCCGATAAATGCGCCCAGCGAATGGCCCATGATGACAACACGATCAAGCTCAAGGTCATCCAGGAGGCGATTAATATCCTTCAAATGATATTCGAGGGCATAACCTGCCGAAGGTTTTTCCGACTGCCCCCTGCCTCTGAGATCCATGGCAATCATCCTGTAGTCAGGTGTCAGGGCATCTGCCAGCGTTTCCCAGCAGCGGCAATTCGCTGTGATGCCATGGATGCAGAGAATCGACTGACCCGATCCCTCCCATTGTGCCAGATTGATTTCGATTCCATCTCCCTTGACCTTTATCATTTTCGGTTCGCTCATCAATATACTCCTTTACTTCTTTTCTGCTCGTCCTCTGCGGGTTGGCTTACCGGGGTATCGAGTTTATCGCGTGCGGGGGGCATTCATCCGAAATTTTTCCGGAGATATCTATTTTCGCCGGTCAGCGTAATCCCTCATAGAGCCAATGACGCCTTTCGGAAAAAATATGACCACCAGGATGAAGAGTATGCCGAATAGAAGGAGCCACCGTTCCAGAACACTGTGCAAAAAGGTCGCCTGGGGCAGGAGTTCCTGGGCAATACTCTGCAGGTCAGGCAAAAAGGTCTGGGTAATCAGCAAGAAAGCGGCGCCAACGAATCCGCCATACAGCGTACCCATACCGCCAATGATGACCATCAGAAGAACATTGAGCATAATGGCCATAACTTCCAGACTGGATTCCGGATTGACATAGCCAACCCACATGGCATACAGACCGCCGATCAGCGTGGCCAGAACGCACCCGAAGGTAATTGAAATGGTCTGAAAAATGAAAGTTTTATAACCCAGAGCCACCGCACGCTGTTCATTATCCCGGATAGCCTGGAGCACACGCCCCAGGGGTGAATGGGTAAATCTGAGCATCATCAGAAACAGTGCCAGACAGGAAAAAAGAATAAAGTAGTAGGTTATCAGACGGCCGGAGATGTCGATACCCATGAATTCTCCCAGATTAAACGCCACGGAGAAAATGCCGGGCATAAAAAAACTGATGCCATCCTCCCCGCCTGAAAAATGGCTGAGTTTGTTGGCCAGCACTATGGCCAGTTCCGCCAGTGCCAGCGTGACCATGGCAAAAAAGATGGCCTTGACCCGCAGAGAAATAAAACTGATCAGCAGCGCCAGCACAACGGCCACCACAGCAGCCAGCAACAACCCGAGAAACAGATTAAAGTAGGTCGGGCTGCCGTATTTTTCCAGCAAAAAAGCGACGCAGTACGCCCCGATGCCAAAAAACATGCCATGGCCAAAGGACAGGATACCGGTATACCCGAGCATGATATCAAAGCTGGCAACCAGCGATGCAAAGATCACAATTTTTATTGCCAGATCGATGGTTTTGAAAGAAGGAAACAAAAAGGGCACCAGTACGAAGAGCAATACAATCCCCAGCTTGAGAAAGGAACTGCCGCTGGTAAACTGCTGCCGTTTCTCCTGGTTGCGAACGAGCTGGACGGGGGTTAGGTCTGCCACGTTTTGATCCTTACATGTTTTCTGTATAATAAGTCGCCGGTCACCAGGACCATACGGTATAAGGCATAAGGCGCATGGCTCAGGGCAATACACACATGGCGGAAGGCAGACGGCGGACGGTCTCTGTGACCATGCCATCTGCCGTCAGCCGTCAGCCTTTAGGTAATCAGCAACCAGTAGCCAGCTACTTCCCGGCAGCGAACAGTCCGGTTGGCCGAATCAGCAAAATGACGATCATAATTAAAATGTTGACCCCGGCGGCGGCCCACGGGACCAGGTAGGCAACGTAATTATAGGATAACCCCACGATCAGGGCGCCTACCAGCGAACCTGTCACGCTGCCCAGACCGCCGATAATTACGACAATAAATGCGAACAGAAGATAGGTCGAACCCATGTCGGGATAGACCTGCAGGCTGAAGATACTCATCGACAGCCCGCCCAGGGCTGCCAGGGCAGCCCCGACGGCGAAAACGCCGGTGAACAACAAAAAGATATTATGTCCCATGGCCTGGACCATCTCGCGATTTTCCACACCCGCCCGTACGATGGTACCCAGCTTGGTTTTTTTAAGAACCAGCTGGATCGCGGCATAGACCAGTATCCCGGTTAAGATGCAAATAATCCGATACCGGGCAATAATGATATCAAAGACATCCCAGTTTCCGCGAAATGTAAAAGGAACGGTCATGACTTCATCGTTTGGTCCCCAGACCACGCGGATCAACTCAACCAGAACGATGGTGGCCCCAAAGGTGATCAGGATCTGAAATAAATGGTTGCCGTAAACCCGCCGCACGATGATTCTTTCCAGGACAATGCCCAGCACCGCTACCGCCACCATCGCCGCAAGAATAGCGATCAGAAAAACGCCGAAGTTCTGAAGAACTGAATCAGCTTCGACCCATGATCTCAGCTGTCCAAAGACACTGAAACCGACATAGGCTCCCCAGGCAAAAAGGGCGCCATGGGCAAAGTTAAGCACATCCATCAGGCCAAAGATAATGCTGACGCCGGAGGCGACCAAAAAAAGGAGCATCCCCATGGCCAGGCCGGCAACGGTCAGTGTCATATAGGTTTTAAATGGTATCCCCAGCATCGGAAGCATCAAAATAACAGCGGCTCCAACAACAATGCTGAGTTCGGTGCTCCAACGTTTGGTCCCGGGCTGTGACATTTAATTTAATCCTTTATTCAAATACCCAGATATTTCTTCTTCAATTCCTCATCATCGACGAGCTCCGCCATCTCACCGTTGTGCACGGCCATCCCGTCATCCAGGATATAAAAGTAATCGCCGACGCAGCTGGCCATGTAAAAATTTTGCTCCACCAGAACGACGACACTGTGCTTTTTGATTTGATTGATGGCTTCAATCAGGGCGTCCACTATAATCGGCGCCAGTCCTTTGGATGGTTCGTCGATCAGCAGCAGGGATGTCTCATTGACGATGGCCCGGGCAATGGCCAGCATCTGTTTCTGCCCGCCGCTCAGAATACCGGCCTGGGCGCGCCAGAAGTTTTTAAGGTCTTTGAACATGTCCAGTGTGCGCTCCAGTCTCTCAGAAGTGGCCTCGTCTTCAACCAGCATGGCCACCCGCATGTTCTCTTCCACCGTCAGGTTGGCAAAGATGCCCATATCTTCAGGCACAAATCCAAGACCCAGGCGCGCAATTTCATAGGGCTTTTTGTTCTGGATGTTCTGGCCGTTAAACACTATTTCACCCTGTCTGGCCGGCAGCAACCCCATGACGGTCCGCAGGGTTGTACTTTTGCCGGCACCGTTGCGGCCGATCAGAACAGTGACCGCATCGGCCCTGGCCTCAAAGGAAAGCCCCTGGAGGATATGGTGATGGCCGATAAAAGTGTGGGCGTCATCAACCTTTAAAATGGCGTCATTCAAGTTTGACTCCCCCCCCAAGATAGGCCTCCTGGACTTCCTTGCTGCGATGAATGGTTTCCGGATCGCCATCGGCAATCAACCTGCCGTCCTGCAAAACGGCTATAGTATCGGAGAGCGCCATGATCATGTCCATCTTGTGCTCAACCAGCAAAATGGTTCGGTCCCTGGCAGATTTAATTTTTTCAAGGACTTCTAAAATAGCCGGAACCTCTTCCTGTGACATACCGGCTGTCGGTTCGTCCAAAAAAAGAACCCTGGGTTCCAGCGCCATCAAGATGGCTAATTCCAGCTTGCGCTGTTCCCCATGGGTAAGGGAACTGGCAGGATCCGCCCATTTGTCATCCAGCAGCATTTCCTGCAAAATGGCATAGGCTTCATCCTCGGTTTCTGAGAAGTGAAGATAATTGCGCCAGAAATTAAGACCGAACCCCTTGCGCGACTGGATGGCAACCCTGACGTTTTCAAGGACGCTTAAAACCGGAAAGATATTTGTCAGCTGAAAGGAACGCCCCATGCCGAGACGTGTCCGCATGGCAGGGCCCAGCTCGGTGATATCCCGGCCTTTGAATAATACCTGGCCCTCGGTGGCTTTATACTGACCGGTCAGCAAATTAAAAAAGGTGGTTTTGCCGGCCCCGTTCGGGCCGATGATTGATTTCAGCGTAAACGGTTCCACCTGCATGCTGACATGATCAACCGCCACATGACCGCCAAAACGAATCGTCAGGTCTCTGGTTTCGATGATGAGTTCGGTGTTATTTTCGTTCATCGTAAATCAAAATTTTCAGAGGATTTTGACGCAGAGCCCTATGCGCCTTGCATTTTACCTTCGTCCTCGTCGTCGTCCTCGTTCTCGTCCTCGAAATCAGATTGGAGAAGATTAGCTTCGAGGACGAGCACGAGTAGAAGGACGAGTACGATACAGGAAAGTGCCGGTCCACAGCCCGCCGGATAAATCAGGCGGGCTGCACCGACCGGCAAACAACCATAGAGAGTTTTACATTTAAATGTCTGTATGAACACGCCCCCTACTTATTCATGATCGGCGGCGCTGTTTCATCCATTGAGAGCTCCCGGGTCAGCCTGGGAATCGCCCATTCGACATCCGGTTTGACGTCGAGCTCAAATGCGTACATGGACTGCAGAGCCTGATGGTCCTCTTTGCGAAATTTCATCATCCCTTTGGGGGTCATAAACTCCATGCCTTCCATGGTGGCGATCAGTTTTTCGGTTTCTGTGCCGCCGGCTGTCGAAATAGCCTTTACCACGGCACTGGCGGCCGCAAAACCACCGCAGGTAAAAAAGTCCGGTGGCTCATTAAAGCGCTTGTAGTGTTCTTTTACCAACCAATCGTTGACAGGATTCTGAGGGTTTTCATAGTAGTAGTAAATTGAACCTTTCATGCCTTTTAACGGTTTCATCATTTTCAAGGCGGCCAGGACATTGCCGCCGCTGGCAATCTCAATTCCGTGTTTTTCCAATCCGGCATTCATCAGCTGGGTAATTGGTGAGTTTTTTCCGGCCCAGATAACCCAGACATACTTGGGCGCGGGTTTATCCTTAAGGGCATCGATAAGGCGTTGAATGGGCGCGGTAAAATCGGTGCCTTTGGGGTCGGCATATTCCTCATGCACGATCCTGGCACCAAGTTTTTCGGCGGCTTTTTTGTAGGCTGCGATACCATCACGGCCAAAGGCATAGTCCTGTCCGATACAGGCAATGCTGACACCCGGTTTCGAAACGGCGACCGCATTTGAAATGGCATCCTGGCTGGAATTGCGACCGGTCCGGAAAACATAGCGGTTCCAGTTTTTGCCGGTAATGGAGTCAGCCACCGCCGGCTCCACAATCAGGATCTTCTTAAACTGCTGGGCCACCGGCAATATCGCCAGGGCGACACCACTGCTGGTCGGCCCGATGACCAGATCCACTTTGTCGTCGCTGTAAAGCTTGGTCAGGAGCATCTTGGCCCGCGCCGCTTTAATCTGGCTATCCTCGACAAAGAGTTTTACATCTCTTCCATTGATCTTGTTCGAACCTTTGGTAAAGTATTCCAGCCCCATTTTAAAGCCGGTAACCTCGGCCTTACCGTAAATCTCATAGGGACCGCTTAATCCCTGGATGATACCGATTTTGATTGGATCTGCGGCCACTGCGGGTGCGCACAACAGGACGGTCAGCAGCAGAGCCGAGATCATGCCAAATAGTAGTTGTCTTCCTTTCATAGGTTTACCTCCTTCCGGGCTTGCAGGTTGTGATGATGTGGATGAATGGTACGTCAGGTGTCTTCTTTTTTTGCTTCAGTCAGTTCTTCTTCAAATTTTTTGAAAAATTCATCTTTTTGCTTCCAGTCGGCCCCAAACTGCCGGTCAAAATAATCGCCCAATTTATCGAGCAAATTTTTCCAGACCATCTTTTTGCCGTGGGTGACCACATCGGCCAGGTAGATATCCAATTCCGCCATCATTTCCTTCGGCAGAAAGGACACGGCCCCCAGCTGGATAGATTCCTTCAGGGCATCCGGTGTCAGTGCGTGGGCGGTGAGCATTACGGTCGGAAATCCTTTGGATACGGATTTTTTAAGCAACTCAAATCCCCTGACCCCCATAACATCAAGAATGACAATATCAAACTTGAGGGCGGCCATCAGCTGCAGGGCGATCTCATAGTCCGCAGCCCTGTAAATCCGGCACATATCAAGTTGCTCGGTGATGGAATCCAGTATATCCGGCTCGTCATCCACAATTAATACGGCTTTGTCTTCTAAAATACTATCTGTAGTCATATTCCTTTTCCGTTTTGGTGCACGATCATTTCGGGTGATAGTTTTCGCGCATTACGCGCTTGAGAATTTTGCCGGCCACATTACGGGGAAACTCATCCAGGATGACAACATCATGGACCCGCTGGAATTTGGCCGCAACATGTTCGTTGATCCAATTTTTGAGTTCTTCCGATGTAACATTGCCAGGCGCCAGCAAGGTCACGGCCGCCAGGGGTGTCTCGCCCCACTTGTCATGGGGTATGCCCAGGACAGCAACCTCCTGCACGGCCGGGTGCCGCACGACTATTTCTTCAATGTCCCGGGGATACACATTGACCCCGCCGGAAATAATCATATCCTTTTTGCGGTCCACAAGGTAGAGAAATCCGTCTTCATCCACATAGCCCATATCTCCCGAATGCAGCCAGCCGTCTTTTATCGCCTCGGCAGTCAGATCGGGTCGTTTGTAGTAGCCGGGCGTCAGAATCGGACCGCGGCCGCAGATTTCTCCCACTTCGCCGGTGGGGAGATCGTTTCCACTCTCATCCACAATTCGCATCTCGAAAAAAGGCGGCGGTACACCGACCGAATCCGGTTTGGCGGCGTAATCTTCTTTATCGAGAACGGTTACGAAACCCTCCGTCAGTCCATATAACTCATAGAATCTACCGGGCAGGCGTTTGTTCAGGTCATCTTTATGCTCCTTGTGCAGCGGGGCGCCAAGGGAAAGGATCATTTCCAGGGACTCCAGCGCTTTGACTGAAAAATTGGGCGCATTAAGGACGGCGATAATCTGAGCCGGTACCATAATGACATGGGTGACCTTCTCACGCTCGATGGTTTCGATATAACTGATTGGATCAAACTGGCTCAACAGAATATAGGCTGCCCCGACATACATGGTGGGCATCAAATCGACAAAGGCCCCGTTGAACACGATTGCGCCGGCATGCATGGTAATGCTTTCCGGCGTCATTCGGTAAGAAGCGGCAAATGTTGTTCCATACCATCCCCGGATGTAATGGGTGTGGACAATCCCTTTCGGCAAACCGGTGGTTCCGCTGCTGTACATGATATTGAAAGGATCATCATCGTTGATTTCGATCCCCTCCGGTTCCTGATCACCGGCAGCCCCTTTTAAAGCATGATAATCCTGATACCCGCTTTGGCCTGAGAAATCAACAAGAAGGTATCGATCGTCGGCAATGGCCGGCAATTCGGATTTGATACTGTTTATTTTATCAACGAAGCTGGCGTTGGTGATCAGCGTCACCGTATCTGAATCCTGAAGCAAGGTCTTCATTGCTTTTTCAAGCAGAAGCGTGCTGGAGGGAACGACCACCACTCCAATTTTGGCCGCAGCCCAGTAGACCTCGAGCTGTTCCAGGCAATTTGGTAGAATGGTAGCGACCTTATCGCCTTTGCGGATTCCCATGCCCAAAAGAGCATTGGCCAGGCGATTGATGCTCTGGTTAAATTCCATCCAGGTCAACCGTTGGTCTTCAAACACCACCGCCAGGTGGTCAGGGCGGTATTTTGCATGCCGCGAAAAGAGTGTTCCGATGTTCATACAAATCTCCTATGATAGTCTTAAGATGCCACCATGATTTATAGCGGTTGTCGAAAAAACGTACTGTTATTTGAACGTTTTTTTGTTGCAACCACTTATACCAGCCTCCAGTATTTCGGAACGTATTTTTTAAAAGCGGTATAAAGCGGGACCCGGCTGATCCGCTCTGGTTTTCAAGTGCCGGCCGTTATCGCTATTCCTGCGCTTCCTCCTCGAACAGTTGAACCAGCATCACCGGTGTTTTACTGCGACGCAACAATCTTCTGGTGGTGCTGCCCAGCACGGCTTCACCAAGCTTGCCCCGCATATGATATCCCATGATGATCAGTTGGCAATCCCTGCTTTGCACTTCCGCTAGGATTTCGTCCACAACGTTACCCCGGGCGACAACAATATCTTCCGGTTTAAAATCAATCTCACCCAGATCGGAACCTATTTTTTCACAATATTCGCCCAGACTTTCCCTGATCAGGGACCCTTCCTTTTTTTTGCCAATCAAGATTTGCCGGGCTTCCTGCTCATGGCCCTCTTGAAGCTCACGCCACCGTTTTTCTCCCAACAGTTCTTTCAGCCGGACATCCGCCGAGCGAGACACTTCCTCCATCACGTGCAGCAAAGTGACTGTGGCCCCATAACGATTGGCGATACTCACGGCATATTCGAAAGCATGACGGGAACTTCGTGAAAGATTGGTGGGAAAGAGTATTTTTTTTATTTCCGGGACCATATTTTAGCTCCTTTCCAACAGGGTTGGTCTTTCAAACCTGAATTTTTTACTGTGACCTTGCCGCTAAAATTTCTTCCTCCGGCCGCCATATTTCAGGCCCCTTGATCTCGAGCAAGTTGTGATAAATCGGAATGGCATAACCAGGGTCATCCGCAACCCGGCCAAAATAGGCCGAACAGCTGAGTTGATTATCGATTTCGCGAAAGTAAAGCCGCCCACGGGAGGTGTCGATCGACAACCCCTTCAGGGCATCTTTGACCTTTTCAGAATCAATGGTCCCGGCTTTTTCGATACCCTGCTTCAATGCATATACGCCGTCGTATGACATGACCGCCCAATCAGTAGGATAGCGGTCGAACTTGGATTTATAGCTTTTAACCAACTGCGCCATCAAGGGCACATTCATGTGAGCAAAAAATGGCGCCCGGCAGCGGCCGTAAAGGCCGCGTCGAATGCTTCTGGTCTGAGCAATTAATTCTGAGACACTCACCAGCCCGCCGGGACGGGCGACCTGTTTGAATAGCCGATAATCCCTGGCATCCCTCAGCCACAGGGAGTTGTCCGCACCGCCGATGGTACTTAATACAAAATTCGGCTTCTTCGCCATAATGTCGACGATGAATGAATTAAACCGGGTCTGCCCCAGGCGCGGCCAGTAAGCGCCAATCAGTTTTAAGTCAGGGGCGATTTTTTTTAAAAGCGCCACCTGGATCTCCTGACTGGAACGGCCCCAGGCATAGTCGGAAGCGATGGTGGCGTATTGGGTCCACCCCTTCTGCTCGGCCAGCTGGGATATACCCCTGACCACACCTTTGGCCATCATATACGTGTTGGGAACCACCGAAAAAGTAAACGGGCTAAAGTCGTCTTTGGTGATTGCCTCGGAATTGCTTACCGTTGCCATATGCAGCACCCTGTTTTCCCGGCACACCGGTTTAATGGCGATGGCGCAGGCACTGGAATAGGTCCCGATGATGCTGCGGACTTTGCTCTCACCAATTAAACTGTTGACAACTTTAACCGCTCTGTCCGGACGGGTTCGCGTATCCCTTATATGAAGTTCAATCGGATGTTTTCCCAGAATGCCGCCCCGGATGTTAATCTCGTTGACAGCCATCTCGATGCCTTCGAGGGCCTCGGCTGAATAGGGTGCCCCGGTGCCGGACAGGCCCAGTGCTACCCCCAGATGATAGGGCTCGGCTGCTTTGGTACCGGACGGTATCGTTAGTTCTGCTGCCAGAAGCAGGAGAACGGTGACCACGATGAATACTGTTTTGAGATGATTCGCCTTCATAGCGCACTTCCTTTATTGGAAACCGGAAGTCGAATAGATAAAAAACATGAAAAACCAGAAGGTCAGAAAACCGGGATACTGAAATTATCGAGATGATCAACTCAAGAAATTGTCAATTATCATAGCCCTTTGGCAACAAATTCGCCAAAGGGCACAATTTTCGAAATCCGGGTTTCAGGTTAAAAATTTCAAGTGCCCACTTTAACCGTAAGCGATGGCCGGCAGCCAGATCACCAGCTGAGGCCAGATGGCAACGATCAACAAGCCGATAAGCTGCAAAATGATAAAGGGCACCACACCTTTATAGATGTCAGTCAACTCGATTTCAGGCGGGCAAATTCCCTTCAAATAAAACAGGGCAAACCCGACAGGCGGGGTGAGAAAGGAGGTTTGCAGGCTGACCGCAATTAAGACCACAAACCAGACCAACTCGGGGTTGTCCACCACGCCATGCCCGTCGATTTGAAAACCGAGACCGGAGACGACAGGTGCGATCAGGGGCAGGACGATCAGCGTAATCTCGATCCAATCCAGAAAAAACCCCATCAGGAATATCGCCACCAGGATAACGGCCATAATTCCGTAGGGACCCAGGGGAATGCCGGTTAACACCCTTTCGATAAACTCATCGCCCCCGAGGCTGCGCAATACCAGCGCAAAACAGGTCGCCCCGAGAAAAATGGCGAAAATATAGGCCGTCGTGTTGAAGCAGGCCTTGGTAACCTCAACAATCACCTTCCAGTTAAGCTTTTTATTAAGCAACGCCAGAATGGAGGCTCCCAGGGCGCCCACACCACTGGCTTCGGTCGGCGTGGTGATTCCGGCGAAGATGGA
>CAJICI010000476.1_pt1 | contig 15764 bp, 16 predicted proteins | sample 9199571 | NCBI WGS metagenome assembly CAJICI01 (sample SAMEA7708329, study PRJEB35096) | sediment metagenome | biome: marine neritic benthic zone biome [ENVO:01000025]; feature: sediment [ENVO:00002007]; material: shallow marine sediment [ENVO:03000034] sea grass bed [ENVO_01000059] ...
AAGATTGTAGTCTTCCGAACCGGTGGCGTCGGTATGGCCTGCCAGAAGAATATTGGTATCCTCGTATTTGTTCAGGATGGTGGCCAGCTGGGCCAGTTCACCCTTGTAAGGGTCCTTTAGATTTGATTTGTCCACGTCAAACAGAATGCCGGAGCTAAACGTTATTTTGATGCCTTCACCGACCCGTTCGACTTTGGCGCCTTCGATGTCCCTTTCGATCTCGGCAGCCTGTTTGTCCATGTAGTTGCCGATAAAGGCCCCGGCCACACCGCCGACCGCGGCACCGATCAACACCCCGGCCACGGTGCTGCCGGCTGCGTATCCGACGAGACCTCCGGCCGCGGCGCCGGCGCCGACCCCGATGGCAGCGCCTTTCTGGGTGCGGCTCCATTCAGCGCATCCCATCGTCACGAATAAAACGGATAAAATCAAAAAAATAGTAAATATTTTCTTCTGCATGTTATCTTCCTCCAATTCAAAGGTTTCGAAGACAAGTGACTAAAAGTGCTTCCCATCACATTTATTGTCAATAGTTCGTTGGGGGTGATGCCGGAACCTTAACACTCGAAAATGTTCTGCAGTGAGTGTAAGAGGGCAAAATAGTAAGAAATAAAAATTTTTTCAAGCGATTTAAAGTGGTTGTCAAAAATTGTCCCGTTATTTGAATGATTTTTGGTACAACCCCATATATCACCGCCAGAATTTCGGAACGTAGTTTTGAAAAGCGGTAAAATCGTCTGCACACCTGTATAAATATAATAGATATGGTGCTTATCAAGATACTCCTGGTTGATCGGAAGTAAATACCCGAAAGGGGGTAGTATCGGTGGTAAAAAAAAGTCTGCGAGGTGGGGGGGGTGTCGATCCGGGGGCAACTGCCTTTTCACCTGACACAAATACTCAGGATCTGTTAACGGCACCCGGCAGGTTTTTTAACCGATCTGTTCTGCGGGCCTATCGGGAGGTCGCAAACATCTGCCCCGTCGGCCGGCAGGTCTTTGGTAAACAACCGTTTCAGGGGCACGACCACCGGGCTGGCAATGAATCTGATGGAGGTTCCGAACAGCCCGCCGGCCTGGATGCCCACCCCGAAATCGGCAAAATGGCCTTTGACTTCAATCGGTGTCGCCAGGCTGAAAAACTCCGGTTTTTTGGGCCTGGGCGCCATTTTCAGATCGATGGACTCCTTTTTAAAGTCAACCTGCCCCTTGCCGCAGATCCTGATCTTGGTGGTATCTATCAGGAAGATTTCAGGGTTTAGCTTGCCCTCTTTCATGGTCCAGCGGCCAAGGACACAATTGATTTCTGATGGCTGTTTATCTTTTCCGGTGGCAATGGCGGCAATCACATTCACCGCCCACAGGTCGATAATACCGGCTTTGAGGTTTTCCAAACGGCCGGAAAAATCAAAATAGCCGTTGCTGCTGGCCATCAGCTTTTCAAAGCTCTCGGCCGAAGATTTTAAATCGACGTCCAGGTTAATAGTACCCCCCATGTCGGCCTCGGGCTTTGTTCGCCTGACCAGTATGCCGAAGTCAAATTTTTTCATCTCTATCCGCACTGAGGCATCCGGAGCCCGGGGATCCGGTTTCAGGGTGGCCGCCATTTTAAATGAGCCACCGGGAACGTTTAGCTGCACCGGGTCCAGAGCAAACCGTCCGTCATTAAGGATCGCCGTCAGAACCCCGCTGCCCAGTTGATCTGCCCCGGACATCACTTTTTCGGCCTCGACATTCAACCTCACATTGAATCTTGCGAGCACCTCCGGACTCAACAGTTCTTCTACGCTTTCTTCCGGGACAGCATCTTTATCCCCGGATTCGGCGGAGGCCGGCTTTTCATCCTTTTTTTCGGTATTATCCGGTTGATCGACATCGCTTCTTTCCGGTGACCAGTCACCGACATCAAAATCGTTGAGCTGGATCAACGCTGAGTTGAACTCGAGAACAACTTCGGGCTTGCCTCCGGAACGATCGGCAGTCACTTTGCCGGTCAGGTTGCTTTTGCCTACCTGGAGTTGGAGGTTGGACAGCTCCAGGCGATCCCGCTGCAGTGAAAGTCGGCCGGCAGCCTTGTAGGTCTTTAGCGGCGGCAGGTCCAAATCCAATAATCCATTCAGACTGTTCAGATGTTCCCCGCTGACCGCCGCATTTAATTGTAAACTTCTGAGAGCGCTGGCAAGATCCACCGAACCGCCAAAAACGAATCGTGTTTTGGCGATTTCAGTGTTGATCTCCATCCGGGTCCGGCTTTCCTCTACCAGCTCCTGCAGGGAACCGATTTCAATCTCAGTTTCGTAAGGCTCCCGTAGCAGCTTGCCTGTCATCGAAAGGATAAACGGCTGGCCCGGCAGCATGGTGCCGGTGCATTTATCAATCTTGAACAGCAGTGGTTCCGGCAGGCCGGGTCTGCGATAATCCACTGAAATGTCTTCCAGATCCAGCTTGGCCAGCACCAGAGAATCGGATGTCAGCTCCAGCTCTGGTTCTTCGGCAGCCGATTGAGGTGGGGGGGACGGCTCGGTTTTGGTTTCTTTCGAATCCTGGGAAGACCAGTTGACCGCACCGGACGCATTTTCCCGCAGCATGACGGCGAGCCCCTTCACTCTGAATTTGGCAATCTTAACTTTTCCCAGTAACAGCGGCAGTACGCGAACCTCGAATTCAGCCGTTTTCATCCTGAGGAAATCCCCTTTTCCAAAATTTTTTGGGTTGGAAATCCGAAGACCCTCGAGGGAAAAAATGGGCTGCAAAGAGGTCGTAATAACGATTTTATCGTCAACTTTGACACTGCGGCCGAGAGCCAGGGAACCTGCTGACTCTACCACTTGCTTGTGATCTGTCAGATCGATCGGGATTCTAACAAGCGCCAGCAGGAGGATAATCAGCAAAATGCCGGCGATGATGCCACCCAGGATATAGAGGATCCATCGGATTGGTTTGGGGACACGCATAATTCAGGCTCCTAAGTTTTCTTATTGACAATCGTGGCCTAAATGGGCAATATAACGGTAAGTTCATGATTTAAGAATGGCCATTTAAACCATGCTCTAAATCCTCTCTGGAGATCAAAGCCGACAGGCCAATAATATTTCCAGATTGAACACAGTAGGCATCGTAACCTGGCAGCAGAGTTAGAAGTGACTCTGCTTTTTATTTGGAAGCCATCTCAAAAAATGGCTTAGAAAGTATCCTGAACCCAATTGTTGTGTTCAGTAATTGCCGTTGAAAACTATCGCACCAATACATATATAGAAGGGGACCTATGAACGAAGGAACCGTTAAATGGTTTAACAAGAAAAAGAACTATGGCTTCATTGAATCCGATGAAAATGACGAAATTTTCTTTCACGGTTCAAATATTGCCGATCATGGCTTCTTTGGGCTGACCAGCAATGATCGTGTTACCTATGAAATAAAAGAAATGCGCAACGGGCCGCAGGCCGTCAGAGTAAAAGTCATCAGCTGAGACTGCGTTTAAAACTATCTATCCGATCTTCCATGTCCTGAAGCGCACGATGCGCCTCATCCAGAGACACCCCTTCAAACTCGATCCCGTCTCCCGGCTTGATCTGCCCCAGCAACGGCAGATCGGCTGTAATTACGGTCGCGATTTTGCGATAACCGCCGCTGACCGTCTCCCCCAGAATGATAATGGGCTTGCCATCGCCCGGGATTTGTATCGAGCCGGAAATCAGGCCTTCGGAGATGATGGAGGCTTCAATCTCCGGCCGGCAGGCTATCTCCGGCCCCTCCAGCCGAATACCGGTGCGATCCGAGTCCTGTGACATGGCATAGGCGGCATTTAAAAATTCCTGCAGGCTGCTTTGCGGGAAATGGTCGTCCTGGGGCCCTGATATCACCCGCAGCTTATAGTGACCTGAGTATTCAGGGATCCAGTCCGGCTTAAAGACCGGCAAGATGTCATGTATTGATTTATGGGTATTTTCGCCGGTCAACAGGATATCCCCTTTATTTAGATTACGGCCCTGATACCCGCCGAATCCGGATGGCAGGTTGGTTGACCGGCTACCCAATACACGGGGTACATCGATGCCGCCCGAAACGGCGATGTAGGCCCGAAAGCCGGTGACCGCGTTGCCGAAGGACAACACATCATCCTTTTTGAAGACATGCGAGCGCCACATCTCGATAGGCTGCCTGTTCTGTTTGGGCTGCAAATCACCGCCGGTAACGGCGATGATCACATCCATCAGCACCCTGATGACCGGTCCCATCAGCATGGTTTCCAGGCAGGCTTGATCCTCGCTGTTGCCGACCAGCATATTAGCTGCCCGCAGGGCGAATCCGTCAAGTGCCCCGCTGGGCGCCACACCATAGCGGCCGAAACCGTAGCGGCCAAGATCCTGTACGGTTGTCATGATACCGGGGGACATAACTTCCAGTGCTTTTATTCCTGCCATTGGGATCCTTCCCTGGCCGTAATGGATTTAAACCGAACCCGATCACCCATCATCAGCCGGCTTGGCGGATTTTGTGCGGAATCAAACAGACGAACCGGCGTCCAGCCGATGATCTGCCATCCGCCGGGACTGTCGACCGAGTAAATACCGGTCTGCTTCTGGGCGATCCCCACCGAGCCTCTGGGAACACGGGTCCGCGGTGTTTCACGACGGGGCGTGACAATTTCATCCGGCACCTCGCCCAGATAGGGGTAGCCCGGTGTAAATCCAATCATGTAGACGCGATATACCGGACGGATATGGTAATCGATGACTTCCCGGGGGGTGATGCCGTGAAATTGGGCGACGCTTTCCAGATCAGGCCCCGGCTCGCCGCCGTAGACAACCGGGATTTCTACTGTCCGTGTTTCCGGCAATTCGGATTGATCCAGCTGTTGATAGGTGGTATCGATTGACCGCTTCAGATCATCCGGTGCAAGCCCAAGCGGATCATAGATTACCAGCAGTGAGCGATATCCCGGCACCAGTTCACGGACACCCTCAACACTTTGCATGTCGATGGCGGTAAACAGCTCATGTACACGCTGATTGACTGAAGGGCTGATCTCATCGCCCAGTTCGACGAGCAGTGAACGATCACCCATCTGGCGAAATATCGGTGTTTCGTAGAGCATTGACTCATCCTATTATAGAAGCCATCCAAACAATTAAAGGAAATCAGCAGGCGGCGCAATTTCAACACCTGAGGCCAATAAAGCCTCCCTGATATTTTTTACCAGAGCGAGCGCAGAAGGGTTATCACCGTGGACACATATGGTGTCTGCCGCCATGTCGATCTCGGACCCGTCTTTACAAACCACTGTGCCTTCGGTGACCATTTTCAAGACTTTTTCGGCCACCATCTCATGGTCGTGAATAATTGCACCGGGCTCTTTGCGGGACACAAGTGAACCGTCTCGATTGTAGGCCCGATCACCAAAAAATTCAAATCCAATCCGAATGCCGTGCCTGGCACCGATGGCTTCAAGGTCAGGCCGGTTTGCTCCGGCCAGAACAAATAAAATCAGATTTTTATCCAGCGCTGCAATGGCTTCGGCCACGACATTCCAGATGTCCGGATTCTGTACGGCCATGTTGTAAAGTGCGCCGTGCGGTTTGACATGCTGTAATTTCATGCCCTGGGCCGTGGCAAAGGCCTGAATGGCACCAACCTGATAAGTAACGTAATCCTGTATTTCCTCCAGAGAGGCGTCCATGTTGCGGCGACCGAACCCGATCAGATCCGGATAGCCCGGATGGGCGCCAACGGCGACGCTGTGTTCCCGCGCAATGGCGATGGTTCTCTTCATCACCGCGGGATCACCGGCATGAAACCCGCAGGCGATATTGGCTGAGCTTATCAACGGAATGACATCTTCATCCATTCCGAGTTTATAATTTCCGAAACTTTCTCCCACGTCGGAATTCAGATCAATTTTATTAACCGGCATGCTAAACCTCCATATTTTCGATTTGCAATCGAAAATTTTATGCCACAATTTTACACTGAATTCAAAATAAAAAAAGGGAATAGGTGTAAGCCTATTCCCTTCGGTAAATTCAAAAAAAGAATTCTAACGCTTCGAAAACTGAAAACGTGCCCGGGCACCTTTCTGACCGTATTTTTTGCGTTCCTTGACCCGTGGGTCTCGCTTGATAAACCCGGCCTTTTTAAGCGTCAGTCGAAAATCGGGGTTGGCACTTACCAGCGCCCGTGTAATTCCATGCCGAACAGCGCCGGCCTGGCCTGCTATTCCGCCACCGACCACAGTGGCCCTGACATCATAAGTACCAAGGGTGTTGGTAAGTTTAAACGGTTGGATCATCTCTTCGCGGGTGGCTTCGATCGGGAAATATTCATCTACCGGGCGATTATTGATCGTAATTTCACCGCTGCCCGGTTTTATCCATGTTCTGGAAATGGCAGTCTTGCGTCTGCCGGTTGCATAATAGGTGTTTTCTTGCTCCATTGAGTTCCTCGATTTTCTATGTTGGTTTATAGGGTGATAACTTCGGGATTCTGCGCTTCATGCGGATGCTGATCCCCGGCATACACCTTTAATTTCTTAAGCTGTTTTTTGCCCAGCCTGTTTTTGGGAAGCATTCCCTTTACCGCGAAACGAATGAGATCTTCAGGGTTTTTTTCCTGGAGTTCCCGGGCGGTGGTCGACTTTAAACCGCCAATATAGCCGCTGTGGCGATAGTACTGTTTCTGATCCAGCTTCCTTCCGGTGAGCACAATCTTATCGGCATTGACCACAACGATCCAGTCACCGCTATCAACATGGGGGGTGTATAGGGGATTGTGCTTTCCCTGAAGGCGAGCGGCGACTTCGGCAGCCAGACGGCCGAGAACGGCGCCCTTGGCGTCAACAAGTCCCCACTTGCCCTGGTTATCTGATTTTTTGGCACTGTAAGTATATTTTTTCACTGTTTATGTACTCCTGAGTCCACTCCAAAGATTGATGAATCCGGCTTTTTAAAACAAAAATAGTACACCTGTCAAGAGAAAAATGCCACAAACCGCCATAAAATGGCCGCAGCCTGTATCGCCCCATCGGAGTGTTGTAATTCTATAAAGATTGGGTGATAATATAAGGCAAATTTCGATCAATTCAAGCAGATCAATTCAATTTATCGTGGTTGTCAAAAAAACGTTCCGTTATACAGGCGTTTTTTCTACAACCATTTATACCAGCCGGAATGTTTTTATGAAAAGCGGTATAGCGGCTTATACCGCCTGGAACTGTGGGAAAATGGAACAACTGGAATTTGAAGTCAAATTTTTTTTACCGGACAGGCTTTTGATACGCAAAAAAATCCTGGGCCTTGGCGCCCTGCCCCGTGGCAAATTTTTCGAAAAAAATATTCGTTTTGAAGATTCTGACAATACCCTGATAGGCCAAAAATGCCTGCTGAGGCTGCGACATGACCAAAAAACAACCCTGACGTTTAAATCCCCGCCCCCGAATGACAGCCAACAGATTAAAGTGTTCAAGGAACTCGAAGTTGAGGTCAGTGATTTTCAAACGATGAAGAATATCCTGGTATCTCTTGGCTATCACGGCGAACAGGTATATGAAAAATGGCGTGAAACCCTTGTGCTGGAAAAAGTTCATTTTTGTCTGGACGCCATGCCTTATGGGAATTTTCTCGAAATCGAAGGCCGCCAGGAGGATATCAGGTACTATGCCCGAATCCTGGGGCTGCCATGGGAGAAAAGAATTTTAACGAACTATTTGGCGATATTCGAAATTTTAAAAAAGAAATTGAAACTCGAATTTAGCGATGTCACGTTTGATAACTTTAAGGGTATTGACGTGCAGCTTCAAAATTACTTACCTCTGCTGGAATCTGGCGATTCTCCGGATTAACCAGCATCGACATAATGGCGGAGGGCGAAGGGCGGACGGCTGAAGGCATTGACCGGCTTCAACCGTCTGCCTTCCACCGTCTGCCTTCCGCCATGAACGTATTAGCCCAGATCGACCTCTATTCAAGAATATATGGGAGGTCTCTCATAGCAACGACTTATTCAGTCTCCGTCGCCGTTGGTATCCCCGGCGGAACATCGGAAGACGGAACCCCTAAAATCTCCGTAGCCGAAGGCGTTTCAGCTGGTGTCTCCGCGGGACCGGCGGCCGGTGAGGATTCAACTGGCAAAGCGTGTAGAGAGTCTGCCGGTTTATTTTTTTTGGGCGTATATGGCGGTAGTGTAACGGGATATTCTTTCTCCAGCAGCAGTTGTCCCTGGCGCGTAAATATGAAAATGGTTGCGGTTTGAAATTTCTCAGGGGATTTCGGCACCCCGGTGGAAAGTCGCATGGTCTTAAAATAGTTGATGCCAAAGGAATGTCCGCGACGTTTTCCTGTGGGCCGTCCGTCCACCAGCGACATCCAGGGAATTGGCAACCAGCTGGTATTGTCCCCTTTGAGAACCACGATCGCATGCCCGGAAACCCGCTGGGAATTCGGACTGGTGTTTTTGACTTTGAACATCACTTTCAGGCGGTTTTCATCGAACCGATCGGATACCTGAAAATCTTCGACAGCAACACTTAATCCAGGATCGCCGGAGACCGTATTCTGTTGGGGTTCGTCCTGTCTGTTCGAAAGTGGCTCTGTTTTGTTTAGAGCCGCTTGAGTCTTTTCGACCTTTTCTTCAGCAAGACCCGGATCCTGATTCACAGATTTGTCCGGAACCGATGCCCCGGCATTGGCCATTGAATTTTGCTGCGCTTTTGATTCGGCCACCACCAACCGGGTCATCAGGATGTCTTTTTCATGCCTCAAATTGTCTATGCGACTATTTGAACTTTTTAGCTCATCCTTGAGACCGTGGTTATCCATGATGATTTTCAGGTTCCAGGCGAAAAGGCCCACAGAAATTCCAATGCATGATAGCAATACCGCAAAGGCCAATATCACCATTCCCTTAAAGCGCTTGAGTGTTATGGTTTTGCCGTGGTTTCCAATAAAGAGCAACGTCCAGCGACGATCCTGCTTTGCCCGTTTGGCGGATTTAACTGAACGCTGGGTCGGGTTGGACTTTTTCTTAAAATAAGCCATACTGTATATCAGAATATCCTGTAATTCGAAATTTTACAATTATAGCACCAGCCACACTTCATCTCCTTTGCAGGCGTTTAACCGGTTGGCAGCGTTGCCCTGATTGATTGCGATCTCAAGATATCCGCGACTGCCGATTAGGGCCACCGGCGAGTCTGCAGACGCATCTGCATAGGTCTCCGACAGGCCCTCGATGACATTGGATCCCGTTTTTATCTGCAATCTATCATGGGTGGAAGTGGACCAGCACAAGTTGAGCTGTTCGCTGTGAATATTGGTTATCAGGTTCCCGAAATGATCGATCGCTACAATCTTCCCCCTCAGTTCATTATTTTTTGTACACCGGGCTCGAAGGCGTTCCAGCTGAACCGTGTTCTTCATGTCTATTTCAGGACCCAGTTCATTGGCATCCAGCCCGGCGGAAAGATGAGCGCCGACCGGTGCGATGATATCACGACCATGAAAGGTCGAACTTACTAATGCTTTAAAATAATCCGGGTTGACAATACGGTTAAGTGAAGAACCATTTTTGTCGCCGTACAACAATGTCAACACCCCATTGTCCGGGGCAATAAACACATGGCCGTTTGATTTAAGAACAAGCAGGCTTCGGTCGGTCCCGACCCCGGGATCAACGACGATCAGGTGCACCGTTCCTTCCGGAAAATATGAAAAACTCGAATGAATCGCATAGGCGGCCTGAGCAATATCGTGTCGATCGATCCGGTGGGAAATGTCAACGATGGTGGCTGTGGGATGAATGGACAATATCACGCCCTTCATCAATCCCACATACTCATCATCGGTACCGAAATCCGTTAGTAGGGTTATGATTGACATGGCAATAAAATAAGGTTCAAGGGTTCAGCGTTCTGGGTTCAGGGTTAGCATGACCGCGTTTCAGCAAATCTGATCCTCTTAACCCGGAAGGCTGAACCTTGAACCCTGAACCCATTCTACTAAAACAACTCCTTCTGCCGGGTGCGCACTTTAAATCCCAGATGCCTGAAAGCGGCTTCGGATGCCTTTCGTCCGGAAGAGGTTCTGGTAATGAATCCGATTTTCAGAAGGTAGGGCTCAACGATGTCTACCAGGGTATCCGATTCTTCCTGCAGGGTGGCCGCAATGGCTTCGATGCCCACGGGACCACCATGGTAGAATTTTATGACCGTATTTAAATATCGTCGGTCCAGTTCGGTCAGGCCTTTTTCATCGACGCCTTCGAGCTTCAAAGCTGCGGTGACCGTCGATCGGGTGATGACCCCATCTGCTTTGACCTGGCTGTAGTCTCTGACACGCTTGAGAAGCCGGTTGACTATGCGGGGCGTTCCGCGGGATCGCTGGGATAGGGTTTCAGCGCCGTCATCTTTGAGGGTGACACCCAGCAATGCGGCCGAACGCTGGGTAATTTTCACCAGATCGGATTCGGCATAAAAATCCAGACTTCTAAAAATGCCGAACCGATCCCGCAGGGGTGCCGACAACAGTCCCACCCTTGTCGTAGCCCCCACCAGTGTAAAACGTTTTAGCTGAAAACGGTGACTGCGGGCGTGCACCCCCTTATCGAACACAAAATCAATGGCAAAATCTTCCATCGCCGGATACAGGAATTCTTCCACGGCTTTGGGTGTCCGATGTATTTCATCTATAAACAGGATATCGCCACTTTCAAGATGGGTCAGCAGCCCGATCAAATCGCCACCTTTTTCCAGGGCCGGCCCGGAAGTCACGGTCAGATTCCCACCCATTTCGTTTGCGATAATATGGGCCAGAGTGGTCTTACCCAGGCCCGGAGGGCCATGCAACAGAACATGGTCAATGGGCTCCTCACGCTGCATGGAGGCTTCGATAGCAATCTTAAGGGTAGCCACCACCTCTTTCTGTCCCACATAGTCGGAAAGACTTTCCGGACGCAATGACAATATATCCGGATCCCGGTCCTCGGTCTGCGCCGCCCCCGAAGTCAAATCCTGCTGATCGGAAGTAAATGAGATAATGTCGTCTGCCATAGCCGTTTCTCGTAATGATGGAGTAACTTTAGCCCTTCAATTTTCTGGCTGTCCATCTATCTCCATAAAGCCATCAAATGAATAATGTCAAATGACTAATGAATAATGAAGGTATGCTGTCTATTTTAATTTTAAAAACAGAAGGAGCGGAGCGACATCCACAATTATTCATTAGTCATTATTCATTTTTTGACTCCGGTAAACCTCTTCAAAAAGCTCTTCGGCGGTTTTAATCGTGCTGTTGCGCTCCAGGGCTTTGTCAATCATCTGTCTGGCATCCGCCACCCGATGGCCGAGCTGCTTTATCATAACATCAAGTACCTGTTTTGAAAAGTCTTCAACAGGTGGTTCAAGGGGGCGATCTTCGGAACGAATCAAAGCGAACTTGCCCATTTTTCCTTCCAGCGTGGCGATAATTTTTTGGGCGGTTCGGCGGCCGATACCCTTCAATTTGGTCAGCTCATTGACATCACCGGCTTCAATGGCCGTGGCGATCTCTCTGACAGGCACTGTTAGGGCCTTGACAGCCTTGAGAGGACCGATATCTTCGACGGATATGAAATATTGAAAAAATTCTTTTTCCACTTCAAGATTGAAACCGATTAAAACAGGTTTTGGCTGCCTCTCGGTCTGCTGAAAAAAAATGTACAGGGATACATCATCCTCTACCTGTTTATCCTGGATTGTTTCCATTACGATGGCAGGCAGCAGCACTTCGTATCCAATTTGATTTACCAGAACCAGTATCCGTTCCGCTTCCTTTTTTAGGATTTTGCCTTCTAAATAGCCAATCATAATTGCAATAATTTCAATCGTTTTGATGGTTTTGATCGTTTAGATCATTGGCAGGCATAGCTCCGATTCGCCGTTTCTGCCCTGCCCCATTGCATTTATTCTGTTTCTGCACAACCTGTACGACGACCGCTGTTTTGGCCACTCTTGCCGGGCAACTGTTATGTCAACCTGTGAGCTATCAGCTATGAGCTGTGAGCTTTTCCAGGTCATGATAGCGGTATAAACCAATCAATGCCAGCCCCAGAGCATCTGATGCATGAAACGGCCGTATGGGTGTCGGATGATTTAACCGATGCCGCACAGCTTCTTCCAGCTGCTGTTTGCGGGCGTTGCCATTGCCCGTCAGGACCTGTTTGGCTTCCCGAACCGGAACTTCCACCGACTTAACCCCGGTGCGTTGTCCGGCCACCATTACCACGCCGCTGACCTGCCCGAGAGATATGCCGGATTTCGGATACTTCTCCAGCGAGAAGACATCTTCAACCACCATAAGGTCGGGCGCTTCGTCTTCAAGGAGTTTTATCAGCTTTGAAAAAATCAGATTAAGGCGCTCAGGTAAGGAATTGTTTTTGGAGGTATTGATGCTGCCAAAGGAATGACCGGTTATGGTCGACCTGTTTCCTTGAACAATTCCGATACCGGTTGCTGAAAGGCCGGGATCTATACCGATGATTTTTATCATCCTGAATTATTTTAAACTCTTGACTTTATCCCTGGCAATTTTTGCTTCGTTCGATTTGGGATGCTTTTTGATGAGCTCCTCCAAAATAAGGCGGGAATTGGTTTTATCCCCAAGGTTCAAAAAGGCAAGTCCTTGCTTCAGTAGAGATGCCGGCACCTTATTGCCCTTGGGATAGTTTTCGATCACTTTCTGATATTCAAGGATGGCTTTTTCATACCACTTTTCGCGGTAATAGATTTCACCGATCCAAAACTGGGCATTGTCGGCTCTTTCAGACCTGGGATATTTCTCGATGAGCTCCTGGAACTTCTTGCGGGCAGCATCGGAGTCGCCCTGATCAAAAGCCTGTTTCGCCATTCGATAGATTTCATCTTCCCCTATCTGGCTTTTGGTCTGCTGACCGGCGGGAATAATTTTCGCGGTCGTTTTTTCTTCGGGTTTTTTTACCGGTGCTTTCTGAGCAGAGGGTTCAAAATTCAAATATTGCTCAATTCGATAAATCCGCTCATTATTGGTTTTGGTTGAATTGGCAAGGCTATCTAGGCGATCCGTTTCGGTTTGTGTTCCCTCGGTTTCCATTTGCTTCTGGCGATCCAATCGATGTTCCAATTCTTCCAGGCGACCATTTAAGGCCCGAATTTCTTCATCAAGGGCCGCTAGCTTGGCCCGCAACGAAGCCGACTGGTGCCGCAAGGCCTGTTCCTCATCCTGGCGGACTTCCATGCCCGACTTTAATGCTTCATTTCTTTTTTTGAGTTCGGCGTTGCGAAGTTCCAATTCATTCAGCCGCGTATCCAGGGTGGTAACTTCCTTCTGGGTCGCACAACCCGAGATGAACATCAGGCATATCAAGGGTACCAGACAGGTCGATTTCAAAATTGATTTGTTCATGATGGTATCATTGCCGTAAGTTTGAAGTTGGTGCCGATGGATAGAAAATCATCAAAAAAACCCGCCGTAGAAAGCGGGTTTGGCTGAAAGACAGCAGGCACCGGTAGCTCCGGCACCTGCTGCCTTTTCAAGGGAGACAGGATATATACCCTTTATGACTACCCGCCGTTTTAGAAGCGGTATTTGTTGCAGATTCGTAATTTCGATTAGTTGACAACAAAGTTGCCACGCCGGTTTTTAGCCCAGCACTCCTCATTTCGCTGGGTGCATACCGGGCGTTCTTCCCCATAACTGATGGTCGTTAATCGCATCGCATCAATTCCGAGGTCAGCCAGAAAGGCCTTGGCACTCTCTGCCCGCCGATCACCCAGTGCGAGGTTGTACTCATTGGTACCCCGGTCATCGCAGTGACCTTCGATGGTGACCGTCACATCGGAATTTTCGCGCAGCCATTCGGCTTTTCTCAGCAGATTGTCCTGAGCCGCAGGAGTCAATGTAGAGCTATCGAATTCAAAATAAATATCCTCCTGCATAATGACACCGGATGGTGTGTATGCCGGGGCCGCCGCTTTCGGCTCTGCTTTAGGTTCCTCTTTTGCCATCGGTTCCGGTGATGCATCAACCAGCTTTTTTTGGCATGAAACGGAGAACAGCAATCCAGGAATCACTAACAACAGGGCCAAAAAAATCCATTTCTTCTTTTGCATTTTTTTCCTCCTTTCACATTTGGAAAAACATCAGTTATTGAAATCATTCATTGACCATTTGGGGTTTGTTTGCTCACCTTTCATCACAAGCAAACGACGCTGATCTGTTCCAAACGCAGTCATCACGTATATACGAAAAGGTCCCTCACGGTTTGAGCTAAAGGCAATGAGGCTTCCGTCCGGTGACCACGAGGGCGCTTCGTTATCTCCGGCTTCGTGGGTCAACTGAAGCTGACCCTGGCCGTCAAGACCCATCACGACGATGTTGCGTCGTCCGTCCACAACGGAGGAAAACGCAATCTTATCGCCCCGGGGAGACCAGTTTGGCTGGGTATTGTAACTACCCTCATAAGTTAACCGTCGTACCCTTCCTGAAGTCAGGTCCTGAACGTAGATCTGCGGTGAACCAGACCGATTGGATACAAAGGCAAGCTTTTTGCCGTCCGGTGACCAGGTGGGTGATAAATCGATGCCCCGAATATTTGTTAACCTTTTAATAACTTTCCCCGATCCAGTCAACAGATAAATTTCCTGGTCACCTGAAAAGGAAAGTGTCGCAGCCAGTTCAAATTTTCCAGGCATCCAGGCCGGCGTTATGTTAAGGCCTTTCTTATTGATGGAGTCTTCCTGCATTTCAGCCAGGTTTATGATGAAAATGTCCGGTTTACCCTTTTTATAAGAAGTATAGGCCAGGTGGCGACCATCACTGGACCAGGCCGGCGATAAATTAATCGAACGATTCCGGGTCACCTGCTGCGGACTATAACCATCAAAGGCGCATGTGTAAATCTCTTTGTTTCCCGAACCGGTTGATACAAAGGCAATTTTACTGCCGAATACGCCCCGGTGGCCGGTAAGATATTTTATTACTTCGCTGCAGAAACGATGGACCATGCGGCGCAGGTCGGCCTTTTTGCCGGTGTATTTCTTTCCGATGATTCGACGCGCCTTGAACGTGTCAAAAAGGCGCAATTCCATGGTAATATTTCCGTTGACTTCCTGAAATAGCCCGGTAATCAATAGCTCGGCACCGATAACGGTCCAGTTGGCAAAATTGATCTGGGGGGTCAGGACGCCGTCCTTGTCAGGATCGAACAAAAAAGCCCCGCGGTCAAGCAGCTTAAAATACCCCGTAAATTCAAGACTGGAGGCCAATAAATCTGCTGATGAACCCGCCAGGCGTTTTTCTTCTCCGGTTCCATTTTCATTCTTAAACAGCGGAACCGCCAGCGGAATTTTTCTCAGGAAAGGATTGGAAATATCAATATACTCATATTGATCCTTATCACTCTGAGCCAGAACTGCCATCGGTGCGCTTGCAACCATTACGGCCATTATGAACAGAGTGTTTCGAAGCCAACGAACAATCATGCTGATATCCTTGTTGTAAATTTAAAATAACCATTTGTGTTTATGGGCCCAGATTTCGATGTCGCTTAAGCATATGCACTTAAGTTTCTTCCGCAACTATGCTCGAAATAAGTGGCGCTGGTTAGCACTGCATTAGCGCTTCTCTAAAAAAATATTAGGTTTCAGGTGTCAGTTTCCAGAAGACAGAGAACAGAAGACAGACGACAGATTGAAAAATCAGAACGTTCTCCTCTTTCGTCTGACATCTGTCCTCTGACCTCTGTTCTCTGACACCCGAC
>CAJICI010000086.1_pt1 | contig 15752 bp, 17 predicted proteins | sample 9199571 | NCBI WGS metagenome assembly CAJICI01 (sample SAMEA7708329, study PRJEB35096) | sediment metagenome | biome: marine neritic benthic zone biome [ENVO:01000025]; feature: sediment [ENVO:00002007]; material: shallow marine sediment [ENVO:03000034] sea grass bed [ENVO_01000059] ...
GACATTGGGAGCACAGGCAGCCGGCCAGGGATATTTCTGCCTGGGCCCGAAATGACGGATAGCGTGCCTGCCCATCTACAAACTTTTTTACTGAAAACCCTTTGCGATTTCCATCCGAAATTTGAAAAAAGGCGTCGCATACCAGGCACTTGGGCGGGAATATGGCATCCTGGATGATATAGTATAGCCTGTTTAAGAGATGATTCACCACTTGTTTCTGGTCTCTGGCTTCTGGTCACTGGTTGCCGGATGCGGGTTCCGTGTTACGGGTTGCGCGTTGCACGGTATTGCATTCGCGCAAAAAGCATAGCGCATGGCGCATAGAGTAACGGCCGATCAATCTGATCGATCAAAGCATCTCAACTCTATGCTCTATGCCCTCTGCTCTATGCACTATGCCCTCTGCTCTATGCACTATGCCCTCTGCTCTATGCACTATGCCCTCTGCTCTATGCTCTAGATCATCTGTCCTCTGTCATCTGTCTTCTGCCCTCTGTCATCTGTCCTCTGTCTTCTGCCCTCTGTCATCTGTCATCTGTCTTCTGTCCTCTGCCGCAAAGCCTCATACATAGTAACTGCTGCGGCCACCGAGGCATTGAGCGAATCCACGGCCCCGTGTTGAGGAATCGATACCAGAAAGTCGCAATTTTTTTTCACCAGCGGCCGCAGGCCCTTTTGTTCGCCGCCTAAAACAATGGCGATGGATCCGGTCATATCGCCGTCATAAAGGGATAGCTCTGCCTTTTTATCCAGCCCCATAACCCATAAGCCGCGTTCTTTACACTGTTTGATTGTATGAACCAGATTGGTTACCCGGCTCAGGAGGATGTGTTCAAGCGCCCCGGCGGAAGCTTTGGATACCGTTGGCGTAACCGCTGCACTGCGATCTTTTGGCATGATGACCCCATCAACGCCGGCACACAGGGCAGTTCTGACAATGGCGCCCAGGTTCTGGGGATCAAGGATATTATCCAGCAGCAACAAAAAATGTGGCCCGCCCCTTTGCTCAGCCGCAGCCAGAATGTCGCTGACGGATGCCAATGGATAGCGGTCGGCCCTTGCGGCCACACCTTGATGACTGCTGGTCCCCGCCAGGTTTTGGATTTCTGAGGATCCGGCAGTTTTAATCGGTATGCCGCTTTCAGTTGCCAGAGAGGCCAGTTGGATCAGTCGATCTGACTTGAAGTCGTGTTGCAGATAGATTTTGTGTACAGTACGCCGCTGTGAGGCCAGGGCCTCGAATACCGGATGGATACCGTATAGTATTTCGCTTTTCACGAACGATAGCTCTCAAAAATAGCAATCATTTCCGCTGTAGCTTCCTTCAGCCGTTCATTAATAATGATGTGGCGATAGATATCCTGTTGGGCCATTTCTTTTTTCGCATTTTCCAGGCGCAGGGCGATCACCTTCGGACTGTCGGTGCTACGGGCTTCCAGGCGCTGTTTTAAAATTTCCAGCGACGGCGGCAATATGAAAATGGTAACTGCCCCGGGATACCGTTTAATCAATTGTCTGGTGCCCTGCACATCAATATCCAGCAAAATATCATGACCCGCGGATAGTTTTTTATCTATAAATTCCGCTGACGTACCGTAATAGTTTCCGTGCACCTCAGCCCATTCAGCCCAGCGATGCTGTGTGATTCCCCTTTCGAACTCATTCTTTGGCGTAAAGTAATAATCCACGCCGTTTTTTTCCCCTTTGCGCGCCGGCCTGGTGGTATGTGAAATTGAGTATAACAGATCTGAAAAATGGTCCAGCATCGAATGGCATAGCGTTGTTTTACCGGCTCCGGAAGGTGCCGAAACGATAAAAAGATGGCCCGGCGATTGGGTCAAAATTGAATTTGACGCTTCCCGGGCCTTTTTGGTTTGACTTTCTTGCATGTGGATCAGGCGGATTCTTTCAGCAGGGCATAGCGCTGAGAGACCGTCTCGGCCTGGATGGCCGAGAGCACTATGTGATTGCTGTCCATGATAATTATCGAACGGGTACGGCGACCGTGGGTTGCATCGATCAGTCGTTTTTCTTCCTTGGCATCGTCCTTGAGTCTCTTCATCGGAGCGGAATTGGGTGACACAATGGCAACCACCCGATCCGAAACCACGGTGCTTCCAAATCCAATGTTTAACAGCGTCTGATCCATTCTACCTCCGTATGTGTTCAACGGTTCAGGGTTCAGGGTTCAGGGTTCAGGGTTTTTTGGGCTCCGGTCTCCGGCGGTCAGGATCAACCTCTGAACCCTGAACCGTGAACCCTGAACCTTTTTTTATTCTATATTCTGGATCTGCTCTCTGATCTTTTCCAGTTCTGATTTGATATCGACGATTTTATGAGACGTATCGGCATGGCCGATTTTGGCGCCAATGGTGTTGAATTCCCGATTGAGCTCCTGCAACAAAAAATTGAGTTTTCGCCCGCCGGGTTCCTTCGCTTGCATAATATGGCGAAACTGTTTGACATGGCTCTCGGCCCTGACAATCTCTTCAGAAATATCGCTTCGATCCGCCAGAAAGGCTGCTTCCTGAGCCAGACGTCCGGGATCGATTTCCACGGTCTCGCGGGTCAACGCAGTAATACGCTCTGCCAATTTTTCCTGATACTGTTCCAGCAGGGCCTTTGATGCGCCTTTTATTTCGGCCAGGCTTGATTCAATGAAGTCCAATCTGGCGGTTAAATCGGCTGCAATGAAATCGCCTTCCTTCCGGCGCATGCTGTCAAGTTGATCAAGGCCCAGGATCAGGCAGTCTTTAATTACGGCCCACAGGCTGTCGGGTTCCTCGGTGGGCTCAACCGGCTTTATGATGCCGCCCAGGCCAAGCAAATGTTCAATACTTATATCATTGCCGAGCTTAAATTCCTTTTTTAGCTCAGTCAGGGCACTGTATATGGATTGGGCCCTGGGTTTGTCGATCTCAAAGGCCAGGGCCTGCTCGGTTTCATCCTTGATCTGAAACCTGATCTCTATCCGCCCTCTGGCAATGCGTTCGGTCACCAATCCTTTTATTTTTTCTTCCAGCACCATGTAAGTGGGCGGTATCCGCAAAACGATATCCAGATGACGATTATTGTAGGCCCGCATGTCGGCCGAAACACTGATCGCACCGGCGGTGGTTTCGGCAGCAGCATAACCGGTCATGCTTTTGATCATGGTTTGGGAACCTCCTGCTCATTCAATATGGGTGGTCCAAGTTAATCAGATGTATATGCGAACATTCAAAGATGAACATCGAACGTCCAACATTGAACATCGAATAATGATGTCGCTTCTCTCCTCAATTTAATTAAATCGGTCTGACTTTTCTGTTTAATCCGTTGTTATGGTAGTCAAACACAGAGATCGAATTTTGCCCAAGGGCATTTTCGGCGTGACAATTTGGTCTGGCCATCAGCCTCTTCCATTCAACGTTCGATCCGCCGGAGGCGGACAAGTGCTTGCTCGCCTACGGCGAGTTGGACGTTCGATGCTTGTCCGCCTCTGGAGGGTTCGATGTTCGGCTATTTAACCCGCTCTCTCTAAATCAGCCCCATACCTGGCACGCGCCTTTTCAAGAAAGCTGATGATCGGCCGATCCGCATAGTCCGGATAGGTCCAGGGCAATTTTTCAAAAACGCCGCGCTGATAAATGAGAGTTAAATCAGCATAGACTTTTTTTCCAATATAAATCCGATGGCTGAAATTTTTACCGGAAGCCAGAACAAATCGTTCATACAGCAAATAACCCGGGTCAATGTTAACCCGGCGCCGACCGCCACGCACATATTGATCTTCCAGGCGATTGGTCTCTAATTTTATGTCGGCCAAAGAAAGCTGTTCAATCAGTGATCTAAATGTCAGCAGTCGCCGAAACAGGGGCGATCCCATCTCCTGTTCATAATAGGCGGTATAATCAAATGACATCCAGCGGCTGACCAGATCGGGAGCACCGAATCGGGACACCAGCTTGTCAACCAGCGGTTCAAACAGTTCTTTTTCCTTCATGAAAAGCCCGATGACCAGTTTAGCAGGTTTGGGCTCCCGGGGTTTACTCATTTTTTACATTTCTAAATGTTGTGAGGCTAAGAAGCTATAATGCTGGAAGGCTGAAATTACTGATCTTCAGGGATTCCGGGTTTTCGAGCCTTCAAGCTTACAAGCCTTCTGGCCTGCCAGCATCCTAATCCAGTGATTTAGCTTCTTCAATGAGCATGATCGGAATGTCATCTCGAATTTCATATAATAATTTACAATTATCACATTTAAGCCCATCTTTGGTGTCATTTAAATAAATATCACCCTTGCATTTTGGACAGGCTAGAATATCCAGCAGTTCCTGACTGATGGCCATGGCGGTCTCCTTACAGTCCGATTATTTGAGAATAGTTTTATTTATTGCAGAAATCAGGAGATTTCAAGCACTAATTAGCGCAACACCGGACACGGTCTGAACCTGGCTTTGAGCTTGACACCCCTTTGGCCTTTTGTGATATGGGATAGGCTCCCGATGGGGTCAATTATTGGTACCCGTTTCAAAAAAAAATATATCCGATAAAATTATATGAGGAAAGCAACAACAGCATGGAATCGAAACGCCCGGACCACAGCCCTCTTGATGCTGATAACCCTGCAGGTGAAACTAAACCGGACCACCCGCGGGTAAGTTTTGCCATCCCGGTGTGCAACGCTGAGCGCTTTCTCGGTCGGGCCATAGATTCACTCCTGAACCAGGAATTTAAGGATATTGAAATCGTCGTCAGCGACAATGCCTCAACCGATGGCACCCGGGATCTCATGCAGGGCTTCAGCCAGCGCGATAACCGCGTACGCTACATCCGCAACGAAAAAAATATCGGACAAATCGAAAACTTTAACCGCGTATGCGAGCTGGCCCGTGGGGATTTTGTTCGCTGGATGGGAGCCGATGACTGGCTGGAACCGGACTACGCCGGTAAATGTGTGACAGCCCTCGACAAACGACCGGATGCCGTCGGCGTCACGACCCAGTGGCGTTACATGGACGATGAGGGCAAGGTGGACTTCCTTGACGTACCCGGCCCACGGGTCGATGCCCCGAATCCTCTGCGGCGCCTGCATCTAACCCTGCGATTGCTGCAAAACGGAGAATTACTGTTTGACCCTATATACAGCCTGATCCGCCGGGATGCCCTGAAGCGTTCGGGAATGCTGCCGGTTAACCGCTGGACCGATCGCCTGCTGGCCTTTGAGCTCTGTCTCATCGGGTCCTTCTGCCATCTGGATGATTTTCTGGCAACCCGGCGCAACGCCCGCGAGCCCCGCAGGGTCAGAATCGAACGCTGGCACAGGCGTTATAAAGGATGGAAAAAGCACGAGCATCGCTGGATGCTCTACATGAATTACGCGAAAATTGTGGATCGCGCACCGCTGCCGATCGGACAGAAACTGGGCTGCTGGGGAATTGTTTTTTATTACTGGCTGCGTGATGAAATCAGGCGCCGGTGGAAACGTTTGCAGCGCAAAATGGCATCATCGGGCTAAATCCGACCTTTCTTCCTGTGGCGGCGCAGCCGACGAGCCTGATATTCGGGGTAGAGATCCGGATAATATTTCTTCCAGCGCTTATGGACCCAGAACCACTGATCCGGATATCGGCGAACGAATGCTTCAACGACATCGGTGATCCGTTGGGTATTGGTCTGGATATCAGCGCGCAGGTCTCCGGTCCGCTCCATATTCAGGGCAGGCTGCACCGTCACGGTCAACTTGCCGCCGGGCTCCCGCACACAGAATATTGGCAATACCGGGCTTTTGCAGCGGATGGATAAAAAGGCCGCAGCAGGAGTGGTCGTCACGCGGTGTCCGAAAAAATTCACATCCACACCTTCCGATCTGCGGCTCTGATCGACCAGCAAACCGACCATCCCCCCCTGGCGCAACATTCGGCGCATTTCAGGCATCGCACCTTTTTTGTATACGATTTTAAGCCCGTATTGGCTGCGCATGCGCAACACCCAGCGATTCAAGGGCGCAAACCGAATCTTTTTGGCAATCCCCAGAATCGGCTGCTGGATATGCAAGCACAGAAACAGCAGCCCGGTCTCCCAGCTTCCCAGATGGGCGGATACAAGAATGACACCCTTTTTGTCTTCCAGCGCCGCCTGCAGGTTTTCAAGACCCACTACCCGCAGCCGGCCGAGCAGCTGGTTCCTGGACAATGTTGTGGTCTGAATAAATTCAACAAAGGAAACGCCCAGGTTCTGGAAAACACGTCGGGATATGGTGTCGACTTCTTCGCGGGTCCAATGGGGATGGGCAAATTGCAGATTACGCCGCACGATACGCCGGTGAGGTGCATCCAGCAAATAGGCGGCCCTGCCCAGGATCCTACCCAGCCCGACAATATGGCGGTGGGGTATTCTGCTGATAATGCTCCCTGCGACCTTATCGGCGTCATCAGATTCCTGATGGCGCACTGGTTGGCGATCACCCGGATTGGATATCATGAATTTCTCTTCCCGACGCATGCAAAATTTGGACTATACGAGTAACAAACAATCATAGGGCTGTCAATGTTCAGGCATTTGGGGCAAACCGTACGGAGTGCAGCCGGCACCGGCTGAAATCAGGCCGTTACCCGGAATTTGCCGTTAAAAAATTTGACAAACCAGAGGCATTTAAATACCATCGATGGATGCTGGAAAACATGCCCCACAGAATCGCATTTGGACTGTATAACCTGCTCTGGAGCGGCGTGCTGCCGTGGCTGCAGCTGAACCATCGTCTGACCGAAGGCTATGGGCAAAGACGGTTAAAAACGCTTCCGCCGGCCGCGGACATATGGATCCAGGCCGCTTCGGTCGGAGAATCGTATCTGGCGCTGGAAATCATCAAAGGCCTTAACGCCGGCCGCCCGGTGAAGATTCTGGTAACCTCGAACACCAGCCAGGGAGTTGATATCCTCAATCAGGGCCAGGCACAACTGGCTCAAAACGGGGAAGGCATCGAGGTTGCGGTAGGCTATTTCCCCTTTGACAAGCCGGCTCTGATGAAAAAAGCTGTATCTGTCATTCAACCGGCAGTTATGGTGCTGCTGGAAACGGAAATCTGGCCCGGTCTTTTGCGGGCCCTGAAGCAGCAGCAATGCAGAACCCTTATCGTCAACGGCCGGGTGACCGCAGGGAGCCTTAAAAGGTATCTGTTGTGGCCTTCGATCTGGCCGCCTATTCGACCTGACAGAATCCTGGCGATTTCATCATCGGATGCCGATCGTTTCAAACAAATTTTCGGCCCGGAGGCAGTTGAGATCATGCCTAACATCAAATTTGATCGTGTGGCCGGCTCAATCTCCCCTGCAAATAACCACAACCCGCTTAAAGACCTGATACCCGATTCGCTGATCTTTGCAGTTCTGGCATCTGTCCGACGCCAGGAGGAATCCCGGGTTAAACAGGTTATCAATACAATCCTCGACAGGCGACCGCAAACGGTTATCGGGCTGTTTCCCCGCCATATGCATCGGATCAAATCCTGGCAGGAAATCCTCAGCCGCGCCGGAATCACATGGTCTCTGCGCTCCGGGGCCCGGGGCCCGGCGACGGTCGGTTCGGTGATCCTCTGGGACACCTTCGGAGAACTGCAGCAATCCTATGGACTCTGTCAGGCCGCTTATGTCGGCGGCAGTCTTGCGCCATTAGGCGGACAGAATTTTTTAGAAGCCATGATCTGCGGTATCAAACCGGTTATGGGGCCATCATGGGAAAACTTTTTGTGGGTCGGTACTGAAATTATCGACAGCGGTCTGCTGAGAATCGCCGATGACTGGCAGGCCGCTGCAGCACAGTTGATAAAGGACATGGATCATCCACCGCCGCGGGATGAAGTCATCAGCCAATCACTTGCTTATATAGAAAACCGCCGGGGCGGCACCGCCCGGGTCTGTCGTACCATCGTTGATCTTATGGCAGCAGAGAATTGATAATGACACCCAAAATCTTGCACCTGTACAGTAACCACAAATGGACCGGACCGGCCGATCACGCCTTGAATCTGGTCAGGTGGCTGCAGCCCCGTTCAAACGTCAAAGCGTATTTTGCCTGCGGACGTCGCAAAGGGGTGGAAAATCCGCTCTATGAAAAATCGAACCGGCGCCGGTTGGAATTCATCGGCGGCCTATATCTTAAAAAGCATTTAAGCTGGGAGCTGTTGCCGGATGTGTATGCCCTGCGAAAAATCGTCGGCAGCCGACAGATTAACCTTGTGCACTGCCACCAGGATAACGACGCGCTGACCGCTGCGATAGCCGGCTTCGGCACTCGCATGCTTCGGACCTGTTATAACGGCGAACCGGCACCGTTGAATACCAGGCAGCGCTACTCCTACCGACGGGCCGCAAAAATAATGACGGCATCCGTTCGGCTGCAAAAACATCTTCGGGCAATTTTCCCGGATAAGGATATTCAGCAGGTGGATATACCGGTAGATCTGGAGCTCTTTAATCCGTTTAGAAAAAGTGCCGCGTTGCTGGCTGAATTCGGGCTAAAAGCCGAAAACCCGGTGGGCGGCATCGTGGCTCGGGTCCAGAAGCACAGAAATTTTTCGCAGCTGCTCGATGCCATTGAACAGGTCGTCAGGGAAATTCCAGATTTCAGGTTTCTGGTTGTGGGCCGCGGTACGCATATCAACACTGTTGCCCGGGAGCCTGTGCGGCGCCGGGGATTGGACAGGAATATTATCTTCACCGGGTATCGCGGCGATGACTACCGGGATGTCTTAAATCTTTTTGATTACAAAATCTTTCTGGTGCCGGGCAGTGACGGTTCCTGCCGGGCGGTGCGGGAAGCCCTGGCCTGCGGCAAACCGGTCATTGCCTCGCGCAAAGGAATATTACCCGAGTTGATCAAAGAGGGGCAAACCGGCCTTCTGGTCGGCGATACACCGGAGGATCTGGCGCGAGCCATACTTACCATGAGTCGCGACCGGGACTTCCGGCAGCGATGTTCCCGGGGCGCGCGGCAATATGCGGAAACCGCGCTTAATCCGGAGAGATACGTCAATACCGTTGCAGCCGCTTATGAATCTTTGGTCGAAAAGACATAAAAAGGTTCAACGGTTCAGCGTTCAGGGTTCAGGGGTTATCGATCTGGGGCACACATGGCAAGAAGCTGAATGGTCCGAGAACTCTATATTTCCCCTCTGTCATTCCCGCGCAGGCGGGAATCCAGAAGTCCTATGCAGACTTCTCTGGATGCCCGCCTACGCGGGCATGACGTAAGAATCGCCCCTCCTATTCAGGTTATTTTCAACCTTTGAACGCTGAACCCTGAACCGGGAACCTTGAATCAGGTAGATCTGAGACAGTTAAGCTATTCGGGTTTATCTTGTTTTTCCAATTCTCTCAATTTTATATACTTTAAAAACTTACCGTAAGCGGTGCTGGTCGAAATCACAAATCCCTCATACCCGTCGAGAATACCCAGCTTGAGAACATATTTCTTAAAGAATGTTAAGGTCGGATTCAGACAGATATCCAGCAGTAGATTTGATCGCCGGCCGTCTGCAAAGGCTGCCCTGGCGGCGATATCTGAAAACCGGTTGATCTGGGACACGTGATGCCGGATGGTCGGATAGGAATAGTGGAGCAGATCGCCGTTGAGATGATCAAGGCGGCTGCCCTGTTCCATGACAACATGATCATGGGGATTGACCCCTCCCCACTGCCCCTGTCGTCTGTCCCACAACCGGATTTTTCTATCGGGATACCAGCCGCAGTGCCGGATCCAGCGGCCGCAGTATCGGGTTCGGCGATTCATTGAATACCCGTCGGCGCGCCATCTTTGCTTGGTTGCCTGAATTGATGCGACAAGCGTGTCGGAAAGAGCCTCATCGGCGTCCAGGGACAACACATAATCATTGCCGGCACAGGACAGGGCGTAGTTTTTCTGCTCGATATGGCCCTCAAATGGGTGCTGGATAAATTCGACTCCCCGGCTTTTGCAGACCTCCGCGGTCGCGTCGGATGAGAAGGAGTCGACCACCACGATTTCATCGGCCGTTTCCCTGACCGAATCGAGGCAGCGCCCGATGTTGTCTTCCTCGTTGTATGTGATGATGACGGCCGATATTTTTATCGAGCTTTTCATTTTATACAGTTATCCTTGTCTGCCGGACCGGTTCAGGCGGATTTTATTTTCCGGCGGGAGGCTGAGTCCGGCGGCAGTCGGAATCCAGCAGTCGGCGGTATACCGCCAGATTGTTTGCAACCATGGCAGCGATGGAGAAGTTGGCTTTGACTTCAGCCTGTCCCCTCCGGGCCATGGCCCGGGCCTGTTCGCCCGCAGTCAGCATGTTGACGATCCCCCGGGCCAGCGCCTGCGGATTTGCAGCCGCCACCAGCCGACCGGTTTCGCCATCCTTGATGATTTCAGGAATCCCGCCCGCATTGGTTGCCACGACCGGCTTGCCCTGTGCCAGAGCGTCGAGCATGGCGGTCCCCAGACCTTCCTGGACGCTGCTCATGACGAAGAGATCCGCCACTTTATAAAACGCGCCGACGTCTTTTCGAAAACCGGTGAATGTAAGGGCCCGGCCAATGTCAAGGGCTGCGGCCAGGGTCTTCAATTCGGACATTAACTCGCCCTTGCCGACGATAAAAAACCGTGCATCCGGGATGGTTTCCAGCACATGGGGAATGGCTCGAACCAGATATTTCTGTCCCTTATGACCGGCCAGATGAGCCACATTGATCACCACCGGCGAGCCGGATTTCAAATCAAACTCGTCCATCAGATGCTGGCCGTCCATCCCGTCAAATCGCTGCAGGTCGATGCCGCTGTGCACAACAAAAATACGATCGGCTGCAATACCGTCATTGACCATCACCTGTTTAATTTTATGCGAGATGGCGATGTAAAAATCAGCCATAAACCGGTATTTGATGCCGTTTACCGGCAAAAACCGATTGCGAATAATTGAAAAATCAACGCGTCGGGTTACCAGACGGCAGGGATTGCGGCCCAGGGAGGCAAAAAATGCCAGACTGTGGGCATGGGATGTATGGGCGTGAAGGATGTCATAGCCTTCCCGGCCTATGAGTTCCCGGATTCGCAGACTGGCCGGAATATCAAATTCTCCGCGCATGGCAAGGGGAAAGACTTCGATGCCGGCTTCCGATGCTTTGCGGGCCATGGGGGAGTCGGTCTGGCAAACCAGATGACAGGTGATTTGTTGATTAATAAGCGACCGGATGAGATACAGGGTTTGCTGTTCTCCGCCCCTCCAGGTTCTTTCGGTGTTGATATGAAGAATTTTCATCCGGATCGATGCCTGCCTTCAACGTGAGAAATTATATCTTCGATAACGTTATCGTAAGTCCGGTGGGTGTGGGCAAACTCATACCCGTTTTGAGCAATCTGTTTTCGGCGGTCTTCATGTTTGAGGTAATAGTCGATCAGCTCGAGGCATTCGGCCCCGTCGTGATACCATTCAAGGTGCCGGCCTTTGGTAAAAATGTCTTCCAGTCCGGGATTATAATTGGTCAACAAAAAGCCGCCGCATCCCAGCGTAATCCAGGTGCGATTGGAAAAATAACCCTCGAGTTCAAATGATTGGTCACAGCCCAGGATAATTTTGGTGGCATAACAAATTTTGGCATATTCGGCTGGATAGACACGGGTCTTTAAACAGGTCAGACCATAATCCTGCCAGCGGGCCCCCCATGTTTTGAGCTGATATTTTGCATCGATGGCCTTAAGAATTTTTACCCGGTTTTCCTGCCAGGGCCGGCCGACAAATGCGACTTCAGCGGCCCACTTCTTATCCCGGGTCGAGATAATTCGGTGGGCATCCCGGTCACATCCCTGCATGCAGTAAACGGGATTTTTAACGCCCTGGGATTTTAGATCCGCAAGATGTGTTTTGTTGGTAAGGAACAGATAGTCAACCAGAGCGCCGTAGCGAATCAGCTTCTGGTCGCTGGGGCCATCCGGATCCGGAAAAAAAATAGCCGTTGTGTAACGGGTACTGATTTTTTGCAGCACGGAATGGGGAATGTCCTTTGAATAGATCAGCACCAGATCCGGATTATGCCTGATAATTTTTTGATGGATTATCTTGCGGTGATCGGTCCAGAAATAGTATTTTCTAACACGCGGCAAATTTAAGAAAACCACCTTCTCCACCCGTCTTTGAAGTGCTTTGAGCATAAAGCGGGTGTTGCCGGTTTTCTTTTTGCTTTTGCCAAGGAATATGACTGTGCGAATAGACATAAATTTATAGCATCACTGAAGTTAAGGGCTGATGTCGGCCAGGATGTCTTCCAACGGTTTCCGGTTGGCCGTCTCCATGGTCAGGGTTGCCCGCAATCTGGCGATTTCCGTCACGCGCATGAGGGCGCTGACCAGAGCGAGTGCATAAACACCGTCCAATCGTAGCAATCTTGAAAACAGGCGTACAATAATCCAGGGGATATGGGAAAAAATCAACCTGCGTTTGGACAGATGCAGCCAGAGGTAAAAAAGCCGATTGCGCCGGCGGATAATCTTGGTTTTCTTGCTCGAAAAAAATCGCTTGATCGTGCTCGAATGATCATGCACGACCCTGCTGCTGGGATCAAAATAGGTTTTCCATCCGCGCTGCCAGGCACGGGTTCCCAGATCCCGATCCTCATAGTAAAAAGGGTGATAAACTGAAAGAAAGCCCTTCAATTGCAAAAACATATCCCGCCGTATGGCCGCCGAGCCCCCGGAGGCAAACAGGCTTTTCAATGGAGTCCCCGCCTGATGACGTTTGATGGCGCCTGGTAAATCCCAGTTGCTGCTGCGGATCTCTCCCCTGATCAGGCTGACCAGATTCCAGGAAACCCTGGCCTGGCTGCCCCGGGGATCGAGTATCAACGGCGAAACCGCAAAGGTATCTTCCCGGTTGAACCAGCTCACCAGCGGGGCCATGAAATCACGCTTGGGATAAACATCCGAGTTAAGCAGGAGGATAATCGGATGAACGGCGGTATCTACCCCGCTGTGGACGGCCTCGGAAAAGCCTTTGTTGGTCTCATGCCGCACAAGTTTGATATCCGGGAAACTGCGCACGATAAAGTCAACGCTATTATCCTGCGAAGCATCATCGACTATAATAATTTCGGTCTGCCCCGAATAGGCCCCGGCCGCCTCGCTCACACCGGTCAGCGTCTTTGGTAATATCTGTTCTCCGTTATAATTGGGGATAACTATGCTGACCGGCCAGGTTTCCATAATCGATCAAGATCCAAATCGTAATAGTGGGTGGTTTTGTTTCTGGAGATATCCCATACCCGGCGATAGACTTCCCGTCGCTGTTGTCTTGACGGATTTTGTCCGGTGGTCAGGTAGTGGTAAAACCGCAGCCGGTCCCTGAGAGAAACGGCGTTGCTCAGTGATGCGTTGAGCTGCGCCAGATTGGCGATTTTCTGTTTCTCATTGACACGACGAATTTTTACGCCGTCAAGATCCACCATGAAATATTTTCCATTGCTGTACAGAATGTTATCGGACTTAAAATCCCGCTGCCAGACCCGCGTATCATAGAATTTCTGCAGCCACAAGGCAAGTTTCTTCAAGGCCCGTCGCTTGAGGCGTTCTTCGGATATGGATGACAGATGTTCGTTGAGATGAATACCGTTGTCAATCAATTCAGATATAAAACAGTTGATGTTTCCCACTGCAAAATAACCCAGGGCGGTGGGGACAGGGATTCCGCGCACATCGAGGGCACGGGACATTTTCCAGCTGATCAGACACCGGTTTTTGTGAAACGGTCGTCGAGGCTGCTTCTTAAGACATGCCCCCTGATATGCCAGCACGTGGGAATCTTTGAGGGGTTCGCCTTTTTCCAGGGCCTGTTGCAAGTCCTGGAGGCTCCATGAAAAGGATTTTCGCTGATAGCCTTTCAATCCGTGGTTGCTGACAACCATAAATTGCGAACTGTTGCGGCAGCAGCGCTTTGAACGCGATCGGTACTTTTGCCGCTGATGGCAATCGGCAGCCCGCTCAATGCGTGCCAGGGTCAGGGGAGTGCCGGCTGCGCTGTTATAGCCGTCAATAAGTTTTCCGGACAGCCTGTCACCGGCGTTTAAGAGACGTATATTAAACAAAAAGCTGCCCAGGTTATGTGCCCTGAGGCGAAACGGCATCCAGGGCAGAATTACAACCTGTTGCACATCGATGAGCCAGGGTTGGCCATCCGAAGCCATAATAATATTGGCGGGGTGCAAATCAGAATGATAAACGCCCCGGTCGTGCAATTGGGCCACAAACCGACCCAGCTTGACGGCATCTTCGCCGGTTTTAATTTCTAGCGGCCTGCCGGCCACCTCCTTGGTCAGCATAAAAAAACGAACCGGATCAGACGTCTTATTCTGCCCCTTCATCATCGGCTTTGCAGCCGATATTCCGAGCTCATTCAGGCGATGCAAATTGTGCCATTCCGACCATTTGCGCCGGGGCAACAGCAAGTGACGCCAGCGGTCCTTGGATCTCACCAGGGTGCTGACCTTAAGGAAATAACTGTTGTGGGGTGTCTCAAGATAGTATACCTGCCGTCTTACATTTTCTTTGATGATGTTGCAGGCTGTCATCTGTTCAAGTATCGCCTCCAGGTCAAAATTCAGCTCAAGCTTACTCGGAGACAGTTGGCTGCCGGTAAATATGTCACGCAGATTTTCCAGCGGTATGGTGTTTGCTTTTTCCAGCTTCATGTAATATATGGCCTGCAGAATCAGATGCTATTTGAAAATTTTATTTCTGGCTGATGTTTTTTAAAACCAAATCATATCAACACATTATCGCCGGCGTCAAGGACAGAATTGGCAGGGATCCGGCGGTTTTACCCGCAACCGTCCGGATGGGCCGCACGCAGTCAGGTTGACAGTTTTGATCTTTTTTTATAGTTTTTAAATGATGGTGACACCTAAATATAAGGCCTATCAATTCGGTGCCTGCATATCCTTGACCGAGGTGCAGATGGAGCGATTGATAGGTTTTTTTAGTCAACCGCCGCCGGCGTCGGATACGGTTCTGGGCGGTCGAGACTCGATCAGTCATCATTGCATCGAAGACCTGGGGCCGGTTGTCATCAAGCATTATAAACGCGGAGGCCTGTTGGGCCGCCTGGTCCGGCGCATTTATATCAGACTGGGAAAATCTCGCAGCCGGCTTGAGTTTGAACTGCTGCAAAAAGCTGGGAAACTGGGCATCAATGTGCCGGAACCGCTGGTATGCGCCAGCCGCGGATGGTTAATTTACCGGGCCTGGCTGGTCACCGGCAAGATTGAATCCGCCCTGCCCCTGGCATGGCTGAGTTTAGAGGACGAGAAACGCACCCACCGGGTAATGCCCGCTGTAATCGAGCAGATTTCACGACTGATCGAAAATGGCATCATACACGTCGATTTGCACCCCGGCAATGTGCTGGTCGACGGCCGGGACCGGGTCTTTCTGCTGGATTTCGACAAAGGCAAGTTCCATCGGGGCGAAAAGAATAAATTAAGGGATCGATATCTTAAGCGCTGGCAGCGCGCCGTCAGCAAGCACGGGTTACCAGAGTATCTTACCGAAATGCTGGAAGCCGGTCTCCAGGGAATCAAAGGGCCATAATGACAGATAAAACGTCCACAACAGAAATCCGCATGGCCACCTCAATTCTCATCATCCTGATGGGCTCGCTGGGCGATGTCGCCAGGGGACTTTGTCTGGTATCCCATATCAAAACCCACTTGCCGGCCGCCAGGGTTTCCTGGCTGATTGAAAAAAAACGAACC
>CAJICI010000190.1_pt1 | contig 15713 bp, 21 predicted proteins | sample 9199571 | NCBI WGS metagenome assembly CAJICI01 (sample SAMEA7708329, study PRJEB35096) | sediment metagenome | biome: marine neritic benthic zone biome [ENVO:01000025]; feature: sediment [ENVO:00002007]; material: shallow marine sediment [ENVO:03000034] sea grass bed [ENVO_01000059] ...
ATATCCGGCCCGGGGGCATCCAGCTCCAGATTTAGATTTTTAGCCACAACCGTTTCTTTGCCGTCGGCTGTGGCGGTTAATATGGAGCCGTTGGTGATGTTTAAGCTGCCGTAATAAGCAGGTATAAAAGCCTCACCGCTGTCCGAAGGGCTAGATTCCGGCCCGGGGCCGGGATCCTGAGATTTTTGTGTCCCGGTACCATCAGGCTTATCGTCAATGAAAAATATCACCGCAGGATCACGGATATCTACCGCACCCGGGCTGCCGCCCGACATGATGAAGCCCAGAAGCCCATTTTCTGTTTTAATCTCAGATACCTGGGCGAAAATACCTTCTGCCTGATCATCATAGGCGATACCCTGGCCTTCGATACCGCCAAACCAGCTGATCGACCATGATTCGAGCTGCAACTGACCGGACAGGTTCTGGTTTACCTTCTGGATTACGAAGGGTTTCATCATATCGCTGGACACAATGGCCGGCAGCAGCCCAAAGATTATTATCACCGTAATCAGGAGGCCGGCTGCAAGACCGATCAGAATGCTTGATTTTTTCATGGCGTAACCCCGGAGATTACTTCGCGAATTATTGAGATTGTCAGATTATGAAGTCCAAACTGGCTTTTAAACGTTTATATGCGATTGTAAGCATTAGACGCCGAATCTCCAATAAAGTTTACAGTGAATCTCAAATTACGGATTATATGAAATAGGTACAGATAGTTTTCTAAGACTGATCCGGATCACGTTTGACTTCCACCAGACAGCTGTTGCAGGCAAATGCTCCCCCGGGCGAACCTTTATCCCGGGTCAGCACGTTCACACATCCCCCGTCGTCAATACCACTGGAATCCGGTTTATACCATGCGCCCGCACTCAGGCTGACAACACCGGGCATGATGCGATCTGTGACCCTGGCGAGCGTTCGAAGCTTGCCGCGGCCATTATAGACGATGACCCGGTCCCCGTCGAAAATATCGCGGTCCCGGGCATCTGCGGCATTCAACCAGAGTCTGTCATCGCATTTTTCCTTTAATCCTGGTATGTTATCGAATTGAGAATTGGCCCGGCCCCTGGCATGGGGGCTGATCAGCTGAAGGGGAAATGTTTTTACCAGCCTATCCTCAGGGCCCTCCCAGGGTTCGATATACCGGGGAATAGGGGGTAGCCGATCATCATTCATGTCGGCTATTGCCTGGCTGAATATTTCGATTTTGCCCGACGGCGTGTCAAAGGGATGGTCCTGCGGTTCCTCTATCTGGCTGCGGAAAGCCACCCGGGGTTGATCCAGCGTCATGCGGTGTGGTTCCTGGTGTTGAAAAAAATTGTCCGGCAGTCCCGGTGTGTTAGAAATGATATCTTTCAGATATTCCTGGTCCGATCTGGGGTTATAACCCGGCAGGCCCATCCGGTTTGCCAGCATGGTGAATATCTCAAGGTCCGATCGTGTTTCGGGCAAAGGATCAATGACGCGATTCATGAATATGTTATAAGGTCCGCCGGTCCAGGGCTCACCGATATCTTCTTCCTCCATAAAGTGCGTTACCGGCAATACCAAATCGGCAAAACGGGCCGTGGGTGTCATAAACATCTCATGCACCACAATAAACTCCGGCTGCTTTAACGCTTCCACTCCTTTGTTGGCATTTAAAAACTGGTTTAACAGGTTGCAACCCACGACATACAGCAATTTGAAATCGGCCGGGTAGCCGCCATCCTTGCCGTTTAGCAGCGCATCGTAAATATCGGCGACGTGAACTTCCGGGTTGGGCTGCGGTTTTACCGGAAACGAATTGGCCAGTCTGCCCAGTTCCATGAACCCTGTCCCGCCGGCCACATTTCCGCCCCTGATGCCGATGTTGCCGGTCATGGCTGCCAGCGTAATAGCAGCACGGTGATACTGCTCACCATAAGCACTGCGGCCGGGCGCCCATGATGCCCACAGGGCTGCGGGTTTGCGGGTTGCGTATTGTCTTGCCAGCGCCCTGATGTCGTCTTCAGGCACGCCGGTGATTGTTGAGGCCCATACGGGAGTTTTAGGAACACCGTCAATTTCACCGGTCACATAGGCCTTAAATTTATCAAAGCCGCTGGTATATTTTCTGATGAAAGGCTCATTATAGAGGTCTTCTTCAATCATCACCTGGGCCATGGCCACCAGCATGGCGGTGTCGGTACCCGGCTTGATGGCAATCCATTTTTCCGCCAGCGTTCGGGCAGAGGCACTGCGGCGCGGATCGACGCAAATGATTTTTACTCCGGCTTTTTTGGCCATTGCCAGATAGGAGGCCGTATCCGGACCGAAGCGTGAAATCAGGGGATCCCAGCCCCACATGATAATTAGCTTTGAGTGCAGTAGATTGTCGCGGCTGTTTCCGGTGAACACGGAACCCAGGGTGTGGGTCGAGGCAAAAATGGCCGCTTCCAGTGAGGTGCTGCCGGTTACTGCCGTGCACCCCCCCAGCATGTTAAAAAACCGTTTGGCGGCTTTTCGGGTTGCATGCAGGGCGCTTTCATTGGCGTAATAATCCATCAGGAATACGGCGTGCGGCCCATAGGCATTAATTATGCGGCTGATTTCACCGGAGACTGTTTTTATGGCATCCATCCATGATACGGGTTCAAACTTGCCGCTGCCCCGCTTGCCGATTCTTTTCAGGGGACGGGTTAATCGTTGCGGTGAATGCACAACATCCTTCTGGGACAATCCCCGGATGCAGGCCTTTAATCCCGGCCCCCGACGGCTGTCCGTCTCGATCCGGGTGATTCTGCCGTTGTCCACATGCACTTTTAACAGGCAGCGTCCGCCGCAGTCAAATGAGCAGGTCGTGGTGATTATTTTTTGATTGCTTTTTTGTGACATGGGTGATTTATCCCTGAATATGAGGAAAAAATCAATTAGAAGCCATTATATTGAGCCAACCCTCCAGAGGTTTACCCGCCCTCCAGAGGCGGGTAAACCGCTGGCGGGTGGGCAAGCAAGAATCATCTTTTTGAGATGGCATCCATAATGGGTTCTTGCTTGCTGATACCGTAATCGGTATTATTATGTGTAAGATCGGGTCGGCTTCCGCCGACAGTGAATAAAATTCACCGAACTAGATTTAACGAAAGACGTTTCACATGATTACTGCCATAGAAAACCCCCAGGCCAACGAAAAAGAAAACAGAAGAACCGGAATCGACCGAAGGCAATTTTCATACACCCATCACCTGCCCGAGCGCAGGGGCGGGAAGGACCGCCGCCAGGATGATGACGAGAACGCCACTTCCAAAAAAAAGAAATGATCACTTCCGGTATGCAATCCTTTGTAATCTCCGAGACCTCTCAGCCAGCAGTTAAACCGAATAAAGGAAATTTACGGTCATGGCCTACGACCCAAAACAATCCTTTCTGAATCTGGCCCTATACAACCAGCGTGCCAATCGTGAAATTTATGATATTCTGGCCTTACTGACGGGCAAAGCCCGCAAACAGGAAACCGGATCCTTTTTTGGGTCAATCCACGGGCTCCTGAACCACATCATTATTTGCGACATTAACTGGCTTAAGCGCTACCGGTCGCTGTCGCCGGAATCACCGGTATTGACGGATTCCCGCCTTGATCCGCCCAACCTGTCCTGGGAGCACGATCTCCATGACAATTTTGTTGATCTGCGGGAGGACCGGGTTATGGTGGATGAGAGAATCTGCGCCTGGTTCGAGGAATTTCCGTCCTCGCGCTATGGCGAGGTTTTCGAATATCAGGACTCCAGGGGAAACCGCCAGCAGCCAAAGGCGGCGGCGGCCTTCGAATTTTTGTTTTTGCATCAGACTCACCACAGAGGGCAAATTTCCCAGATCCTGGATGCCATGGGGATATCCAATAACCTCCTGGACAACATCGCTTACCTTAAATAAATGACAAAATGTCCAAGATGCAGTATCGAACAGGCCCTTGCGACCCATTGCGAGTTTTGCAGACACAATTTCATTGCGCCTGAAGCTTCAGCGCGCCCCTCCGGGGCTCTGGCCCTAAAATGGATGGCACTTCTGGCCTTTATTTTCCTCCTATCCGGTGCCTCCATGACCGCCTACGGGTTTTCTACATTTGGAACCGCACCAGATCCGAAACTCGCCACCGGTAAAAGTATCGGCAGTGCGATTCCAGACAGCAGCAGTGACAAAGATTTGGATACAGCGGTCAGAGAACTATCCGGAGATGTCGGTATTGTAAGTGAGTTTACCGGTGGTTCCACCAAAGGCAGTGTCATTGCCATGGTTTTTTTCAGTATCGTTGGGCTCGGATATATGACTTACGGGAAAAAAAGCCAGCAGCTCCTGATGATCGTTTGCGGTATCGGGCTGATGGGCTACTCGTATTTCATTCACGGCACCATCTATATCATCCTGATCGGGCTGGCCCTCAGCGCCCTGCCGTTTGTCCTGGCCAGAAAATAGCATCGTCAGGGCCTGAACTAAATGTGGCCTGAAGCCACTTTTAACCAAAAGAGGAAATGCATGCCTATTTCCATCAAATGGTTCCCGCCTTCCTGGATTCAGATCAAAGCGCTCAATAAGCTTATATATATTGATCCGGCTTATTTAAAGACCTATTTTAAAGATTATCCCAAAAGAATAGAGTTCTCATCGTGGCCGGATCCCATCGATGGACTGCCCGAACAACTGGAGAAGGCAGACCTGATACTCGTGACCCACCACCACAAGGATCATTGCAAGCGGATTACGATAGACCGCCTCAAACGCAGGGATACACTGGTGGTCGCACCCGGCCGGTGTGTGAAGGAATTAGGCCAGGATTTCAAAACCGTAAAGCCGGGAGAGAAATTTGATTTTGATTCGGCAGTCATCGAAGTGGTTCCGGCCTATAACACCGAGCAGGGGAATTCCACCAAAAAACAGCACAAAAAAGGAGAGGGGATCGGCTACCTGATTACCTTAGCCGGCAAGACGATCTATCACGCGGGGGACACCGATTTTATCCCCGAGATGCAAGAACTTGGCCGGGTGGATCTGGCGCTGTTGCCGGTGGGCGGGACCTATACCATGGATGTCGCTGAAGCCGCCGCCGCGGCCATCGCCATCAATCCCGGCGTCCTGATTCCCATGCACCGGTTTGAGGCGGATCTTCATAGGCTGGTCAATTTAGTAGAAGCAAAATCGGACATCAAAATACTACCACTGGCTGTCGGTGAATCTTACAGTTTCATGAAAGGTTGACAAAGGCAGATCAGGTACAAGAATTAAATCATGCGGTATTTAATCATTGCGGCAATAATATTTCTGATTGTTTCGGTCTTTTCATGGTCGATGGCGCTTGCAGATACCAACCGCCTGATAGAGCTAATGAAATCCGGCGGTCATGTTTTGATGATCCGGCATGCGCAAGCGCCGGGCAGCGGTGATCCGGAGAATTTTGCAATAGGCGATTGTTCCACCCAGCGAAACCTGGATGATCGCGGCAGAGACCAGGCCCGGGCCATTGGCGACTGGTTGCGCCTTCGCGGGATTAAGAAGGCACGGATGTATTCCAGCCAGTGGTGCCGCTGTCTGGACACAGCAAATTTAATGAATCTGGGTCCGGTCACGCCGCTGCCGGCTCTGAACTCCTTCTACGATCGGCCTCAGGATCGCGAGCCGAACCTCAAAGAATTGAGGCTTTTCCTCTCAAAGCAGAAATCCCACGATGAGCTGTTAATCCTGGTTACCCATTTTGTGACCATATCCGCAATTTCCGGCGAGGCGGTATCATCGGGTGAAGGTGTGGTTCTCCGCATGGAAGAAAAAGGGGCCTACGAATTCGTTGGAACGCTCGATTTTGCTCACAGATAGTACAATCGCACCTGGCATTCGATCCGCAACTCTCGTTTAGTGCACGTTAGACCTAAAAAAAATTACTAACGAAGATGAAAGGAGGACGCGGCAATGTCAAAAACACCAGACCCCCCCAAAGGCCTTCGGATTGAAGGCGACAACGCCACCCCCGAGGTTTTGCCCACGGAAAATTTTCCCAAAATCGGTGATATCGTTACAACGGAGCAGGCCCTGGCACTTTGCCGCGATTTTGGCCTGGAATATCTGGCAGAACGCATTGAGTGCGATCCGGATGCATACAAGGAGTGGGAATTCGACGGTTGTTCGGGATTGCCCGATGAGATGATGGGGCTTTTTACCGGTTGCGATTGGAAGGACATAACATTTAAATGCTGTCTGCCCCACGACCTTGGCTATGGTTACGGCGAGACGGGCAATGATGCCGAACGAAAAGAGGTGGACACCCGATTTTATAATGACCTGATTAACAAGGCCGGTATGGATGAATGGCGCGCGGCGGCATTTTATGCCGGGGTTCGCGTGGGAGGCCATGAAATATTCGGCCAGTCATTTTCCTGGGGATTTGCACATAAGTAGAAAATTTTATAATACAAAACGGTTATAGGGCAATTTATAGTAGTGCACTTATCACCACGAAGAGCACGAAGCACACGAAGTGGGAATGACATAATGTTTTTTCTTCCCTTCGTGATCTTCGTGTTCTTCGTGGTAAGGTAACATATGATCGATTTGAACTGGAACTATTCAGTTAATCCCTGGATATATAATTATGATTCGCAAGTGTGAACCATCAGATATCGATGTTATGTTCCAGATTATCAACGATGCGGCCGAGGCCTATAGAGGTATAATACCTGCGGACAGGTGGCACGAACCCTATATGCCCATGGCGGAGATCAAACATGAAATCAACGCAGGAGTTGTTTTCTGGGGAATTGAGCAGGAAGGCCGCCTGGCAGGTGTGATGGGCATCCAGGATAAGGGGGAGGTGACCCTGATTCGGCATGCCTATGTTCAATCGAATTTGCGCCGCAAGGGAATCGGAGAAAAATTGCTGCGGCATTTAGAGAGCCTGGCCGATAAACCCATATTGGTCGGAACCTGGAAGGATGCTTCATGGGCCATCGCCTTTTATCAAAAGCACGGATATTCTCTGGTTTCCGATGAAGAAAAGGATCGGCTGCTTCGCTGCTACTGGTCCATACCGGCGCGGCAAATCGAAACATCTGTCGTCCTGGTAAACAAGAAATGAACTCCCAGGAAAAAAAGCCACAGCATGATTAACAGATATATGATAAGAATCTTGCTTTTTCTATTACTGGTGATGATATCCTGCTCTGCGGCGCCCGAACCGCCTGTTCCCGATATAAACGTTCCATCCGGAAAAAACATTTCAGGGATAAGAGTTCTGACCAATGACGGCGGTCATCTGGCGTGGAGCAAAAAATTAAACAAAATTGCTTTCGATAGACTTGGCAATGACGGCTATTTCGATCTGTGGACTATGAATCCGGATGGAACCGGACAGAAAAACCTGACCGACAATCATCCGCGGCTTCCCAATAAACACATCGGCCAACCTGCCTGGCATCCTTCCGGACATCTGATTGTCATTCAGGCCCAAAAAGCACACGTTCCCGGATATGCCGATACGAAGTGCACACCCGGCGCCGGCGCCCTCAATGATATATGGATTATCACAGCTGACGGGATACGCGCCTGGAAAATTCATGCAGTTAGCGACAAAGTATCAAAAGACGCTGAAGGTGTGTTACATCCGCACTTCTCACATGACGGCTCCCTATTATTCTGGTCTCAACGGGTGCGTTCCAATGGACGTCCTTTTGGCGAATGGATTCTGCGAATTGCCGATTTCAACTTTGATCTCTTACGGGGGCCACGTCTGGGAAAAATACGCGACTATAATCCCGGTGGCGGAAGTTCATTTTTCGAAAGCCATAACTTCAGCCCCGATGATCACCATGTTCTATTTACCGGAACCCAGGATGGACCGCTGGAAATTTATGAAATGAAGGTCAAAACCGGCGAAAGCCGGCGTCTCACATACCATTCGCAGCTAACCTGGGACGAGCACGCCCATTATTCACCGGACGGTCAACAGATTGTCTGGATGTCGAGCAAAGACCTGAGATTCGAGATCAAGCCATTTTATCTTCAGACGGATTTCTGGAAAATGAATCGCAACGGCGGCCACAAAAGGCGCCTTACCTGGTTTCATGCCTCTAACCATCCGCATTTTCTCGATCGGGAATTTGCTGTGGCGGCTGATTTCGACTGGAGCCCCAACGGAAAACGAATCGCCGCTTTAATACTCACAAATCGGCCGGAAACCAGAAAACGCGGCAGTGGTATCATCGTTTTGATTGATTTTCCAATCTAGGTCCAGATCGGTCGGAATTCCCGGAAACACTGGCCTTGCACTGGAGACTATGGTAAAATGGGTCAACGAATTTCAGATCTTAAATTGTTGAAATATAATGAAATTTGATTCCAGACGACAATCCTGAAAATGAACCAGACCTTTGTAAATACTGCCGCTTAATTTAGAGTAAGTTAATGCCGGATTCAAATATTCGAAGAAAACACATCATCGAGGAAATAGAAAATCTCGATGATCTACCCACACTGCCTCAGGTTGCCCAGCATGTAATTGCGATTTCACAGGACCCTGATACCAGTTTTCGTGATCTTAAAAAGGTCATTATTTCCGATCCTCCCCTGGCGGCCAAAGTAATGATGATGGCCAATTCGGCCTATTTTCATCGCCGTAATGCGGCCAAAACCCTTGAAGAAGCTATATTTACTATAGGGCTGAAAAACCTTATCGCTATATGCACGAGCGTTGGGGTTTTAGGCGCCTTTGACAGGTGGAGTAAGGGCCATATGGATCGGCCTCAACTTTGGCGCCACTCTGTCGCCACTGCTTTCCTCGCCAAATCCCTCGAATTACGTAAAGCACTCGACCACGCCAAAGGCCCCGATATATTTGTGGCTGGATTGCTTCACGATATCGGCTGGATTGTCTTTGATAAAATTGTGCCAGAACTTGTGAGCGAGGCGATTAGTGCTGCACAGGATATCAGTCATTGGACACTTGATTTGGAGCGTGATATTTTTGGCCTGGATCACGCTGAGGCGGGAACTCTCTTTCTTGTGCAATGGAAAATTCCACAGCCTGTTATCGAAATCGTAGCCAATCATCACAACCCTGAAAGCTCTGAAAACTATGCTGCTTATGCCGGTGTGGTGCGTATTGCATCGCTGTTAGTTCAATTCAAATACCCGCTCATCCTGCCCTTCGACAGGTTTCCAGTTTCGGTCCCCAATCGACTTGAAAATCCGGATAGCCCTTTGGTCATGGAAGAGATGGAAGACAAATATGTCGATTACATCAATCAGGCAAACACAATTGCAGAATTGATGGTCGGGTGGTTTTAAAACTTAGAATTGCAGATATTGTTAATACTTTAAGCCACTAAATATAGATTTTTTCCCAAATGGTGATCAGAATGTCAAAAATTGTTGACCAGCCCGAAAACTATTTTAGCGAACTAATCCCTGCACGGGATGAACTGCTGCTGAGCCTGGAGTCAGAGGCCGGACGGGAAAACATACCCATCGTGGGACCGATGGTCGGCGAGCTCCTGTTTATTCTGGCCAGCGCTATCAAGGCCCAAAACATTCTCGAGATCGGAACCGCCACCGGTTATTCGGCCATATATCTGGCCAGGGGCTGCGAGTCCGCCGACGGCCGGGTGGTCACGCTGGAATTCGACAGCTCAAGGGCCGCCAGTGCCCGGCAGAACTTTGAAAAAGCCGGCCTGGGAAAGCGGGTCGAAGTTCGGGAAGGCGATGCTCTGAAAACGCTGAACGAGCTGGATGATGAGTTTGACCTGATTTTCATCGACATCGAAAAAAAGGATTACGCAAGGGCCCTGCCGGATTGCGGAAGACTTCTCAGAAAAGGGGGGCTGCTGGTGGCCGACAACGTGGCCTTTGAAGATGCCGATGAATTTAACCGCACCATTTCCAACCATCCCGACTGGCGATCCGTATCACTGTTTTCCTACCTTCCGCTGCATTCTCCGGAGAATGATGCGCTGTGCATAGCGATTCGACAGTAACCAGTGTTGTGTCCCTGAAATATAGTATAAAATTTACAATAATCCTCTTTAGGTTTAATTAATCCATTCTTGAAACCTTTTTCATTTATAGTTCCGCAGCAATATATGGGGCGGCAAATTTATGCCGATAACTCCCAATAAATATCAGATTTCTCTTATTTCTGGTCAGCCTAACGGTAAATAAATAGATAAAAATTAGGAAAACTATTTCATAGTAGGCGGCTGCTATATCCTGCGGTAATCAAGCAGTGATGGAATATATTTTGGAGAATTCAATTAAACGACCAAACACCGACAAAATTGGACACTAAACTAAATATTTAAATCTATTAATAAAATTTTTAATGCGTTATAAATTTTTTACACAATTACCAGACTTGCGCTTTAAATAACTGATCGAAATTAATGTAATTTTGTATTGCATTCATTTTGGTTCACATTTTGCATTCCCAAATCTACCTAAAGTGGAGCTTAATTCTAAGCCTGTCACTCAATTTGCCACTGGAACCTGCACGGAGATGGAAAGAGTCTAACATGCTGAAAAATATTCTGATCGCGAATCGCAAAGGTTTTACTTTACTTGAATTAATGTCTGTTTTGGTCATCATGGGTGTCTTGACCTCGGCTGGTGTTAAAAAATTTGACCTGCTATCTGATAACGCCGATCTGACTGCCATAGCTGCAGGGATCAGGGAATTAAATATGCAGGAAACCCTCATCTGGACGGAGATGAAATTATCCGATACGGGTTGGACATCAGACGTTGATATTTACAACGCAATTGATAAAAATCTTGGGCAGGGATACAGTTGGAATCCAGGTCCGACTATTACTGGCGGAACATTACATTATAAATCCCAGTCTGTTGCACTTGTGAGAACTGAATCGAAAAGAAACGACGTGGGATCCTGGAATTAATCAAACTTTGGATATCGAATTTCTTAAAGCTATTTTGGCTGTAGCTTGTTAACCAAATTTTTTAGTATTGATAGCCCCACTAATTTGTGCCCTCCATACTCTTGCTTGTTGAGTTCGGTGATATGTTTAATTTCAGCACTGTATAATCCAGAAGGCGTCTCGCCTCTGGGAGATATAAAATCAGCCTCAACAACCTGGCCGACTTCTATCATACTTAAAAACGCGGAATCATCTTTTATTAAAAGCCCTGCACCTCTGGCCGTTACATTTATGACCCTAAATTGATAAATTGGTATTGCTACAAGCTTAATTTCAACTCGATAATTTCTTAGTTTGGCTGGTCTGTGTTCGGTTCTTTTTTCTTTAGCAATGCTTTTCGGCGAATCATTTAGCATGATTTCTAATTCCGATATCTGTTTCAGGAAAGCTGTTAGATACGAATTGCCATTAAAAAACCACCATCTACTTTCAATGATAACTATTTATTGAAGAAGATTTTAAATTCTACTTCAACACCTTTATAGTTAGCTCTAACTATTTCTCCGGTTGCTTTTATGGTATCATCATTATTTGGAAACCTGATCGTTATGGCTATTTCCTGCCCAACAGATAAATTTTTATCTGTTTTTAAAAAGGCACCAGTTAGATTCAAATTAAACAGAGATGCTGAAAATTTTGAATCCATGGTCCGACAGTTAACATCAAGTGGAAGGTGTCTTTTTAAATACCCTCCCGGGTGTTTTCTATTGTAATTTAGATTGGACATTGCCGGATGACCGAATTATTTTTGGTTTTTTATTTCTAGCGGCCTATAAGTTAGGTTTATTTGCTAAAAATTAGCTTTTTCGATTTCAGCGCTGGCGTTATTTGAATAAGATTGATTGGCACTTATTAATTTAGCTTCATTTGGGTTGGCTCCTTCAAAGTGCCAGATAAAAAAGGCTATCAGGCAACTCAGGAGCCAGATCCCCAGCAATTGTGCGAATCTTGATTCTCCCAGCGATGGGTCTATTTTCCAGAAGTCTTTAAACATTGTAACCTCCCCTTCTTTCTCTCCTGTTTTATCATTTGTTAACCCAATGCGGTCCCTTTCCAGTTGGCTGAAGAAAAAGCCCATTTTTTGGGGACCAGGAGATACTTGCAACAAAAATGCCATCTTTTAAAAATAAAAAATATGTTATAATATCTAATAGATAAGTCAATTAGTGGGCGGTGTGAAAAAATGGAGACTGTGAAATAAAGGAAATAAAAACCAGGAAAAAATTACATACTATATGGAAAAGCTTTTTTTGAGATAGCTTATACATTAATGCAGAATTTAACCGGAAATTGTGATAGTGTAGCTTAAGAAATATCAGATCTTACTCTTCAAAGGATAAAAAAATTGACGCTTTACTCAGCCATCGGATTCACCATTGCCATGCTTATTCTGGCCGCCAGCCCGGGTCCCGGGGTTTTTGCCACGGTTGCCAGAGCGCTTGCTTCAGGCTTCCGGCCGGCCCTGGTGGTTATTTGCGGCATTGTCCTGGGTGACATCATTTTCCTGCTCTTTGCCGCATTCGGGCTTTCCATGGTGGCCCGGGTTCTGGGGAATATGTTTTTTATTGTCAAAATCTGCGGGGGCGCCTACCTGATCTGGCTGGGGATAAAAATCTGGCTCAAGGATCCGGAGCCTCTTACCGACACACCCAACGCCGATACCCGTTCACAGTGGGGAAATTTTATCAGCGGCCTGGTTATCACCCTGTCCAATCCCAAAGTCATCCTCTTTTATTGCGGCTTTTTACCGACCTTTCTGGAATTATCTACCCTGACATTTATTGATCTGGCCATCGTGGTTGCCATCATATCCGCGGTTCTGGTTTGCGTACTGGGAACCTATGCCTACCTGGCCAGTCGTGCGCGAACATTATTCACCCGCAGGCGCTCGGTCCGTCGCCTCAATCGCGCTGCCGGCGGTGTGATGGTGGCAGCCGGGGTCACGATTGCCGTGCGTTCCTGATCAGAAGTGGTTTCAATAAACAGCCCAAAAATATCTGGCCAAACTTCCGGTGAAGTGCTATTTACGAAGAACTCGCTCTGATGGTTTTCAACAAGTCGGCACGTTTTTGAAGGTTATTATGAGAATTGCGTTTCTGGATCTGGTTTATGTCGGACTGGGAGGGCTTATCGGCTCCATCGGCCGTTATCTGGCTTCCGGCGCCGCGCATCAGATTTTTCCCGGCCTGTATTTCCCGATCGGTACGGCAGTCGTCAACATCATCGGATGTATTTTGATCGGTATTCTCACAGGTCTGGCGGAAATGCGAAATTTTCTCAGCCCCGAGATGCGGTTGTTTTTATTGATTGGTTTGCTCGGCGGGTTTACAACGTTTTCCACCTTCGGTCACGAAACCGTCGCATTTATGCGGGATGGTCAATTCCTGCATGCAGTAGGCAACGTCTTAATTCAGGTCATCATCGGTTTGTCGGGCGTCTGGCTCGGCTATAACGTCACCCGCTATATTTGAGGTGTACCATGACGTTACCCGAAGAGGGACAGCTTCTCCGAATTTTCATCGGGGAGAGCGATAAATACGGAAAGCAGCCGTTATACGAATGGATTGTCCGCCAGGCGCAGGAATTCGGGCTCGCGGGAGCCACTGTGTTTCGAGGTTTGGAAGGTTTTGGGGCCCACAGCCGGGTTCATACGGCCAAAATTCTCAGGCTATCGTCGGATCTCCCAATCGTTATTGAAATTGTAGACACATCCGAAAAAATAGAACAGTTTATGCCGATCATTGACGATGCCATTAAAGAGGGCCTGGCCACCCTTGAAAAGGCCACCATCCGGTTTTACCGCGGCGGAAAATGACCTGCTTTCATGATAACACCGGCGGGATCAATTTCTGGGAAAGGATTGGCTGGACCTATCGTCAGGATATTGGTGTTGTCTCAAAAATGTTAGACTAAAAAAATATTGGACATTACAATGATTACCGTCAATACGATCGACAGTACAAATTTTGAGGTTATCGTAGAAGGCAATCCGACGACCACCCATCAGGTGTCGGTTACCCATTTGTACTATGAGAAGCTGACCGATAATCGGGTTACCCCGGAAGCACTGATTGAAGCCTCGTTTAAATTCCTCCTCGAACGCGAAAGCAACACCAGCATCCTGCCCCGCTTTGACCTGCCAATAATCGAGCGCTATTTCCCGGATTACGAAGAGACCATTAAAAAAATGCTAAAAAAATAAGGAATGGATTCTGATTTTAATTTTTTATTAGACAGGATCGACAGGATTATAAATATTATGCCCGGTTTCCGGATGAAACCTGGCAAAACACATCCACCTATCGGTGGAATACTATATATGCATGTCGCGGTGACGTGATCTGGTTTGATGTTTAGAGCCGGTATGGCATATGAGATATATTAGATCTTAAACTTCTTCCGCGAAGCGGATTGGGTGTTTCCGGTTTCATCAGGAAACCGGAAATAAAAAAATATCCTGTAAATCCTGTCTAAATTTTTTTATAAAAATCAGAATCCATTCCAATTATTTTTTTCAGAGAGATCTTTCGGAGGATGACATTAATGCAAATTTCACCGTTTAAAATCGAGCGTTATTTTGCGCAGTATGAGTTTAATGTTGATTACGTGTTATGCGGTTCGGATTGTGAATCCATGACCATTGAAGATCTGCTGGTGCTGGAGCCGGAAGCCACCGACCGGTTTCACCGGCAATGGCTGGGATACACCGAATCCCCGGGCAGCCCGGACCTGCGTGGTGAGATCTGCAAGGTTTATCAGGAGATTACTCCGGAACAGGTGCTGGTGCATACCGGTGCCGAGGAAGCTATCTTTCTTTTCATGCACGCCATGCTGACAGCCGGGGATCATGTTATCGTTCACTGGCCCTGCTACCAATCATTGATGGAAGTGGCCCGCAGCATTGGCTGCGAGGTGACGCTGTGGAAGGCGTCCGAGCAAAACGGGTGGGCTCTTGACCCGGAGGAATTGAAGCGACTGATAAAGTCCAACACCCGGGTGATCGTTGTCAATACGCCCCATAATCCCACCGGCTATTTGATGCCCGCCGATACCTATCAAGATATCAGCCGGATTACAGAGGCCCACGGGATCATCCTGTTTTCCGATGAAGTCTATCGGGAATCAGAATATCGAATAAAAGACCGGCTGCCGGCGGCCTGTGACCTGGGGAGTAACACGGTTTCCCTGGGAGTGATGTCGAAAACCTATGGCCTGCCCGGCTTGCGTATCGGCTGGATTGCCACGCAGAATAAAGAAATCTATGAACGGATGGCAGTTTTAAAGGACTACACCACCATATGCAACAGCGCACCGGCTGAATTCCTGGCAGAGGTGGCATTGCGCCACCGCAAGACGCTGGTCGATCGCACCCGGAAAATTATTGCAGAAAACCTGGACCTGCTGGATAACTTTTTTGATCGGAACGCGGACCGTTTTGCCTGGCAGAGGCCCCGGGCCGGTGCCATCGGGTTCCCCGGGTTAATAGGGGAGGATGTGGAAGTATTCTGTGACGACCTGGTCAGGAATGCCGGCGTACTGCTGCTGCCCGGCACCGTTTATGATGATCCGGGCAATCATTTCCGCATCGGTTTCGGACGCAAGAACTTTCCGGAGGCCATTAACCGATTGGACGAATTTTTGTCAAATCGTTGAGTTTCGGCATGGCTGATTATTTATTGCCGTTGCCACCACCGTTGCCACCACCGTTGCCACCACCGTTGCCACCACCGTTGCCACCACCGTGACCACCGCCATGCCCGCCGCCGTGACCGCCAC
>CAJICI010000320.1_pt1 | contig 15707 bp, 15 predicted proteins | sample 9199571 | NCBI WGS metagenome assembly CAJICI01 (sample SAMEA7708329, study PRJEB35096) | sediment metagenome | biome: marine neritic benthic zone biome [ENVO:01000025]; feature: sediment [ENVO:00002007]; material: shallow marine sediment [ENVO:03000034] sea grass bed [ENVO_01000059] ...
GAATCAGCTGGTCGGTTATGGCCTGGTTGTCGGCCTGAATGGAACCGGAGACAGTGATGATGCCACCTTCATGATCCAGTCCTTTGTCAGCATGCTGGAGCGCATGGGTGTTACGGTGCAGCCCGAAGATGTCGAAATTGACAATGTGGCGGCTGTTATGGTGACGACTGATTTGCCGGCCTTTGCGCACGCCGGCAGCAGAATCGATGTCCTGGTCAGCTCCATCGGTGATGCTCAAAACCTTCAGGGCGGTACCCTGTTGTTCACACCGTTAAAAGGTGCCGATGGGAATGTTTATGCAGTCGCCCAGGGACCTGTGAGCACCGGCGGCTTTTCCGCCGGCAGCGAATCCGGGTCAGGGGTGCAGAAAAACCACCCCACGGCCGGCCGGGTTGTCAACGGTGCGATCATCGAAAAGGAAATCGTCTCAAATTTCAATAATCGCCATACATTGACGTTGAATATGCATCGTGCCGACTTTACCACTGCTTCCCGGGTGGCCCAGGCCATCAATATTGCCTTTTATGAGCAAATCGCACGAACTCAGGATGCCGGCACCATCGAGGTCAAGGTACCTGAAAAATACAGAGGCGATACCGTGGCCCTGGTGACCAAGATAGAACGGCTGGGTGTGACACCTGACATCGTATCCAAAGTTATTATCAACGAGCGCACGGGCACCGTCATCATGGGAGAAAATGTTCGTATTTCGACCATCGCCATCGCCCATGGAAATTTAAGTATCGAGATCAAGGAAGATCAGAGTGTTTCCCAGCCGCTGCCGTTTTCCAGAAGAGGCCAGACCGTTGTGACACCGGAATCCCAGGTGTTGGTCCAGGAGGGTAACAATCCGATATTTCTGGTGGAATCGGGTGTGAGCATTGGAGAAGTGGTCAAGGCACTCAACGCCCTTGGCGTGACACCCCGGGATTTGATTGCCATATTTCAGGCGCTCAAAGCCGCCGGAGCCCTGCAGGCCGAACTGGAGATCATGTAATGGACGAGAAAAACCCCTTGGCGTCGGTTGCCGCATTTCATTTCAACCAGCACTATCAGCAACAACGGCTGGACAGTGCTTTTAAGTCCGTAAATCCATCACAGGCCGGCCATACAGATCCGAAGCTAAAAGACGCCTGCCGGGAAATGGAATCCCTTTTCCTGAACTATCTGCTAAAGGAATTGCGTAAGACCATCAATAAATCCGGATTTATCAGTGGCGGCAAGGCCGAAGAAATATTTACCTCCATGCTGGATGCCGAGTTGTCCAAAAAGATGTCCGATGCCGGCGGAATAGGCCTGTCTTCCCTTTTGTTCCGACAGCTAGGCAACAAATCCGAGCCCAAAGACAGCCCGGATGACGGGTGAGTACAACCATTATCTTGCTGGAATCTGGTTGTCGACCGTTTAGCATAAAGGCCTAAAGTTTTTGATATTTTTACCGATAATAACCATGTAGAGAAATCTTTGATCCAAGGAAAATGGTGATGAAAACCAATGAAATTTTAGCGCAGATGCTGGATATTCTCAGGCGAGAAACCGAGCTGTACCAGACCATGTCCGGTGTGATGGACAAAGAAAGGGATGCCGCCCTTCAATCCAATCTGATTGCTTTAAACGAAGCCGGAATTGAGAAAGAAAACATCCTGGTGGCTCTGGGGCTACTTGAGAAGCAACGACTTGACCTTTTAAGCGATCTGGCAGACATGCTGGGATCGCCGAGCCCGGAGCTGAGCCTGAACCGGATCTCGCAAATCGTTGATGAACCCTTTGCAGGGCAATTACAACAGGCCCGGTTGGATTTGTCCACCATCGTCGAATCTGTAAAGGATGCCAATCAGCGAAATAAGCAAATATTTGAGCACTCACGGGAACTTATCCAGGGTTCATATAATCTGTTGAGTGAAATGGTGACGTCCAACCAGATATATTATCGCACCGGTGCAATTCAGAACACTTCCAGTGTTGGCAATTGTGTATGCGATGAAATTTAAGCGCCTGGTCTCAGATTTATCGGATCGCAAACCCAGAGGAGTAATGACGTACAGATGGCAAAAAAGAATCAGAAAATAATTGCAGCACTTAAAAAGATCGCCGAGGAAATTGACAATATCAGCTTAAACGATCCTGATGCCTGGCACAACATCAGCACTGAGCTGGCAACTGCGTTGAAATCGGTACCCAAGAAGAAACCGGCGACTCTGGCGCTTTTAGAGCAGGTTCGTCAGGCATTTGATGCCCTGGGCGCTCAATCGGTTAAAGAACCCCTGGCCTTGACCGATGCGATCTGGCAGGGATTGAATGCGGCAGAACTATCCCTGGTCGATGATGAGATCGATGATGAGCCGCTCAACGAGTTTCGACAGAAACTGGCGGATATTCTGGGGCCGGATGAAATCGCCGATGGCGACAGGCCGGTCGATAAACCCCGGGGGAATGTCCCGCTCGCAATTGAATCCCTGAACGATGCCGCCGCTTATCTGATTCAGCTCGATCCGGATAACAATGGAGAACTGCAAAGCCTGCGTGATTCTCTTGAGGTGCTTTCCAGGGAAGATGACACTGTCGAATATGTTCGTATCTACATTGAAAAGGTCGTAGAAAAACTGGATCAGTTATTGGAAGGTCAGAGCGCCGATCCGGATCAGGCCATTGCAGAAATCGGCGTGCTTCTTGAAGAGGCCATGTCTCCAATTGAAATGCAGAGCATGCCGGATGAAGGTGCCGATAATGCCGGGGCGGCTGCTGAAAATCCCGCCGATGCAAACGACAGGGACAAAGATCACATGCCCCAGGATGTCGATGAGGAACTTCTCAGTGAGTTTATTGCCGAGGGCAGTGATTTAATTGAAAAAGCCGAAGAAGCCCTTTTATCCCTCGAGACCAATCCGGAAGATATGGACTCCATCGGCATGGTATTTCGGGCTTTTCACACCGTTAAGGGGACATCTGCCTTTCTCGAACTGACACTGATAGCCGAATTGGGACACCATGCCGAATCCCTGTTGAGCCGGGTTCGCGACGGCGAGATCCGTTACAGCGGCGGCTATGCGGATTTGTCGCTGCGGGCGCTGGATATGATTAAAGAACTTATGGAAGGGGTTCAATCCGCCCTGACCGGCGAACCGTTGCTGAAACCGGGCGGTTATAATGAGCTGGTTAAGGTGCTGTCCGATCCGGAAAGTGCCGGCATTTCCGATGAAGCCGGGGATATGGACGCGCCGCGCGTGGGTGATTTGCTGGTGGCACAGGGAAAAATTGACCGCGACACGCTTGAGGAAGCCGCCGGAGCGCATCCCGATGAAAAGCTGGGGGTGGCAGTGGTCAAATCCCAGGCTGCTTCCGTCAAGGATGTGGGGCAGGCGCTGCGGGCCCAAAACCGCATTAAAGGCGGGCAAAAGGTAGTTGACTCTTCGGTTCGCGTTAGCACCCGCAGGCTGGATCGATTGATTGATATGGTGGGGGAACTGGTTATCGCCCACTCCATGGTTGCCCAGGATGATTTGATCATCAGCAGTGATAATCATGATCTTGCCAAAAAGGTGGCCCATGCCAGCAAAATCGTCAGGGAACTGCAGGATATCAGCATGTCCATGCGGATGGTTCCCCTCAAGGCCACATTCAATAAAATGGCCCGCCTGGTCAGGGACGTGGCCCGGAAAGTGGGCAAAAATGTTAATTTTATTACCGAAGGGGAAGACACAGAAATTGACCGCAACCTGGTGAATATCATCAATGATCCACTGGTGCATATGGTGCGTAACGCGGTAGACCATGGCATTGAACTGCCTGAAGCGAGAGTCCAAAATGGTAAATCCGAAACCGGCGAGGTCCAGTTGCTGGCCTATCACTCAGCCGGTAGCGTGGTGGTGGAAATTCGCGATGACGGTCAGGGACTCGAGCGTGAGATGATTCTAAAGAAGGCCAGGGAGAAAGGATTGATACCGGAATCCGGTGACTCAAATGAGCGGGCTTTGAGTGATCGGGAGGTTTTTAATATGATTTTTGAGCCCGGCTTCTCTACAGCTCAGGTTGTCACCGATGTTTCCGGCCGGGGAGTCGGTATGGACGTGGTCAAAAAGAATATCGAGTCACTGCGCGGACAGGTGGAAATCAAATCCGAATGGGGCAAAGGCAGCATATTTAAAATGAGTCTGCCCCTGACCCTTGCCATTATCGACGGCATGGTCGTTCGGGTGGGATCGGAAACCTATGTTATCCCTACGGTATCGATTATTCGTTCGATCAAGCCTCAGACAGGCGATCTGTCGACGGTGCTCAATCGCGGAGAGATGCTGAGCCTTCCCAGCGGCCTGGTGCCCTTATATCGAATGGATCGTCTGTACCACATTGAAGACGCTACCGATGACCCTGCCGAGGCCATTATTGTCATCGTGGAAGATGAAGAGCGCCAGGCAGGATTGGTCGTTGACGAATTGATCGGCCGGCAACAGGTCGTCATCAAATCGCTTGGAGAGTCGATGACAGACATCCCGGGCATTTCCGGTGGCGCCATCATGCCGGATGGAAGGGTTGGATTAATCATCGATGTCGGCGGGTTGGTCAAATTCGCCAATAATGGTGACGACGGGGATCAGCGGGAGGAGACCGAATCCTGCATGGATCAAACACTCGCTGCTTAAGCGCAGCGTAGAAGGCGCACGGTGGATGGCTGACGGCGGACGGCTGACGGCTGAATATCAGATTATTCAGTACTTCACCGTCTGCCCTCTGCCTTCAGCCTTCTGCCGTGGAAGTTGTTGCACCATATAGAACTAACCGCGAGCGGGTAATTAGCCAATAAATATGAATTTAACGACCGTAGAGTTAAACGAAAATAACTTTAAAAAAATCAGCGACCTGGTCTATCGATCCAGCGGGATCAATCTGAAGGCCGGCAAGGAATCCCTGGTTCGGGCGCGACTGATGAAGCGGTTGCGCGCCATGGGCATTTCAAGTGTTACGGACTATCTGGAATACATAGACAGCGAGCAGGGGCGCCCTGAGCTGGCCTCTCTGGTTGACGTGATGACGACCAATAAGACCAGTTTTTTCAGAGAAGCTGAACATTTTAACTTCCTACGGGATGAAGTGCTGCCGGAGTTAAGGGGCAACCGGCTGCGATTTTGGAGCGCGGCCTGTTCTTCCGGCGAGGAGCCCTTCTCGCTTGCCATCTGGCTCAGAGAGCACATGCCGGACATCGATACCAGAGATCTTCTGATCCTCGCAACTGATATATCGAGAAGGATGCTGGAAAAGGCGCGCCAGGCAGTCTACCCGGTCAAAACAATGCAGGAGCTGCCGTCGCCACAGCTTAAAAAATATTTCATCAGTTTGAACGGTCGGCATTCTGGCAATTGTCGCGTGGTCGACAATGTCCGCGATCTGGTTCGCCTGGCCTGGCTCAATCTGCTGGAGACATGGCCGATGAAGGGCCCATTCAATGTAATTTTTTGCCGCAACGTCATGATATATTTTGACAGGCCGACACAGCAGAAGCTGATCAATCGATTCTGGGATTTACTGGAACCCGGCGGCTATCTGTTTGTGGGTCATTCTGAAGGCCTGTCAGCAGTTAAACATAAATTTCGGTACATGCGACCGGCTACTTATCGTAAATAAACGTGGACACAGGTCTGAGCTAAAACAGATGAAAAACGTCGTTGCCGTTGGAGACATGAAAATTGGTCAGCAAGCAGACACCATTGTGACCCACGCACTGGGTAGCTGTCTGGGACTTATGGTTTACGATCCGGTCGCAAAAATAGGCGGTCTATTGCATGCCATGCTGCCGCTGTCAAAAATCAACCCGGAAAAGGCGGAGGCAAATCCGTACATGTTTGTTGATACCGGGGTGCCGGCCCTGTTTAAGGCTCTGTATGACATTGGCGGCCAGAAAAGCCGCATGGTTGTCAAGGCAGCGGGATGCGGAAATCCGCTGGGCAAGAATGAAATGTTCAAGATTGGAGAACGCAACTATACGGTTCTAAAAAAATTGTTATGGAAAAATAATATCCTTTTGGAATCTGAAGATATTGGCGGTGCGCAAAGCCGCACCGTTCACTTTAATATTGCCAACGGGCAAACGATTATCAGCAGCAATGGTCAAAAGAGGGAATTATGAGCCAACCTAACTTAAAACAGATTATGTCTAAAGTCAGAGCATTTCCAAGCATGCCCGCCACCGGAGCCAAAATGCTGAGAATGCTTGAAGATCCGGAAACCTCCGTGGACGAAATTGAAGATGTGCTGCGCCATGACCCGGGTCTAACCGCCAACGTGCTGAAACTGGCCAATTCGGCCTATTTCGGGATACCGTCCAAAGTGTCTTCGGTAAGACAGGGGGTCTTACTGCTGGGATTAAAAAGACTCATTCAACTGGTTGTCGCCTCCTGTGTCAGTGCCGTAATGGATAAACCGGTACCCGGATATGACCTGCCGCCCGGTGACCTCTGGCGGCATTCAATTGCGGTTTCAATCGCGGCCGAAGCACTCGTAAAAGACAAAAAGGGAATTGATGCTGAAGATATTTTCACTCCGGCACTGTTGCATGATGTCGGCAAACTGATTCTGGGCCATTTTGTTAAGGATGAACTGGATGACATCGAAAAGATTGCCAGCAAAGGCGTTCCCTATGTTGTGGCCGAGAATATGGTACTCGGAACCGACCATGCTGAAGTCGGCGCAAAAGTTTTAACCCAGTGGTCGTTTCCCAATGAAGTCGTCGAAGCCGTCAGGTGGCATCATGACCCTGATTTTCCGGAACAGGCCAGGGCGCAGGTTGACATCGTTTATCTGTCCAATCTTCTGTGTCAGGGTAACGGTAACGGACATGTAAGCGAGGGGCCGGGTTATGACCTTTCACCGACGGTGATTGAACGCCTGGGTATAGACGTCAACCAGTTTGATACAATTGCGAACAATGTCGCCCAATGGGTTGATGAACTTGCGGACGCACTGACTTTTAACTAGGCATCAGAGAGTTGGAAACCACCGGACCCGGAACTGCTGGTTTCGGCTATCTACAAACTGAACAAAAGGTAATTGAATGGCCGATAAACTAAAAAATATTGCTTCATCATTGAAGTCATTCCCAAGCATGCCGGGTGCCGCCGTAAAGCTGTTGGCCCTGATCGATGATCCGGATATGAGTGTATCTCAAATAGAGGACATCCTGAGACATGATGCCGGCCTGACAGCCAATATATTAAAATTGGCCAACTCAGCCTATTTTGGAATTCCGTCCAAGGTCGGAAGCGTACGACAGGCAGTGCTGATTCTGGGATTGAAACGCTTGATCCAGATGGTGATCGCCTCCTGTGTCAGCGCAATTATGGATAAGCCGGTGCCGGGGTATGACCTGCCGCCCGGTGAATTGTGGCGACATTCCATCGCAGTTTCCGTGGCGGCGGAGGGCCTGGTCAAGGAGCTGAATATCGGTGCAAAGGAAGAAATATTTACAGCGGCCCTGCTGCACGATGTGGGTAAACTTGTCCTCGGTTCTTTCGTCCGGGACGATTTTGCAAAGATTGAAGCGGCGCTGAAGCAGGATGTATCCTTTGAAGCCGCTGAAGATATGGTATTGGGAACCAATCACGCAGACATGGGGGCGCGGATACTCACCCAGTGGTCCCTGCCATCAGATATCGTCAATGCGGTAAGATGGCACCACACCCCCGAATCTGCCGAGAGCGTCGACACCATGCTGGATATCGTTCATGTTGCCAATGTTCTGTGCTTAATGATCGGAATTGGTGCCGGCAGCGATGGCATGCAATACGAACCATCTGAGGCGGTGATCGAGCGGCTGGGTCTGGAATCAGGACATCTTGAAAAGGTCGCCAGTCAAACTTTGCAATGGGCCAATGAATTGTCGGACGTTTTGGGGGCAGCCTAAAAGTTGCGGCACGCAGAGGCCGTTAATAATTTGATGACAGGGATACAACCATGGCAGTTAACATTCTTATAGTTGATGACAGCGGCGTTATGCGATCGATGATTGCTAAAACCATAAATTTGAGCGGTCTGGCTCTGGGAGAAATACATCAGGCGGGTAACGGTCAGGAAGGGCTCGACATTTTGAAACAGAACTGGATTGACCTGGTCATTGCCGACATCAATATGCCCGTTATGAATGGCGAGGAAATGATAAACCACATGATGGCGGATCTGGATCTGCGCGATATTCCGATTGTAGTGGTTTCAACCGAGGGCAGCAAAACGCGCGTGGAGCGGCTGCAGGAAAAGGGGATTCGGTTCATTCACAAACCGTTTACCCCCGAGGCGATACGCGACACCATTAGAGATTTTCTGGGAGAGTCCGTGTTCAATGAAACAGCAAATTAAAAATATACTGGCAGTGGTCACCAACGAAACCCTTGAGAAACTGGCTTTTTTGTTTGCATTTCCGGATGATGAGCGGAGCAAGGACGGTCCGGCACCGGCGATGACCGGTCGGGTGGAATTCAACGGATATTGTTCCGGATCCTTGATGATGAGGATTTCTCAAGGGGCGGCGGCAGAACTTGCCACCAATATGCTCGGGTTAGATGATGATTCGGTGATTTCTGATGAAGAGCAGCAGGATGCCTTCAAGGAGATGCTCAATGTTATCTGCGGTAATCTGCTGCCGGCGGTGGTCGACGACCAGGTCGAATTTAACATCGGGCCGCCGGTGGTCCTGGCAGAAGAGGATGCCGGGAAAGCACTTAACGGCGAAAAACCTTTTTGCGTGGCAAGGTCGATGCTGGAGAAAGGTTTCTGCGATGTCTATTTATTTGCCGATGAAGAAAGGCTGGAGGAAGCGGCCGTCCGAAAGGCATCAGTGCAAAATTAAATTTAAGGAAGCAGGACAATGATAAGAGTACTGATCGTGGATGATTCTGCGGTGGTCCGCAAGGTAATGACAGAGGAATTGTCACGATACGATGATATTGAAATTGTGGGTACAGCCGTTGATCCATATGTGGCCAGGGATAAGATCGTTGAGCTTCATCCGGATGTCATCACACTCGATCTGGAAATGCCAAGAATGGACGGTCTCTCATTTCTGGCCAAACTGATGAAACACTACCCGATGCCCGTGGTGGTATTGAGCTCGCTGACGCCGAAAAACAGTGACCTGGCCCTTAAAGCCCTGGATCTCGGGGCGGTTGAAGTGCTGTGCAAGCCCGGTGCCGCCTATTCAACCAAGAATATCTCACATCATCTGGCAATGGCCATACGCTCGGCGGCGGTTGCCAATGTGAATCATCATACAGACTTATCTCAGGCGGTACCTGAAAAAACGGCAGCTTCCAATCTGCTGGTTCAAACAACCCATAAAGTAGTTGCTATCGGTGCTTCGACCGGAGGTACCAAAGCGATTGAAGCCGTGCTGACCTGCATGCCCTCCACAACTCCCGGAACAGTGATTGTACAGCACATGCCGGAACATTTCACGACCTCATTCGCTCAGCGGCTGAATGAGATTTGTAACATGGAAGTCCGCGAAGCAAGCGATAATGACCGGGTTGTTCCCGGCGTCGCCTTAATTGCACCTGGAAATCAGCACATGGTGCTGACCCGAAACGGCGGGACATATGTGGTTAAATTGAAGGGAGGCCCCCGGGTTCACTATCAGCGTCCCAGCGTCGATGTTCTTTTTCAGTCAGTGGCTAAATTTGCAGGCCGCAACGCGGTCGGGGTAATGCTCACCGGCATGGGCGCCGACGGCGCCAAGGGAATGCTGGCAATGAAAGAAAGCGGCGCTCACACGATGGCCCAGAATGAAGCCACCTGTGTGGTTTACGGGATGCCCAAGGAAGCCGTTAAAATCGGTGCCGTGAATGAAGAGCTGGCCCTGCCGAATATTCCCCGGGCCATAGTCCGAGCCCTTGAGGGAAAGGCTAACATTGGCAAGGCGCTGCGCAAAGGAGGTTCAGCATGACGGACATATTCGGAGTTATGAGTCTGGCGGGTAATGCATTACTGGCCCACCAGAAGGCGATAAATGTCACCGGGAATAATATTGCCAATGTGAATACCCCCGGATATTCTCGCCAGAAACTGTTGCTTGAAACCCGGGAGCCCGTGCAGTCCTCCATCGGATTGATGGGCAACGGGATCGAAGCAGACAGTGTCGAAAGAGTGTACGACAGATTTCTGGGGGTTCAGATCAACAGTGAAAGTGAAACCCTCGGGCGCTGGGCGGCCCGCAAGGAAGGGCTTGGAATTGCTGAGATTGTTTTCGATGAAAACGGCGAGTTTGGCCTCAGCCAGTCCTTAAACGAATTCTGGACCTCCTGGCAGAATCTGACCAATGATCCTTCGGGCTACAACGAGCGGGTGGTGGTGCAGGCCAAAAGTGAGGTGATGGCCGGAACCTTTAACCGGTTGTATGCCGACCTTCAGAATACCCGGGAGGGATTGGACGAAAGTATTGAAGGGGCAGTGGCGGAAATTAACCGATTGTCCCAACAAGTCGCTGAAATGAATCAGAAAATTATGGAGGTCGAAGCATCCGGAAAAAGCTCGGCCAATGATTACCGCGATCGCCGGGATCTCGCTTTAAAGGAATTGGCGGGCCTGATTGATATCAATACCTTCGAAGATGGCACGGGTCGGGTCACGGTGTTGGTGGGCTCCGGGCAAACCCTGGTGGCGAACAACTCGTCACTCAATCTGACCACCCAGGTCAATGGTTTCGGCTTCAAGGACGTGGCCTGGGTCGGACAGGACGGGACGACGGTAAACATTACCGGCAATATCGCCAACGGCAAGCTTAACGGATGGCTGCAGGCACGTGACGTAGACCTTCGCGGCTATCAACGACAACTCGATGTCCTGGCCGAGTCCCTGATGGAACGGGTAAACAATTTGCACCAGAACGGCTGGGGGCTGGACGGTTCAAATGGAAATGATTTTTTTACCGGTATCGCGGCGGCATCAGGCAGTATGGATTCGTTGTTGACCATAACGGCTGCGCCGGGAGGCACCGGTAATATCGGTGTCACCCTGGTGGGCGGAGGAACGGCCGGCGCTGAAACGGTTACCACGGACCCGGTCACGGGGGATATCCAGATTGCCATTGAAGATGGTGTGTCCACCGGTAACCAGATTGCGCTGGCCCTGCAGGCCCATTCGGGAATCAGTTCTGTTGTCGCGGCCGCACCGGGCGCTGCCTGGGACCTGAGCGCCGGTACCAATACAACGGCTCTTGGCGGCGGAAGTTCGGCCGAGTCCCTTCAGTTGAATACTGCTATCACGAACAATCTTGATCTGATCGCAGCTTCTGATACCAGTGCGGGGGTGCCGGGCAACAACGTCCAGGCTATCGCCATTGCAGGTTTACAGCATTCTCTGACCATGAATGGCAATTCCTCTACCTTTGAAGACTATTATAATTCTCTGGTTAGCAGAGTCGGCGGAGACATGCAAAATGCCACGGCCTATTTTAGCCATCAAACAGACATGCTTGTTCAACTGGAGAACCGTCGGGAAGAAATTTCAGGGGTTTCATTGGATGAGGAAATGATCAATCTGGTCAAATTTCAGACCGCCTATGATGCGGCGGCCAAACTGATTTCAACGGCTGATGAACTGCTTCAGACCGTTTTAAACATGGTCTGATCTAAAGGAGGCAAAAATGCGGGTTACCAATAGCATGATGGCCAATACATTAACCAGATATCTGCTGCAGCACAGCAAGGCTATTTACGACGTTCAGGAGCAGATTTCCACCCAGAAAAAGATAAACAAGCCATCCGATGATCCCATCGGCATTCGCAACGTCCTGGATTTCCGTAATAAAATTGGCACCATCGATCAATATCTGGACAACATCGACCGCGCGACCACCCGGCTTGAATCGACCGAAATTACTCTCGACGTTGTTGACGACATGATCGGGGTGGTCAGAGAAGTTTCACAGCAGCAGGCCATGGGCACCGCCCAATCAAGGCTCTTTGCAGCAGATCAGGTAAAAGACCTTTATAATCAGGTGGTTGCGTTAGCAAATTCGAAGAGTGGCAAAAACTATATGTTTGCCGGTCATCAGACTGACACCCCGGCCTTCGGGCATGCGGTAAAGGTAGCCGGAGGCACACCGGGCAATCTGGAATTTGGCCTGGCCGCCAATGCCACCAATGTGACCATCGATGTGCTGGATGAAAACGGAGCGGTTATTAACACCATCACCCCTGCCTCCGGTGCAGATGGCTTCAATTCCGTGGCCTGGAGCGGCCCTGTTCCGGCTGACGGGGTCTATGCATTCACGGTAACTGCATCCAATGCCGGCGTCAATGTCGTCGACTATTCCACCTACCATGGAGATAGCGGCTCGAATCGCTATATGATCGGTGAAAATTCGGAAATAACACTCCCTGCCGACGGAAGAGACATATTCACACCAAACGGGCAGGTGGACACCTTTGAGGTCATGGCCGATCTGATAACAGCCCTGGAGCAGGACGACACCACGGCCATCACCAATTTGACTCAAAAACTCGATGCGGTGCGAATCCAGATCAGCGAATACAGGGCATCCAGTGCGCCCAAAATGTACCAGCTGGAGCACACCGAGAATTTCTGGTCCAACTATAAGCCTCAATTGGAAAAATTGCTGTCGGAAACCGAAGATGCAAATTTAAATGAAGCCGCCATGAGATTAAATCAGCTCGATCTGGCCTATCAGTCCACAATCGCCACGGCTGCCCGTATTATTCAACCAACCCTGATGAATTTTTTAAAATAGGAATCGCTTATGAAGCCAATTACACTGATAATCTGGAGCATAATATTTTGTCTTTTTTTATCCAACCCGGCCTGGGCATTGAGCAGCAAAAACGTCGTCAAACTTAAAAAGGCCGGTCTCAGCGACCAGACCATCCAGGTAATCGCCCGGGAGAAAGTGATCGAAACCGCCGCTTTCAGCATTGATGACATCGTGGAAATGAAAAAAGCGGGGGTGGGTGAGAAAACGATGCAGATGATCATCAAAGACGCTTCGTATACAAATAAGCCTAAAACTGTTGTATACGGCCGATCAACCCAAACCGTTCGCAATATCAGCCCCGAAGAGATTATTACTTTAAAAGAAAAAGGGGTTAGCGACGAGGTCCTGCAGTCGGTAATCGAAGCCAATCGATCCGGGGACCAGGAAGATCGCGATCGCGCCTGGCGAATGCTCGAGAACATGGATTTGCGGATCGACACCAGAGGACAGTACTAAGGGCATAGGGCATATAAAGGCAAAGGGCATAGGGCACAGGGCAAAGGGTTTGACTCAGCCGAAGCTCAGAATCGCTGACCTACACACTTTGCCCCATGCCCTAAGCCCTATGCCATTACCGGTTACCAGCATCGAGAAACCAGATATCAGAAACCAGCAACCAGCCGCCACAACCATGCCCTCCACTTGCCACAAATGCCTGTACTATTTTGTCACATGGGATCCGGTGTTACCCCATGGGTGTCGAATTATGGGTTTCAAAAGTCGACTGATGCCGTGTATTGAAGTTCGCCGCACCATGCAGGGCAAAGATTGCCTCCTATTTAAAGCGAAAAATATTGCGAATTCTGAGTCCAAAACCACCGAAATCAATAAGTAATCAATATTTATAGACGTCATCTCAGAAAACGGATTCTTACCCGCCCGCCAGAGGCGGGTAAACCTCTGGAGGAGTGGGCCAAAAAGCCTTTTATGAGATTGATTCTAACAAAAAATTTCAGCTTTCTCCGACCTATCACTCAATGCGTCAATTTTTCGTCACTTTTCCAGAATTACTAGAAGCCATCTCAAAAATAAGATTTTGGTTTTAATCCGCCTTAAACGGACAAGTTTCGCTGCGACTCCGACTTGTCAGCAGTTCTGAACTTCGCTTATGTCAAACGCTATGCTCTATGCGCCATGCTATATGCACTTTTAGGCTCTATGCCTGTTGAGTGCTTGACGCCATGATTACATGCCAGTGGGTGGCTGACAGATCCAAATGTAACACCGGTCAGGATACACAGATTGGGTCGATTTTTGCCAAAGAAAAAACCCTGTTAGGGGGGGTACCTAACAGGGTTAGTCGGAGGTGGGAATGAAGGAAAGGAGGAAACTTCATTCCATTTGGTATATTTATAAAGCAAATAATATGCCATTTATCCAAATACCATATAATCGGTGACTGATAGCGCCATTACGGGCCAATTTATAAATTAAAACCACATAAATTACAGAAAGTTATCCGGTTTGCTCAGATAGTGTGAGTTGTGGCAAGATTTTTATCAAACTTCAGATTAACCACCCGGACGATCAATATTTTCGTCAAAATTTCGACACTGGGCAATATTTTCACTTTTGAGCGGCCCGGATCAGTTAAGTATTTTGGAAAACTGCCGATATATCACTCAGGAGAACTGATTTTTAATGACAGTTAAAAATAAAACACTATCCGTATCCCAGGCCGCCACCCTTTGCGGGGTAGGGCGTACAACGGTGGGATACTGGATTCGGTCAAAAAAGCTAAATGCGCATCGGGTGGGCCGAAATTATTCCATCCTGGTCGATGATCTTTTGTTTTTTCTCAAAAACAGCGACCAGAAAATTCCACCTGAACTGCTGGGTGAAAATTCCAACGGGCTTATATTTAAAAGTTATCAGAATTGCTGGCAACACTGGCAGGGTAGAGAGCATGGTGGTCGCTGTCAAAACTGCATTGCCTTTAGAAATCAACTTCAGGCCTGTTTTACGGTTAAAGACAGCGGGCTGATTCATTGTTCGGACTGTGCAACCTGCACTTACTATAGTGAAACCATTTTCCCCCGGATCCAGTTCGTTCACCAAATCGGCATGCCTGCGGCTGTAATTAAAGATCTTTATCTGTGGGGAGGTAACGCCCAGTGTGCTGAGCTTATCGGAATGCGGCCTAATGATCTCATCGGTATGGGTATTGAAAAAATAGTTCACGCCAGTTCGCTGGCAAAAGTCATCGAAAAAGTCAGGCAAATGGCACTGGGCAATACGATAACCGGGAGCAAATGCAGGATCCATGTAAAAGATCGCGATGAAAATAGTCAAGAAATTGATGTTTGGGTTTATCCGTTAAATGAACCTGCCCGAACATTTTTGGTGCTCGGGAATACGATTATCTGAAAGGAAAAAAACATGTCCGACGTTGAAGAGAAAATTGATCAGGCCGTAAAGGCGATGGGTGATAAAGAAGGCAAATACCTGACTTTCACTTTAGCCGAGGAGGAGTACGGCATTGGCATCTTGAAAATAAAAGAGATCATTGGAATGTTGCCCATTACCTCGGTGCCCCAGACACCTGAATTTGTTAAAGGTGTGATCAACCTGAGGGGCAAGGTTATTCCAGTGATGGATCTCAGGTTGAGATTCGGTATGCCTTCGATCGACTATTCCGAACGAACCTGCATCATTGTGGTGGAAATAGGCGGGCAGGCCGGTACCATCCTCGTTGGCATTGTCGTTGATGCCGTATCGGAGGTTTTAAATATCAAGGGCGATGACATCGAAATAACGCCGACCTTTGGGACCAAACTGAATACGGACTATATCCTGGGAATGGCCAAAATGGAAGGCGGCGTAAAAATATTGCTGGATATCGATCAGGTATTAAGTGGAGATGAGTTGACGCTGCTATCCGAGGCCGCCTAGCCGGTCCTGATTGTCGTCAGCGGATGTTACGAGACTGATTAAAGATCGGCGGCAAGGCAATAGC
>CAJICI010000520.1_pt1 | contig 15568 bp, 12 predicted proteins | sample 9199571 | NCBI WGS metagenome assembly CAJICI01 (sample SAMEA7708329, study PRJEB35096) | sediment metagenome | biome: marine neritic benthic zone biome [ENVO:01000025]; feature: sediment [ENVO:00002007]; material: shallow marine sediment [ENVO:03000034] sea grass bed [ENVO_01000059] ...
AAGAGCTCTCCCGGCTCACAGGGTTTGAGGTAGATTTTTTAGCCAGTATGGAAAAAAACGAAGCCCAGCCACAGCTGGGGACCGTGATAAAATTATCCAAGGCCCTGGACAGCGCTTTCGGACGTCTGATATCGGGCGTAGGTGATCAACTATACTCGATAACCCGCAAGGACGAGCGCCGCACCGTGTCCCGCTCGACTTCGCAGACGGGTAAAAAACATGTTTATGTATACAAAAGTCTGGCCTCCGATGTTAAAGGGCGGCACATGGAAGCACTGCTCGTTCAGCTTTCTGAAGTTCCGGAAAAAGAAATTTCCATTCACGATGGCGAGGAGTTTATTTTTGTTCTGGACGGCGTGGTCTTGCTGGAAATCGGCGATGATGCCTACGAACTGGAACCGGGAGACACGGCTTACTATTTATCCACGACACCCCATCACATTTCAGCAAAAAGCGGTAAAGCTACCATTATAGCTGTTATGTACGAAGGATAGAAGTGGTTTCAGGTGTCAGACTAATAATTTAGGAATTGCGAATTAAGGAATTTAGGGATTAAATGTATTTTGTCGATCTTATTTCGGAATTTTTTAATTCCTCAATTCCTAAATCCCTTAATTAAGGATTGCTGACACCTGACACCCGAAACCTGAAACCTTAACACCTCTGGTAAACTTACCATCCATATCACCCATCCGGGTGGTCAAAAGCCGGGCCCTCCGAACACAGATTTTTATTAAGCGGCGATGTCGAATTCGCAAACCAGGGGAGTGTGATCAGAAAATTTAACCTGGGGAATCTGGAAATCGGTTACCTTGATATCCGGGCTGTGAAAAATATAGTCGAGCTGGCGGCGCGGGGCACGGCTGGGATGGGATGGTTCTCCGTTGAGATTGGCGTTTTTCAACCCGCTGGCAGCCAGAAACAGTTGAAGCTCCCGGTTGCCCCTCAATACATTGAAATCACCGGCAACAATGACGGGTTTTTCGACCGCAGCTACCATGTCGTGCAGATCATGCAGTTGATAGTGCCGATGGCGGAACTTAATGGACAGATGCACCAGAAACACTGAAAAATCCTTCAGTTCCAGTTCAATCACCAGTCGCTTGACGCCTTCCTGGAAATAGTGAAACTTCTGGGACACAATATCCTGGTTGGTTAAAATGGCATTGCCCTGTTTTTTCAACAGCGGCAGCTTCTGGGCGACGGAGCTGGTGGGGTACTTCGATCGGTAGACATGATCGTGCTGTAATTCCCAGGCGATGGCTTCCGCCTGGTTATTTTTTTTGGATCGAAAGGAACCGGCGTCCACCTCAATCAGTCCGATAATATCTGGATTGACCGAACCGATGAAATCCAGGATATTTTTCATGTTCCCGTTGGAATTTTTAAAATAGCCGCTGTACGGAATCGGAAAGTGGAAATGTCTACCAATGCCTGCCGCGTACCGAATATTATATAAAAGAAATCTCATAAAAGCGTCTGATTCACTCCCTGCGATCACGGAACTGGTTTCTATTATAACGCATTTATCCCAAATGTAAAGCTGCAGTTTTGACCGATATTCCCATAAAACCAGCTTATCCAGCTGACATCGGCCCATATGACTATGGATAATGGTAACGCGGAAATTTGGCCCGGGGCCGGTGATTGAATTTTGTCCAGGCCAATCCCGTTGTCGGATTTAAGCATACCACCGTTGCAACGGGAAGCGTCAGTCCGATTAAGGCGACGCAGATCATCAATATTCCCAGTTCGTTATACTGACCGCGCTCAATCACGAAGATTTTATTCAGGTATTTTGTACCCAGATGACTGGCCGAAAGTGCCAGGTTGGTAAAGGCGGCCATCGCCTTATATTTCAGGTCGCTGGTTGTCATACGGCACAGATCTTCAGGCATGCCTTTGATTTATCAAACCCTGTTTGCTGCAGCGTGTTTATGCCACAACTGTATTATATTATTAATCCGGCTGAACCGGAGCAAATGTGGACTTCAGGGTTTGCTCCGGTTCTGGAGGGTGGTTGCGATCATTGGTTTCGATCAGGCCAAATGGATCACCATTAAACCGGCATTCATGCGTTTGACGAGCAAATTAATTCCGTCGGCTTTTTTGTATTGGTCGATCAGATTTTTAAAATCTTTCACTGAAGCGACATTCTGGTGATTGATTTCAATAATGAGATCTCCCTGCTGAATGCCGGCGGCATCCGCTTTGCTCCTGGGTGCCACGCCGACGACCATGACGCCTGCCGTATCCTCGAGGTTATAGCGACGGGCCAATTCAGGAGTTACGTCCGTCACACTGAAACCGAATTCGCCCTCTTTTTCCTTCTGGCTGTTCCCGGAGACGGACGCTAAGGTCAAGGGCCTTTTCCCGATTTGAACTTCCAGGGTCTTGGGTTTACCGTTTCGTAAAATTGTCACTTTGGCTATATCGCCGACACCCAGATTGGCGGCCAGGCTTGTCAGATCACGACTGGTGGTGACTGCCTGGTCGTTAACGTCGGTAATGACGTCCTTGGGTTTTATGCCTGCCTGATCTGCAGGGTCTCCAGGGACAACGCTGGCCACCAGCACGCCTGTCTTGCCTTTTAAACCATAGTAATCGGCCAGGTCGCCTTTAAGGTCCTGGATGGTTACGCCCAGCCAGCCGCGGGTGACCTCACCGCTGGTTTTCAACTGGGTGACAATGCCTTTGGCCATGTCAATGGGAATGGCAAAACCGATGCCCTGACCGCCGGCGATAATCATGGTGTTTATCCCAACGACCTCACCCTTCATATTGATCAGGGGACCGCCGCTGTTTCCGGGGTTGATGGATGCATCCGTTTGAATGAAATCGTCATAGGGCCCGGAGCCGATGGCCCGGCCCTTGGCGCTGACGATACCGGCGGTTACGGTATACTGCAGCCCAAACGGGCTGCCGATTGCCGTTACCCATTCGCCCACTTTCAACGCATCTGAGTTTCCAAGGACAACGGTCGGCAGATTGCCTTTGGCTTCAATCTTGATCAGGGCAATATCGGTTACCGGATCCCGCCCGATCACTTTTGCCGGGTATTCGGTCTCATCCTTGAGAATGACCTTGATGGTATCGGCACCATCCACCACATGATTGTTCGTTACGATATATCCGTCTCGATCGATGATGAATCCTGAACCCAGGCCCGGCTGCCTGAACTCCGGCCGGCGCTGCGGTCCAAAACGATGGCCAAAAAAATCCGGAGCTTGTTTGCCACCGCCAAAAGGATTACCACCGAAAAGACCGGAGGCCGGGCCCCCGCTTTTAACGGTTTTTTCCACGCGAATATGAACCACTGCAGGGCTGACGGTATCAGCCAGGGCGCTGAAATTTTGCGGCACCATTCGAACCGGCGCCTCTATGGCGGCAGTCACCGGCGAAAGACCGGTCCCCAGCAGCAGTCCGACCATAACGATCACCACAAGGTGTCTGGCGAATTTGAATGTCTGTTTCATTTTTACCTCCTTGTTTTGGTTATTGGCCCAAATCGGCCTTCGTGGACAGACTATACATCCAGAAGTTAACGCCAATATGACGTCAAAATGACCAAAATGTTATGTTGGCAAGGGAGGTTCAACGGGCAAACGGATGGGTGCCGCAATGAGTTTATGATAGTTGAAAAATCTGGTGGGGATTGTTGGTTGCGATTACCAGGATTGGTTAAACCGCCAGTCGCCCCAGTCCATTTCTCGCGCGGTGTCTTCATCAGCCTCGCGACGGTCTTCCACGCTCAGCTTCTCTTCTCGGGCCAGGGTTTTGTACCGGCGATATGCTTCCGCACTGCCCGCATACACGCATTGACAGTACTCAGCATCCACGTAAACATAAAGCAACTCGCCTTTTGATTGGTGGACAAGGATTTGACGCTGGGTTAACGCTTCGATATGGGTTAGCTTTTCAGGGGTATCGGCCAGTCGCATTTTAAACCCGGAGGCTGCCAGCAGCCTTTCGGTGTCAATTGCTCTCTGGTTTGGCGATTTCATGCAGGCTACCGACACAATGGTGATCCCGATAACGATAAAAAACTTTCGAAGGTATATATTCATCGCAGGCTTCATGGCAATGTCCCGTTGTCTGCTTATAGGTCCCGTGGCCTGCCGTTCTCTTCGCTTTTCAGCAGGCTGGTTATGATGCGGTATTCCTGGTCGGTTCCGTCGTAGTCATAGGTCGCCGTTATCCCCTTCATGGGGATGATTTCGAGTCTACCGTTGAAATGTTCGCTGACAATGTTCGCGGCTTCTTTAATGCTCAAATCCTTTCTCAAAAAATATTTCGAATACACATTCGAATATCCCAGACCACGGGTAATTTTAAAAAGTTTAAGCTGCACTTTGGGATTCAGGCATTTGCGAAGGTTATAGGCCGTATTGGCCGTATTAATATCAAACAGATTCGGGTTGGCCCAGATTATTGAGGAAATCCGAAATCCCTGGCGTCCGTAGCCGTCTTTTTGATCGCTGACCTGGAAGTGGGAATCATTAATCAGCCGCAACGGTGGTCGGCCGAGAGCATCCTTGCCCTCTTCAATATGGATGGCCGGGACGATGATGGCCGTATCATCTTTGAATTGCGGCACCACTTTGAGGAAACGATTAACAAATTCGTTGGCGGTCAGAGGTGAATCCGACGCCATAAACAATGCATGTTTCTGATCCTGACCGGCCTTGCTGGCCGCATATCCCTTGATCAGATTGCCTGCGATAGAGTTGTATTTGACCTTGCGCCGAACGATTTTAAAGTGGCGCAGGATATTTTCGGGTATCTTCGAACTCTGATTTACCAGGGTGCACGGTTTGCCGGAATGTTGAATGAATTCGCCCAGCCGTTGTTCGAGCAACATCTGGTGACCCACGATGACAATATCCTCGATGTGCTCGTTGGCAAATAGCTTCTCCAGGGTATATTGGATCAAGGGCTTGCGGACCTGCCGGCCGTTCTTGAAGGAAGAAAATTCACGCAATGGCTTGTAGCCGGTTTCGATGAATTTCTCTCCATAATTTTCGGCCACAATCCGGCCGTAGCGTTTTACAGCCCGCTTATTATTATAGCCTGCCATTACGATTGCACTAACCATACTCTGCCCCGTCAACATTATATCGGATACCATAGTGGAGGTTTCAAAAGTATTATTATAATCCAATTATCAAAAAATCAAATTGTTCGTGCCATTTTTTTATAAAATTCGTATCATATTTAATTATCACCATCACCTTGAAATTCAGCCAAACGGATCTATTATTCATTTTTAGGCGTTTTTTTTGGCTTATTTATTCTACCGGGAGACTACCGATGCCGAAGATAAAGATTTTTATACTATCATTGATATTACTTCTTATTGGCGGCGGGAATTTTGCTGCTGCCGAAACCTCTTTTGATCTGAACATCAATGTGCAGTCGTTCACCCTGGATAATGGCATGTTGTTTCTGGTGGTTGAGCGCCCCGCGACCCCGCAGGTGGCCTTGCGCCTGGCTATTCGCGCCGGGTCGGCGCTTGAAGAAACCGGCAAAACCGGAATTGCCCATTTGCTGGAACACATGCTGTTCAAAGGCACTAAAAATTTTGGATCCCTGGACCATGAGATGGATCTCGAGCTGCAAAACCGGATCGAGGCGGCTTACCAGATTGTGCTGGCAGAACAAAAAAAGCGCCAACCCAACACAGCCTTAATTGAAAAGAAGACTGCCGAAATGGAAGCACTGCGCCGCGAGGTTCAGAAAATCTATGTTCCCCAGGCCTTTTCGGCTCAGCTTGGAAAAAACGGAGCCGTCGGGGTCAATGCCTTCACGACCAAGGATCAAACCCAGTACGTGGCTTCAGTGCCTTCCGACATGCTGGAACAATGGTTTTCCATCGCCAGCGAGCAGATTTTCGAGCCTGCCTGGCGCGAGTTTTATGTAGAAAAAGAAGTGGTTCAGCGTGAATGGGCCTTTCGCTATATCAATGATCCCGGTGGAGCAGCCTGGCTGGATCTTGCTACGACGGCCTACACCGCTCACCCCTATCGAAATCCTGTCATCGGTTGGAAATCGGATATGGAAAAATACGCCACCGGTGATGCCGTCGCTTTCCACAAAAAGTACTACAACCCATCAAACACTGTTTGTGTTCTTGTCGGTGATGTGACCCTTGGCAAAGCCCGGCAGCTGGCCAAATCTTATTTTGAACGCTATCCGTCCGGCCACCGGGCGCCGGAATCGGTGACCCGCGAGCCGCTGCAGCGGGGACCGCGAAAAAATGTCCGTTACCTGAAAGGGGCACGCACACCGCTGGTTAGAGTCGGTTTCCATGGTGCCCGTATGGGTACAGATGATTTTTACGCACTGGATGCGATGACGATGATATTAAGTCATGGTCGCAGTGCACGCATGAACCAGGAAATCATATATCAAGGGCTGGCCCAGTCGGCCTGGGCCTACAACCCTGACAATCGATATGCCGGCATGATAATTCTGGGCGGGACGCCCAATGAGCCGCAACTGGCCAAACAACAGGGGGGCAGTGATAAAGCAAAACAACAGGCCTATCTTAAAGCCTGCCAGGACCTGGAGGAATTGCTTCTGGCCCAGCTGGAAAAAATGAAAACCCAGCTGGTTGATCCGCGCGAATTGCAAAGAATCAAAAAGCTTAATCAGCGCGACTTTATTGATCGAATGCGCAGCAACGAAGGATTGGCCGGAACCCTGGCGACCCTCGAAGTTCAAATCGGCTGGGAATACCTCAGGCACTATCTTGAGAATCTTGATAAGGTGACACCCGAACGTATTCAGGCTGCGGCCAAAAAGTATGTCAGCGCCGACAACCGGACCAGCGTCTATGTCATTCCAGGCGGCCGGGCCGAACAGCCGCCCGATAATTATTCCGAAGTGCGCTCGATCACCGGCAGTGCAGCTGCCGGGGCCAACCCTGGGCATACCGATAATAATTTTTCCAGCTATCCCACGCCGGCCAATTGGAAACATCCCCTATCTTTTCATCGTGAACCGCAAAAAATTAATTACCCCCGGGCGGAGACCATTGACGTTGCCGGGGCCAAAGTATTTTATTTGCCCGATAGAGAGCTGCCGCTGGTTGATTTGGCCCTGCTCGTCAAAGCGGGATCGGTGGATGTCGATGAATCCAAATCCGGGTTGACGTCTTTGCTCAATGGCAGCATCATTCGCGGGGGTACCAGGTCCTATTCACCGGCTGATCTGGCGCTGGTGCTGGACGAAAACGCGATTCAGATCAGTGTTGCGGTACATGAAGAGGAAACCACTATACACCTCTCCGTGCTCAAGGAAGATTGGCAGAAAGGCCTGGAACTATTGCAGGAGATATTGACCCGGCCGGGTTTTGATGCCCGGGTGTTGGACGTTGTCAAAAAACAGGAGCTCACAGCCCTTAAGCGACAGGGCGGCAATGCTCAGGCCGTTGCAGCCCGGGAGCGCGAGATCTGGCATTTTAAGGGACATCCGTATGGGCGGGATCCCTTAAAGGCTCTGGACACCATGCCGGGTATTTCCAGAGAAGACCTGAAGGCGTTCATGGACCGCCACATTGTCCCCTCAAACATCACGGCAGCAGTGGCCGGTGACATCGACAGTTCAACAGTTGCGGACGGACTGAAGCGACTGTTTAAGTCCCTGCCGCAAACCGCTGCGCCGGAGCGAAAATTGTCAGATCCTGAGAAAACCCCCCCGGTACTGGCGCTGATCCACAAGCCGGGACAGGTGCAGTCCCAGATTATGTTGAGCCTGCCGAGCGTGAAACGCACACACGCGGATTACTGGAAAATCAGCCTGCTGACGAACATATTCGGCGGCAACGACTCGTTGGTCTACAAGCGCCTGAGGGATGACCTTGGGCTGGTTTACTCCACCGGGTTTTATGAAACCTATAAATGGCGAGCGGGCGTAATAGTTGGTTACATCGGCGGCAAGGGCGATCAATCCGTAGCCGCCATTGAAGAAACGGTTAAGATCATGCGGGGGTTGGGAAAAACTGTACCCCAGAAGGATATCGACCAGAAAAGACTCGATGCCCTGAACAGTTTTGTCTTTAATGTCGACACCCCCGCGGACCTGGTAGAAGTTTATGCCCGGTATCATATGCGAAACGAACCGCTGGATACCCTGGAAAAAATTCAGGACGCTTTTTTCAAAGCCAATAAAGAAGATCTTGAGCGCCTTGCAGCAGAATATCTTAATCTGGACAATATCCAGATTTTTCTGGTCGGCGATAAGAATATCAAGATCAAAAATAAAGGCACCAAAGCCACGACCCTGGAGGAGAGTTTAAAGGAGCTGGCGGCTTCACTCGGATTGCCTTACGTTGAGTTGGAGTTAAGATAAAGCAAGATATAAGATATTGTATTGAATGCTGCCCAGCTCAAGGTTCGCTCTAAAAATTTGTGGTTGAGTTTTTAAATAAATTCCAAATCACAAGCACCAAATTACAAATAAATCCCAAATTCCAATATCGAATGACCAAAACTAACTCCGCCGTTTTTAGGGAATGCTTCAGAGTGGACACCCATTATAATTATGGCAATTGTCTCACATCGGCGGACCATTCGTTTGGAAATTTTGAATTTTGGTCATTGGGATTTGTTTGGATTTTGGTACTTGGTGCTTGGAATTTACTGACACTAATTCATGGCCAACCTTACCAGTAACAACGATCACTGTACCCCGTTTGCTTGATATCTGTCATTCCGTATGGTATTATGGTATCTATCCGAATGCCTCACCCAACCCGAGATTCTTCCGGCCCGGAAGCCTGCCCTTTGTTCCCCAGAACCGGTGTATTCGTTTAAGGAGACTTCCAATAATGGAAGAATATGTTTGGATTTCCAAAGTTACCCATCACCCGGTTTTCACCGATCGGGCCCACCCGGTACTCCTTCGCCTTGCTGATCACTATAACGTTGCCATCACAATTGCCGGGTCCGATGATGCCGCCACCGGACCCTATGTCAAAGCGGTGTATGATGCCATTCAACGAAAAGTTGCCGGCCTGATGATAATCGGCTGGGGAAATGACGAAATTGTGCCCGCCATCGATGCCGCCGTAAACAGCGGCATCCCGGTTGTCTGTGTTGACAGTGATATTCCCGCCAGTAAACGTCTTGCCTATATTGGAACCGACTGGCACCGCATGGGCTCGAAGATGGCCGACAGGCTGGCGGATATGATGAACAGCAAGGGCAAAGTCCTAATGCTGGGGATGCTCCAGCTCGACAACATGAAGGCGGGTTTTAGCGGTTTCCAAAAGCAAATAGCCCACTATCCGCACATTGAAATAATCGGTCCGATAGACGATCTGGATGCCGGAAGTGACAGGGCCGAAGCCATCGTTTCCTCCTATCTTCAAAAATACCCGGACCTTAACGGCATTGTTGGTTTTGACGGCAACAGCGGTCCGGGTGCCGCGCGGGCGCTGGAAAAATTGGAAATAACCGACAGGGTCAAGCTGATTTGTGTAGACGCCGACACCCCTCAGAAACAGTATTTGCGAACCGGAGCGATAAATGCCGCCTTTTGTCAAAAAAGAGAGACATATACCTATCTGGCTTTTCAATTGATCTATGACTACAACCATGGTTCCAGAGTTACCGGATATACACCGGGAGCCATTAACATCCCCGGTAACATTGACACCGGGTTTAGCATCGTCACTAAAGAAAACCTTGATTCTTTTGATTCCGAAAACAGCCTGGACCAGGCCATTCATCACCACGAGCTTTCCCAGCAATTGTCCTTAATATCTTCGATGATTGAAAATGTGGAAGAGCTTGCCATCGCAACGGATGAATACGGGCGAATCGTATATGCCAATGCTGCCTGTCAACGATTTTGCAGCTATAGCAAACAGGATATGGTTGGGCTGAATATAAAGGAACTGTTTGACCTGTCTTCAATGCAGAAATCCCAGATCGATCAGTGCCTTAAAGATGAAACAGCCAAAAATTTTGAGACGACGGCGATCAAATCGGACGGCTCCTCCTTTCCGGTGCACGTCAGCATCTCGCCCATGAGGTCCGAAACTTCCCCCCGGGGATGCACCATTATTGCTTCAAACATCAGTGAACGCAAAAAGTCGCAAAAGGCGCTGATTGATTCCCATGTCCGGTTCCTGATGGTTCTGGACAGTATCGATGCCGACATCTACGTCTCGGACCTTGAAACCTACGAAGTACTTTTGACCAACCGGCATATGCGGGAAAGTTTCGGCGAAGATCTGGTGGGCAAGACCTGCTATCAGGTTTTCAGAAATGAGACCGTTCCCTGCAGTCACTGTACGAACGATAAATTGCTCGATTTCGATGGCAGTCCTGCGGGCGTGTGCGTATGGGAGGGCAAAAATCCCATTACCGGCAAATGGTACATCAATTATGACCGTGCGATTAAATGGGTGGATGGGCGTTTTGTCAGGCTGCAGATCGCCACTGATATCACACGCATCAAGGATCTTGAAAAAGAGAGTCTGCGCATTCAGGCCCAGCTACAGCAGGCTCAAAAAATGGAGGCCATCGGAACCCTGGCCGGTGGCATTGCCCATGATTTCAACAATATTCTTTCGGCGGTTATCGGCTATACCGAAATCGCTCTGGCTGACATATCCGAGGGCACTTCGCAGCATCGGAATTTGCAGGAGGTACTTAAAGCCGGAAGTCGCGCCAGGGATCTGGTCAAGCAGATCCTGACTTTCAGTCGCCAGACTGAACAGGAGCTGAAACCGGTTCAGATAAATCAAATTATTAGAGAAACGCTCAAACTCCTGCGGGCATCATTGCCGACAACCGTAAAAATATCACACGACATTCAAAGTGACGCCGCCGTCCTGGCCGACCCCACCCAGATCCACCAGGTTATCATGAATCTATTCACCAATGCCGCCCACGCCATGCGTGCCACCGGCGGGCAGTTGAAAATCGATCTTACCGATGTCTTACTGGGTGGCAATTTTATTGAACAGCATCCGTATCTCTCCCCCGGTGCCTATGTCAAGTTGACGGTAACCGATTCCGGCCACGGTATGGAAAAAGCCATCCTGGATCGCATCTTCGATCCCTTTTTTACCACCAAGGATCGTGGTGAAGGAACCGGTATGGGATTGGCTGTGGTTCTCGGAATCGTCAAAAGTCACGGCGGTACCATCACCGTGGATAGCGAGCCGGAAAAAGGGTCCACCTTTAACGTGTTTCTGCCGATTATCATGCAGGAGGTCGATCACGATATTCGGTCCAAGGAACCTGTACCGACCGGAACGGAGCGGATCCTTTTCATCGATGATGAAAAATCTCTGGTTGATCTGGGGCAGCAGATTCTCGAGCGTCTGGGATATGATGTCACCATACGAACCAGCAGCGTCGAGGCTCTGGAGCTGTTTATGGAGCAGCCGGATAAGTTTGATCTAGTTATTACGGATATGACTATGCCGAACATGACCGGCGATGACCTGGCCGCCAGATTAATGAACATCCGGGCCGACGTCCCTGTGATCCTCTGCACCGGATACAGCGAGAGAATTTCCAGGGAGAGAGCCCATGAACTTGGCATCAAGGAATTTATTCTTAAGCCCATTGTCATGCGCGAACTGGCAAAAACAGTGCGCGGCGTGCTGGATGGCTGATTGAGCTGCGCTCAATCAGCCGTTATTTGTTAATTGTTAATTGTCTGAAAATTCAGATTTTCAGAACTCTGCTTCATCATCAATTCATTTAATCTAGCCCTGTCGGTTTTCCCAATAACAAATAACCAATATCAGATAACTGCCCCAAAAGCGTTCACGCTTATGGGGCGTCATTCGAAGTTTCTTTCCTCCCACCACGGGTAAAAATCCGGCATGGCGTTGCCGGGCTTATCCGCAAACTTTGCCGGCCTTTTTTCAATAAATGAAGCAATACCCTCCCTGGCATCGGCCGATTTGCCGGTATGATAGATGGCGCGCGAATCTACTTTATGGGCCTCCATCGGGTGATCCGCCCCGAGCATCCGCCACAGCATCTGACGCGCCAGGGCGACGGATACAGCTGAAGTGTTGGTTGCAATTTCCGCTGCCAGGTCTCTGGCCGCGGCCAGCAGTTGATCGGGTGGGTGAATACTTCTCACCAGCCCGCCTTCGGCAGCTTCTTCCGCGTTAAATATGCGCCCTGACAACACCCACTCCAGGGCCCGGCTGACGCCGACGATACGGGGTAAAAACCAGCTCGAGCAGGCTTCGGGCACAATACCGCGTCTGGTAAAGACAAAACCGAGTTTTGCATTCGAGGCCGCCAGGCGGATATCCATCGGCAGGGTCATGGTAATCCCGATACCAACAGCCGGTCCGTTAATAGCGGCAATCACGGGTTTAATTGATCTGAATATGCGCAGAGTCAGCTGTCCGCCGCCATCACGGTGGTCTTCCATCCGCGTTTGCCCGTATTTGCTCTGATAGTCGAAGGTGTCACCGCCGCTGGACAGGTCCATTCCCGCGCATAATGCACGGCCGGCGCCGGTGACAACAATCGCCCGGATTTGATCATCGGCATCCGCCCGGTCAAAGGCGTCGAGTAACTCATTCCTCATCTGCGCCGTAAAGGCGTTGAGGTGATCGGGTCGATTCAGTGTCAGGGTTAAAATATGATCCTTTACTTCGTAAATTATTTGCTCGTATTTCATTGGTCCCCCGAATTAGCAAGTTATTAGTAATTGGTTGACGACTAATTCATACCAATTGCAACCAGCTGGAACAACCCCTAATAGTTGTTCGGATTGTTCCTATTGACAGTACATCCGTCTTTACCTATAATTCTAGATAACCCTTTACTTTCGGACCCTTGCCCATTCACTCAAAAGATCGTAAAAATTTGAAGATATATTCCCTTTGCCTTTCAACAGAAAATCGGCGAGGTCTCAATAGCAGGAGAGAACAGTGAGACTACTAACCCGTTCTGATTTTGATGGTTCGGTATGTGCAGCGCTCCTTCTGGAAATCGGGCTGGTGGATGAAATTCAGTATGTTCACCCCAAAGATTTGCAGGATAATAAAATTGCGGTGACCGCCAACGATATCCTCGCCAACGTGCCCTTTGCAGAAGGCTGCGGCCTCTGGTTTGACCATCATTCCAGCGAGCGCGAACGAATTCAACTGGCCGGAAAGTTCAAAGGCGCCAGTGAACTGTTGCCCAGCGCAGCCCAGGTTATCTATGAGTATTATATTGATGACGCCAACCATGCCGCCAAGCTGAAGAAATTTGAAAATTTGATCAGAATCGTTGGCATTGCTGATTCCGCCCGGTTCAGCAAAGAGGATATACTGGATCCCTCCGGCTGGGTTATGCTGGCGTTTATCGCCGATCCGCGAACAGGCTTTGGATACAAGCAGTCTTTCAGCATCAGCAATTTTGAGTTGATGGAAAATCTGCCCGAGTTGTTGCGTGTGAAGACAGTGGAAGAAATTCTGGCGCTGCCTGATTATCAGGAGCGAATCCAGGTATATCATGAGGAAACTTCCAAATTTAAAACTCTGCTGCAGCGGCATTCCCGGGTTGAAGGTGATGCCATATTGATTGACTTTCAGGGCCTTACTGAAATACCTTCGGGCAACCGGTTTCTGGAATACGTTCTGTATCCCGAGCAGAACATATCCCTTCGCATTGTCGATGGAAAAGACAGAGAGTTTGCGATGATATCAGTCGGCCACAGCATCATTAATCGCACCTCAACAGTTGATGTCGGATCCATGGTATTGAAATACGGTGGCGGCGGCCACAAACAGGTCGGCACCTGCCAGGTTCAATACGACGATGTAGACAGAATCATTGGTGAGATGCTGCAGGTGATTAATCCTGGATAGGATAAACCCAATAAAGGTTCGGGAATAGTTAACCTGTATATCTAAAGTGAGGTTAGCCTCTGGATTAATCAAATTCCAAGCACCAAATAACAAATTACAAATAAAATTCAAATTCCAAGCTCCAATGACCCAAACGGGCCGGCAGTTTGTTTATTGGAATTTTGGATTTATTTGTAATTTGGTGCTTGTGATTTGGAATTTAACCTCTATCATTTTGTAGCATAAGATGTGACCCTTTACCCCCCCCTTGTAATGGCAACCCATTATCGGTGGCACTATTATGATTGTTTCCGCCGGCCGTCCATATTTCGCGCCTTTTCCCGGATTTTTCTCACGGGTACACCAATCGGATATTTTCGTTGTCCTTGACAGCGTTCAATTCCCGCGTGGGACGACCTGGATAACCCGCAACCGTTTTAAAAATGACCGGGGAACTCTGTGGATGACGATTCCGGTCTGGAAAAAAGGACTGGGTCTTCAAAAAATCCATGAGGTTCGAATTTGCCAGGACAGTCATCTGCAAGTAAAACATTTGAAAAGTCTGAAACAGGCTTATGCCTCAGCGCCCTATTTTCCAGAACACAAATCTTTTCTGAATTATATCTTCTCCGGCCGAATCGAACGGTTAATCGATTTCAACCTGGCAATCCTGCGGCACCTTCTGCTGAACCTGGGTATAGACACCGAAGTCAGGCTGCTGTCCGAGTTAACTGTTCATGCCCGCGGTGAACAGTTACTGGTTGAAATTTGCCGGTATTTCAACGCATCATCCTACCTGGCACCGGGTGCTGCCGCCAGTTATTTCGATAATCGGACATTTGAGAATGCCGGCATTGAGCTGGCCCTCCATAAAGCCAATTCCAGGGTATATCCCCAATTATGGGGCAAGTTTCTTCCCGACCTGTCCGCCTTTGACCTGGTATTTAATTGTGGCCCCAAAGCCAGGGATATTATGCTGGCCGGCTAGTGCTGTGTCCCACAAAAAGGTTACAAAAGTAGTGGGATTTATATACGTTTAGTTGGGCTCATTAAATGGTTCAATGTCTGTGGTTTCAAGTTTCAGGGGCCAGATAACAGAGGACAGAAAACAGAGGACAGATGAAGCTCCGAAGAGGGTGACAAATGCTCTGATTGTTCAATCTGTCTTCTGTCGTCTGACCTCTGTCCTCTTTTTCCTGACACCTAAAATAGGGCAGAGTTTTAGCAATTACTTGCGGGGCACGATACTATAAGCTATCTCAAATCCGCCTGTGGCGGATTGGCCCACTGCGCCAGGGGCGGGCTAGAATCCGTTTTTTGAGAAAGCTCCTAATGTGACTATCTTCGCTCACCGCCTTTTTTCACGGGCTTTTGACTTAGGTCAATGATCTTTACGGCAGCATTTCTTATGCTTACCATGGATTGCACCATTCCGGTCAGCTTGCGCACAGGGTATGAATTGGCCCTGTAATTTTTAAGGTCCAACCTCTCGGCCGTATCAAACGGAGTTTGAAATGGCGAAATCGAAATTAAATTGCTGGGAATACAAAAAATGCGGCAGAGAGCCTGGCGGGTTAAGATCCTATGAGCTGGGCATCTGCCCGGCGGCTATCGATAACTCATTTGATGGAATAAACCGCGGAAAGAATGCCGGCAGATTTTGCTGGGCGGTTGCCGGGACATTTTGCGGCGGCTCTCCCCAGGGCACCTTTGCCGAAAAGCGGGCCTCATGTTTGAGCTGTGAAT
>CAJICI010000775.1_pt1 | contig 15539 bp, 13 predicted proteins | sample 9199571 | NCBI WGS metagenome assembly CAJICI01 (sample SAMEA7708329, study PRJEB35096) | sediment metagenome | biome: marine neritic benthic zone biome [ENVO:01000025]; feature: sediment [ENVO:00002007]; material: shallow marine sediment [ENVO:03000034] sea grass bed [ENVO_01000059] ...
ACCGCATCCACTTTAGGCCCCATGGAACCGGCCGGAAACTGCCCCTCACCGACATACTTTTTCATTTCTTCCAGCGTGGTTTTGCGCAGCATCTTCTGATCGTCCTTGCCCCAGTTGATAGCGGCGCCTCTGACATCGGAGGCAATCACAAAAATATCGGCCTTGATTTCCTCGGCCAGCACGGAGCTGGCCAGGTCTTTGTCGATGACGGCTTCAACACCGCGAAACTTTCTTTCCTTGCGAATAACCGGGATCCCGCCGCCGCCGCAGCAGATGACGATAAAATCCATATCAATCAATTTTTTAATCTCGCGCCGCTCTACAATTGTGACGGGTTTGGGGGACGCCACCACCCGTCGCATGCCTTTATCCGTTTTGGCCAGCGTATAAGACATGCCTTTAGCCTGTTCCTCGGTATAAAAAGGCCCGATCGGTTTGGTGGGATTTTCAAATCCCGGGTCGTTTTCATCCACGACCACATAGGTGATCAGGGTGGCCAGATGTTGAAACTCATGCCCCTTAATTTCCATAAAAGCGGTGTCCAGAGAGGATTCGATCATGTATCCGATCTGGCCCTGGGTCATGGCCCCGATGATTTCCAGGGGCATTTTGGGAACCTCGTCACAGCTTTCCTGCTGCAGCAGCAGGTTGCCCACTTGCGGGCCGTTGCCATGGGTAATGACGATTTTATAGTCTTTAGACAGCTTGGCAATTTGCCCCATAGTCAGTTTGAGGTTTTCAAACTGTTCCTCGGCCGTACCCTTTTGCCCGGCCTGGATCAGGGCGTTGCCGCCAAAAGCAACCAGCATAATCGGTTTGTCTGCCATCTTATACATCTCCTCATATAATAAAAAGTCACGCGTGACGGGTTACACGCAACAGGTATCGGTTATCAGCATCCTAAAGTGGCGACCATTACCGCCTTAATCGTGTGGATTCTGTTCTCGGCTTCATCCCATACGATGGATGCCGGGGATTCAAAAACATCCTCGGTGACTTCCATGGCCCCTATCTTGAATTTCTGGTAAACCTCTTCACCGATGACCGTATCGCGGTTGTGAAAGGCCGGCAGACAGTGTAGAAATTTCACGTTGGGGTTACCGGTCTTTTTCATGGCAGCCGCATTGACCTGGTAGGGTTTGAGAAGTTTGATTCTTTCCTTCCACACCTTTTCGGACTCACCCATTGACACCCAGACGTCGGTATAAAGAAAATCACAACCCTTGACGCCTTTATTCAAATTATCGGTAATCGTAATTTTAGCGCCGGTTTCCTTGGCAATTTTTCTGGCCTGGGCCGCCAGTTTTTTATCCGGATGAACACTTTTGGGCGCCACGGATCGAAAATCCATCCCAAGCTTGGCCGCGCCCACCAGCAGTGAATTGCCCATGTTGTTTCTGGCATCACCCATATAGGCGAAGGAAATCTGGCTCAGTGGTTTGTCGCAGTGCTCCATCATGGTCTGAAAATCGGCCAGTACCTGGGTCGGATGGTACTCATTTGTCAATCCATTCCAGACCGGTACACCGGCATATTTAGCCAGTTCTTCGACAATATCCTGGCCAAAGCCACGATACTCGATGCCGTCGTACATCCGGCCCAGCACCCGCGCCGTGTCTTTCATGGTTTCCTTGGTTCCCATCTGAGAACCGGAAGGCCCCAGATAGGTCACATGGGCCCCCTGATCATAGGAGGCGGTCTCAAAGGCACAGCGGGTTCGGGTCGAAGCTTTTTCAAAGATAAGGGCAATGTTTTTGCCCTTTAAGCGCTGCTGCTCAAGACCGGCGTATTTGGCCTTTTTAAGGTCTATGGAAAGGTCCAGTAAGAATTTTATTTCCTGGGGGGTAAAGTCTAAAAGTTTTAAAAAATGTCGGTTTCTCAGATTAAAAGCCATTCCTACCTCCTCAAAGATAATCGAATTATTGTGGGGCCATAATCTATTGGCGATGCTGCCGCCGTCCTTCCCGTCCCTTCCGGAAAAATGCCGGCTTTAGCGGTTGTATGTATCGAAGTTTTAAAAGTTGAAATGATCCAGCTTTATTGGTGGTGAATCAAAAAAATTACGACCTGCCTTTCTGAAGATATTATGCCCAAACGACGTCTCACTTTGCAGTTGCCGGTGCTATAAATCTTGATGCCGGCACCCCCCTGCGAAAGCCTTAAATTCTATGGACAGATGTGGAAGGATGCAAACTTATGATGCTACACCTGGTGCTCTGAACTGCCAAATACCAATTAAAAAGCAAATAGGATGCCAGATGCCATTAATATCAGAAAAAATTAATTTATCTTTTATTTTAATAAGTTAACAGGACAGCAAATTTATACTGGATTTTAAGAAGGGCAAATAAGTTGTAGCATCGCACACTTGTGTTGCCTAACAAAATCGTGCGGTGCTACACATTGTCCGGGGGGCGGCTGATATTATATTTTTCAAATCGCCGGTACATGGTCCAGCGACTGATCCCGAGGAGCCGGGAAGCTTTGGAAATATTCCAGCCGGTTTTCTCCAGGGCGGTTCGTATGGCTTCCGGGTCATCGCTGCGTTGGTCTTCGATTATTTGCCTGTGGTTGCGGACCGGTGTATACTCCCGTATTTCAGCCGGAATATGTTCCAGATGTATCATCTGGTCGCGGCACAGCACGAAGGCCCGCTCGATGGCGTGTTCCAGTTCACGGACATTGCCCGGCCAGGAGTAGTCCATAAAAGCCTGCAGCACCTCATCGGATACAGCCGTAATTTTCTTGTCGTATACTTTTTGAAAGACCTCGCAAAAATGGTTAATTAATAAGGGTATGTCCTCGTACCTGTCGCGAAGCTGCGGCAAATTGATTTGAATTACATTTAAACGGTAATACAGGTCTTCCCGGAACTCACCTTCTCTGATGGCCTCTTTCAGATTACGATTGGTCGAAGCCAGAACCCTCACGTCCACCTTGCGTGGATTCGACTCCCCTACCCTGTCAAACTCCTTTTCCTGGAGCACCCGCAGCAATTTCAACTGAATCAGAGGTGAAATATCGCCAATCTCATCCAGCAGGATCGTGCCGCCGTCGGCAGCTTCGAACCGTCCGATCTTGTCCCGGTCGGCACCGGTAAAGGCACCTCTGACATGACCGAAAAGTTCACTTTCCAGCAAGCTTTCAGCCAGTGCTGAACAATTAACGGTAATAAAAGGGCCATTGGCCCGTGTGCCGCCGTAGTGCAGCGCCCTCGCAGCCATTTCCTTGCCGGTTCCGCTGCCTCCCGTGATCAGGACGGTGGTGGTCTGGTTGGCCAGAGTCTTCAAAAGATTGTAGACCTTTTGCATCTTTTCACTCTTGCCGATAATGTTCTGGAAATGATGGCGCTCTTTTAATTCCTCTTCAAGATGGGCCAGCCGGGTGATGTCCCTGATAACCAGGACCGCCCCCATGAAATTGCCCCCGCTGTCGAGCAGCGGAGAGCTGTTAACCATGGCAATCAGCTTGTTGCGGTCCTGGTGGCCGCATTCGATCTGGTAGTCCTGTATGGTGCTTCTGGTGCTCAAAGTTCTTTGCAGAACATCAAGGCAGGACTGATCACACTCGGTGGTGCAATCGGTAAAGGGCTGACCGGTATCAATTTGAAACCCGCAGATTTTTTCGGCTGCCTTGTTGGCTTCAATCACATTCATTTCGGTGTCGACCGTTATAATGGCGTCCTGGACACTGCTAAATATCGACTCCAGGCGGCTGCGATGCTGCTCCAGTTCTTCCTCATAACGCTTGTTTTCAATGGCCCGGGTAATGATTTGCGCCGCGGTGTTCAGGATATACACATCTTCATCGACCCATTTTCGATGATGGTGGCATTCATCGAATCCCATGAACCCATACAGGTCTCCCTTGATGAAAAGCGGTACGTTCAGGGTTGATTTAACATCAGCGGCCAACAGTCGCTCCCGATATAGATCGCCCGGTATGTCCCGGGTATTTTCAAAGTTGATGATCTTCCCGTCCTTTAAGTGCCGGGTTCCCCATGGGATGGCGATCTTGAGTTCATCCAGGTCCGCCAGGGTCGTAACCCCCCGGGTCACCCATTCACAAATGCAGGAAAATGTGTCCGACACCGGCTGGTAGGTGAAAATAAAGATACGGCTGACATCCAGGACATCCCCCATACTCCGCAGGGATTCGACCAGAAAATCGTTCAGATCGTGAACCGTAACAGCACGCTCGGATATACCTGCCAGCATTTTTTCGTAAGCGATGCGTTTATTTAATTTCTCTTCGGTCTGCATCATTTCTAAATTTTGTTCCTGTCTGCTGCCAGCACATAAAGAAATTCCAGGGCCAGGGTTGCGGCTGCCAGCGAGGTGATGTCGGCATGATCATAGGCTGGCGAGACTTCGACCAGGTCCATACCCACCAGGTTGAGACCAGACAACCCTCGCAAAATCTGCAATGCGCGCGCGGTGGAAAGGCCGCCGACCACCGGTGTTCCAGTTCCCGGTGCAAAAGCGGGGTCCAGGCAGTCAATGTCAAAGGTCAGGTAAGCCGGATGATCGCCCACCACATCTTTAACCGTTTTTATACTGTCTCCGGCATCATGATCCATCACCCACTCCGCGTCAAGCACGGTGAAGTGATGGTCTGCCCGGATATACTCGGTCCGTATTCCGATTTGCACCGATCGTCGGGCATCAATGAAACCCTCATTTTGAGCCTGAAAAAACAGGGTACCGTGATTGCGCAGGTCCGGTTCTCTTTCCGTGTCCGTATGGGCATCAAAATGAATCACCGCTACCGGACCGAATTTCCTGGCGTGCTCCTTTAGTATCGGCAGGCTGATGTAATGATCGCCGCCAAAGGTGAGCATGGTTTGGTCGAGCTGCAGTATGTGAGATGCATGTTGCTGAATCAGCGAAAGGATGTGATTATTATCAGCAGTTTCAAAATTCAGATCACCGCCGTCAACAACCCCGAGCACGTCGAATACACTGAAATCCCACGGCCAGCGGCGCAGTTCCCAGGCCAGGTGCAATGAAGCCTTACGGATGGCTGCCGGCCCGAGGCGTGCCCCCGGCCTTCCGGTGCTTGATTGATCGTATGGTATCCCGCTGATGACAACATCAATGTCACGATCGGCAACATCCCGGGGCAGGCTGCAGCCCATGAACGTGTTGGAATCTATCACCGTTGACTCAGTTTCATTCTCGGGGTTTTGCGGCATAACGCTATACTTCAATGTTTATAGTTTAGTCATTCCCGTGCAGGCGGGAATCCAGTGCGGTTTCAAAACCGAAAGTTTCTGGAGGCCGGATCGGCCTGCCTCGAGTTGATTGGCGGTCAGGCATTTCGGGCAGAAAATAGGCGCTTTTCTGAATTACCACACACTCCGGGATACGAAAGTCCAATTTTCTGATGAGGTCTGGATTCCCGCCTGCGCGGGAATGACATAATCAGAATTATAATGAAATATTAAATCGCACTTCCGCACATCCGGTCAAGATGATAATATGTGGGAAACAACATTAAAACAGGACGCCTATAAGTCCAGAACCATTCCGACTTCATCGCACTGGAAATACTTCGGGCAGCGGCTGCATTCGCCCCATACCTTGGGCGGCAGGTCCTTGCGATTAATCTTATGAAATCCAAGGGTCTGAAAGAACTCTTCGGTCATGGTGAAGGTAAACAGCCGGTGGATGCCAATCTTTCGCGCCTCCTGCTCCATGTATTCGACGATCCTGGAGCCAAGTCCCAGATGCTGGTAGTCCGGATGAATGGCCAGTGCCCGGACCTCCGCAATATCTTCCCAGAGCACATGCAGGCTTCCGCAGGCAACGATCAGATTCATCACCTCTCTGGTCTCGGTCATCGAATAAACGGGAACGTTGGCATCGATGGCGATCGTAAAATCCCTGATATTCTCATAAAGATACTGAGGTCCGCGGGGCAGCATGAGGTTGGAAGCCGCATAACCGTTTATCAACTCAAGAATCTCTTCCACATCCCCGATCTGAGCCTTCTGGATAATAATCTGGCTGTCTTCTTTGGGCTTATTGATTACTTTCCGAAATTTCTTTTCGGGTTTTTTACTGTCCGGCGTATGCTCCGGAGGCGGCTCGACGTATTCCATCAATGTTATCCTGGCGTCTGATAAAGTTAGTATAATTCAGATGATACAAAAAATATGGCCCGGATCCAAGCTGGTGTCAAGGCTTAAGATCAATCGAGACCCCGGTTAACCCGGGTCAAAAAAATAGTGGGAGCGGCTTTCCAGCCGCGATCGATATCACAATAAGAGGACGATCGCGGCTGGCCCCGCTAAAAGACAGCGGGATGCAAGCAAAAGCCGCTCCCACAATCAATATTAACTAATCCGAAAAAGTAATGTTTAGGAAAATTCGTCGAAAATTTCCTGATCAACGCCGTAAATATAGGCAATCAGGGCAGCCCGGATCCACATGCCGCAGCGCTCCTGGCGCCAGTATGCGGCCCGTGGGTCCTTATCAATGCGCACGTCAATCTCATATCGCCGGGGCAGCGGGTGTAATATGGCGCAGTGGGTTTGAATTTTGGACATATGCGCCAGCTTTAAATGGAATTCCGGATAGGTTTCCGCTTCACTGGTGGGATCAGCGGAATATTCATTTTGAATGCGGGTCATGTAGATGGCATCGACCTCTGGCATAACGCTCTCAAAATCTTCGGTTTCAACATAAGGAATCTGGTGCTTGTTTAAAAACTCCTTGATGTCGTCTTTCATTTTGAACACTTCAGGTGCAGCATATACCAGCTCGACATCTTTATAGTTTTTCATCAGGTAGCTCAGAGAGCGCACGGTGCGCCCGCGCTTTAAATCCCCCACCATGGCGATTTTTTTGCCGTCCAGACCGCCGATGGTTCGAAACTCCCTTTCCAGGGTGTAAATATCCAGCAGGGCCTGGGTGGGATGTTGATCCGGCCCCGAACCACCGTTTAATACCGGCACGGGATGATCGGTCTGATTCAATACCCAGGCTGTTTTTTCGGCAAAACCGGCCTCCGGGTGCCTTGAAATAATCAGGTCGACATAACTGGCGAAGGTACGGATGGTGTCTTCAGGCGATTCGCCCTTGACTTCCGAACTGGTGGAAGTTCCCCGAATTTCAGATACCGTCAACCCCAGTATGTGGCAGGCATTTTGAAATGACAGAAAGGTTCGGGTTGAAGGCTGAACAAAATAGAGCATGGCCCGTTTGTGAGGCAACAGGTGGCGGAGTTTGCTCTGCCCCACTTTGGTCTTGGCAAGCAGTCGAATCATGTCAGCCAGTTTACCCAGATGGTCCAGGAATTCTCGGTCGAATTGCTGGGCATAAATCACATCAAAAATCCGTCCGTTCAGTTTGAACGCTTCCAGTTTTTCATCAACGGGTTTGCTGATAAATTCCTCCCACCCTTCGAATTCCTGCTGGGTCTGTTCGGCGTATTTCTCCATTTTTTTCTCCTGAGCCTGTTTTTAAAGTTGATGATGATCGCCAGTCATCTCCTCTGGCCGGTGGATGCACCGCGGGGAAACCGAGATGAAAATTGATCTTAACCAGTCACTATTACAAAAAATCTATTGTGTGTCAAGATAGGAATGACCACATTATGTTGTGGTTTTGGCAGATTTTTTGGACAAATTTAGAAATTATTGAAATATCGCACACTTGGATTATTCTCACGCAAACCCGCCCGCCTCGCCTGGCTCGCATGGCGGGCGTGGGCCGCCAGGACGCTAAGAAATATTTAGATAACTTTGCGCCCTGGCGACTTTGCGTGAGGCTTTTGTTTCGAACCTGGATTATGCTAATACCAATACGGCAGACTATGGCAGAGTGATTCTACTTGATCGTCTGTTGTTTTTCTGTCATATCACCAACGTTCAAAATACGAATTATAAGAAGGAAACTTAGATGCCCGTTAAATTGCTCAAAGAAGCGCTGCTAAAAAGAATCTCCGATACTGCTCAAAATATTTTCAATCAAACGCCAGAAGGCCTCGAGATCGGATTCCCGCCCAACACGGACCTGGGTCATTTTGCGGTGGCATGTTTTCCCCTGGCCAGGCAATTTCGCAAATCACCGGCAGAAATAGCTGCGAAAATCGCCGAGAATATGACCACCGATGACATCCTTCATAAAGCAACCGCTGAAGGCCCCTACCTTAATCTGACCCTCTCGCCGGCCGTCTTATTCGGTGACATCAGTACTGAAATTTCAGATGCAGATCCTGGTTACGGAGAATCCACCGATGGTCAGGATAAACGCGTTATGGTTGAGTATTTATCACCGAATACCAACAAACCGCTGCATCTGGGGCACCTGCGCAATGGTGCCCTGGGCATGTCAGTGGCACGGCTCTACGAAGCAACCGGTCATCGGGTTGTCAAAGCCAACCTGGTTAATGACCGTGGCGTTCACATTTGCAAAAGCATGCTGGCCTGGCAAAACTGGGGGGACGGCACCACCCCGGAATCGGACGGTAAAAAGGGTGATCATTTTGTCGGGCAATGGTATGTGCGCTTCGCCCGGGAGGCAGATGCTGATGCCGGTCTGGAAGATCAGGCCCAGCAAATGCTTCAGAGCTGGGAAGCCGGGGATGAAAATACCGTAGCGCTATGGAAAACCATGAACGCCTGGGTCTATGACGGATTTTCAAAGACTTACGATAATTTCGGCCTTGAATTTGATGTGTTCTATTACGAGTCAGATACCTACAAACTCGGTAAAGATGTCATCCAGAAAGGACTGGAAACGGGGACATTTGAAAAAGACGTTAACGGCAACACCGTTTTTGAGCTGCCGGCCGGGGAATTCGGCCAGGAAAAAAATGGCGCCGCAAAAAAAGTTACTGTGCTGCGACCGGATGGCACCAGCCTGTATATCACCCAGGATATCGCCACGACGATCCTTAAAAAGGAAGAACAAAATCTGGATTTTTCGATCTGGGTGGTGGGAAGCGAGCAGGAATACCATTTTAAATGCCTGTTTCAGATACTGGCCGATCTCGGCTACGAGTGGGCCAGGGACTGCTATCATCTTTCCTATGGCATGGTTTATTTGCCTGAAGGCAAGATGAAATCCAGAGAGGGCAAAATCGTTGATGCCGACGATTTGATCGCCGAATTGAAGAATCTGGCAGCCCTGGAAATTAAAGAGCGTGATCCGGATAACACCCTGTCCGATGCTGAAGTAAAACGCCGGGCGGAAATTATCGGTGTCGGCGCCGTCAAGTACTATCTATTGCGGGTTCGACCCACTCAGAGCATCAATTTCGATCCGGCGGAATCCATATCCTTTGATGGATTTACCGGGCCCTACTGCCAGTACGCCTATGCCAGGATCTTCGGAATCCTGGAAAAAGCAGCGTCTGCCGGACTGGATCCTGAAAAAGCAGATTTTTCGCTTCTCGGAAATACCGAAGAATTGCAGCTGGTGCAAAAATTGATGGAATTTCCGGCGGAAGTCGTCGGTGCCACCAGGGAACTCAATCCCTCACGTATCGCTGTCCAAGTTTTTAACACCGCCAAGGCCTTTAACCAGCTTTACAACAAACACCAGGTTATTCAGGCCGATAGCGAGCAGCTGGCCGGCGCCCGCCTTGCGCTGATCAAGGCCACCGCCGTGGTGTTGAAAAAAGGCCTGTATCTGTTGGGGATAGATGTACTCGAGAATATGTGAGGCGGGGTGCGTGTTGCGGGATGCGGGTTACGGGTTGCGGGTTGCGGGTTTCGTGTGCGGGTTGCGGGGTTTATTTAAATTTCGAATGTCGAAATAAGGAATTCTATCGTTTTTAACAAATTATCAAACGACGGAGCGTAGCGACTGCCATAATTCGTCAATATTCATTCGTCATTCGTCATTTGTAGGGGTTGCGGGGTGCGAGGTTCTTACAATCGTCCTCGTCGTCGTTCTCGTCCTCGTCCTCGAAACGTTTGAAAACAATAAGGTCGGCAGTCATGCATCTGTGCCTCAATTTAACTGGAGGCTGTCTGCCGGTTGGGATTATTGAATTGGTAATAACTTTGTGGGAGCGGCTTCCAGCCGCGATGCCCCTTTGCAAGGAGCCTTGATCGCGGCTGGAAGCCGCTCCTACATTGATATAGCATGAGGGTAATATGCGCCATAGAATATTAATCAAAATAGGTGGACGGGCTTTTGAAAACGAAGACGGCTTCCGTGAACTGGCCCGGGCGATCAAATCTACCAGCGATCTTGAAGTTGCCATCGTCCACGGCGGCGGTGCCGAAATTTCGCAGGCTCTGAAGGATGCCGGCCGCAAGACCGAATTCATTGACGGCATTCGCGTGACCCGGGCGGAAGATATCCAGATTGTCGAAGGTGTGCTATCCGGGACCGTCAATCAAAGGATATCCAGCTGGCTCGAGGCCAACGGGGCATCAACTGAACGGATGTCCGGCAAAACAGATGGTCTGTTTATTGTGGAACCCCTCATCCGCAACGGCCGGAATCTGGGCTATGTCGGCAAGATCAAACAGGTAAATTCCGAAGTGGTTACCGCAGCCATTGTTTCAGGCAAAGTGCCGGTGATTTCGCCCATTTCCGCCAACGAAAAAGGTGAGTCATATAACGTGAATGCCGACAGTGCTGCAGCAGCGCTGGCTGCCGCAGCCCAATGCACTGACCTTGTATTTATTACGGATGTCCCCGGGGTCCTCATCGACGAACAGACCCGAGCTTCCCTGTCAATCGCAGAAGCTCAAAAGCTGATTGCCGATGGCATCATCAAAGGCGGCATGGTGGCCAAAATGGAATCGGCCTTCCAGGCGCTGAATCAAGATGTTCCCAGGGTTCATATCATTCAATGGCAGGGGCCGCAAACATTGCAGGAAATTGTTCAGCAGCAGTGCAATGCAGGGACTACGGTAACAAATTAGAAGCCATCTCAAAAATGTCTTTTGGTCCACTATCGGTGTTGGGCGCTCGGTTTAAATCCTCGAAATACTGATGTATTCCTCCGGGTTAAACCTCGCGGCCGCCTTGATATTGAACCAAAATCCTATTTTTGAGATGGCTTCTATAAGCCATCTCAAGAAAGGAAAATAGAATATGCAGGTAACAACTCTTCTGGGCAGCGCCAGAAAAAAAGGAAATACCGCTACAGTTCTGAGCTGGGTGGAGGAAGAGCTTAGATCGCTGGGTCACGAAGTGGAACAGATATACCTGAATAAGAAAACTATCGGAGGCTGTCTGGGGTGTGCAAAATGCCGGGAAAATCCAGATGAGATTGCCTGTGTCCAAAAAGATGACGCCATCGATATTCTGGAACATATGATTAAATCCGATGTGGTTCTGATGGCATCGCCAATCTATTTCTGGGGATTTTCAGCGCAGATGAAGGCGCTGATTGACAGGGGCTACGCCCTGGTCACCAACTACCACAAACCGGGACACACCTCGTTAATGCAGAAAAAGCGCATCGGGCTGCTGGTCACCGGTGCAGACGCGTACGAAGGCAACGCTGAAGGCATGTTTACAGCCTTCGATCGGATTGTCGACTTTTTGTTGGCCAAAAAATCGGGTGAGTTGTACGTGGGTGAGTGCAGCGCACCTGCCGACTTACCGGAAGAATTAAGGAGTAAGGCTTTAGAACTGGCTCGCTCTTTGGTGCGTTGACACCATCATCTAATTGGTTAAAAAAGATCTTTGATGTCCCCCACCGCATCGACGATAAAATCAGGTTGAACCTCACCGGCTAAATCTTCGGGTTTGAATTCACCGGTCTTAACCAGCACGGACCGCACACCGGCCTGCCGGGCGCCGATAATATCGGTGGATATCCGATCGCCGACCATCAGCACCTCGGAACGGTCAATCCCCATGTCCTCAAGCACAATATCAAACATATACGTGCCTGGCTTACCGATATAGGTGGCTTTAATTCCGGCCGCATCTTCCAGCATCCGGCCGTAGGCCCCGACGGTTAACTCAACGCCGCCCAGGCTGTGATCGACCTTTTCAGATATCATGACGATAAGCCGGGCGCCCTGCAGCAAAAGATTCAGCGCTTTATTCATATTCTCAAATTTAAATTCCTCCCGGTAATCACCGACAACGATATATTCCGGGGACTCTTCATCCAGATTGAATTCCTTGAATTCATCCAGCCCTTTGCCCTTCAGCATCACCCAGCAGGATTTTGGTTGTAACGTTCGCAGATAGCGAGCGGTGGCCCAGGAAGCCGTTATGACTTCTTCCTGCACCACACCGAATCCCTGTCGATTCAGCTTTTCGGTGCAATCCTGCCGGCTTTTTAATGTGCTGTTGGATATGATCCTGAAAGCAATCCCTTGGCTGCGTAAAAATTCCAGCAGATCAACGGCTCCTGGATAGACCGCGCCTTGAAACTCGAGCACCCCGTTGATGTCGAACAATACGCCGTTGAATTTACGACCCATGGCAGCTTTAGCTCCTTATAAATTAGTGACGATTCCATTCCGATGCATTTTTGATCAAATAATCAAATTGTTTCATTATCACCTATGGTGTTTTCAAACAAGATTTGGCTGTTCACACAAAGTATTTTTTAGATATAATTTTAAGGTCATATGATATTGTTTAGACAACAGAACTTTTACCCAAAGACGCAAAGGCGCTAAGAACCTGATAAACCTTGGCGACTTTGCGTCTTTGCGTGAGATAAAATTTGTCGAACCCGTATTTGGCTAATTATTTTTGGATTCCAGGTTGCGCGCTTTCTTTGGTTTGACATTTTAACTCCGAACCTTTATCTTTCATGCCTGAAACCTCGCGAATGAATGATTTGGAATCGTTTTCTTTCGCAATACCCCGGTACTTAATTTATGGAAAATCGCCTAATCACCCTGTTAACTGATCTGGTTGCGATCAACTCGGTTAATCGGACCCTGTCCGACGGCCCCGGGGAACAAGAAATCGCTGAGTATTGTGCCCGATGTTTGACAGACCTGCAGCTGGAGGCTGAAATTCAGGAGGTCGGCCCCAACCAATGCAATGTCGTCGCCGAGGTTCCGGGCCAAGATCGCCGGCGGTCCGTTTTGCTAAACGCCCACCTTGACACCGTGGGGGTTGACGGAATGGACGAAGCGTTCACTTTAAAGCGAAAAGAGGACAGGCTTTACGGCCGCGGCACCTATGATATGAAAGGCAGTATCGCCATAATGATCCTGCTTGCCGAATACTTCACCGGGCATAGGCCCCCGCTGGACGTTCTGATTACCCTGGTATCCGATGAAGAAGATAAAAGCACGGGGATGGAATATCTGATCGAAAAATGGCTTCCCCGGATCTCACCACCCCCTGTCGGCGGAATTTTTCTGGAGCCTACCGAGGAAGATATCGGAGTATGCCACAAAGGATTTACCTGGTATGAGCTCACGGTGACGGGCAAGGCCGCCCACGGAAGCCGGCCCGAACAGGGGATAGATGCTATTTTGCCATTGCGGTCGGCGATGGATGAGTTAAATACGATCCAGGAGGAGCTTCAGGGTCGCACCCCGGATCCCCTGCTGGGCCATCCTGCGATTCACAGCAGCATTGTCAGGGGCGGATCCGAGCTTAGTGTTATTCCCGGCCGGTCCTGCTTTCAATGGGAACGGCGCAGCCTTCCCGATGAGTTGCCCGCCCTATTTGCCGGCGAATTGGAGCGCATAATTGAAGCAGTAAAAAAACACCCCGGTGATCATACGGTAGAAGGGCGCGAATTTTTTGTCAGACCGCCCTATCGCGCCCCACAGGATGCGGAGATCTTACGACGCCTGGAAAAGGTGACGCCGCAGTCCGAACAAATTGGATTGTCATTCTGGGCCGATTCGGCCCTGGCCGGTGCCACGGGCATCCCATCCATCCTGTTCGGCCCCCGCGGGCACGGGGCCCACGCCATAGATGAGTGGGTTAGCCTTTCTAGTCTTAAGCGGGTGTATGATGTATTGAAAGACCTTATCGAATCCTTTAGCAAATAAAAATTGTCGAACCATGTAAATGACTAATGTCGAATGACGATTGACGAATGATGGAAGTCGCTGCGCTCCATCATTTGAATTATTTAATAAAAATAGACAGAATTCCTTAATTCGTCATTCGTCATTCGACATTCGACATTCCAATAGTTCGTCAACCAGTCTAGCGCGGCGGTTAATCAGTCACTCCTATAGGCATTGAAGACATTGGCAAGCCTTCTAGCGCCTTCCTCCAGTTCCGGAATATCAAAGTAGGAAAAACTCAGCCGGGCGCAATGGTGGAGTCCGTTGCGGCTTGAGAACTTCACACCGGGCAGAAACCCCACATTTTTCTGCCGCGCTGCTTTCAGCATCCGTTTCGTGTCAATATTTTCCGGAAAAACCAGCCAGATGAAAAAACCGCCGTCAGGTTCAACAAATTGCACGGTATTCGGAAGGTATTCCCTGAGTGCATGACTCAGAGCAGCTTTGCGCTCACTATAGGTAGCTATCAACGTGGTCAGCTGGGATTGCTGTAATCCCATTTCAATAGCGCTGCGCACCACAGCCGAGGTGAAGGGGTTCATACCGCCGCCGCTATCCAGCAATCCGCAGTCATTAATAATCTTCAATAGTCGAGTATCGGTATGAATCCAACCCAGGCGCAGCCCCGGTGCCAGAATCTTTGAAAATGAGCCCAGTGACAATACTGTGCCCGAGTCGATGAAACTTGCCATGGGCGGTGGCGGCGGCTCTTTGCCAAAAGTCAACAGGTGGTACACTTCATCGGCAATGATTAAGAAATTATGTCTCCGGCTTAACTCGACGAGCTGTTTTCTGCGATCTGTGCCGAGGGTTATACTGGACGGATTGTTAAACATGGGGATGGTGTATAAAAATTTGGGATCGTGCCGCTTCAGTTCTTTTTCCAGCACCTCGATAATCAAGCCGTCTTCATCCATGGGTATGCAGACAATGTTCAGGTGATGATCGGCAAATATACGCAACGCCAAAAAGTAGGACGGCTCTTCCACGAAAATGGTATCACCGGGTCTGGCAAACAGGGTGCAGAGTAAATCCAGCCCCATGGAAGCACCTGAAGTGACCAATAAATGATCGGCATCGACCGTGGTGTGATAGTGCTTTCCGAGAAAATGGGCCAGCGCGGCGCGAAAATAGCCGTCACCCTGATTGGCCCCATAGGCCAGAAATGAGGGATTATTTTCGTCCAATCGGCTGACAGCCGCTTCTTTCAGCAGTGCCAACGGCAGCAAGGCCGGACTGGGTTGACCGACACCAAAATCAATCATTCCGGACGGCAGATTTAGTTGAGCGATACGGGGATCAGTCACGTTAATCTCCTTAGAAACTGTCTAGCAAGATGCATCTCACGCCCAATGGCGGCGTTATCCCGCGAATTGAAATGCTCGCGCGGAAATAAGTTCATAGCTCATAGCTCATAGTTCATAGTAAAAAGGATTTCAATCCTTTAGACTATCAGCTATGAGCTTTTAATTGCATGGACCTCGAACGTGGTTTACCATCCTAAAGACAGCTTCTATGATAATTATGGATATTTAGATGGTTATAGGTAGCATCCAAATTTTGTGCG
>CAJICI010000032.1_pt1 | contig 14994 bp, 12 predicted proteins | sample 9199571 | NCBI WGS metagenome assembly CAJICI01 (sample SAMEA7708329, study PRJEB35096) | sediment metagenome | biome: marine neritic benthic zone biome [ENVO:01000025]; feature: sediment [ENVO:00002007]; material: shallow marine sediment [ENVO:03000034] sea grass bed [ENVO_01000059] ...
ATCTCCGCCAGATCTGGATTGGCGGCAACTACATGCTTTTTCATCGTCTGCCGGATCACCCGTGGGATATCGATAAACCCAATCACCTGCTTTAGAAATCCATGCACAGCTACTTCGTTGGCCGCATTTAAAACAGCCGGCAGACTGCCGCCGGTTTCGCAGGCCGCAAACGCCATTGCCAGGCAGGGAAATTTTTCCAGATCCGGTTCCTGAAATGTTAACGCCTGGCCGGCATTGAATTTTGGCAAAGGCTGTTGAATGGGCAACCGCTGCGGGTAGGACAGGGCATAGGCAATGGCCCCTTTCATATCCGGAATACCAAGCTGGGCAATTACCGAACCGTCTTTAAAAGCAACCATTGAATGAATGATACTCTGAGGATGTATAACAACCTCGATCATCTCGTGTGATACGTCAAAAAGACATCGGGCTTCCAAAACTTCCAGCCCTTTATTCATGAGGGTTGCCGAGTCAATCGTGATCTTTGGGCCCATCTGCCAGTTGGGGTGTTTCAAAGCCTCATCTCTGGTAATATCTTTGAATTCATCCCCGGGTTTATTTAAAAACGGTCCTCCAGAGGCTGTCAGCAAAATCCTGTCCATGTCCTCTTTGCGCTGTCCCTGAAGACACTGGAAGATCGCACTATGCTCGCTGTCGATGGGAAATATTTTCACCCCTTTTTCAGCGGCGGCTGCCATGACAAAATCACCGGCCATAACCAGAGTCTCTTTGTTGGCCAGCGCTATGGTTATGCCGGTCTCAATTGCCGCCAGCGTGGGTTTAAGACCGGCGGCCCCGACCAGCGCGGTAACAGTCATATCAACGCCGGCGTGAGACGCTGCTTCACAATAGCCGTCATCACCGGACAGAATATCCAGCGATGTTGCGGATGATAGACAGCTTTTGAGCTCCCCGGCCCGCTCATCATCGAAAACGGCAACCACCTCCGGATTAAAGCGCTCAATCTGCCGGGCCAGCAAGCTGACATTTTTCCCGGCGGCAAGGGCTTTGACCTTAAACTGGTGCGGAAACATTTCTACAATGTTCAACACATTGGTGCCGATGGATCCGGTAGAGCCCAGTATTGAAAGATGTTTCATCTTTGGTTGCTGCTACAGTTTAGGAACAAAAGATTTGAGAGCCAAAATCTCGTGGCTCTCAGAAATACCCAATCCAGAAATACTTAAAGTACGTACTAAAAGATAAACACGATAAATAAATAGGCCACCGGCGAGGCAAACAGCAGGGCATCGATGCGGTCTAAAAATCCACCGTGACCGGGTAATAACCCCCCGGAATCCTTGATCTGAGATGATCGTTTCATTTCAGATTCAAATAGATCGCCCGCCTGACCGGCAATGCCGGCCAACACAAAAAATATCAGTGCTGGAAACCAGGCGATCGCTGGCAGAAATAATAACTTACCGATGGCACCCGCCAGGAGGTTCGCCATTAGCCCGCCAAGTGCGCCTTCGATCGTTTTCCCCGGGCTAATGGACGGACTTAACTTATGGCGCCCAAGGTAGGAACCGAAGTAAAAGGCGCTGATGTCACCGGCAAAAATAATGGCCAGAAGCAAAAAAATCCAGGTCATGCCCCCGGGTTGCTGCCGAATCACAACCAGAAAAGACAGCGACAGCGGGATATAGACAATGGCCAGCACCTGTTTTTGTATAATCTCGACAACTGCCGGGTCGGTCTTATACATAAATACCGAAAACACACCTGCCAGAAGGAGGTTGAGCGAAATTAGCCCAAGAACGCTTTCAGGCCCCAAATAGTGGGCCGAAATCAGCATGGCAACGCTGACCAGGTAAGCCCAGATCGTCACCGCATTATACATCCTTCGGCGATCAGCATTGAAAATGATGCGAAAATATTCCCACAAGGAGCAGACACAGGCAATGCCGACCAGCAAAATAAAGGGAATCCCGCCAAGGTAAACCAGGTAGATAAGAAAGGGTAATGCAGTCAGTCCTGTGATCCAGCGCTTAAGATGCACGCGAAACTTACTCCGTAAGTTTAGTTAAATGGTTAAGTAGTCAATTAGTTAAATAGTTTAAAGGAATTAAATCTATCTGACTATCTGAGGATCTGAATTGCCACTATTTCTCTATTCAACTAATTTTCTATTTGACTAAATGACTACACCCTACCGAATCGGCGCTCGCGGTTTTGATAGTCCTTCAGGATTTCCAGCAATTCATCCCGGCTGAAATCAGGCCATAGCGTGGGGGTAACGAATATTTCCGCATAGGCAATCTGCCAGAGCAAAAAGTTGCTGATCCGCATTTCACCACTTGTCCGGATTAATAAATCGGGATCGGGAATATCACGCGTGTATAGATGATCCGCGATCAATTCGTCATTAATGGCGTTCAAATCGATCTCGTCGTTTTTAAATTGTTGGGCCATCTCTTTAACCATGCGAACAATCTCGGCCCGCCCCCCGTAACTCAATGCCAGGATGAGGGTCATGGCGGAATTGTCTTTGGTGGCGGACATGGTCTTCTGCAGCGCGTCCTGTACTGAAGCCGGCAATCGGTCCAGTTGACCGATGACTCGCAAACGGATATCGTTTTCTATCAATTCTTTTTGCTCGGACTTAAGGAACTTTTTAAGAAGGGTCATCAACGCTTCAACCTCTGCCCTGGGTCTCTGCCAGTTTTCGGTAGAAAAGGCATATAGCGTCAAATAGGATATGCCGAGTTCACGGCAGGATCGCACCACATTGCGAACAGCATCAGAACCTTTTTCATGACCGTTGATACGGTTGAGCAGACGCTTTTTCGCCCATCGGCCGTTGCCGTCCATAATAATGGCAATGTGGGCAGGCAGATTGGTAGTATCCAGGTCGACGGGGTTGGAGGTGGCGGGGCTAGAATTCAAGGATTTCTTTCTCTTTTTCTTTATAGCATTCGTCGATAAGCTCAATATGCTCATCGGTTATTTTTTGAACCTGATCCTGGGCTTTAAACGCATCGTCCTCAGAAATCTCACCCTCTTTTTTCATGCTCTTGAGCAAATCATTGGCATCACGTCGAAAATTCCTGACCGATACCTTGTAATCCTCACAGACCTTGTGAACCACTTTTACAAGCTCCTTGCGACGCTCTTCGGTCAGCTGGGGAATCGTAATCCGGATTATTTTCCCATCGCTGGATGGTGTCAATCCGAGGTCTGACTTAAGAATGGCCTTCTCAATATCCTTTATAACAGACACATCCCAGGGTTGAATCGTTATTAATCGACTCTCGGGTACGGCAAGGGTTGCCATCTGGTTTAAAGGTGTCAGGGTGCCGTAATAGTCAACCCTTATCCCGTCCAGAATCGATAATGATGCACGGCCTGTCCGCATACGACCAAGTTCATTTTTTAAAGCCTCTACGGATTTGCCCATACTGTCTTTGGTTTCCTGATAGATCGATTCAATCATGGGATTTACCTCGTTTTTGGATTTAAATTATGAGTTTTTCAATCTGCGGTTAGCCGGTGATCACGGTACCGATGTCCTCGCCGCAAACAACGCTGCGAATGTTGCCTTTTTCTGAAAGCTTAAAAACAGCCAGAGGAAGGTGATTATCCATGGCAAGTGAGATGGCGGTCATATCCATGACCCTTAATTGTTTTTCAAGAACTTTCATATAACTGGTACGTTTGAGGAATTTGGCTGCGGGATTTTTTACAGGATCCGAATCATAAAGCCCATCAACCTTTGTGGCTTTGAGCAAAATTTCAGCGTGGATCTCCTGGGCCCGCAAAACCGCTGCGGTATCCGTGGTGAAATAAGGATTTCCGGTTCCGGCACCGAAAATGACCACACGCCCTCTTTCCAGATGACGATTGGCCCTGCGCACGATATAGGGTTCGGCGACTTCATGCATCGATATGGCAGTCTGGACACGGGTTTCAATTCCCAGCTTTTCAAGGCCGTCCTGCAGCGCCAGGCTGTTAATCACGGTGGCAAGCATCCCCATGTGATCGGCCGAGGTTCTGTCCATCCCGAAAGAACTGGCGGCAACACCCCGGAAAATATTACCACCGCCCACAATGATACCAATTTCTACACCCAGCTCAACGGTCGATTGGATTTCGCCGGTGACATATTTTATCATATCCGGACTGATGCCGAAATTCTGATCACCCATCAAAGCTTCACCGCTCAATTTCAGGGCAATACGCTTATAAAGAGGCTTTTTCAATTTTCCACCAGCTGTAATGTTATCCCCGGTTGAGTTAAAAACCCATTGGGAGTTATCCGCGATAGAAATGACTAATGACTAATGAATAATGACGAATGAATGTGTCGCTGCGCTCCGTCATCTAAATTTAAATCGGTTGAAATCCTTCATTAGACATTTGACATTAGTCATTTGTCATTTATCATTCCTAACTCTCTCCGGTCTGATAACGCACAAACCGGCGGATGGTGATGTTCTCACCAATTTTGGCAATCAATTCATTTAAGACATCCTCTATGGTCAGCTCAGGATCACGCACATAGGCCTGGTTGAGCAAACTATTCTCTTTGAAAAATTTGTTCATTTTGCCATCAACGATTTTGGTGATTACGTTTTCCGGCTTGCCCGTTTCGAGGGCCTGGGCCTTGTAAATGTCCCTTTCGCGCTGGACCACATCCTCCGGAACATCTTCGGCCCGCACGCCTAACGGGTTGGTGGCCGCTATGTGCATGGCAATATTTTTTGCAAACTGAACAAAATCTTCATTTTTCGCTACGAAATCAGTCTCACAATTTACTTCCACCAGGACACCGAGTTTGCCGCCCATATGGATATAGGACTGGATGGTACCTTCGGTCATGGCCCGGCCGGCCCTTTTCTGGGCGGTGGCCAGTCCTTTTTTTCTGAGAAAGTCGACTGCTTTATCGATATCTGCGTCGCATTCCACCAGCGCCTGTTTGCAGTCCATCATTCCGGCGCCGGACTTCTCCCGCAGTTGTTTTACCATTGTCGCACTAATTGTTGTCATCTTGCACTCCTGTTTTTTCAGCTTCGCTGGATTCTTCTGTATTTTCGATAGCCCCGTCTGCGGCTGCCTCAGCTGTATCATCGGACGGAATTTGGTCGGCGTCAGCAGCTGACCGCTTGATAATTTCGACCACCGGACCTGCGGTTCCATCCGAGATCACCTTCCGCTCTCCTTCTGAAAGATCCGCGCTGGCTGCTGCAACTTCCGAATCTTCCTCCACATCTTTGTCGGCTGCGGCCTGTTGCTTCTCGGCAAATCGCTCACCACCATCGATACAGGCATCAGCTATGCGCGACGTCAACAGACGAATGGCGCGGATAGCGTCGTCGTTGCCGGGAATGATATAGTCGATATCATCCGGATCGCAGTTGGTGTCTACGATGGCGATAATCGGAATATTTAACCGCCGTCCTTCGCGCACCGCAATCGCTTCATTTTTTGGATCAACGACGAACATGGCCCCCGGCAATCCGTTCATGGTGCGAATGCCGCCCAGGTTATTGTCAAGCTTTACACGCTCTTTGGCGAGCTTCAGCCTTTCTTTTTTCGGGAACATCTCAATGGATCCGTCATTTTGAATATTATTGAGATAGTTCAGCCGGTCAATGCTCTGCCGGATGGTTTGAAAATTCGTCAGCATACCGCCAAGCCACCGATTGTGAACGTAAAACATTTCGCTGCGATTGGCCTCTTCATAGATGGAATCACGCGCCTGTTTCTTTGTTCCGACAAACAAAATCGGTTTGCCGTTCGCAACAGTATCCACAACAAAGTCGTAAGCTGTTTTAAACATCCTTACGGTTCTTTGCAGGTCGACAATATAGATGCCGTTTCTTGCCCCAAATATATAGGGCTTCATCTTGGGGTTCCAACGTTTGGTCTGGTGGCCGAAGTGCACACCGGCTTCCAGCAATTCTTTCATCGTTACATAAGCCATCTTATCTTCCTTTCATGTTGGTTTTTCCACCGCCATTGTCATCCCTGCCTCCGACTTTCAAAGAAAGCACCGGGAAACAGGTCCAAAAGCGTGGGTGTTATAAAAATTTTTTTACATAACAAATAAAATCATAGGCCGCAACACTTTTTTCCTCTAATTTCAACTAAAAACTCCGGGCCAGTTAATTAGTTGATTGGTTGATTAGTTGATTAGTTTAACGGATTTTAGTCTATTTGACTAATAGACACCTCTGCAATCAACCAATTATCCGGATATTACTTGCACGCTTCAGGGGATCGTACTCGTCCTCGTACTCGGCAATTCAGCTTTTTCGAGTACGAGGACGAGTACGACGACGAGGACGATCCCAAAACCCGCAACCCGTAACCCGCAACTCGAAACGCGAAACGCGCACCACGCAACGCGTAACCCGCTTAACCCCTTTTGCGCACCTGGACCACCCGGTCGTAACCGGAATAGTCTTTTGAACACCTGAAATCCCGATAGTGCCCGCTATCGTCAACCAATCGGCGAACATCGTCCCGCTGGTCATGACCGATTTCAAGCAGGAGCACACCATCCGGTTCAAGGTAATGATGGGCCGCGCCGATGATTTCGGTATAGCATTTGAGGCCGTCACTGCTTCCATCCAGCGCTGCGGTCGGTTCGAAGCTGTGGATTTCCGGCTGAAGCCCGGCGATTACCCGACTGGGAATATAGGGCGGGTTGGATACAATCATATTAAATGCCGATTTTCTCATATTTAAGGGCATCAGCCAATCGGCATTGAAGTAATGGATCCTTTCACCGCAATTATGCCGTCTGGCATTTCTGTGTGCCACCCTGACAGCCTGTATACTCAGATCGGAGGCAAAAAAAGTATGCCGGGGTTGCTCTACCGCCAGGGCGATGATAATCGCCCCCGAACCCGTACCCAGATCCAGAATGCGCCAGGATTGATCAGGTGCTTTCGTGGACAGGGTATCCAGAGCTGTCTCAACCAGGCATTCGGTTTCAGGCCTTGGTATCAGAACCTCACGGCTGGTTTCTAAATCAAGGGACCAGAATTCCTTAACACCCAGGATATAGGCGATCGGTTCACGCCGAATCCGACGTTGAATCAGTTCTTTAAAGACCTTCAACTCAGGGCCAATCAACGGCTGGTCGTAATTCAGGTATAGTGCGATACGCTCACACTTCAATGCATGTGCCAGTAAAATTTCGCCGGTTGCCCTGGGGCTGTCAATGTCGCGATCCTTTAAATAGGTATGGGCCCAGTTGAGGAGCTTGATGATGGTCCACTGGGTGCTATCGGGTTTGATAGAATTATTGCCGGTCATGGGCTGCTGCGACCTTATTTGTTAGGCCCCTGTATTAAGAGGACAGAAAACAGATGACAGATGTCAGATGGACTATCTGAAAATTCTGATCTGCCATCTGTCTTCTGTTTTCTGTCCTCTGTTTTCTGATATTTGGCACCTGACGCCCGACATCCTTCAACTTCCACTGAATCATATGTCAAGAATTATTCGGCGTTCTCCAGAGCCTGAGCCTGATAATAGGTTGCCAGATTGTCTATGAGCTCTTCGATATTGCCCTGGAGAATGTTATCCAGTTTGTAGAGCGTAAGGTTGATCCGGTGATCGGTCACCCTGCCCTGGGGAAAGTTGTAGGTTCTGATTCGGCCGCTTCGGTCACCGGTTCCCACCTGACTTTTTCTTTCTTCGGAACGCTTCTCGGTTTGCTCCATGATTATTTGATCCAGCAACCGCGCCCGCAAAACCTTCATGGCCTTAACCTTATTCTTTAATTGCGATTTTTCATCCTGGCAGGTCACCACCAGCCCGGTGGGCATATGGGTGATGCGAACTGCAGAATCAGTGGTGTTCACGCTCTGACCACCGGGACCTGTCGATCGATATACATCTACCTTAAGTTCGGAGGGATCGATTTCAACATCGACTTCTTCAGCTTCGGGCAAAACAGCTACCGTAACTGCTGAGGTGTGGATACGGCCCTGGGTTTCGGTGGTGGGCACCCGCTGCACCCGATGGGTGCCGCTTTCATACTTGAACACGCTGTAGGCTCCCCGGCCCTGGATCATGGCAATTATTTCCTTCAATCCGCCCACGCCGGTGGGGTGGTGGGTTATTATTTCCACCTTCCAGTTGCGTTTCTCAGCGTAGCGGCTGTACATCCGGAAAAGATCGCCGGCAAATAAGGCCGCCTCTTCACCGCCGGTACCGGCACGAATTTCGACGATGACATTTTTCTCATCATTGGGATCTTTGGGCAGGAGCAGCGTTTTGAGCTCCTCCTCGATTTCAGCTTTATCAAGATTTAGCCGGTTGATTTCTTCTCGAGCCAGATCTTTTATTTCAGGGTCCGAATCTTTAAGTAATTCGTGACTCTCTTCAAGATCATCCCGCGTCTGCTTGTACCGGCGATAGGCTGTGACGATTTTATTCAGTTCGGCATGTTCAATAACATACTTCTGGTAAGCCTCCCGATTCTGGACAACTTCCGGATCTGCCAGCTGCTTCTCGATGTCAATGAAACGCTCTTCAACCCCGATTAATTTATCAAACATTTTTCTGCTATCGATAGTGGTTTTATCCGGCAACCCGATGGCTAAAACCATCAGGTTGCTGGTGTTAATAAGCTTTTGCTCCGGTTCTGAAGTTCTTTTTCAGGAAATGAATTGATCCGGCTCACCTGCAGTTTGCCCCTGCTGGAGATTAAGGGCACGCTGTACCAGAGCCTGCCCCCGACTTGATTGGGGTCCAGCCCTGAAGCCTGAAAGGCATTTTTGCAAAGCGTGATGACGGGCGGGAATTAACTAAGTGGGTTTTTCTTGTTTCTGAAATTTTTCATATTTTTTGCGGAAGCGCTCAATTCGACCCGCAGTGTCGACCAGCTTTTGTTTACCGGTAAAAAAAGGATGGCATTTGGAGCAAATTTCAACACGGATATCAGACCGGGTCGAGCCGACCTGTATCTCATTGCCGCATGCACATCTTATGCTTGTTTCAGCGTAATCAGGATGAATTCCGTTTTTCATGTTACTTTCAACCCCCCTATTTAAATGACGAATGTCGAATGACAAATGTCTAATGTTTGAATGTTGACGAATATGCGAAATTTGGGCTTCTTATAAAGCACAAGCGGTCATATGTCAAGCGCCGCACATCACTGTTTTGGAATTTTGAATTTTGGTCATTGGAAATTGTTTGAGAATTGAATTTTGGGGCTTGGTGCTTGGTGCTTCCTTGATCTTCCCGGAGCAATCTTCAGCGCTTAAATTCGACCCCTTTCAATTTAAATTACGCAGTCTATCAATACATCAGGCGTTCATTGATTGTAGAAATTGTTCGTTATCCTTGGTGCCGCTCATCTTCTCAAGCAAGAATTCCATGCTGTCGACTGTATTTAATGTCGTCAGCAATTTACGCAGGATCCAGACCCGGTTGAGAGTGGCCTCATCCAGCAGGAGTTCTTCTTTACGGGTACCCGAGCGTTTAATGTCAAACGACGGCCACACGCGCTTATCTGCCAGACGACGATCCAGCTGAATCTCCGCATTTCCGGTTCCCTTAAACTCTTCGAAAATAACCTCGTCCATGCGGCTTCCGGTATCCACGAGAGCGGTGGCAATAATTGTCAGGCTGCCCCCTTCTTCAATGTTTCTGGCAGCACCAAAAAATCGCTTGGGGCGCTGCAGCGCATTGGAATCCACGCCACCGGATAAAATTTTGCCGCTGGGCGGCACAACAGAGTTATAGGCCCGGGCCAGACGGGTAATACTGTCTAAAAGAATAACAACATCCTTCTTATGCTCGACCAGCCGTTTGGCCTTCTCAATGACCATCTCTGCCACCTGAACGTGCCTTTCGGCCGGTTCATCAAAAGTCGAACTGATGACTTCAGCCTTGACCGTACGCTGCATATCGGTCACCTCTTCGGGACGCTCGTCGATCAGCAGGACAAAAGGAACGACATCCTTATGGCTGGCAATTATGGAATTGGCAATCGATTGCAGCAACATGGTCTTGCCCGATCGGGGCGGCGAGACGATCAGCCCCCTCTGGCCAAACCCGATGGGAATCATTAGATCCATGATGCGCGTGGAAAAATTATCGGAGTCGGTTTCAAGATTAATCTTGTCTTCAGGATAAAGGGGGGTCAGATTGTCAAACAGGATTTTGTCCCGGGTCACTTCGGGGTCTTCATAATTGACCGCTTCGACTTTTAAAAGCGCAAAGTATCTTTCCGATTCCTTGGGTTGTCTGATCTGCCCGGATATCGTATCGCCGGTTCTTAAATTGAAACGGCGTATCTGGGACGGAGACACGTAAATGTCGTCCGGTCCCGGCAGGTAATTGGAGTCCGGTGACCGCAAAAATCCAAATCCGTCCGGCAAAATTTCCAGCGTTCCTTCGCCGAAAATAAGGCCATTTTTTTCAATCTGGGTCTGCAGCAGTGCAAACATCAACTCCTGCTTGCGCATTCCGGCCGCACCCTCAATTTTCAGCCGTTTGGCCATCTGAGTCAGTTCGCTGATTTTCTTTTCTTTAAGTTCAGCAATGTTCATTAAATTGTTCCCCTTATTCTTTTTCATTGAAACCTGTCCATTCATTAGTCCGTATGATATTTACCCGCATCTCACGCGAAACAATCTGCATAAAACATGGCGATATAAGAGTCTACCGGTGGTTTCCTGTCCAATCGGATGATTGCATTCGGTATTAACACACTGCTCTATACTGAAACCGGCCGGCTAGAAAAGGCCTTGTAAACGTTTCCGTATAAGTATAAAGTTTCCTTACACAGGTGAATTACGGATTGGATCCATGCCGGTTGTTTAGGAGGAAATTGAATGTTAAGTGAATTATATTAGAAGAAGGTATCCTCTCGTTCTGGCGGGTTCCACATGCCTTTAACCATGTAAGTTTAATAAATATATCATAATATTCATCCTGTCAAGCGCTTTTGCTTGTTTTTTAAAGATCAAAATACGATATTTTCCTCCTTCAACGATCGCAGCGTTCTAAACCAATGCTTCCATTTGACCCAAATATCTTTCCATTTAAAACAGGTGTTTATCTGGTCGGCGGATCGGTCCGGGACCTCCTGGCCGGAAGGATTCCCTATGATTATGACCTGGCCGTCGGTCACAATCCGTCTGATTTTGCCGGTGGGCTGGCCGACGCCACCGGTGGCCGCATCGTGGAGCTGGGACGCCAGGACCAGAAGATGCTCCGGGTGGTTACCGGAGACTGTTTTTTCGATATTTCGCCCATCAACGGCCCTACCATTGAAAACGATCTGCGCCTGAGGGACTTTACAATTAACGCGATGGCCGTCGCGGTGGCAGCCGACGACCTGATAGATCCGTTGGGTGGGCAAAAGGATCTGGCTGCAAAAACAGTGCGCATGGTCTCACCCGAAGCGTTTCGGCAGGACCCGGTGCGCCTGGTACGTGCGTATCGAATGGCGGCCGTTTTTAAATTCGACATCGAACAGCGCACGCGTTCTGCCATTGCGGCGGACTGCGGATTAATCCGCAAACCGGCCTCAGAACGAATTCGGGATGAACTGTTCAAGATCCTGCAATGCACTGATTCCCATCCCTATTTGACCATGATGGCAGGTAATAATCTGTTGTTTCATATCCTTCCTGAAATCAATGGGCTGAATCAACAGCCGCCGCAAAACAATGGTTTCCGAGCCTCGATTAATCAGGTGCTGGAGTCTTATAACCACCTTGAAATAATTCTAAATTCCAAAAACAACATCAGATTATCATTTGGAAATCAGCCCTTTCCGGGTGATGATGCCGAACGGTCTTCCCTGATCAAATGGGCCGTCTTGATTCACGGTCTTAGTTGCTTGAGCGCAGATTTTTCCAATGGCGGCGCACAATTCGAAAATTCGGCAGCTTTAGCCGACAATAGCGCATTTATAGCCCGAAGTATTTGCGAGCGACTGCGGTTTTCAAGGCGCCATTCAGACACCATTGAGTTGATCATCCGGCAGCACATCAGACCAATGGGATTGTTCATCGACGGTACGTCGACCTCATCAATAGAAAAGGAATTGATCCGTCTCTTTTTGGATAGCCATGATCTCACCCCCGACGTTTTGCTGCATGCCCTGGCGACATTCAGGGGGCTAACAGATGCAGCCGATACGCTCTCAGAAAAATTTACCGGATTTATTCAGATGCTGATCCAAAAATATGTTACGGAATTGTACCCCCGGGCTTCATTGCCGTCCCCAATCAATGGAAATGATTTGATAAATGAATTTGGAATGGCGCCATCGCCTGAGTTTAAGGACATTTTGCGGCGAATCGAAGAAGAACGGCTCGCCAGATCGGATTTCACCCGTGAAAAGGCCTTAAAATTGGTGGCCGAACTGTTAGAACAAAAACAGACTGTTGGATAATAGGAATTTAGATAGGCCGTTGACAGAGGATTTGGCTCGAAGCGATATATTTTCCAATTAGTTTTACAGCGGTCGATGAGTTTTTCTCTCAAAGCTAAGATCAAGCGGAATGAATTATTATTTTAGCGCAGGTCCGCCGCAGGCGGATTTGAGCGCATTAGGCCTCGTTGCGAAAAAACAAGCTTTTGCTCAACAACCCATCAGGCAACCGGATGCCAAGACTCCACCACAACCATTGGTGTGATACACCTTTCTTGTTTTTTCGTTACGAGGCCTTATGCGTGAGTTTGTCCGCCTGCGGCGGACCGGTGATGAAATGATAATTCATGGAGCGTATCACCAGAAAAAAAAGGTCCCGGCCGACTATCGACCGGGACCTGTTTAATCATCATATTTTCTTCAACTATCCGAGCGCCGTAAAAATTTGGTCACGAATTTCGTCGACCTTTCCAACGCCTTCGATTCGAATATAGTGCGGAGCTCCTGCTTCACCGGCGCTTTCCCAGTTTTTGTAGTAATCGATCAGCGGTTCGGTCTGGGAATGGTATACCTCAAGGCGTTTGCGAACGGTATCTTCGTGGTCGTCATCTCTCTGGATCAGGTCTTCGCCGGTCTCATCATCCTTGCCCTCCACTTTGGGCGGATTAAAGACAATATGGTAGGTGCGGCCGCTGGCAAGATGAACCCGTCGTCCACTCATGCGTTTGATGATTTCCGCATCCGGCACATCGATATCAACCACCGCATCAATGGCAACACCGGCGTCCTTCATGGCGTCTGCCTGGGGAATGGTTCTGGGGAACCCGTCAAACAGGAATCCTTTTTCGCAATCCGCTTCCTGGATGCGTTCCTTGACGAGACCGATAATGACGTCATCGGGCACCAGCCCGCCTGAATCCATAAAACCCTTGGCCTTCATCCCGAGCTCGCTGCCGGCTTTGATGGCCGCACGCAACATATCGCCGGTTGAAATCTGAGGAATCTGGTATTTTTCTTTGATGTAATTCGCCTGGGTTCCTTTGCCCGCGCCAGGACCGCCTAGTAAGATCAAACGCATTTGCTTTCCTCCTTTGGTATTGGGTATTAAAACAGTATATTCGTCCCCGTTATTGACAACTGGAAAACGACATTTATTTTTAGCAGCAAAGTATGTCTGAATGCATAAATGGTGTCAAGGAATAATCGAACAAAAAATGCCCGGGTTCTAAATTTTTTCTTGCCATTCATTTAAATATTCGGTAATAGATATGATTTACGATCATAGCGAAGACTACCCATCGGAAAGGTTCAGCGTTGCGGCAATTTCCGATGGCACGAAGGGGGCGAGGTATTTGAAGGATATTGAAGTCAAAGTCATTGACAATGATATTGAAAAAGCAATGCGCATTTTGAAGAAAAAGATTCAAAATGACGGCCTTTTCAAGCGCTTGAAATTAAAAAAGAGCTACGAAAAACCAAGTGAATTTCGTCGTCGCAAACAGCGCGAAGCTTTGAGGCGCGAGCGGATTGCAGCCAACAAAGCCAGACACAGAAGATAACGACTATTAAGCTTTAAGGAAAACCCGGTAATGTTTAATGCTTACCGGGTTTTTTATGGAAATGGCAAGCAAAAGTACCTATCAAAACTGCCTGAAAAACATGTACGGCCTGCGAAGATTCGGTATCAAGCTGGGATTGTCAACGATCAGGAAAATATTGGCCGGCCTGGATAATCCCCAGAATTCATTTGCCTGCATCCATGTGGCCGGTACCAATGGCAAAGGTTCGGTGGCCTCTTCCCTGGCATCGATTCTTACCCGGGCCGGATATAAAACCGGTCTTTACACGTCACCGCATCTGGTGGATTTTAATGAGAGAATCCAGGTAAATGATCGACCGATTTCTAATAATCGGGTGGTGGAATCCTACCGGGCAATTAAGAAGGTCCACACCGGTGACCGCGAGCCCACCTTCTTTGAGTTTGCCACCGTGATGGCGTTTTATGAATTTGCCCGGCAAAAAGTGGACTGGGCCATTATTGAAACCGGTATGGGCGGCCGTCTGGACGCTACCAACATTATTCGGCCACGCCTTTCGATTATTACCAACATCTCCCTCGAGCATCGCGATTATCTGGGAAACACCCTGTCGCAAATCAGCGGTGAAAAGGCCGGAATCATAAAATACCGCACGCCGGTCATCACCGGTATCCGACAGAAAAAAGCACTGTCCGTGGTTGAAGAAAAAGCCGCAGAAAAATCGGCTCCCCTGTATCGTTTCGCCAAAGAGTTCAAAACACGTCGAAATGCATCCGGAACGTTTTCCTATTACGGTATCCATGCAACCTGGCATGATTTGAAAACCGGACTTATCGGCAGCCATCAGGTGGACAACGCCGCCCTGGTTCTGGCGGCCTGTGAAGTTATCAAGAAGCGGGCACCCCGGCTATCCCCGGCGAAAATCCGATCAGGGTTATCGCAAAATCGATGGCCGGGACGGCTGGAAGTCGTATCTGAAAATCCCACCATCATTCTCGACGGCGCCCATAATTTCATTGCCGCCCGCAATCTGGGCCGCTTTCTGTCAACCAATTTCAGCAACCGCAACATCACCATGGTCATCGGCATCCTGGATGACAAGCC